>ENA-OWOV01000035-OWOV01000035.1-gut-metagenome-genome-assembly--contig:-NODE-35-length-62942-cov-6.847149_pt1 | contig 62942 bp, 58 predicted proteins | sample MGYA00248247_ERZ651799 | MGnify/ENA primary metagenome ERZ651799 (study PRJEB26908, sample SAMEA4031712) | gut metagenome | biome: gut; feature: normal infant; material: stool | place: China | collected 2015 ...
GTGTGGTAACACATGGAGCTGACTGTTACTAATAGGTCGAGGGCATAACCAAAGCAGTGATAGGTAAATGGATGATGATGTTGGTTTTAACTGTATGTAGTTTTCAAGGTATATCAATATCTTGAAAAATTGAAGAATGGCCCAGTGGCTCAGTTGGTTAGAGCGTCGCCCTGTCACGGCGAAGGTCGAGAGTTCGAGTCTCTTCTGGGTCGTTATGTGGGATCTTAGCTCAGCTGGGAGAGCATCTGCCTTACAAGCAGAGGGTCACAGGTTCGAGCCCTGTAGGTCCCACTTAACAAAATATGGATGGATTCCCGAGTGGCCAAAGGGGACAGACTGTAAATCTGCTGCAAATTGCTTCGGTGGTTCGAATCCACCTCCATCCATTTAGCCTTCGGGCTTAAGCTATAAGCCGATGTGGCTCAATTGGCAGAGCAGCTGATTTGTAATCAGCAGGTTATCGGTTCGAGTCCGATCATCGGCTTTTCTCTTATGAGAATTTAATTTAATATCGCGGGATGGAGCAGTCTGGAAGCTCGTCGGGCTCATAACCCGAAGGTCGCAGGTTCAAATCCTGCTCCCGCAACTCAGACTTTTATAAAGTCTATGCCCAGATAGCTCAGTTGGTAGAGCAGAGGACTGAAAATCCTCGTGTCGCTGGTTCGATTCCGGCTCTGGGCATTTTTTATGCCTAACTTTAAATATGAATAGAATAAAAAGTTCTTGCATTTATGTTATAGGTATGATAATATAAATTTTGTGAGTATTTAAGGGCGTGTAGCTCAGGTGGTAGAGCACTTGACTTTTAATCAAGTTGTCCGGGGTTCGAATCCCCGCACGCTCACTTAGGACCAGTAAACTGTTGAGTTTGCTGGTTTTTTTATTAGGAAAGTAAGAGGTTTATATGGAACATTTATATGATAAATTAGTAAAGTACAGTGTATCAGATTATTATGGATTTCATATGCCCGGACATAAGCGACAACAGATCACTGGAGCAGAGAAACTTCCTTATGAAATTGATATTACGGAAATTGAAGGATTTGATGATCTGCATCATGCAGAAGATCTTTTTATAAACTTGCAGGAATATGCGGCAGAAGTTTTTCACGCAGAGGAAACGCATTATCTGGTAAATGGAAGTACTGTGGGACTTTTGAGTGCAGTACTTGGATGTACCGGATACGGAGACAGGATTTTGATGGCGAGAAATTGTCATAAATCTGTTTACAATGCAGTAGACTTAAATGGGTTGATTCCTGAGTATGTTTATCCTGAATTTGACGAAACTACAGATCTTAATGGAGAGATCCGGGCAGAAAAAATAGAACAGATCCTGGAAAAGGACAGGGGGATGAACCGGGAAGCCGGAATAAAGGCAGTAGTGATCACTTCACCGACTTATGATGGTGTGGTATCGGATATTGAGCGGATCAGTGAAGTGGTTCATAAGTATGGGATTCCGCTGATTGTGGATGAAGCACATGGGGCTCACTTCGGATTTCATGAGTATTTTCCCCAAAATGCAAATGTAAGAGGAGCCGATATAGTGATCCACAGTCTTCACAAGACACTTCCGTCACTGACGCAGACGGCACTGCTGCACATGAATGGAAAGCTTGTAGATCGAGATAGTGTGAGACGATATCTTCATATGCTTCAGAGCAGCAGCCCTTCTTATATTTTAATGGCTTCGATTGATGAATGTATCCGACTGGTCGACGAGGAAAGGGAAAAGGTTTTTAAACCTTATGTGGAAATGCTCTGCCAGTTAAGAAAGGAAATTGGAAAACTGAAGAATCTTCAATTACTGGAAACGATGCAGTATGATGCTTCTAAGATTGTGATTTCTGCGAGGGGAAGAATGAGTGGCAAAGAATTGCAGGAAATCCTTTTGGAAAACGATCATTTACAAATGGAGATGGCAGCGGGTTCTTATGTGATTGCAATGACCGGACCGGGAGATACGCAGGAAGGAATGAACCGGTTGCTCAATGCACTAAGGAATTTAGATAAGAGATTGGATGAAGTACTGCAGGGGAACAGGAAACAGGATAAGAACCTGGATGAAGTACTATCAGGAAATAGAAAAATGGATGCAGCTGCGATGAAAAAAGATCCGGGATTTTGCAGGCATCCGCTTATTCCGGCAGAAAGAGTAGTGGAAAGTGCAAAGGTGAAAGGACGAAAAGGACTGGCTGTTCCATGGCAGGAAGCTGTGGGGAAGGTTTCACTGGAATTTGTTTATTTATATCCACCGGGTATTCCGATTGTTGTACCGGGAGAGAGAGTTTCGGAAGAAGCTGTGCAGCAGATTCTGGATTATGAGAAGAATGGTTTTACCATTGAAGGGACGAAGAAAAAGGACAGACTGGAGGTTTTGAAAAATGGGTAAGATATTTTACCTGATGGGTAAGAGTTCTTCCGGAAAAGATACGATTTATAAAGAACTGCTTCAAAGATTTCCCAAAATGAAAAGGATTGTATTGTATACAACGCGTCCGAGAAGAGAAGGAGAACGTGATGGTGTAGAATATTTTTTCACAGATGAAGAAAAATTGCAGCAATTCAGGAATCAGGGGCAGTTGATCGAGGAAAGATCTTACCATACGCAGTATGGGGTATGGAGTTATTTTACAGCGGACGACGGACAGATCAATCTGAGACAGGAGGATTATCTGGTGATCGGGACGCTTGAATCCTATCGGGCAATGAAAGAGTATTTTGGAGCAGAAAGTCTGGTTCCTCTTTATATTGAAGTAGAAGACGGACTGCGGTTGACAAGGGCATTAGAGCGGGAAAAGAGACAGAGTCAGCCCAGGTATGATGAATTGTGCCGACGGTTTCTGGCGGATTCAAAAGATTTTTCTGAGGAAAATCTGAGAGCAGCAGGGATAGAAAAAAGATTTCAGAATGTGGATATGGAGGAGTGCATCGAAGCCATTGAAAGGGAAATTAGGGGGTGTGACTTCCTATAAGATTGTGGTATACTAAAAGTGTATAATTTTATGTGTGGCAGGTGATAGAAATGAGTAGTTTTAAAGATGTAGTAGGACATAAGAATATAATCAAATATATTGAGAGTGCAGTCCAGGCGGATGCGGTTTCCCATGCGTATATATTGAATGGTGAACGTGGTTCGGGAAAGAAGCTTCTGGCGAATCTTTTTGCTATGAGTCTGCAGTGTCAGGATCGTGATGAGAACGGAGAGGCATGTGGAAAATGTCAGTCCTGTAAGCAGGCATTGCATGGAAATCAGCCGGATATTATCCGTGTGTCACATGAGAAGCCAACCACGATCAGTGTTGATGATATCAGACAGCAGGTTAATAATGATATTGTAATCAAGCCTTACAGCAGTAAGTATAAAATTTATATTATCCCGGAAGCGGATCTGATGAGCGTACAGGCACAGAATGCTCTTTTGAAGACGATTGAAGAGCCACCGGAGTATGCGGTTATCATGCTGCTGACAGAAAATGCAGAGGTGCTGCTGCCAACGATCCGTTCGAGATGCGTTATGATGAAGCTGAGAAATATCAAGGATCAGCTTGTGAAGAAGTATCTGATGGAGCAGATGGAGATCCCAGACTATAAGGCGGATGTATGTGTGGCGTTTGCACAGGGAAATATGGGAAAAGCAATCATGCTTGCTAACTCAGATTATTTTAATGAGATAAAAGAAGAGGTCGTTCATTTACTGAGAAATATTGACGAGATGGATGTCCCTGAATTGATGGATGCAGTGAAGAAGTGCATGACTTATAAGCTGGAGATCAATGATTATCTTGATATGATGGCAATATGGTACAGGGATGTACTGATCTATAAAGCAACGAAGAATGTGGATCGGGTCGTATTTTCGGATCAGCTTCGTTATATTAAAGCCCGTGCCAGCAAGAGTTCCTATGAGGGAATTGAAAAGATACTTGAGGCACTTGAGACTGCAAAAGCACGAATGAAAGCAAATGTAAACTTTGAGCTGGTGATCGAGCTGCTGTTACTGACAATAAAGGAGAATTAATTAGTATGATAAATGTAATAGGCGTTAGGTTTCGTACTGCGGGAAAGATTTATTTCTTTTCACCGGGACAGTTCGCTGTGAAGCAGGGTGACTATGTCATCGTGGAAACTGCTCGGGGTGTGGAGTATGGACGGGTAGTGAGCGGTCCGAAGGAGGTAAGTGACGATTCGGTTGTTCAGCCATTGAAGTCGGTAATCCGAATTGCAACGGATGAGGATAAGCGGACTGTCGAAGAGAATCATCAGAAAGAAAAAGAGGCATTTAAGATCTGTCAGGAAAAGATTCGGAAGCATGATCTGGACATGAAGCTGATCGATGCAGAGTATACATTTGATAATAATAAAGTACTTTTTTATTTTACAGCAGACGGAAGGATTGATTTCCGTGAGCTGGTGAAGGATCTGGCGGCTGTATTCAGGACAAGGATTGAACTGAGGCAGATTGGTGTGCGTGATGAAACGAAGATTCGTGGCGGACTGGGAATCTGTGGCCGTCCACTTTGCTGCAGCACATATTTGACCGAATTTGCAGCGGTTTCTATCAAAATGGCAAAGGAACAGAATCTTTCTCTGAATCCGACCAAGATATCAGGTGTCTGTGGCCGTTTGATGTGCTGTCTGACGAACGAGGAGGAAACCTATGAGGTTTTGAACAGCCAGCTTCCGTCTGTGGGAGATACGGTGACAACTTCAGATGAACTTACGGGAGTTGTACAGTCCTTAAGTGTTCTGCGTGGACTGGTGAAAGTGGTCGTAAATCTGGAGAATGATGAGAAAGAGATCCGGGAGTACAAAGCGACAGATCTGAAGTTCCGTCCTCGCAGGAAAAAGAAAAATCCTAAGAAAGATGGAGATTCAAAAGAAAATGGAAAGTAATCTGTTAAAGCAGGGAGAGAGGTTAGATGATCTTCAGCTTGGAGGTCTGGGACTGATCCAGGATCCGGACAAGTTTTGCTTTGGTGTGGATGCGGTTCTTCTTTCAGATTTTGCAAAGGTGCGTCAGGGAGAAACGGTACTTGATATGGGAACAGGGAATGGAATCATCCCTGTTCTTTTGGCTGGAAAGACGGAAGGAAAGCATTTTACCGGACTGGAGATTCAGGCAGATACGGCTGAGATGGCACAGAGAAGTGTCCGTTATAATCACTTGGAGGACAGAGTGGAGATTGTGACCGGAGATATAAAGGAGGCCGCAACAATTTTCAAACCGGCTTTTTTTGATGTGATCACGACGAATCCACCTTATATGCTGGCAGAGCATGGACTCAGGAATCCAGATGACAGAAAGGCGATCGCAAGGCATGAAGTCTTGTGTACATTGGATGATATTTTGCGGGAGAGTATGCGTCTTTTGCAGGATAAGGGCAGATTTTATATGATCCACCGACCGTTCCGGCTGACGGAGATCCTGACGAAGATGAGTCAGTACAAGATTGAGCCAAAGAGGATTCAGTTTGTTCATCCGTATCTTGATAAAGAGCCAACGATGGTGCTTGTGGAAGGAATGCGGGGAGCGAAGCCGAGAGTGAAGATCGAACCGCCTCTGATCATGTACTCCAGGGATGGAGGTCTGCGGATGGAGAATGGATATGGGCATACAGGAGGTTGAAATGGCAGGAATCTTATACCTGGTGGCGACACCGATTGGAAATCTGGAGGATATGACGTTCCGGGCAGTCCGGGTTCTGAAAGAAGTTGATCTGATCGCAGCAGAAGATACACGGAATAGTATCAAGCTGCTGAACCATTTTGAGATACAGACTCCCATGACGAGTTATCATGAGTTTAATAAGTATGAAAAGGGAAAAAAGCTGGTTGAGAAGCTGCTGGATGGTATGAATATCGCTGTGATCACGGATGCAGGAACTCCGGGAATTTCAGACCCGGGGGAAGAGCTGGTGAAGATGTGCTATGAGGCAGGAGTAAGAGTCAGTTCAGTACCGGGGCCGGCTGCATGCGTGACAGCGTTGACGATGTCGGGACTTGGGACAAGACGTTTTGCATTTGAGGCGTTTCTTCCGCCAGATAAAAAAGAGCGGGAGGCAGTGCTGACAGAGCTGGAGACGGAGACGAGAACGATTGTTATGTATGAAGCTCCGCACCGGCTGGTGAAGACATTAAAACTGCTGGCTGAACGTCTGGGAGAGCGGCGGATCACGGTTTGCCGAGAGCTGACGAAGAAGCATGAAACTGCATTTCTGACAACCATCCCTGAAGCGGTGGCTTATTACGAAGCAAATGATCCGAAAGGGGAATGTGTGCTGGTGATCGAGGGACGCAGCAGAGAAGAGATGCGGCAGGAGGAACAGGCACGCTGGGAAGAGATGAGCATTGAGGAGCATATGGAACATTATCTCGCACAGGGGATGAACCGGAAAGATGCCATGAAGCAGACCGCAAAAGACCGGGGAATGCAGAAGCGGGAAGTTTATAATTATCTTGAAAAGATAAAAGAGTAAAAAGCTGCATCCGCAGGAAAGATTCAGGAGCTGGAATAATCAGCCGGCTGAATGTTCCTGCGGATGCAGCTTTATTATACTCTGCGGTCTTCTTCAATCTTTCCATCTCTCATGAAAATAATGCGGGAATCCAGGGAGAGAGCTTCTTCAGGGTCATTTGTCACATACAGGACGGTTATACCGAGTTCTTTGTTGATGCGTAAGATGTCGCTGAGCATCTCATGACGTCGATCATCGTTCTGATGTGCAAAATCCTCATCAACAAGGAGTACTTTCGGGTGGCAGACGATTGCACGTCCAAGTGCGACCCGCTGCTTCTCTGCATCAGAAATATTTTTGATCTTTTCATGAAGAATAGCAGAGATTCCGAGGAATTGTGCCGCAGTGTTGACACGGTTGTCGATGACATTTCTCGGAAAATCTCGCAGCCGGAGACCAAGAGCCATATTTTCATAGACATTCAGATATTTATAAAGCAGATAATTCTGGAATGCCATGGCCAGCTTTCTGTCGCGTGGCAGAATATCATTAAGCAGTTCATCACCAAGATAGATCTTTCCTGATGTGATATCTTCCAGTCCGCCGATCATCCGAAGAATCGTGGACTTGCCACAGCCGCTCGGTCCATGAAATACGACAAATTCTCCGTCCTGAATTTTTAAAGTAACATCATCAACGGAGATGAATCCGTTGGGATAAGTTTTGGTCAGGTGTTCAAACATTATATCAGACATCCTCATGCCTCCATCCATAGAAATCTTGTTAGCATAATTTTAGCACAAAGGGAATATGTAAACAATGGTTTTGAATGGATGTGTTGTTGATTGACCGGTGTTGGGAGTTATGAATCATGAAAATCAGGAATAGTAACCTGCGAGCAGGACGCTGGCGGCGAGTCCGGCAAAGGTTGCAAAAACAGCTCCGGGAAGCGTATAACGGGTATGGCGGATCCTGGCAGTCATAAAGTAGACACTCATAGTGTAAAAAATGGTTTCGGTACAGGACATGGACAGTGAGGCGATGAGTCCGATCCGGGAATCAGTTCCGTAAGTTTTATAGAGATCAACAAGCAGACCGGAGGCAGCAGAGGACGAGAACATTTTTACAATGGAAAGAGGGACAAGTTCTCCGGGAAATCCGATCAAATTCGTGAATTTTCCGATGAAAGAGGAAATCACGTCGAGAAACCCGGATGCCCGGAGGATTCCCGTTGCAGTCATCAGTCCGATCAGAGTCGGGACAAGCCGGATGACGGTACGGCAGCCATTTTTTGCACCGGTGATAAAGGTTTCATAGACATCAATTTTTGCAGTCAGTCCACAGATGATGATGGAAAGGATCAGAAATGGGATAAAGTAGTTAGAGATGTAGAGAAGAATGTGCAAGGGGTGTCCTCTTTTATTATGGGGCAATTAGTAGATATATATGTATTTCTTTTGAAAATATGAAATGTACTGATGCAAAGGCTGATGGAATAAGAGGTCAGGACGATACATAAAATGAAAGAAAATGGTTCGGAAGTGTTCTATGAGATTCTGGGAAAAGAAAGAGGAACAAAGGAGCTGTACCATGCAGAGGATGAGAAAGATCTGTGTGGCAGGGCTTTTTTTAGTTGTGCTGGGACTTGGCGGCTGTGCAGAAATAGCAGATGGAAATGGGAAGGCAGGGAGTTCAGTCAGTGAGGATGAACGATTTGAAGCATATACGAGGGAGGTGTTCTGTAGTGAAGTGTCGGCAAATGCAGTCAGTCTGCATTATACATTAAAGTATCCGCAGGAATATGGGATCGAATCCGCTCCGGCAGTTTACGGAACAGTGGTCACGGATGAACAGGCGGTGAAAGCCGGTGTGGAAAATATGGAGAAAGCGTTGATAACTTTTGAAAAAAATAAATTAAGTGTGGAAAACCAGATCACTTATGATGTTCTGCAATCTTATTTGGACAGTGCAGAAAGAAGTGCAGAGTATTTGTGGTATGATGAACCTCTTGGTACAGTCAGCGGTGTGCAGACCCAGCTTCCGGTAGTGCTTTCGGAATACCGGTTTTATGAAAAAGAGGATGCTGATACATACCTGGATCTGATGAGATCAACAGGAAATTATTTTGATGAAGTAATTGCATTTGAGCGGGGAAAATCGGAGAAAGGACTTTTTATGTCAGAGAAACTGGCAGATGCAGTGATAGAACAATGTCAGGCATTTCTGGATATGGGAAACGGAAATTATCTCTATTCTACTTTTGTGGAGCGGATGCGGGAAAGCGGAAAATTTACGGAAGAGGAGATGGGCGAGTATACGAAAAAAAATGCACAGGTTATAGAAGAAGTGGTCTGTCCTGCTTATGAAAGGCTGATGGCAGCAGTACGTGAACTGAAAGGAACAGGAAAAAATGAGGAAGGTCTGTGCGGGCTGCCACAGGGGCAGGAATATTATCAGGTGTTGGTGGACCAGTCCGTGGGAACGAAGGAATCGATCGTGCAGTTGGAAGAACTGACACGCAGACAGATGGAAGATGACATTACTGCCATGGAGGGCGTACTGGGGGCAAAGGTGGAAGAAGCGAAAGAATCTGCGGCAGATATGAAGCAGGGGACAGCGGAACTGATCCTGAAAAAATTGTCGGATGGGATAGAAAAAGCATTCCCGGAGACACCGGACACTACATTGGAAGTCAAGTATGTTCCGAAGGAAATGGAAGAACATTTAAGTCCGGCTTTTTATATGATTCCTGCAATCGACAACAGCAGGGAAAATGTGATCTATATCAATCAGGGGCAGATGCGGGATGATCTGTCGCTCTTCACAACGCTTGCCCATGAAGGGTATCCGGGGCATTTATATCAGACAATCTTTTATGAAAGTACAGATCCTGATCCAGTCAGAAGTATTTTCAATTTTGGCGGTTATGTGGAGGGATGGGCAACTTATGCGGAAATGTGTAGTTATTATCTGACACCACTTCCGAAAGAACAGGCTACGATCCTGCAGAAAAATGGTTCCGTGATCCTTGCATTATATGCACTGGCAGATATGGGAATCCATTATGATGGCTGGAGCAGGATAGATACGACAGCCTTTTTTGCAAAATACGGAATTTCAGATGCAGAAACGATACAGAAAATCTACGATCTGATCCTTGGTTCACCGGGCAATTATCTGAAATATTATATTGGATATGTCAAATTTCTGGAATTGAAGAAATGCTGGGCGGAAAAAATGGGAGAGGATTTCAGTCAGAAAGAGTTTCACCGGGCAGTGCTGAGTGTAGGACCTGCACCGTTCGATGTGGTTGAAACGTATATGTGGAACTATGCACAATAATGACACAAGAGCGTAAGAAAAAGGGGGCGTAAAGTTGTTAAATGGTCTGTGGGCGGGGATGATCCTGATCGGAATTATTTTCGGGGCATGGAACGGGAAAATGCCGGAGCTGACAAATGCGGCACTGGATTCGTCAAAAGATGCAGTGTCATTGTGCATTACGATGCTGGGAGTGATGGCATTTTGGTGTGGGATCATGGAGATTGCGGAGAAAGCGGGACTTGTAAAAAAGGCTGCGGAAAAGCTGCGTCCGGTGATCCGGTTCCTTTTCCCGCAGCTTCCGGTGGGAAATAAAGCAAATGAACAGATCGCAATCAATTTCATTGCAAATATTCTTGGACTTGGCTGGGCGGCAACTCCTGCAGGACTGAAAGCCATGGAAGCACTGGGAGAGCTGGAGGAGGACAGAAGACTTGGCAGAGCTTTTGGGCCAGTGAGAAAAAGAGGGGTGGCAGGAGATGAAATGTGTATCTTTCTGATCCTGAATATTTCTTCGCTGCAACTGATCCCGGTCAATGTTATTGCTTACAGGAGTCAGTATGGAAGTGCTGATCCGGCAGGGATCATAGGCGGAGGGATACTGGCAACCATGGCGAGTACCGGGGCGGCAGTCGTGTATGTGCTTGTGATGCAGAGATGGGGAAAGAGAAAGTAGTCAGGCAGGCGGGCTGAATCTGTGGTATAATAAAAAAACAGAACGACGTGAGAAAAGGCGGTAAAGAAAAAGACAGTAAGGAGTCAGTATGCAGTCACATTATGAAATCCCGGATACATTTTGGAGCTTATTCCGCTCGGTGAATAGAGAAATTTATATAGAATCACTGCTGTGCATTAATCAGGAATATGAGTACAGCAATTATTTCCTGACGAGAGAAGTCTGCCTGCAGATCTTAAGTGATAGGAATACGCAGAAGAGGATCAGGCTGGAGCGTGAGGAGTCAGAGACGGAGCTGGATCTGCTGGAGACTACTTCTTCCCGGATTCTGAACTGGCTGGTGAAGACGGGCTGGTTAAAAAAAATTGAAGATTATACTTCACTGACAACGAATATCGTGATCCCGGATTATGCGGCGATTTTTATTGAGGCATTTGAGAAGCTGTCTTCGCAGGAGCTGGAAGAGACAGATCTTTATATTCAGAATGTCTATGCTACGTTGTATTCATTTCAGAATAATCCGAAAGTCAACCTGAATATGCTGCGGACTGCCCTGGTGAATACAAAGAAGTTGAACAAAGCCCTGCAGGATATGCTTCATAATATGGATAAGTTTTTTGAGCGGCTGTTGGATAAGAAGACGTATGGTGAACTGCTTCGGGAGCATTTGGACGGATACGTGGAAGAGGTTGTGCGGAAGAAATATCATATTCTTAAGACTTCGGATAATTTTTATATTTACAAGATGGATATTAAGAAATGTCTCCGGGAAATGCGGGAGAATGATGAATGGATCGAAAGCGTGCGTGCAAGAGCGAAAGCTACCGGGGATGAGAAAGAAGATGTGCTGGAGATCCTGGATCAGATTGAGCGTGGATTTGATGATATTGAACACCGGATTGCCAATATGGATAAAGAGCATACAAAATACGTGCGTGCCACGGTGACACGTCTGAACTATCTGCTCAGCGGTGAGACGGATACAAAGGGGCTGGTGGTACAGCTTCTGAATCGGATTTCGGCAGAGGAGAACGGTGCAAAGAAGGAGGAGAAGCTGCGGAAGGCAGCGGAACGGATGAATCTTTCTTATCTGGAGATCCTGTCAGAGAAATCTTTGTATAAGAGAAGAAAGAGTCGGACGGATTTCATCAGTAAGATGGAAACGGAAGAGGAGACGGAAGATCTGAACCGTGAAGAGGTACTGAAGATGAACCGGATTCAGATGCGATACAGCCGGGCGGAGATCGAAGAATTTATCCAGGCTCATATGACCGGGGATATCATGGATGCAGGGGCAATGAAAGATATGACGGATGAGGATTTTGAAAAACTGATCCTTGCGTATGATTACAGTACACGTCGGAACAGCAAATATGCTGCGTTGAATGAAGAAGACAGGATGGTGGAGAACGGCAGGTATCGTTATCCGGATCTGAAATTTATACAGAGGAGGCCCTGATGATAGAATATTATGATTTACTAAATGAGGAAGAGCAGGATGATATGAGAGACCTGATTCAGTTATTGCTGCGTCAGACATTTCTGCTGGAAAGGAAATATGACCGCCGGGCAGGAAGGATGGTTCCGGTGAGGGAGTACCGGTTTGCAGACCGGCATCTGGATTTCCTGAAAGAATATTTCCGGATTGCGGGGATCACACTCCGGCAGAATGTGCATATGGGGCTGATCTATATTCAGGAAGAAGCATTATGGGGAGAGAAGCTTTCAAGGCTTGCAACGATCTATATTCTGATTCTGAAGATCCTTTATGATGAGCAGATGGCAAGTGTATCATCGAGCAATCATGTGGTGGTGACACTCGGGATGATCAATGGAAAGGCAGGAGATTTTCATATTCTGACCGGGATGCCGTCTCCGACGGAAATGCGTAAGACGATCGCACTGCTGAAAAAGTATCAGATTTTAGAGCCGTTGGATGTCATGGAAGAGCTGGATGAAAATTCGAGGATGGTCATTTATCCGTGTATCAATACCGTTCTTGTGGGTGATGATGTAAGGGAACTTTTAGGTACGTTCAGTGAGGAGGAATACAGTGGAGACGAGACAGCAGTTCAAGGCACTATCGAAGATATGCCTGAATAACTGGCATTATATAGACAGAAAAATATTAAGCTTTCACGAAGGAATCAATTTCTTTACAGGGCATTCAGGAAGTGGAAAGTCAACCGTGATCGATGCGATGCAGCTTGTTCTGTATGCGAATACAGACGGAAGAGGATTTTTTAATAAGGCGGCTGCGGATGATTCAGACCGGTCACTGATCGAGTATCTGCGGGGAATGGTGAACATTGGTGAGAACAATGAGTCCCAGTATTTGAGAAATAAAAATTTCTCCAGTACGATCGTGCTGGAATTTACAGAAACGGAAAGCCGGCAGAGTCAGTGCGTCGGGGTTGTATTTGATGTAGAGACAGCTACAAATGAGATCAGCCGTCTTTTCTTCTGGCACAAAGGCGGGCTTCTGGAAAATGATTACCGGGCAGATAAGCGGTGTCTGACAACAGGAGAGATCCGGGAATATTTGCAGAGAAATTTCAGTACGACGGACTTTTACTGTGGGCCGAGTAATGAAAGATTCCGCAAGCAGCTTTATGACATTTATTTAGGCGGGCTGGATATGGAAAAATTTCCACGGCTGTTTAAGCGTGCAATCCCGTTTAAGATGAATATCAAGCTGGAAGATTTTGTGAAAGAATATATTTGTATGGAGCAGGATATCCATATTGAGGATCTGCAGGAAAGTGTGATGCAGTATGGAAGAATGCGGAGCAAGATCGAGGAGACGTTGAAGGAGATCCGGCATTTGGAAGAGATCCGTGACAAATATGCCGTGTATCAGACCCAGGTGAAGGAAGTTGAAAATGATCAGTATCAGATCGACCGGCTGGAAATCTTACGACTGGAGGCGAAACTGCAGGAACTGCGGGATAAGATCAAAGAGAGTCAGGAAGATATCGGTCGGCAGGAGCAGGCAAAAGCAGAACTGGAGACAAAGCAGCAGACAGTCCAGGGACAGTATGAGGAAGTGCTGTTAAGGATCGCCAACAGCGGGTATTCTGCGTTGGAACAGAAGCTTGGAAATGTGAATGAGATGCTGGAGCATTTGCAGTTGAGCCGTGCAAAATGGCAGAGGACAGCAGCAGGGCTTGCAGCATGGAAATCAAAAGATGTGACTCCGAACCAGACGCTTTGGGATATTGAAAAATTTGAAACTGTGGCACTGGATGAGGAAACTTTGAAGCGGCTTCAGACAAGCCTTGTACAGATTCGGGAAGAACTGGGGGGAGATCTGAAGGATGCAGAAGCAAAGTTAAGAGTCATTAAGAAAGAAGAAAAGGATGCAAGAGAGGAATTAAAGGAATTAAAGCAGGGGAGGAAGGCATATCCGAAGGAAGTGGAGGAAGCAAAATATGAGCTTCGTACCCGGCTGCAGGAGCGTTGTGGCAGGCTTGTTCCGGTACAGATCCTTGCAGATCTTCTGGATGTGCGAGATGAAAAATGGCATAATGCGATCGAGGGATATATGGGCAATAATAAACTTCTGCTCGTAGTGGAACCGAACTATGTAAAAGATGCCATGGAAATTTATCAGGGAATGGATAAGAAGCGGTTTTCACGGGCAGCAGTGCTGGATACAGAGAAGGTCCTTTCCAGTGATAAAAAGGCAAAGGCAGGTTCTCTGGCAGAGGAGGTGCTGGCGAAAGAGGAGTATGTCCGGGCGTATATTGATTTCTTCCTTGGAAATGTGATCAAATGTGATGGAATTGATGAACTTCGTGAACAGACCATCGGAATCACAGCAGATTGTATGTTGTATCAGGGGTATCGTCTGCAGCACATCAACCCGGAAAGTTATACAAGGCGGGCATATATCGGTGAAACCAGTATGCGTCAGAGAATCCGCAGACTGGAGGAACGTTGTGATGCTTTACAGCAGGAACGTCTTCCGTTGCAGGAAATGAAGGAAGAAATTCAGAAGGTACTGACATTAGAAGCACTTTCCCAACCGGCAGAGGAGTACATGAGCTGGAAGAAAGAGATCGATGAAATTCAGAAAAAGGAAAGAGAGAAACGGCAGATCCAGGAAGAGATGAAGAAACTCCAGGATGGAGAGGTTTCGGCTCTGAAAGCTCAGAAGGAAGATCTTTTGCGGCAGCAGGCACAGCTCAGGCAGGAGCTGGAGGAGTTGATCGGAAAGATTTCAGAGAGCAGAGGAAATGAACAGCGAAATCAGAATGTTTCTCAGACCGTGGAAACCGAATTGCAGGACAGACAGAAAGAATTTCACGAAGATCCGCAGAAAGAAGAAGGATTCCGGGCATATCTGGATACGAAGCGTTCTGTAAATTATGAGTCCCTCAGACAGCAGCGGAGTAAAGAACTGGACGCGGTTAAAGTCGAGAAGGACAAGGCATACAGTCAGCTTGTAGACAGGAGAACCATTTATCTGAAGCTGTATCCGAACCGTACATTTTCTCCTACGATGGAAGAGAACACACCTTATGAAAAGCTCCTTTCTGAACTGCAGTGTGATGAGCTGGAAGATTTCAGGCTGGCGGCAAAGGAACAGGCAAAATCAGCGGTAGAACATTTTAAAGAGGATTTCATTTACAAGATACGAAGTGCCATCAAAGAAGCCTACCAGCGGAGAGATGAGCTGAACCGTATCATCAGTCGGCTGGATTTTGGTAAAGACAAATATCAGTTTGTCATTACGAAAAATAAAGGACCGGATGGAAGATATTATAAAATGTTCATGGATGATTCGTTGAGCATTAATCCGTCCCAGCTTTCGGATTCTATGGAAAATCAGATGAACCTTTTTACCATGGAACACGATGAGGAATATGGGGATATGATGAACGAGTTGATCAATATCTTTATTCCGCCGGAAGATGCGACAAGAGAGGAACTGGATACTGCAAAGAAGAATATGGAGAAATATGCGGATTACCGGACGTATTTATCCTTTGATATGCAGCAGATCATCCACGGTGAAAAGGATATGAAGATCGGACTGAGCAAGATGATCAAGAAAAATTCCGGCGGAGAGGGACAGAATCCGCTGTATATCGCTCTGCTGGCAAGTTTTGCACAGGTCTACAGGATCAATCTGTCACCAAAGATCCGCAGACCGTCTACAATCCGTCTTGTAGTGCTGGATGAGGCATTTTCCAAGATGGACGCAGAGAAAGTGGCAAGCTGTATTTCTCTGATCCGTGGACTGGGATTTCAGGCAATCATCAGTGCGACGAATGACAAGATCCAGAATTATCTGGAAAATGTAGACAAGACGTTCGTCTATGCAAATCCGAATAAAAAGCATATTTCAATCCAGGAATTTGAAAAAGTTGAGTATGACCAGTTGAAGGTTGAGGAATAGAGATGGAGTATCTGTTGCAGCTTTTGATCGAAAAGATTGAAAATAGTGAGAATCAGTGGAAACCGGGAGCAAATGGCTGGAAGAGTTTGTCAAATAAAGCGGGAAATCTGTACGATGACCGGAAGCATCTGAAGTCGGATGTTGTGAAAGCGGCTAAAGAGCTGGAGAAGACAGGACTTGTGAAGATTGAATGGGTACAGGGCTATCGGGAGCAGGATATTCAGGCGATCCGGTATCGGCAGGAGAATATTCCGGCATTGTATAAACTGTACCGGGAAAGAGTGGATTCTGATTTCTGTGCAAGAGCGGAATTAGTACGAAAATATCAGGAAGAAATCCGGGCAGAGCTACAGGTTCTGAGGACTCCGTGGATCAGAGTGTATTATGAAAAGCTGTTGCAGGAATCGGAAAGTGGCAGAGCAAAAAAAGCAACTCTGGAGAAAGCATGGAAACTTTTCAGGAAAAGAAAAGCCTGCTGGCGTGGGATTGATGAATTGGAAGATCCGATGTATAAGCGGCTCTTCAGCAAAAAATATTTAAAAGATACAAAGATTTTTGAAAATGAATTTCAGGATTTTATTGTTTCAACGGCAAAAATATATGCGAAGGAACTGCTGGATGATGCAATGAATGATTCGGAGATTCTGTCGGCTCTGCTGATCGAGGATTATGCACAGGAGCTGGCTTTGAAAGGTCCGCTGCATTTGAAATGGGAGGACGGAACGGAGATTCATAATGAAGACTGGCGGTATGGAAATATTCTGAACAGTGATACACTGCGGTATGCACAGATCGCCGGGCAGCAGCCGGAAATCCAAAGGGTCATTACCATTGAAAATAAAGCAAATTATATGATGATGCCTTTGGAAGAGCATACGCTATACATTTTTACGCATGGATTTTTCAGTCCGAAAGAATGTAGATTTTTACAGTCTTTAAATCAGGTGCTTGAGCATACAGAAGTTGAATTTTATCATAGCGGAGATCTTGATTATGGCGGAATTAAAATATTTCTGTATATTCAGAAGAATCTTTTCCCGGAATTGCAGCCGTTGATGATGGATGTGCGGACTTATGAAAAATACCGGGACTACGCAGAAAAGATAGAGGACACAACGTTGGAAAAGCTGAAGAAACTGCAGATTGAAAATCCGGTTCTCCGGCAACTGGCGGAGAAACTGGTGAAGGAGAAGAAAGGGATCGAGCAGGAAAGTTTTTTGTTGTGAAAATGAAATTGATTAAAAAGAAAGAGGTAATTGATATGAAATTAATGATTGCATCAGATATTCACGGTTCGGCATTCTATTGTGAAAAGATGATAGAGGCATATAAGAGGGAGGGGGCAGACCGGTTATTATTGCTTGGGGATATTCTTTATCATGGACCGAGGAATGATCTCCCGGAGGGATATGCACCAAAAGAAGTGATTGCAATGCTGAATCCATTGAAAAGCGAGTTATTGTGTGTGAGGGGAAACTGCGATACAGAAGTAGATCAGATGGTATTGGAATTTCCGATTCTTGCAGATTATTGTTACGTGAATCTGTCAGGGGAGAATGGACAGGGAGATATAACGATATTTGCAACGCATGGACACATCTATCATCCGCATCATCTTCCACCATTGAAGGATGGAGATATTCTTTTGAATGGTCATACGCATATTCCTGCCTGTAAAGAGATCCTGGATATGAATGGTGGAACATATCAGTATTTAAATCCGGGATCTGTCTCGATTCCGAAAGAGGGATCGGAGCATAGTTATATGATCTATGAAAATGGTACATTTGCGTGGAAAAATCTTACCGGGGAGGAGTATCAGACATGGAAGACCGTTTCGCACTCCTGATTGATGCGGATAATGTATCTGCCAAATATATTAAACCGATCCTTGATGAATTATCGAAATACGGTAATGTGACTTATAAGAGAATTTACGGGGACTGGACAAAGACGAATAATGCAAGCTGGAAAGAAGAACTTCTTCAGAATTCGATCACTCCGATCCAGCAGTTCAGTTATACCCATGGAAAAAATGCAACCGATTCTGCTATGATCATTGATGCGATGGATATGCTTTATACGAGTGAACTGGAGGGGTTCTGCCTGGTTTCAAGTGACAGTGATTTTACAAAGCTGGCGAGCCGTCTGAGAGAAAGCGGAAAGACTGTGATCGGTATGGGAGAGGGAAAGACTCCGTCGCCGTTCAGAAAAGCGTGTGATATTTTTACAGAACTGGAACTTCTTCTTGAAGATAATACAATGGGAAAAGAAGAACGTAATACCCATTCTCATGCTTCAGGAAAATGGCAGAAAAAGGACAACCATGATTCAATGGTTTCAAAGGAAAAAATTGAAGAGGCGGTTGTCAAGATTATTACGGAAAATCAGAATAATGACAGGGAGACCGGACTGGGAGAAGTTGGAAGCAGACTGGTAAAATTATATCCTGATTTTGATGTCCGTCGATATGGATATAGTCTTTTATCAAAATTTTTGGAATCTTTGCCGAAGCTGATGCTGATGCAGGAGGGAACGAAGGTAACGGTAACAATCTATGAAGATAAGAGCCGGAAAGAAATGCTGGAAGAATATATCCTGTTGCAGATCCAAAGTGCCGGAAGTTATGGAATCCCTCTGAGTAGTCTGGGAAATCGTATTCGTATGAGATTTGGAGATTTTAAGGTACGGGATTACGGATTTTCCCAGTTTAAGCAGTATATTGCAAGCTTCCCGGATGTAGAATTTGTGGATGATGAGGAGAGAACCCGGGCGGTGTATATGGAAGAATAAGGGAAAAATTAATACACGGTATTAAAAAGGGAGTGTCTTTCGGCACTCCCTTATCTGTTCAATTTATCCCTGTAATCCATTTGACTGTCGGATCATATCTTCAACGACGATATCAAAAATCTCACCGACGGAACTGCAATATTCCAGTATTTTCCAAGGCTCGTTGGTATGAAAATGAATTTTTATCAGGTCTTCATCACCGGCTGCGATGAGGCTGTTTCCTTCAAAATGTTCTGTGATATAGTCGGATATTTCATCCTCATCCAGGTCGCGGTCGCGTCTTTCGATCAGGAGCTGTGTATCATAACGATAAGCGAACTGATCGTCTTCTGCATCAATAGACTGTATTCCCATTTTATTGTCCTCCGTTATAAAATCTGTGGCAGTGTCGGTCACTGCTTTTTATGTCAAAGTATGCAGGAGAAGCTGCCAGTGGCAGGTTCTCTGTATCAGCTGTTCCTGTGGGGAACAAATGATTCATAAACAGTATAGCATAAAATAAAAGAGAATGAGAAAATTCTTTTATAGAATGACTTGAGAAAATTTTGCAACAAAAATTTGACAGACATGGCAAAAAAAGTTATAATTCAAACTGTTTGAATTAAAAACGTTTAACACAGGAATGTGCTGAAGTGCATTTGGAGGTTAAAGAAATAACAGCAGGAGAGAAAAGAAATGGATGATTCATTGCATTATCTTATTATGGCAAATCAGATGCTGGTGCAGAAGGCATTGCTCTATAAGCTGAAAGATACGGGGCTTACCATTGGCCAGCCGAAGATTCTTGATTACTTAAGCAGGCATAACGGAAGTAATCAAAAGGAGATTGCGAAAGCATGTTTCCTGGAGGCGGGATCTTTGACGACGATCCTTAATAAGATGGAAGAAAAGGGATTGATCCGCCGTCAGATACTCAATGGTAACAGACGGAGTTTTCATATTTTTATGACAGAGGAAGGAAAGAAAAAGCAACAGTTGGTCAGCGAGGCATTTTCTGAGATTGAAAGGAAGGCAGTGGAAGGTATTTCAAAGGAAGAAATGAAAGGTTTTCTGTCAGTATATCAGAAAATCTATGCAAATCTGTTGGATGAAGCAGGTTCGTCTTCTATAAATAAAAAGACTGATCAGTGAGAAAAAATCTATTGAAGGATGAGAAAAGACAGGAGAGAGATTATGAACAAATTAAAGAGGTACATATTATTTTTAATCGGGCTATTTGTAAATGCACTGGGAGTCAGTCTGGTGACAAAAGCGAGTCTTGGTACGTCACCAATCTCATCGATCCCATATGTATTAAGCCTGAATTTCCCATTTACACTGGGAAATTTTACAATCGTGTTCAGTATTTTGCTGATCGTATTACAGATTCTGATTTTAAGAAAGAATTTTAAACTTGAGAATATTCTGCAGATACCGGTTTCCATCGCATTTGGATATTTTATTGATCTGACAATGTATATGTTATTTTGGATCAATCCGCAGAATTATTTTGTAAAAATGATCGCATTGCTGGCAGGCTGTCTGGTACTGGGATTTGGTGTTTATCTGGAAGTGCTGGCAGATGTTGTCATGCTGCCAGGAGAATCTTTTGTCCGGGCGATCGTACAGACATGGAATACCAATTTTGGAACAACGAAGATTGTCTTTGATTCGTCGATGGCGATCATTGCAGGGGTTCTTTCTTTTGTATTTTCAGGAAAATTAAATGGAGTCCGGGAAGGTACGATCATTGCAGCATTGCTGGTTGGATTTATTGCCAGACTGTTTGGAAAAAGGCTGGAGTTTATCAAACCATATCTGTTCCCGGAAGAGAACGGAGAAGGCGGACAGGCACTGGCTTCTGCAGCAGATGCAGAAAATGCTCCGGTGGCAGATGGTATAACGGGAAAATTGGCAGAAAAGCAGGAAGCAGATAGTATTTATAAGAATGTGATTGTGATCGGAAGACAGTACGGATGTGGAGGACATGACATAGGAAAGAAACTGGCAGAAAAATTCGGTTATGAATTTTACGATCAGGAAATCATTCAGATGATCGCCGGTACAACGGGTATGACATCCGAGTTTATCCGTCAGAAAGAAGAGTCCATGACCAACAGTCTGTTGTATGATTTTGTAAATCAGATGTATCTTTATGGAAAGGAAGAGGAAGAGGCTCCGAAAGATAAGATTTTTGAAGTAGAATCAAAAGTAATCAGGGAGCTGGCGGCCAAAGGAAAATGTGTGATCATTGGAAGATGTTCGGATTATGTATTGCGTGAAAATGAGAAGACTTTAAAACTGTTCTTCACTGCACCATTGGAAGTAAGGGCAAAACGGATTATGGAGCGTCTGAATATCAGTAAGAAAGAAGCTGAGCAGGTGATCCGGAAAGAAGACAGACGCCGTGCAGATAATTACCGTTACTATACAGGAAGGGTGTGGGGATCAGCGGCAAATGTTGACCTTACATTTAATACAGCTATGGATGAAAGATATATTGAAGAATGTATTAGCAAAGCTATGGAGCTGGAAATTTAGTGCTATAGGGTGAGAGTGGCTGATGGTATAAGTTTTATAATAGTTATCGGAAAACCTCCGGATATGGGGTCACCTCAAGAGATTCCCCAGTCTTTTTGTCATATTTCTTTTTCACTGCCCGGTCAGTCAGTCAAATAATGTCGAGGCATCCGGGTTCTCATAAAAATCAAAGCACATCAGGATCTGATCTTTCGTGGTCTTTTCAATCGCCAGGTCGTTGGGGAGGGATGTACGGTCAAAAAGTCCGATTTCTGTAGTCTCGATATTTGATTTAAATGTTCCACTTTCATACTGGCAGAGCATAAAGGTTTTTATAACTCCGTAGGCATGGTTCATGACATTATGCTTTCGCCAGTCCTGAACGGCGATCAGTTTTTTTGAGTGTACCGTACAGCCGGTTTCTTCAAAAACTTCCTTCTCGGTGTTGGATGCGATGGACTGATCCACATCGCACCATCCACCGGGGAGAGACCAGGTTCCGTTATTTTCATGGACAAGAAGGATTTTCCCATCAATAAAAACTGCCGCACGGGTATCAATTTTCGGGGTCTGATAGCCGCTTTCATTGCAGAATAACCCGTATACTTTTTCGACGGGGAGGTCCGTCTTTGCAGCCATCATTTCAGCAGCAATTTTTCTTAATTCGTTGTAACGTTCTTTATCATATTTATCTTTTCCGTACTGGAGTCCCGCCTGTGCGATACTCTGAATACGGATTGCAAAGTCTAACCACTGATCGTTCATAAAAATATCCTCCTTTTCACTGGGTGAGTCATGCAGAAATATTTTTCCTTTTTGTGGACAATGACTTACTGTAGTCTGAAAATTATTTCTTACCTGTATATCATAACACAAAGGAGGCAGTTGCGTATGGAATTAGTCTTTCAGTTCTCGTTCTATTTCTTCAATAGTAGGCATGGAACTTTTATAGTCATCAGGAATAAGATTATTAAGTTCATATTCGGAAATTCCAACAGGAACATTCACTGCACTGGTAGCATATTGAGCCAGAACATTATCTTTTGTTTTGCATATAAGTAAGCCAATTGTAGGATTATCGTTATCTGCACGTAGTATTCCGTCTGTTGCTGCAATGTAAGTTCCTAATTGCCCCATATCTCCGGGATCAAATGTCCTTGTCTTTATTTCAATTACAACATAACAGTGTTTTTGTATGTTGTAGAACAGCATATCAATAAATTGTTCAGTATCTCCGACAACAAGCCGGTATTCTCTACCGACAAAAGCAAATCCACGACCTAGTTCAAGAAGAAATTTCTGGATATTATCCATGAGTGCATCTTTCAATTCTTTTTCGTCATACCCTTCTCTAAGAGTTAGAAAATCAAAATTATATGGGTCTTTTGTGATTTCTCTGGCAAGATCGCTGCCAATATCAGGAAGCAGCTTTTCAAAATTTGTAATGGCTTTACCTTCTCTTTCATACAAGTTTGTATCGAGAAAATTTAAAAGGACGGCTCTTGACCAGTTGTTTTCATATGTCTTTTTAACAAAAAACAAAGCCTTATCTAAATTACCCTTACATTTATTAATTATCTGAATATGATGTCCCCACGGAATCATAAAAATACAATCATCAACAGCTTGTTGACATATTCGTGTGTCTGAATCGTCAACAAGTTGTTGACGATTTGAATTGTTGTATAAATCGTAAAAATATTTCATATATTTTAAATTAGTTACAGAAAATGATTTTACATCAGGTAGTGCATCCTGCAAATCAAGACTAAGATTTTTGAAAAAAGATTTTCCGTATTTGACTTCATTGTAATTCTCTGATATATCATGCCCGATAGACCAGTAAAATAACAGCATTTCTCTATTAACTTTTGTTGCAGCTTTTATCTGGCTGTTGCGGAATCTTAAAGAAACTTCTTTAATCCACTTTGAATATTCTGTATTAGTTTTAATGATTTCACTCATTGCGTGCAAACCTCCTGAACATTATAAAAACGATTTTATTCATCAGTATTATTCTTTTTAGCTCTTGTCTTATACACATTATATTGATTTTTACATTTCGGAGAGCAGAACTCATTTCCCTTTCGGCTTGCGATAAATGCTTTACCACAGTGCTTACACAATTTCATTTCACAGCTTTCATCAGTCAGCATAAAAGAAAAGCACATCTGTTACCCATTGCCATCACAACAGCAATTTCATCTTTATCTGCAACAGACCATCCGGATTCCGTACCTTTCTTGTGAAAATCAAGCTTTTCAAAAGGGTAGAAGTAAGTAAGATAATCCTCTGTTGAAAGAGTTTCTTCTTTTATAAAGTGGTTTTTAGGAAGATATACGGATTCATATGTAACAAACTGTACCGTTGTCGGCAGTGCTGTCATAAAACCAAGGAATCCATAAGCAGATACAAAATCAAGAACCATCTGTTGCAATATATCATTATCTGCTTTATGCATAGTCATAAGATCAATATTAACCGCATCAAGGACAAGTGCATTGGCATCCTGCATTGGGCGGTACATCTGAGGTTTTGCATTTCCTGAAACTACTATATATAAAGTGCGATCATCAGCAGTGCGATATTCATAGCTGCTATATTTTACTCAAAGGGCACTTGTGTGTTCAAACAGATTTTTCATTCTCTGTTCCTCCAATCTGTTCATTACTTAGTAAATGTAATCTTATATATAGAATCCTCAGATCAGTCCATGGGTCAGGCAATAATCGTAAATGCCATCCTCGGCAACATCCTTGCAGATTTCATCGGCAACTTCTTTTAGCTGAGGGGAAGCATTTCCCATGGCAACACCTGTTCCTACAGAGAGGAGCATTTCAATATCATTGTTCCCGTCACCAAAGGCGAGGGCTTCGGATTTGTCTAAATGGTAGTATTCCAGTACTTTCTGGATGCCGATGCCCTTACCGCCATTGGCGGGAATGATATCAACTGCACGATCCCACCAGGCAGCAATCTTTGCACCATCTACGTCTTTTAAAATGGCAGAATAGTCGGTTTCGCGACAACCGAGCAGAAGCTGATAAACTTCTTCGTTGGAAACCTGCTCAAAATCTTCCGCAACTGTTAATTGTAAATGAGCAATCGAGTAATAATCCGACAGATCAATGTCAAATCCATTGGCAGCCAGCCGGTTTTTAGTGGCAACAGAGACCGGACGTCCGAGACTGTCGGCATTGCGGATGAGCTTTTGAACATCATCCGGGCTGATCGGATTGCTGAAGATCGTTTCTGTGTCGTTGTAGCACAGAGAACCATTGAAAGTCAGGAATGCATCAAATTCAATCCCACTGAAATGGGGAAGGCTGACCGGTGTTCGTCCGGTTGCAATGCAGAGCCTGATTCCGTTTGCTTTCAGGCGGTTCAGTGCTTCAACTGTCTTTTCAGAAAGTTCTTTCGCCCGCAGTCTGAGCAGTGTACCGTCAATATCAAAGAAAATGATCTTAATTTTTCCCATAAAATTCTCCTGTATTATGAATGTTATTATTTTTCTTTATCATTATAACGTAATCCGTCCGTGATAACTATGACAGTTCTGCATATTTTTATCAAAATCGTGCCGGAAAAACTGTTATTACCTTAGTAGAGCATAAAAAATTATCCACAACTCATCGACAAAAAAGTCGAGTTATGGACAAAAAACAAGAGAGGATTGCCTATGAAGAATAAATTACAAAAACATTTTCCGATGATTCGGACGAAAGGAGAAGCACTTGAAGCGATAAAAAATAATAAAAAGCTCTGGGGAATTTTTTGCAGTTGGAAAGAAGAATACCAGCAGGAATACCTGGATGTCTGCACTGGGGTCAGGGGACTGAAACTTCTGTATGATACCTATTTTAAAGCACTTATCATTTTATAAAAACAATTGCACCATAAAAAAAGGAAAGCAGATATTCTTCTACTAAGAATCTTTTACAATCCTTTTATACTCCTATATTGATGGGTATATATTGATTGATAGATGAATACTCTATCTTCTCTCTTTCCAATATAAGGCATACGAATATACCATCGGAACAAATACAATTACTAATAAAATTCCAATCAGAAAACTGGTCCATTTTAAGAATACATTAAAAAGAACCAACACACCTCCTACTATCCATAATTTTCCTGCTAACCGATGCGTTTTATCCCAGTTATCTTCACTGCTCAATGTCCATGGCAAGCGAATCCCAACCGTATAATTCTGTCGAATTTTTGACATATAATTTCCAAATATAATAAATAACAACCCAAGCAGCAAACTGACAATCAGTCCAATATCAATTTTTAAACCGAGGGCAATTCCATAGGTTGCTGAATTTACCAACAAAGAAATAATCGGAATCATCCAAAAAATAATTGGCAGTATCTTTCTCCCTATGTTTTTCTTCTTCGGGTCATTTAGGGTAATAAAGATACAAAACAAATGTAATGCAACTAAAATCAATGGCAATCCAAAGACCGTCATAGGCTTACTGCTCCATCCATCCGGCACATTTCCTTGTCCAAAATGTGTTGCAATCTGGTCTGGAAGACGATCCCAAAACAGTACCCCAAGCAAAATCGGCGCCAACGTAATTAAACTTGTAATTATGATTTTCATTCTATTTTCTTTCATTTTCCCCATCCTCTCTCAGCTCACCGAGCCACAACATCATTTCTTCCACAACCGAAATCTTCAAATGATAGTATACATAATTTTTCTCTTTCACTTCCCAAACCAAATCCGCTTTTCATCAAAATCTTCACTAAAATGCAATTCCCAGTCTTCTGTAATAAAAACAGCCTGTACATCCAGTAACAAAATGTCAATAGTTTTTTAATCATTTTTTTCAAAAATAGAAAATCATAATCTACAAATTTAATATTCCCCGTAGGGAACGGTTAAAGGTGTGGGAACACGACAGCCACCCCACAGCACAACAGGCAACAGGGTTGCCCCTTTGCGGTTTAGGGTGTAGGCAAGACAGCCACAGTACCCACAGCCGACAGGGTACACCCTTTGCGGTTGTAGGTGTGGAAACACAACAGCCACAACCGTTCAGGAGCTTTCCTAGTGGGTTACGGTTGTAAGTGTGGAAACACAACAGCCACAACCGTTCAACGGGTTTGTCCCTGGTTTACGGTTGTAGGTGTGGGAATACGAACCACAACTGACCGACCAACGGGGTTTACCTTACGGGTTACGGTTAAGAGTGTGAGGGTACCCCTCCCTTTGTGGCTATAAGTAAATAAAATTCTAAGGAGGAACTTAAAATGCAAAAAGCAAACGGCAAATTTATTGTCAGAATCGAAACATGTGTTGACTGCGGAGATGAATTCATGATCGATCTAGAAGAATTTATCCAGAAAACTGAGTCAGGAATGCGTCTTCCCAAAAGATGCGTAGCTTGCAGGAAAAAACGCAGATGCGAAAGAGATCCATATGCCGGCTGGCTTTCAACACTGGGAAGATATCCAGCAACTAAAGGCCATCGTCATAGCGTACATGGCGGCAGATAACGAAAGGAAGGTATCAAATAATGGAATATTTTAATTGTTTTAATATCGTGAAACTAGTAACTGATGAAGCATCAAACCAATTCTCACCTTTATTTAGTGAAAATTCATTAAAACAGTCTCGTCTAAAATCTCAATGTGATTATATTAATAAAATTGCAACTCAATATAATGGTATCTCCTGTGAAATAGAGATTGATTCCATCACAATGGAAATTAGCATTATGCTTACACTTGCTGATAAGCACCTTGCCTTGTCATCTATTAACTGCCCACAGCCTGTCAAATCAGAAATATATCTGAACGAGGAGTATTTAATTTGTTTGGATTTTCTTGTTCCTGGCATTTGGTCAAAAAGTCAACCACGAAAGGAGGTTCCAAGATGCTTGAATTAATTTGTGTAATTATAATCAATGTATTGATTAAAGTGATTTTTGAGGATAATTGGAAACCCTTCATCGTATTGGTTATTCTTTATCTTTTTTGTTCTTTCATAGGTTCACTATCATAGTAGACAACCTACTGTCATCTGTAGAGTATTTTGCAGATAGCAGTAGGTTTTCTTTTTATCCTAAATAGCCTGTCGGCTTGCTTCTGTAACCAGCATCCGGTTGATCTTCTCCTGCAGTGTTTCCTTTCAAGTTGTTTCCCGAAGGGATTGCAGCGAAGTTGCTTAAAGGCTCTGTCGCCGTTACAGATAGTACCCAGTACCATATGGCGAAACGCCATATCACTGGGCAATGGCTGTCGCTGTCCCTTTGACAAAATTTCCGTTCCGTCTGTTTTTCAAAAATCCTATGAATCAGATTTTGTGAAAATAAAAAAGCCGACGCAATTTCAACTTTTACAAAAGTCCAAAATACATCGGCTCATTCCTTTGACCTGATCGGTCATTATTCATTTTTTCTGACTGGCTCATACAGTCCATTTTTAATAATGAGCAAAAAAAAAGGCACTAACTTTTTTACGGTTAATGCCCTTTGGGTTAATCATTAAAATTTTATTTCGTCCACAAGATCAGATACATGTTGGAAATGCTGTTGTTTACGCTTTTCCTTTTGCTCGTTCAAACGGTTCTCTCTTTCTTTGATCTCTTTTTCTCTTTTATTTGCTTCCTCAACACACAATAGCAAAGTATCTCTATGGTAATTTTTCACTTCATCAATTGTTGTTCCGCCCGATTCAATCCTTTCGTAGTGTCGGCTAAAATATCAGAAGCATAAGATATAAATACGTCTGGTAATTTATTTGTACTAATAACGGTTCACTCCCTTATTTATTGTCAGTTCCATAGCTGTTTTTCAGAATCATTTTTACATATGTTGAAATTCTGTCGCTCGTCTGCATCTCTTTTACTATTTCCGGTGTCAACATCGAATTGAAACCTGCATATGAAGAAAAGCCCAGCATATAAATAGCCATCGCAAAAGCAAGATCAGTACCTTCAATAGAACTCTCTTTTGCAATTTCACGCAATTCATCAATAACTGTATCATGCGGAACAAGATTTTCTCCTTCCGTTTCAACAACCTTCTGGATTACTTCTGGTAAGACCATGCATATCTGATAGAAAGCATCGTCCTGTCCAGTTACCAATGCGTAAAATTTATCCATACTCACACGTCGAATCAGCTTATGTCCAACTTTCTGATTGTCCACTGAAGTTTCCCATTTAATGTTCTGAGATTTTTTTGCAATTGCTTCAACTAAAAAACATGCACAGTCATCATCTTTTAATAACTGGCTCTGCATTTTTATAAACGTTTTTCCAGCTGCTGCTGAGTTCATCGTATTGTGCTTATTTTTCATTTCTACATATACTCTTTGGCAATTTCCGGATCAATATCTCTCCAATATCCGCCAGGCGGAACTTGCTCAAATATTTTTGTTTTATATTCTGAATATAAAGTACCATCACTCTTAGGACAATCTAATAATACATCTCTTAAAACTGGTTTATAATCATGCGGTTCAGGAAAATCAAAATGAATTTTTTCAACAAGATCATTTCTGATTCCCACTGTAATCAACCGTTCTCTTTTTTGTGGCACTCCATAATCCCAAGCATTTAATACACTTTTTTGAATAGTATATCCTGCTTGTTCAAAGATTGATGTAATGGTTTGATATGTCTTTCCTTTATCATGTGATAAAAGTCCTCTTACATTTTCAAATAAAAACATCTTGGGCTGTAGTTTTTCCAAAAACGTTGCATAATGATAAAATAACGTTCCTCTTGCATCTTCCAATCCAAGTTTTTTACCGGCATAGGAAAAAGCTTGACAAGGTGCTCCACCGGATAATAAATCTAATTCACCTTTTCTAACAGAAAAATATTCCTCTAAATCAAGACCAGATATTTCTGCCACATCACCTTCAATAACATTCCAATTTGGTCTATTCTTTCTCAATGTTGCACAAGCATCTGCGTTGAACTCATTTAATGCCAGTGTTTTAAAACCTGCTTTCTCTATTCCCAATGCAAGACCACCTGCACCTGCAAATAATTCAATCGTTGTAAACATATAATCTCTCCGTTTTTATTTTTTAGGTCTGATCCTACTCTTTATCGATCAACTCATCACTGATATTAAAATCAATTCCTTGAGCTTTACAAAAATCATCTATCAATTTCATAGTCTTAAAAGTCGGTTTGCATTTTCCTGATTCCCACCGATTGACAGTTGTAAAAGAAACACCTACTGCCTGTGCAAATGCTTCCTGACTTAACAAGCTTTTCTCAATCATCCAACAATTAAAAAGGAAACCGTCACAAAATTGGCACGACTCCCTACTGCTCTTATTTTATTGCTATAATACTCAATTTATTTCTTTCATACATTATCGTCATTGCTTAATTTCCTGCCCGAATCCATACCCTAATATAGCTGTGATACAGATAATCCCTGACAGGATATGAAATACAGTTGCGGACAGCCATGTAATGAACATGACCACCAGTTGTACGATTGTCAGACTTATACGCACTGGCAATAACAGGATCCTTATAATGAGTTTTACAATTACCATGACTGTCCACCCCTTTCACTGTTTCAGATAACTGCGATAGCTGTCTATCACAGAATCTGTAACACCGTTTTTGTACACTTTTCGGATATCAACAACTTTTTCATCTTTCAATGCTTTCAGCCAATCTAACAAATCTTTTCTACTGCTTGCCATTTGCTTTCCTTTTCAAGTAATTCTGATGAAGCCTGTCTTTTCTGGCTTCCCGCTTCTTCATTTCTTCAATTTCTTCTGGTGTCATTTCCACCTCACCGAAATGTGGTGGTAAATATTTTCCAATAAAATTAAAATAGATTTCCACTTCCTGAGTTGTCTCAATGCTTCTTTTGCGGTCACGCTCATGAACCACAATCCTTTCTGTTCTTTAGAATACTGTCCGTCAAGAATCGCATATCGTGTAATTTTTTCGTAAGCATTTTCTTGACAAAGAATAGTTAGAGATGTATATTAAAAAAGTTCAAAAACGAACAGTTCAAAATGAAAGAAGGTGCGTTTGTGAAAAATTATTTTGCACATTGTGTTGATGTAGAAGAATTGTATGAAAATATGGTATCTCCTGTTTGTGAAAAATACGAATTGACTTATATGGAGTTTACAGTTCTTATGTTTTTAACAAATAATCCGCAATATGATACAGCTACTCAGATTGTAAAATACCGTCATCTTGCAAAATCTCATGTATCTATTTCTATTCGTTCCTTACAGGAACGAGGATTGATTTTAGGGGAACATAAGGGAGGAAATCACAGAACCATTCACTTAAGTGTGGCGGATAAAGCAAGGGACATAATTGCAGCCGGGCGTGTGGCGCAAGGCAAATTTTGTGAAATAGTATTCGCAGGATTTTCAAAAGAAGAAATAGAAGCCCTACATAGGTTTACAGAGCAAGTAAACAGAAATATCAAAGAATATTTGAATGATTAGGAGAGGTTTATCGTGGAAAATAACAAGGATTTTTTAGGTACGCAGCCCGTTGGAAAATTGCTTTTTAAGTTGGCAATTCCTACGGTGATAGCACAGTTGATCAATATGTTGTATAACATTGTTGATAGGATCTTTATCGGTCATATACCGGATGCAGGCAGTCTTGCTCTGACGGGTGTCGGTGTGACCATGCCTATTATTATGATTGTGTCGGCATTTGCAGGACTTGTAAGTTCAGGAGGTGCGCCACGTGCTTCTATTTCGATGGGAAAAGGAGATATGGACAGTGCAGAGCAAACGCTTGGTGGATGTTTTCTTTTACAGGTAATTGTTTCAATCGTTCTGACAGTGGTACTTTTACTGTTTGGAGAAAATTTGCTGTTAGCTTTTGGAGCCAGTGAAAATACGATTGAATATGCTGTTTCCTATTTGAACATATATGCACTTGGAACATTGTTTGTGCAGCTGACATTGGGCATGAATGCATTTGTAACTGCTGAAGGGTTTACAAAGATATCCATGGTATCCGTTGCTATCGGAGCAATTCTAAACATTGTGCTTGATCCGATTATGATTTTTGGATTAAATATGGGTGTGCGTGGTGCTGCTTTGGCAACTGTTATTTCGCAGGCGGTTTCATGTATCGTCGTTGTGACATTTTTGTGCAGTAAGAAATCAATACTTAGACTGAAACGTAAGAATCTGAATATAAAGCCCAAAGTTGTGTTCCCGTGCATTGCACTTGGAACTGCAGCATTTATTATGCAGGCGAGTGAAAGCGTTATATCCGTATGCTTTAATTCTTCCCTGCTGAAATATGGCGGAGATATTGCGGTAGGTGCAATGACGATTCTTACCAGTGTCATGCAGTTTGCAATGCTTCCTTTACAGGGAATTGCACAGGGAGCGCAGCCAATTACAAGCTATAATTATGGAGCAAACAATACGGAACGTGTAAAAAAGACCTTTCGTGTTTTGTTAACAGTAAGCCTGATTTATTCTGTCACACTTTGGCTGGCGGTAATGCTTTTGCCACAATTCTTTGTAAGTATTTTTATTCCGGAGACAGCTATGATCGAGTTTGCATCAAAAGCTCTGCGTATCTATATGGCAGTCATGTTTTTATTTGGTATTCAGATTGCATGCCAGATGACCTTTACAGCTCTTGGCAATGCGATAAGTTCTATCATTGTGGCAGTTACAAGAAAATTTATTCTGCTGTTACCATTGATTTATATTATGCCGCATATGGTTTCAGACAAAACCATGGGTGTTTACCTTGCAGAGCCGGTAGCAGATTTCATAGCAGTAACCTTTACTGCAATTTTGTTTTATTTCCAGTTTAGGAAAGCGATGAACAAGATTGAATCGTAGTTTATATAGTCGTTAAGGGGAAATTTTCTTCTTGGCGGCTATTTTTTTATAAAAACGTAATAAAGTAAAGGGATTGTGGCATTTTTCACAAACATTTAACTTTTCCGTACTATTTTTTGTCAAAACATCTGTCTTGTCACCTGTAAACTGCGGTGTTATAATTTACGCTGATCATAACTTATGAAAAATAAAACCCACAGAAAAGTAAAGTTTGAAAAAAACAGAGAGGTGCAGATATGACGATCAAAGAAGAGATAGAGCAGTTAAAGAAAGAAAAAGATGCGGTGATCCTGGCTCATTATTATGTAAGACCTGAGATCCAGGAGATAGCAGATTACATAGGAGATTCCTTTTATCTGAGCAAGGTGGCAGTAGGCCTGAAAGAAAAGACGATTGTATTTTGCGGAGTTTCCTTTATGGGTGAGAGTGCCAAGATCCTGAACCCGGAAAAGACGGTTCTGATGCCAGATATGGCAGCAGATTGCCCGATGGCACATATGGCATCCCCTGAAACGATCGAGAAAGTGCGTGCGGAGTATGATGATCTTGCGGTAGTCTGTTATATTAATTCAACTGCAGAATTGAAACGTCATTCTGATGTATGCGTTACTTCTGCAAATGCAGTAAAGATCGTAAAGAACCTTCCGAATAAAAATATTTTCTTTATCCCGGATCGCAACCTGGCACATTATATTGCAGGACTTGTACCGGAAAAGCATTTTATTTATAATGAAGGATTCTGCATCGTACATGAGTATATGGAAGTAGAAGAAATTCGGGATGCGAAGAAAGCACACCAGGATGCGGAAGTGCTGGCACACCCGGAATGTCCGCAGGCAGTCCTGGAACTGGCAGATTATATCGGAAGTACAACCGGAATCATCAATTATGCGGGTGAGACGGATGCACAGGAGATGATCATCTGTACGGAGAGTGGTGTTCTGTATGAACTGGAGAAACGATATCCTGAAAAGAAATTCTATTTTACAGAGACACTTCCTGTATGCAGAAACATGAAAAAGGTGACGCTGGAAAAGATCCTTCATGTTTTAAAGACAGGAGAAAATGAAGTCTTTGTGGATGATGCACTTCGGGAAGAGTCCAAAAAACCTTTGGAGAGAATGTTAGAACTGGCAAAATAAGAGCCGGAAGAATGGAGTTTGTTATGAAAATGAAAGCAGATGCAGTGATCGTAGGAACAGGTGTGGGAGGACTTTTCAGTGCATTGAACCTTCCCCGGGATAAAAAGATTATTATGATCACAAAGTCAGATTTAGAGAGCAGTGATTCATTTCTTGCACAGGGTGGAATCTGTATGCTTCATGACCAGGATGATTATGAAAGCTATTTTGAAGATACGATGAAAGCAGGACATTATGAGAACCGGAAAGAATCTGTAGATATTATGATCCGAAATTCCAGAGAGATCATTCAGGATCTGATCGGATATGGTGTTGAATTTCAGAAAGAATCAGATGTTCCGGAAAGTGAGTCTGCTGAAGAAGAAAATCAGGAAAAAGGAAGAAAGCCGGAAACGGATAAGCCGTTGGAAGAAATCTATGCATTTACAAGAGAAGGGGCTCATTCCAGACCGAGGATTCTTTTCCATGAGGATGTTACAGGAAAAGAAATTACAAGGAAACTGATTGCACAGGTACAGAAGCTTGCAAATGTGGAAATTTACGAATATACTACAATGACGGACATTATTGTAGAAGATGGAATCTGTAAGGGAATCTACGCAAAAGATAAGGATGACCAGAAACTGGAGATTTATGCAGATGATACGATCTGGGCAAGTGGTGGTATTGGAGGAAGATATCAGCATTCTACCAATTTCCCTCATCTGACCGGGGATGCACTGGATATTTCTGAAAAGCATGGAATCCGCCTGGAACATCTGGATTATGTGCAGATTCATCCGACAACACTGTATTCCACAAAACCGGGAAGACGTTTCCTGATTTCGGAATCCGTCCGGGGAGAGGGTGCGATCCTTTTAGATAAGAATAAAGAACGATTTGTAAATGAACTTCTTCCGCGTGATGTGGTAACAGAAGAGATCCGGAGACAGATGAAGAAAGACGGAACAAATCATGTATGGCTTTCCATGGAACGGATTGATAAAGATACAATACTGAATCATTTCCCGAATATTTACCATCATTGTCTGGAAGAAGGATATGATGTGACGAAGGAATGTATCCCGGTTGTTCCTGCACAGCATTATTTTATGGGAGGAGTATGGGTTGATTCTGACAGTAAGACTTCGATGGATCATCTTTTTGCTGTGGGAGAGACAAGCTGTAACGGAGTGCATGGAGCAAACCGGCTGGCAAGTAATTCGCTGTTGGAGAGTCTGGTGTTTGCGAAGCGTGCGGCAAAGAAAATTGGAGGAGAACAGGTATGAATACAATTACAATGACACTTCAGGTAGATCATCTGATCCTGGAGGCTTTAAAAGAAGATATTTCCAGTGAGGACGTTAGTACGAATGCGGTGATGAAGGAGTATGTCAAAGGAGAAGTAGAACTGATCTGCAAGCAGGACGGTATTATTGCAGGACTGGATGTATATCGCAGGGTCTTTGAATTGCTGGATGATAAGACGGAGACAGAATTTTACTGTAAAGACGGCGATGAAGTCAAAAATGGTCAGTTGATGGGCAAGGTGACCGGTGATATCCGGGTTCTCCTTTCAGGAGAGCGTGTGGCTCTGAACTATTTGCAGAGAATGAGCGGAATTGCAACCTATACACACTCCGTAGCAGCTCTGCTGGAAGGAAGTAAGACGAAACTTCTTGATACAAGAAAGACAACACCGAACATGAGGATTTTTGAAAAATATGCAGTCCGTGTCGGTGGCGGTTACAACCATCGGTATAATCTTTCAGACGGAGTACTTCTGAAGGACAATCACATCGGTGCAGCAGGCAGTGTTACGGCAGCAGTCAAAATGGCAAAGGAATATGCACCGTTTGTCCGAAAGATTGAGATCGAGGTTGAAAATCTGGCAATGGTAAAAGAGGCAGCAGAGGCAGGAGCAGACATCATTATGCTGGATAATATGTCAACGGAAGATATGAGCGAGGCAATCCGGATCATTGACGGAAGAGCAGAGACAGAGTGTTCAGGAAATGTGACAAAGGAAAATATCGGCAGACTGACAGCACTTGGAGTTGATTATATTTCCAGTGGAGCATTGACACATTCTGCACCGATACTTGACATTTCCATGAAAAACCTTCATGCTATAAATTAAGAAGAGAAACCACAGTAGTAGAAAGGAAGAGGTATGATGACAGGATCAGAACGAAGAACTGCCATTATAAATCAGATAAAGAACAGCACCGTCCCTGTATCCGGGAAAGCACTGGCAGCACAGTATGCAGTGAGCCGTCAGGTGATCGTGCAGGATATTGCACTGATCCGTGCTGCAGGACATGAGATCATTTCCACTAACAGGGGCTATCTTCTCAATGAGGATGCATCCGTACAGCGGACATTTAAGGTAAAGCATACGGATGCCCAGGTAGAAGAAGAATTATATTCTATTGTGGATCTTGGAGGAAGTGTAAAAAATGTCATGGTAAACCACAGGGTCTATGGACATATGGAAGCGGAGCTGAATATTACTTCCAGGCGTAAGGCAGCGGAATTTTTAGATGATATCAAGACGGGAAAATCCAGTCCGTTAAAGAATATTACCTCAGATTATCATTACCATGTAGTGGAGGCTGACAGTGAGGAAACCCTGGATATGATCGAGGCTGCACTCCGGGAGAAAGGATTTCTTCTGGAACAGGAAGAATGGGAAAAAAAGCAGTATTACGTATAACGAAAGAAAGAGAGGTCAGACATCAGGAACCGGTGTCTGACCTCTTGACATCTTCGGGAATATTCTGCAAAATAAGAATTGATAAAGTGAAAGAAAAGAGATTTTCCGTCGTATCATACGACAGGATGGAGTTATATATATGGAAGAAATAAAAAAGCTTCTGAAGGAAGTTTTAAATAGAGAATTTATACGTGCAGTCATCAGCAGTCCAAAGGAAAAAGAAGGAACTGCGGTGCTGCTGGAGTGTGGAACAGAACCGGTTCAGGGGATTTTGAAGATAAAAGTACGTCCGCTGGAAAAAAGAGGGGAATTGATGTTCCAATTAGAAGCGTTTACGAAGACGCAGGCATTTCACCGAAATTTAAATCCCGAAGCGGCGGGTGAGATCCTGGCTACAGTGATGGAGCGTTTTGGACAGATGCAACTGGAAACGGTGAGTCAGGACTGTACAGTGCTGATCAGTAAAAAGGGAAAGGTGACGATCCGCAGAAAGCAGAAAAAGATCAGAGCAAAGGCGGCAGACCTGTCCCATAACCGCAAAAAGCGGTATATTCTGGAAGAAGGAGTGAAAGTTCCGTTTCTGCAGGATCTTGGAGTTATGACGCAGGACGGGAAAATCGTGCATACAAGATTTGATAAGTTCCGGCAGATCAACCGATTCCTGGAATTTATCGAAGATATCCTGCCGCAGCTTGACAGGGGAAGAGAGCTGACGATCCTGGATTTTGGCTGTGGGAAGTCGTATCTTACTTTTGCGATGTATTATTATCTGCATGAATTGAAAAAATATGACATACGCATTATAGGACTGGATCTGAAGAGTGAGGTGATCCGGCACTGCAATGAGCTGGCAGAGAAGTACGGATATGAAAAGCTTCAGTTTTTAGAGGGAGATATTGCAGATTATGAAGGAGTAAACCGTGTGGACATGGTGGTGACGTTGCATGCCTGCAATACGGCAACGGACTATGCACTGGCGAAGGCAGTTGGCTGGAATGCAAAAGTGATCCTTTCCGTTCCATGCTGCCAGCATGAGATCAATGAGCAGTTTGAAGCGGGGGAGACCCCGGAGGTACTTGCTACGGTGATGGAGTATGGTCTGTTAAGAGAACGGTTCGCAGCACTGGTGACAGATGGACTGAGGGCAAAGTATCTGGAAAGCGAGGGATATGAAACCCAGGTACTGGAATTTATTGATATGGAACATACACCGAAGAATATTCTGCTGCGTGCAGTCAGGAGGGGGAAGACTGATGGGGCAATAGAAGCGGAGAGCAGAAAGAAGCTGGAAGAGTGTGAAGCATTTCTGAATATCCAGCCGACACTGGGCAGGCTTCTTTCAGAAAAGAGCAGGCATCGGTGACGGGATTTTAGAAAGGGATCATAGAAAAGGATAAGCACTGGCGACGGGATTTCAGGGAGAATAAATAATGATAAAAAGAATAATAAAGGGAATCGTGCTGGCGGTATTTTTTGCCGGAGCATTGTTGATAAGTAATTATGTGATGAACCGTGGGACGGACGATAAGATTATGACAATGGGCGAGCCGACACTCCCGGTAGTTTCTTTTACCGTGAGTGGTCAGGAGATCAATCTTCTGTCCGGGTATGTAGACCAGATGGATGTCACTGCCATGCGTGATACGATCACTCCGCTGGAGAGCAATGGAACGCTTCAGGCTGAGATCGCAGAGAATGGAAATAAGATCAGTAAGATCAGCTATAAAGTTTATTCACTGGATGGAGCAGATACTTACGCAGAAGGAAAAGTCAAAGAAGAGGATGGGAAGGTTACGCTGGAACTGGGGACTGCCCTGGATCAGTCAGCACAGGAGGCGGTGCTGAAGCTGACTCTGACACTGGGAAGTGGTGAAGCACAGAAAAAGGTGAATTATTTCACCCGGATCGAGAAGCCGGATGAGATTACTGCGTGGAAATGTCTTACATTTGCAAAAGATTTTCATGCAAAGGCATTGGATCAGAGTGATGAAGATACACTGAGTATGTATCTTGAGCCGGGAGAAGAGAGTGATAATACGACTTACCAGACCGTCAATATCCACTCAGATATTACTCATATCCAGTGGGGAGACCTGAACCCGGAGATCGTGGGCGATGTGCAGTGGAGTCTGAAAGAAAGCAACAGTGTTTATACATCCATTCTTGCAAAATATCAGGTGCGTTGTCAGGATGATAAAGAGGAAACGGCACGGTATAATGTGAAAGAATTTTTCAGGATCCGGTCGGTGGGAGATACGATCTACCTGCTGGATTATAACCGGGATCTTCAGGAAGTGTTCAGCAGCAGAAGTGTGATGGATCAAAAGGGTATCCTGCTTGGAATCGTGCCGGAAGATGTGCCTTATGAGACAAATAAACAGGATTCGATCCTTGCCTTTGTGCAGAACCGTACTCTGTGGATGTATAATAAGAAAAATGAGGAGCTGACGAAAGTTTTCAGCTTTGCGGAGGAAGATACACAGGATGTGAGGAGCCTGAATGATCAGCATGCGGTACGGATCATCAGTATGGACGATCATGGGAATATTGCCTTTGCGGTTTATGGATATATGAACCGGGGAGAGCATGAAGGAGAAGTTGGTGTCGGTATTTATTATTTTAATGTGGACAGCAATCTGATTCAGGAGAAAGGCTTTATTCCGAGTACAAAATCTTTTGCCATTGCAGAAGATGAGCTGGGAAAGATGGTTTATTATAATCATGCACAGGAGCTGCTGTATGTGCTTGCAGATCAGGTCCTCTACAGGATCGATCTTGATAAGAACCAGCAGGAAGTGCTTGCAAAAGGTCTGGAAGCCGGAAAGTATGCAGTTTCTGATGACGGACATCAGCTTGCTTATCAGACAGACGGAGAGAAAGATGCGGCAAAGGAGATCCGGGTGATGGATCTTTCCAGCGGGGATGAATATAGTGTGAAAGCGGCAAAGAATGAAGCCGTTCGCCCGCTGGGATTCCTGAATGGAGATTTTATTTATGGAATTTTGCGGACTTCCGATGCCGGAAAGACGGCATCCGGTGAGAAGACAACTCCGATGTATCAGCTTGAGATCCATGATTCGAAAAATAAAAAAATAGCGGAGTATTCTTTTGAAGATCAGGGAATCTATATTTCTGATATTTTGATTGAGGGAAATATGGTGACACTGAACCGTCTTGCGAAAGCAGGAGAGATTTATAATGTTACTTCACAGGAATATATTACAAATAATGTAGAAAAGAAAGATACGAAGATTTCTCTTACCTCATACAGTTCGGAGAAGCTGGGAAAGCAGTATCGGTTTACTTTTGCAGAGGGAATCGAAAAGACGGAGGTGAAGCTGCTCCAGCCGGATCAGCAGGTAGCCGAAAATGCACTGACGATCGTTCTGAAAGGAAAGGATGACCGTGTGAAATATTATGTGTATGGTATGGGTGAACTGGTCGGAATCTACGATAAGGCAGGCTATGCGATCCAGAAGGCGGAAAAAATTTCCGGTGTTGTGATCTCATCGGAACAGGCTTATGTATGGGAAAAAGGAAACCGGGATCTGGTGTATTCTATTGACGATGTTGCGGTGACAAAGGAAAGTGGAGAAAGCTCGCTGGAGGCATGTGAACGCTATATGAAAGCGTATGAGGCGGAGAAGACAGATCTTACGGGCTGTACGCTGGATCAGGTATTGTATGTGATCAATAAGGGCTGCCCGGTGATCGCTCTGACAAGTGCAGATCATGCGATTCTGATGACCGGATATTCCAAGACAGATATCACGTATTTTGACCCGGATACAGGGGCATCGCAGACTGTGACTATGGATGAGATGAATGCTATGGTGGCAGGAAGTGGAAATACCTTTATCGGGTATATTAAGTAATAGAAGAGAAGTGATGAAAGAGAAGAGAATCTGCAGGCGGCGGGTTCTCTTTTATATATAGTGGTTTTCCCTGCATACTACAGAAAAAAATACAGGCGGTGGAACTTCTGTTCCATCACCCGTATTTTAAAAATCCATGTAAGCAGCGAACCAGAAGAGGCGTCTGTACAAGACTCTGGCGACTGTAACGATAACCTTATGCTTCAGCTGCTTCGTCTGTGTTGGTATCTTCAGCTTCAAGGTCAGAAGCTTTTACATGAACTTCTGTGATCGTTACAACCGTAGCATCAACATCAGTCATAAGATCAACATCTTTGTCTTTGGCGATCGGAAGATCAGCCACACGGATGGTATCACCAACCTTGAGATCTCCGACATCTACTTCAACTTTCTCTACCAGTGCAGCAGGAAGAGCCTTGAAAGAAATCTCCTGTAACATCTGCTGTGGTACACCGGCAGCAAGTTTATCAAGGTTGACAAGATGGATCTCAGCAACAGAATGAACTTTCTCATTGCTTACAAGTGCCTGGAAATCAATCTCATCAACATAACCCTTTAATGGATTATAATCAACTTCTTTGATCAGTGCATCATAAGTCTGACCATCAACTTCGAGCATTACCTGTCCACCTTTGTTCTCAACTTTCAGAAGTTTTTCAACATCTGCTTTTTCCATTTTAAGTGGAATGCTCTCTTTCATTTCACGGCCGAAAATACAACCGGTAACAAATCCTTCGCGTCTAAGTTTTTTGGCTTTGATTGACATGTCTCTTTTTTCAGCTTTTAAAGTATTCATTTATCTTTTCCTCCAAATTCTGAATCCGCTTAGCAGCCTTCAACTTTCTGTACAAGTAGGTATTGTTAAGTGCTTTTTCTTTGCTACAGTTACACTATAGCACCGGATGTCAAGGGAAGGAAAAAACAGAAGAATCAGACAGGCTGAAAAATTAAGAATTTTTCTCTGAAAAATACCTTGAAAAATAAAAAAATTAAGATTTTCAACAAAAGAATTGAAAAAATTCTTGTGAAAATGATCAAAAAGAGTGCAAATTCTCATGGAAATAGGAAAAAATCGCTGAAAATACAGCACGTTGTATAAAGAAAGCGGTGTATCATGAAAGAAAGCAGGATATTATGAAAACGAACAGGATTTGCTGAAAAAATAGAAAATAACACCGAATATGGTGTATAATAAAAATAGTATGCAAAAAGAAAATCAGGAGGAAGATGCGTGGGCAGATATTTAAATTCCAATGCAGATGGATTTGGTAAGATTGTTAATTCTGAAATTTATGTGGACAAAACGAGTATGCTGAGCTATACGAATCAGGTACTGAATACAATGCAGGGATATCTTTGCGTTAGCCGTCCGAGAAGATTTGGAAAATCGACAGCGGCAAATATGCTTACAGCATATTATAGCTGTGGGTGTGATTCTAAAGCACTTTTTTCGGGATTCAAAATTGCAAAAGACAAAGATTTTGAAAAATATTTGAATCATTATAATACGATTTCTCTTAATATGCAGGAATTTCTGAGCAGAAGCAGGGATGTATACGACTTGCTGGAGCGGATGAAAAAACTGGTGCTTCGCGATATGAAAAGAGAGTATCCGGATGTGGATTATTTTGATGAAAATGATCTGATCGAGGCAATGCAGGATGTATATGAAGAGACAAGACGACCGTTTGTTGTCATTATTGATGAATGGGACTGCATTTTTCGGGAGTATAAAGAAGACAAAGAAGCACAGGAGATTTATCTTGATTTTCTGAGAGATATGTTGAAAGATAAGCCGTGTATCCATCTTGCATATATGACGGGGATTCTTCCTATAAAAAAATATGGGACTCATTCAGCTTTGAATATGTTTGATGAATTTTCAATGATCGATCCCGGACCGATGGCAGAGTATGTTGGATTTACGGAAGAAGAAGTTGCTTCATTGTGCGAAAAATATAAGATGGACGGAGAAGAAGTAAAATGCTGGTATGACGGGTATTCTTTTGATAAAGTTCCGGCTGTTTACAGTCCAAGATCGGTTGTCAGTTGTATGAGATTTGGTAAAATCGGAAATTACTGGAATCAGACGGAGACGTTTGAAGCGTTGAAGATTTATATTGATATGAATTTTGATGGATTGAGGGAAGATGTACTGAGCATGATGGCAGGAGAATCAGTTCCTGTAAATACTGGTAGTTTTATCAATGATATGGCTACATTCAGGACGGAAGATGATGTGCTGACCCTGCTGATCCACCTTGGTTACCTGGCATATGATTATGAAAATAAGACCGTAAGGATCCCTAATAACGAAATACGGGGAGAATATGTGAACAGTGTAGCTGTATCAGAATGGGGAGAAGTGTCGACCGCATTGAAAAATTCTGCAGATACATTAAATGCAATCTGGCAGAAACGACCTTTGCAGGTAGCAGAGGGAATCAGGCAGGCACATTTTGAAACAGCACATATACAATACAATGACGAAAATGCATTAAGTTATACAATTTCACTGGCATTATATGCAGCAAGAAATTTTTATACCGTACACCGGGAACTGGCAGGCGGAAAAGGATTTGCTGATCTTGTATTTGTACCAAGAAAGAAATTTCAGGAAAAACCAGCGTTGATTGTAGAACTAAAGTGGGATAAAAGTGTCAGGGGAGCGATTGAGCAGATCCGGCAGAAAGAATATTTTGAGAGTTTAAAAGAATATCAGGGAAATATGCTTTTGGTCGGGATTAACTATAATATCAGAACCAAAGACCATGAATGCGTGATAGAGGAATTAAAGAAAGACAAATGAGAAGACAGACGATCAACAGAATCATATTTTACATTACAGGATTGTTGATCCTTGCGATGGGACTGACATTAAATACGAAGGCAGGACTGGGAGTATCTCCGATCATTTCGGTGTCCTACAGTATTTCACAGATCATGGGGATGAATTTCGGAAATACAACGATGGGGCTTTACTGCGTTTTTGTTGTGGTAGAACTGATCCTGCATTTTATCAGGGACAGAAGAAGCGAAAAGACGGAAGGGGCAGTACTGGAGCATGCGAACCGGATGAACCGAAAGCTGGTTTTCCTTATGGATGTTTTACAGATCCCGCTGAGTATGATATTTACCCGGTTTTTAAATCTTTTTGCAAAAGTTATCCCGGATTTTTCAGAAGGAGAGGCAGACGGAAAGCAGTATGCAGTCCGGTTTGCAGTGCTGATCCTTGCATTGATCCTGACGGGGATCGGAGCGGCTATGTCATTGAATATGAGGATCATTCCAAACCCGGGAGACGGGATCGTGCAGGCGATCGCAGACTGTATTCATAAAAGCGTTGGTTTTACAAAGAATTGTTTTGATGTTTTTAATGTGACAGTGACGATCTGTATCAGTTTACTTTGCAGAGGACATCTGATCGGGATTGGAATCGGAACGGTCTGTGCCGTGATCGGAGTTGGAAGAACGATCGCAGTCTTTAATCATTTTACGAAAGAAAAAATGACAGAGCTGGCAGGAATAGAAATCTGATGTGGATGGAGATCAGAAACGGGAACTTTCAATAATAATTTACATAGAAAGACGGAAACTCTACAGAGCTAAATGTAGTTGACAGTAAGCGGAAGTGGAAATACAGGATCAGATTTACAGTAAGTTCCGAATCTGACAAAAATTCAGGGGGGGGGTACACGGAAAGTGCAAGCCTCTTTCCTTTTTTTATGAGATAATAAAATTACTTATATATAAAAGGAAAGAGGTAAGGAAAAAATGAAGAAAAGAAAGCGAATTTTATCGCTTGTCTTTGCAGCGTGTCTTGTGATCTCGGGATTTGTTCCGGGAGCAGGCGTGCAGAAGGCAGAAGCTGCGGCAGAGACAGAAGTGATCGATGTCACGGATTACGGGGTATATCCGGACAGCGGAAAGGACAGTGCAGTCGGAATACAGGAAGCGATCGCAGCTGCGAAAGAAGCGACTGATGAGGGAAAGGAAGTTACGATTAATTTCCCGGAAGGTCGCTATGATATCTACCCTGATAAAGCGGTGGAAAGAGAATTATATATTTCTAATACCGTAGGTGCTGATCAGAATTATAAAATGAAGAAGATCGGTATTTTTCTGGAAGATATGGATCATGTTACGGTAGAGGGAAATGACTCCCTGTTCATGTTCCATGGCAAAATGACGACCTTTGCAACAATCGGTTGTGAAGATGTTGAATTTAAAGATTTTGCGGTTGATTTTCAGGTGCCGACAGTAATTGATATGACGGTTGAAAGTGTAGAGGGAAATACAGCGACGATTTACATTCCTGAGTGTTACAATTATGAGGTTTCAGGAACAACAATCACCTGGTACAGTGATGTAAGCCCTTATACAGGTCAGCGTTACTGGAGTATCTCCGACCTGTCAAACTATCATACCCAGCGGGAAGATACAGTAAAAGGGATTAAATATGGTGCAGGAAACGGAAACGCAGCATTAAAGAATGTATCCTCAATCCAGGATCTTGGAAATCACCGGGTAAAGATTACCTATAGCAGTAAAGCCAGTGAAGTCCAGAATGGAATGTGTTTCCAGTCACGACCGACTGTCCGTGACCATGCAGGAACATTTTTCTGGAAGAGCAAAGATATTACGATGACGTCCCTTGATATTCATTTCCTTCATGGATTCGGTATGGTAGGTCAGCATTCTGAAAATATCACAATGGATGATGTTGACTTTGAAGCACCGAAAGAAAGTGGAAGAACGACAGCCGGATATGCAGATTTTGTACAAATGTCGGGATGCAAAGGCACGATCAATATTAGCAACTGTACGTTTGCAGGTCCGCATGATGACCCGATCAATATTCACGGAACATTTAATACGGTTACAGCGATCAGCTCTGACAGAAGAACGATCACAGTACAGTATAACCATAATGAGACAGCAGGTTTCCCGAACTTCTTTGAAGGGGACGAGATCGAGTTCATGACAAAGGGAAATATGATCACAGTTGAAGATTCTGTCCGTACAGTAACCAAAGTTGACGGACCGGACGGAATGGGTGGAAATATGGGCGATGGCTCAGGAAGCCTGACAACGATCAAGCTGACACTGAATGAGGCAGTTCCTTCCGATGTTCAGGTAAATCAGCACGTGGTAGAAAATATCACTTATACACCAACGGTGAATATTACAAACTGTGAATTTAAGGAAGTTCCGACAAGAGGAATCCTTGTAACGACAAGAAAGCCGATCGTCATTGAAAATAATACATTTGACGGAATGAATATGGCAGGCATCTATATTTCTGATGATGCCCAGGGCTGGTATGAGTCAGGTCCGGTCAGAGATGTGACCATCCGTAATAATACATTTACAAGAGGAAATGCACAGGCAATCTTCATTGAGCCTACAAATCCGACCGTATCTACGGAAAAGACCGTACATTCTAATATTAAGATCGAGAACAATACGTTCTTTATGTACAACAAAAGAGTACTTGATGCAAAGAGTGTAAAAGACCTTACCTTTAAAAATAATAAAATTTACAGACAGGATCCGATCAACGGAGATGGATCTCTGAGTCTGGCAGTAAAAGACGGAAGTTCTACAGAGCTGAATGTAGCCGACAGTGCAGAACTGACAGTAAGCGGAAGTGGGAATACCTTATCAGGAAAGCTGTATAACTTTAATGGTTGTAAGAATGTAGTGATCGAAGGAAATGAGTATGACGGCGGAATGAATGCCGGAAGTTCGATCAGCAACATGAGTGCTTCTGATATTACAGTCACCAATGACGCAATGAAGGTGAATGCAGATTCTACCACGGCAGCGAACGGAACAGTGTACTATGAATCTGACAATGAAAAAGTAGTGAAAGTTTCCAGTACCGGTGTAGTAACTGCGGCAGGAGCAGGAACAGCAAATGTAACAGGCTATATGGTTGTGGGAGGACGTAAGTTCCCGACGAATGCAGTGACATTTACAGTCAGTGGAAGTGATCTTGGAAATCTTCCGAGTGGAATTGAGCTGACAGCAGCTGATAATAAAGAAAATATTAAAGTAAATGATACGATCCAGTATACTGCAAGTCTGAAATGGAATGACGGCGAGACCGGCACAGAGCAGACCAATGCAGTGACATGGAAAGTCTATGATGCGAAGACAGGTGCAGAGACAGATAAAGCGACGATTACTACAGAAGGACTTCTGACAGCAGCAAAACCGGGAAGTGTTGTAGTGACAGCATCTACAGTTAACGGCTATGCAGCATCCAAACTGGTATCGATCTGGCAGGATGGAAAGGTGATCGCATCGGATATTACAGTGGATCATCCGACATCTTCCGACAAATACCGTGCAAGTTCAACCGTGGAAGGCGGACTGGAGCAGGATTTCACAAGTCAGGGACTTTACCAGAACCAGACTCCGAGCAATGTCCTTGTAAAAGCACTGCCGGAGGGAACAGACAGAACCAGCCTGACACTGATTTTCAAGCTGACAGGTGCAACTCCTGCAAATACATGGGCAGATGCAGGAATCTATCTCTATGATGATGCGGACAATTATGTAGCACTGGAAAAGAAGCATCGTGATGGCTCTACCAGTGCAGTAGCACTTGTAAAAGAGCAGAACAGAAGTGCAGTAGAGGTACCATATAATAACTGGGCCAATGTAAGCACGAATCCAATCTGGCTGAAGCTGGTGAAGGAAGATTCTACAGTGACAGCATACTTTAGTGCAGACAAGAGTACCTGGACAACCATCGGTTCAAGAACTGACTGTGGTTTCCTGAGCGATAATTTTAAGCTGGCGATCGCAAGCCAGGGAACAACATCAGGATCCATTACATACTCTGATGTTACGGTCAATGATAAAGAAGTAAAACTGGTTGAAGACGCAGTGAAAGCGACCGCCTCCAACGTTGAGGTAACTTATGACGAAGATGCCAACAGTCTGACAGCGGCAGGAGATACGACAGGACAGGATGTAATTGTCAAATGGGCAGCTGCTGATGAAGAAGATGGAAATTACTCCATTATCAGCGGAGCAGAGGGAACTTCCCTGACCGCTTCTAAAGCAATGAAGGGCAAATATGTAAAAGCTGCTTATGTACCGCTGATCGGAACAGGTGCAGCAGGAGACATTGTATGGTCTGATGCAGTTCATGTAACCGGAAATGGTACAGATTCAGGTGCTGCAGCAGTGAAATCTGCAAATGCAGAACTTGCAACGGCTGATATTACCACAGGGGAAAATACAGCATTGTTCCAGTTCGTGAAAGGAACAAGCTTCTATCAGACAACAGCAGGAAGTGATGTTCAGCAGATCCGGTATTCCTTTGCAGCAGAAGATGCAAAGGCAACAGTAAAAGTGGTCGTGAACGGAACAGAAACAGAGGAATTGAGCGGCAGTGCAGTTCTTACGAACGGAAGAAACCTGATCGAGGTAAAAGTTACCGCAGAAGATGGGGTGACAGTGGAAAGATACCGTTTTACGATCAGCCGTCAGGGAGAGAACAATGCATTACTGGAAAGCCTGCAGGTAAATGGACAGGCGATCGAGCTGACAGAGGGAGTTTATGAATATAGTCTTCCACTTGCAACAGGAACAACAACAGCACAGGTTGCAGCGACAGCACAAAGCACAAGAGCAAGCGTTTCTATCGTGAACGGAACAAAAGTTACATCTGCAGTACAGACAGTTCAGAGTGATGTGACGGTTGAGCCGGGAACAAATGAGATCACGATCCGTGTGACACCGGAGACGAGTGCTGGACCAGTTTACTATAAACTGAAACTGAAAGTGCCGAATGCATCAAATGCACGGCTGGAAGCATTAAACTTTGGAGAGAATGTATCTCTGGCAGAAAAATTTGACGCAGATACATTCAACTATACGGCATCTGCAACAGAGTCAGGTGTGACGATCAGTGCAACAGCTGAAGAAGCGGATGCAATCGTAAATGTTATCTGGAAAGATACAGTGATTCAGACAGGAACAGGAAGTGCGGCAACAGAACTGGGACTGACAGAAGGTGACAACACCGTGAAAGTGAGAGTCACTTCTGCTGATGGATCTACAGAAAAGATTTATACAGTAACGGTTCATGCATCAGGAGAGACCTGGTTGTCTGATCTTGACTGGGAGTCGCAGACATCAGGAGATTCAGGAAATCCGACACGAAAAGATAAGAGCTGCGGAAATAATACACTGACCTTATGGGATGGTTCAGCCGAAGAAACCTTTGAGAAGGGAATCGGAAGCCATGCGGATTCTACGATCATTTATGATCTGACAGGGAAAGGATATACAAGCTTTTCATCTTACTATGGTGTAGACCGTGAGACAAAAGTAAATCCTTCTCAGGCAAGTATTACATTTAAAGTGTATGTGGATGGAAATCTGAAGTTCACAAGTGCCGAAATGGGAACCAACACAGCAAAAGGATTTACAGGTGATATCGATATAACCGGTGCAACAGAGCTGAAGCTGGTTATGGAAAAAGGTACAAATAACTGGAGCGATCATGGTGACTGGGCAAATGCAAAACTGACAAAACCGTTTACAGCACCACAGTCATTCGCTGTGACAGTTCGGGCAAATGACCCGGCAATGGGAAGTGCTGCAGCAGATCAGAATGAGTATCAGAAGTATGATACAGCTACGGTAACTGCAACAGCAAATGAAGGATACCATTTTGTAAACTGGACAAATGCAGAGGGAACAGTAGTCAGCGAATCAAATCCATATGTATTTGGTGTGACAGAGGATGTGACACTGACAGCAAACTTTGAGGCAGACCCTGTTACAAAGTATACACTGGCAACGGAAGTGAATGATGCGGCAATGGGAAGTGTTACAGTAACACCTTCACAGAGTGAGTATGATGAAAACTCAAGTGTTACAGTGACAGCAGTTCCGGCATCGGATGATTATGAATTTGTAAACTGGACGAATCCGGATACAAATGCAGAAGTAAGTACAGAAGCAGAATATACATTCGAGATCACAGGAAATACAAAACTGAAAGCAAACTTCCGTGAGAAAGAGAAGTCTTATCACGTACAGGCAGAATCTGCTGATGAGGTAATGGGAACAGTCAGTGTTGCACCGGAGACATCAGGAAATGTATATGTAAAAGATACAGAGGTAACAGTAACAGCAACTCCGAATGCAGGATATGAGTTTGTTCAGTGGAATAAAATTACGGACAACAATGGAACAGAAGTTTCAGAAAAAGTAGAAGGTGCAGAGGCTGCGTATACATTTGCAGTAACGGAGGATGTCCATTTAAGAGCAGAGTTCCGTCTGATTCCTGTAGTAAAGAATCAGTATCGTGTAACAGTAACATCCAGTGATACAGCTATGGGAACAGTCAGCATGGATCATGAGGATGGTGTTTACGAAGACGGGGAAGACGTAACAGTAACTGCAACAGCAGCAGAAGGATATCATTTCGTGGGATGGAAGCTGAAAGATTCAGAAGACATCTTAAGTACAGATGCGAAGTATATCTTTACGATCAGCGAGAATGTTGAACTGATCGGAGTCTTTGAAAAGGATGAGGAGCCGGAGCAGGTAATCACCGCAGAAGAGATCGTACGTCAGATCGTTGCGGATAAATCTTTCGCAACTTCTGTTAAGAAAGGTACGAAGAAGCTGACATTACCGGGAGTACCGGAAAATGCACAGATTGAGATCAGCAGCGTAAATCCGGAAGGAATCATTGCACTGAATGGTGAGGTGACTGCACCGAAGGCAGATACAGAAGTTATCGTGACAGTAAAAGTAACCGGAACGGATGGAAGTGTTTCCTATGCAGACTTCAAGGTTATGGTAGAAGGAAGTGGTGAGCCGGAGAATCCAGACCCGGAGAAACCGGATAATGGAAATAATGGCGGTAATAACAGCGACAACGATAACAATAACAATAGCAATGCCGGAAATAATGACAACAACAGTGGGAATAAGGGTGATAATGGAAATGCAGACCAGAGAACTGTAAAGGCAACCAAGACAGGAGATACAACGAATTTCGCACTGTATGGAATGGCAATGGCAGCAGCCGGAGCAGTGATCGCAACACTGGTGTACCGCAGAAAAAGAAGCTGATCCTGATGTTCAGAAAAAGAACGTGATGAAATATGGATCTGTGAAAAGTTAAGAATGACAGAAGGCTGTCGGGATATTTTGAGAAATATTCCGGCAGTTTTTCAGGGGTATGGATTTTGGATTTGAAAACCAGAATCCATACCCTTATTTTCTTTGAAACAAAGAAAAGCGGTAAAATACAACCATAGAAAAAAACAAATGATTTCGGCCGAAAAAGAAAAAAGTAAATGTAACATTAAGAACAAAATTCAGACGAGGAGAAATGAACTATGAAAATGAAAGCAATCGCAAGATTTGGTAAAGAATTTGGAAGCTACAAATTGGTAGAAGTACCGTATCCAACATGCGGACCGGAGGATATCATCCTTGAGATCAAAGCGGCTGCAATCTGTGGAACAGATATGAAGCACTGGAATTATGAACAGCCCCTTGAAAAGGCGTTTTGGTGACTCTGTCACCGGAACGTCTTTTTCTATATCTTATGATGTCGGGGTCAAAAGCCCCCGACTTTGATGCCTACGGATTGCTCCGTGCTACGCACTCCTACAATCCTACCCAATATTCGCATATCGTGGGATTATCATCCCACTTTTATGCTCATATCGGGGCGGGTCCTAAGGTCTTTCACCCACCTATGAGCAAGCTCATGTGGGCTTAGACCTTTTGACCCTGACATCATAAAAGAAATGCAAAGAAAAATTATTTTGTAAGCAATTCTGCTTTTTGCAGAAGCTTCTCTACTTTTCTTAAAGAATTCAGGTCGATCTCCCTGAGAGAATAGGCAAAATCGATCAATTCAGAGGATATTTCCGCATCAGAAGATGTACCAAGCAGCCAGTAATCCAGCGAGAGATGAAAGGTCTGTGCAAGCTGAACACAAATTTCTATAGAAGGAAGTTGTTCTCCTCGTTCAATTTTGGTATAGTAGGAGTAAGAGATTCCTGATTTCTCGGCGGCGAGTTCCTGAGTATAACCCAGTTGGAGTCTACGCTCTTTCAGTGTTCTTCCTATGCTTTTACTATTAAGTAAGTCCATTCTTTTGCTCCTCCTCCTGATATATCTTTTATGATAATTCATAAATAAGGATAGTTCCACACACTGACCATGAACGAAACCGCCACAAATAAGGAGTGCAACGCACCCGGATAAAGAGAGGTAGATAATGAAGAAAAATGAAAAAATCCATGAATGATCGTAGTATGAAGAAAAGAACGGTATGGCTGATCCTGGGAGGGATCGCAGTGATAGTATGTGTTTTGTGGTGGGCATATATACAGTTCTGGTCAAATGCATCAGAGAAAGAAGATGTTTCTGCAAAGAGAGAAGCAGACTGGTCATTCCAAAAGCCCAAAGTGCCTGAGACAAAGCTGACAGATCAGGAAGAATGTGCTTTGTGCGGCAGCAGAAAAGAAAGTATGACGGGGATGTTCAGCGGAAAAGATGCGATTGGTATCATCAGTGTGAATGACTGGTACATTATGGATCTGAAGATCAAAAGTGGAAATGAGAAAGAAAATATGCCGGAAGATACAGAAGGAAAGAATACGACAAGGACAACGGTTGGGAAAAATGGAAGAGTTCTGGAGCGTAGTTCAGAAAGTCTCCGGGGTATTTCGGAAATCGTAGTAGATTATGGAGAGGACAGAGTACTTTCCATGGAAAAGGCATCGCAGATTTTGTGTCAGTCCTGTCTGGAAAAGCTGTCTGAAGCGATGGAGGTAAAATGTGAGGAGGGAAAAGAACCGGAGCCTGTCGACCTGGTACTGATAGATTTTGAGACGATGGAACTGTATTCTGTTCAGGAACAGTATACAAAAAAGAGTATCAGAGATTACACCTTGTGGATGGCACATACGGAGGATACGCTGGAGATCAATGCAGTTTATACACCGGTTCGCACAGAGGCAGGAAAAAATGCGGGTATAAAAGAAAATGCCGTACCCTCATCTGCAACAGATGATAGTGCGGCATCTCTGAAATAGATGTCGGGGTCAAAAGCCCCCGACTATGATACCTACGGATTGTTACGCACTACGTGCTCCCACAATCCTACCCAAGATTCGCATATCGTGGTGCTTACGCCCCACTTTTATGCTCATATTGTGACCCTGGTATCTGAAATAGGATTAAGCAAAAAGTTCTGTGGCGGCACGGATCAGATATTCTGTATCTTTGACACCGGTGGTCTCGTAAGGCGAATGCATGGCAAATTGCGGCAGTCCGATATCGACAGTGTTCAGTGCAACCTGCGTGTTGGAAATATTGCCAAGTGTGGATCCGCCTGCCATATCGGAACGGTTGGTAAAAGTCTGAACCGGGACACTAGCGGTATGGCAGATATCCTTGAACATGGCTGCAGAAACGGCATCAGTACAATATTTCTGATTGGCATTGTATTTAATGACAATTCCCTCATTCAGGTAAGGTCGGTTCGTTGGATCGGCCTTTTCTGTATAATTAGGATGAACTGCGTGAGCATTGTCAGCAGAGACCATGAGACTGTTGGCAAGATGCACAAGAAAATCCTCTTCATTATATCCAAGGTTTCTGTGGATTCTTGTCAGTGTATCTTTTAGAAAGGTAGAAGCTGCACCCTGCTTTGTTCCACTTCCGACTTCTTCGTTATCAAAAACGCAGTGAAGAGCCAGATAATCTTCCTTTGCTCCGGAAAGAAAGCCTTTCAGGGAGGCAAAGGCACACTGGAGATCGTCGAGCCGGGGAGCAGAAAGAAATTCCCGGGATGCACCCCAGATACAAGGTTCCTGTCGGTTATATAAGAAGAGGTCATGACCAAGGATTTCATCTTCAGTTACATTGGCTGCCTCTGCGATGGTCTGAAAAAAGGTATTCTTTGCTGTAAGATCACCGTAAAGAGGGAGCATATCTTTCTGAGCATTGTATTTATGCCCGTTATTTGCATCACGATCCATGTGGATGGCAAGATTAGGGATCATGAGAAGATCCCTGTCAATATTGACCAGCTTTGACAGAAAGCAGGCAGAAGGCTTTCCGTCTGTGGAAGGATCTTTTACGATCACCCTTCCTGCAACGGAAAGTGGACGGTCAAACCAGGGGGCAAAGAGCATTCCACCGTAGCGTTCTACATTCAGCCGGATATAATGCCCCTCGGATTCCATTTCAGGATTTTCCTTGATCTTAAAGGACGGGGAGTCACTGTGGCTTGCCATGATCCGCATTCCCTGAAAAGGATGCTCCGGTATGGTAAATGCGATCAGGGAGGAATCATTGCGGGTCACATAGTAAGAACCGCCCTGCTTAAGATTCCAGTGCATTCCCTCTTCCAGTCTGATAAAGCCGGACTCTGTAAGCCGGGCAGCCATGGCACTGACTGCATGAAAAGCAGTAGGGCTTTCCTTGATAAATTCGATTAATTCTTCCGGGATTCTATGGTTCATAGCTCAACAACTCCTTTACAAATTTTATAAGTATGTGCGTAGCACGGAGCAATCCGTAGGCATCAAAGTCGGGGGCTTTTGCCCCCGACATCATAATTTTATAAGAGCATAATCATCACTTCATAAGAATCAGTATAGCACGAATGACAGCGGGCAGCACAACGGTTTTTTGAATGGAAGATCATTTTATGTGATGCTTATGAGCGGGACAGGGCAAAGTTAAAGAAACCGGTATGTGAGCATGCACCGGTGGATGTGATGCCGGAGGTTATGGAGTATGGATCAGCGGAGGAAGTGCTGGAGGTATATGAGGAGACTGCACAGGCGGATCCATCTTCCTGAAATTGAGTATATTGAAAGCCGTAATACGGTTGGTTCTCTATCTTCATCTGTAAAAGGCAAGGCTTCTCCCTTAGAGAGCAAGGCGGCAACGGAAAGCATTAACTTGCTTTTCCCGTCGCCCGGATCGCCCTGCAACAGCGTAACCCTGCCGAAAGGAATATACGGATACCACAGCCATTTCACTTTATACTGTTAAATACTATAAATTCATCCCACAATTCATCATAATTATCAAACTCATAATATCTGTCCGCAACTTTAAAATATTTACCAGGACTAATTGTCAGTGTTTCATCTGTCACAAGATAAATAGTATAATAAGAAACAGCTCCACTTGATACTGCTTTGCTTTCGTCTACTTCGTCACCAAGTTTTACTTGATTCAACAAATTTATAAACTCGATAACTTCATCATCTGAAAAAGAATACGAATAATTACCGTCTTTCCCGCCTGTAGTTCCTGTATGTTCAATTTTTTCGATTTCCGGCACATCAATACTCTCCAAGCCCACACTCGCATCTTGTTTTCCACATCCGAACAATGTACTTGTCAGAAAAATGAACGTGAGCAAAACTATCCCATTTGTTTTCATTTACACTCTCCTCCATTTACAGTTCCGCTTGGTAACTTCAAATTCCCCGGTTCGACAAACTGGGATTTATAGTTACATTCCATACATATTGGCATTTTTTACCATTATTTTATCACCCTTATCTAATTGTTCCTTATAAATTCCTCGCAAACCAATTCCAATATGTTCTGTTTTGTAGCCACTACCATTTGGTCTTCGTTCTTTTGTGTGCACATCAATTGAAGTAATTGCAGTTTCCAAAATCTCTCCATTTGCTTTATTGATATAAGCCTTATCTCCGGTTCTACATATACCAGTTTCAACATTCCCTGTAACCACTGTGCCTACACCTATAATCGTAAAAATCTCATCTACCGTTAAAGTAAAATTCTCTTTCAAGCAAGACGGGACATCTATTCTACTCATATATTCTTTTTCTCGTTCCTTTTTACTTTTACCAAACAATCCCATAAAATTTACCTCCACAACTTCAAAGTTTTCGTTCCTCAAAAAATGCCTTTATTATATTTAATTTGTCCATACAACATAAAGCATAATCCGACAATAACTGCTGGCAGTATAATAAATCCCATAATTTCTTCACTCCAAAATGAAACTATAAACCTCAACACAAGCGATATTCCTATAATCAGCGTTCCAGTACCAACGGCTTTTCCGTATTTTGGTACATCTTCTTCTTTTACTTTTCGCCTATTGTAAGAATGAATTGTACTGATATTGCCTTTGATATTTATGATTCCCATAACAGATATGAACACTCCTAAAATCAACAACATAATGTTCTCCATAATTACCTCCTAAAAATAGAACAGTTCTTCAAATTTCTTGTCTAAAGCAATACATAAAATCAATGCCAACTTTGCTGTTGGGTTGAACTGTCCAGTTTCAATAGAACTAATGGTATTTCTTGAAACTCCTACCATTTCTGCAAGCTGAGCTTGAGAAAGATTTGCCGCTGTACGAACTTCCTTTAAGTGATTTTTCAGATGTAATTGTTCTTTCATACGCTCACCTCTAAAATTCGGCGAACAAATCCAACAAATTCCAAAACGGAAAGAATGAAAAACATAATGGTCAATAGCAAATCGCTCTTTCGTTTCATTTTGATAAAACGAACTAACCATTGTGTAGCAAAAATACTGAAGCATATAACCCAAGGACTGTAAATCTTAGTATGGGCAAGCATAGAGGATAGCAAAGAAAGTAGACAACATACAAAAGCACCCACCCTACTTGCGTGACTTCCTGCCAAATATAGCACTTCCATTTCCGCCAAGTCTTTATTTTGATGTTCTTTTCTACTTGCGTTTAAGATTTCATCTTTTTTCATAAAAGCACCTCCATTCCAAGTTTTCTTTGCATATTTTAATTATATTTCCGCCAAGTTTACTTGTCAATAGCATTTGCACAAAAGTTACAAAAGACAACATCAAAAGATCAGAAAATCTTGACTTGAAAAATATATTTTGCTATAATACAGATGTTGCGGGTGCAACATCTGTAAGGCGCAGTAGCCAAGCGGTAAGGCGTGGGTCTGCAACACCCTGATGCACCGGTTCAAATCCGGTCTGCGCCTCTTAAAAGAAGATTCCCGGAAACGGTTTGTTTCCGGGAATTTTTGCGTTGCCGGATATACGGGAAAAATCAGGAGATTTTTTAGTAATATTTTAGTCACCGGATAAACGCTGAGTGATCTCAGTAACGTTCAAAAGAAGAACGATCCGGTAAAATCTGTTCAAAGGCTCTTTGAATCTCTTCCTTTACTTTCAGATAAGGGATTTCCTGATTGCTGTCATTCATACAGACAACAGGACTTTTCTGATGGATAATGGTATCAGTCAAAGTAGGATTCGTCTCTGCCAGATTAAAGTACCGGCAAAGTTTTCTTACATTTTTCGGGATAAAATTTCCGCTTAATTTTTGATATTCCCGGATAACGTACTGACTGACGTCTTCTCTGTGACGGAAAGGATGAGAGCATACCTGATCCAGATACTCTCCCTCCAGATTCCAAAGAGTTTCATAAGTACTCTTTTTTAACGGAGATGGTCCATGTACGGTATAAAATCCTGTAAACCGTGGAAACATGATTTCCAAAAAATTATAGAAAAAGTACATCGCAGGATAACCAATGTGAAAATAAGCCCCAGGCTGCTTTTTCATATTCTGCCGCTTGTCAAAATATTTAGCCAGAAGCATGGCATTGTTCAGGTAGATATATGGCATAGTTGTGTCGTCAACATTAGTTACATCGGGCTGCAGTGCAAGCATATCAACGGGTTTTCCATTTTTGAAAAAATCCGTCGGCTTCACTGGTTTTAACAGGAGCATATCATCATTGAAATAGATAAAATTTTCCGATAAGCCTTCAATACGATGGAAATTCCATTCGATGGGATGACTGCTAAAGGTAGGCAGGTATTTCGCCGGAATAAAGTCTTCATGGTTTACAATATGTAATTTCGGATTACTGGAATCCAGCCATTCAGGCAGATGTCCAAAGGTCACAAAATGGATTTTACGAACCCATGGAGCAAAGTTTTCAATGCTTCGGAACCAGTAATGCATCAGATCCCAGTCCCGGTAGCGTTCTTCCCGGTCATCACTTTTGACGGATAATCCCTGCTGTCTCATACGTTCCTTTTTCTTTTCGCGCCATACAGGGTCAGAGCCGTCTACCCAGGCCAATACAATATCAATTTCTTCAGTCTTCATGATTTATCCCTTCTTACAATAGAGTGTTCCAAATAAAATTAAAAATATTTCAAAATGCCGGAAAATAAGAAATGTCTTTGCTTTTTGAAAAAGTCCGGCTTCTTTCAGACTATAAAAACGTTTATAATGATCGATCCGGAACTCCGTTCTGGCAGACTGTAAACTCCGGTATTTTTCTTTTAAAGAAAGAGTACAGGTAGGGAGACACAGGTTATAGACCAGAGAGGCATACCCATCTACATATTTTTGAGACATAATCTCTTCCATCTCCTGCGAGGTCAGTTCCAGAGTTTCCAGAAAATGACGAGTCTCCATGAAATTGTTCCGGTAGCATTCGACCAGTTTCGGCTGCCAGCGGTATGCGGCAGAGCCGGCACGGACATTATAGTGGTAATCACAATTTGCAGAAAAGTAATAAGTCTGGGCTTTTGAAAGTGCCTGCATAACGAATACCGCATCCTCTGCATAGGGAAGATCTGGATTGAACCGGAGATCTGCAATCAATTCTCTGGTAAAAATATAGCTGAATACATTGACGTTCAGATTTCCTTTTTGTGCCAGGATGTAGTCTTTCATCTGATTTTCAGAAAGAACTCCTTCAAAGGACGGAATCCCCTTGAGAGAAGAGGAAACTTTTCCGCTTTTCCAGACATCCTTTTTAAATCCATGATACAGTACATCCGTCTGTCCGGTCTCTATTGCTTTTATACATTCAGCCAGCAGGGATGGCTCAAGCAAGTCATCAGCATCTGCAAAAGTAATATAATGGCCTGCGGCAAGAGCCAATCCGGCATTTCGTGCAGTGGAGACTCCCTGATTTTTCTGATGGATCACCTGAATCCTTGGATCGACAGTCTTGTATTGTTCGCAGATCTTATTACTGGAATCGGTTGATCCGTCATCAACTAAAATAATTTCAAGGTTAAGATAAGTCTGATGAATAATAGAATCCAAACATGCCGGTAAATAAGGTGCAACGTTGTATATTGGTACGATAATACTGATTTTTTCCATTATAACCTTTCAGCAGTAAGTACTGCGGGGAGCAAAATATTCAGAGTAATAATAAAAATTACAGAGAAAGAATGCATTCTCCTCTACATAATCGATCACAAACGTAAAGGCATCAAAGTCGTGGGCTTTTGACCCCGATATCATTTTATTATACCATATTTGACCATCAAATTGAAAGATTTGTCCGTATTTGCACACGAAAGGAACTTCGGATCTGTATGAAGGAATCGTAAGTCTGGATGACGGAGTCTTTTGTATCGGAGAAAAATTGAATTTCGTGGAGAAGTTATTGAAACTGTTCGGACTGTAAAGGGATGAATACAAATTGAGCAGATGACAGCCTGCTCAATATCGTGCAACAGAAAAGGAGAATCTGCTCACAAGGGTTTCGTGAGAGATTCTCCTTTTCCATTTCTATTTCTAAATCCAGTAATTTATTTCTAAATTAATTCCATTTTTTCTTGTAGATCAGGTAGAGCGGAAGTCCGACGCACAACATACCACCGATCATATTTCCCAAAGTAACCGGGATAAAATTCTGCAGGCTGTGCAGAGGTGACAGTGTAGCAATCTGTTCTACGGTCAGTCCGTAAGCGTCCTTTGCTTTTGCCACATAATCCGGGTTCATGGCAGCCATGATACCGGCAGGAATATAGAACATATTGGCAACGCAGTGTTCAAAACCGCCTACAACGAAAGCACAGATCGGGAAGAAGATCGCCCATACCTTTCCGGCAATATCACGTGCAGAAGTCGCCATCAGTACTGCAAGGCAGACAAGAATGTTACACAAAATACCGGAGGTGATGCCCTGTACCGGTGAGATCGCGATCTTGCTGACAGCAACTTTGATCGTATAAGCACCGAGAAGACCACCGGAGTAATTTAAGTTTCCGCTGAAAACGATCAGTACGTCCACGCAGAGGGCACCGATCAAATTGCTGAAAAATACGATGAAAAGGTCACGGAACAGTCCGGCCCAGGTTACCCGTTTGTCAAATACGTCCATAATGATCAGACAGTTTCCGGTAAAAAGTTCTCCACCTAAGAATACGATCAGCATCAATCCGACCGGAAAGATCACACCTGCCAATGCTCTTGCCACTCCGACATTTTCTACTGCGTGTGCCGCTGTGCTGCTTGTAGCACCGCCCAGTGCGATAAAAACCCCTGCCATAATACCGAGAAGGATCATTTTCCCGACAGGGAGTTTTGTTTTGTTCTCACATGCTTTGATACTCAGATCTACTACTTCAGCCGGAGTATTAAAATGGTTTTCCATATGTAAATTCCTCATTCCTGTGTATTCTGTTAAATAATTAACGCAATTATTTTATACTAGAAGAGTATGGATTTCAAGTGTAAGGGGAGATGTTTTTTTATAGATACAATGAAAAGGTTTTTGTATTTTTTTTATGTTATACGTTTAGATTTTGTAAAATTTTGACAGGTTCTATTGAAAAATCATGCTTTTTGGCATAAAATCTCATCTTTGACAGTTGATTAGTTAAAAAAGTGCCACAATCCCTGTAAATACAAGGAGTGTGGCACTTTTATCTGCATACACGAAATATAGTAATGTTTTATCTCCGCTTACTTTTTTTCTGAATTCCTTTCATTTTCCGCTTTGTTATGAATTGATAGTCCGTTCTGAATCCACAGGCTTCATGGAGATCGTCAGTGATTTCCTTACGTTCATATACCGGCATGAAGCCTTGTTCTTCTATATCCGTAAATTTTATGTCTTTTAAAGTGTGGAGTAATTGTTCTGTGGTATAAGTCCCTTTCAAGGAGCGGTTTAATAACCGGAAATGTAACAGAGCAAGAAAACAGGTAAGAAAATGAGCCTTAATTCGGTCTTCACGGTTTAAGTAAACTGGTCTGGCTTCAAAGTCTGTTTTCATAGTTCTGAAACAGTCTTCAATCTGCCATCTTCCTTCGCTGACTTTTAAGATATCTGCAACGTCATCATCAAGCAGATCTGTACATACCGCATAAAGCCCGTCATACATTTCTTCTTCAGCAATCTTATCCGTATCGAGATAATAGTGGATCTTAGCTTTTTCTCCTTCGTTGGTTACAGCTACCTTATTTACAAATCTTGCAGGATCGTTTGGATTTTTACGCTGTTTTTTTAGAGATCCATTTGCAACCATTTTTTCTGCCCGACTGATCTGCTCTGCACGGATGGCTTTCTGGTAAGCAGCATATTTAGGTGAGTAGGTTATGATCAATCTTTGATCCAGTTTTTTTGTTGTAAATGGTTCGTCTTTATAATAAAGCTGGTTCTTGTCATCACCTGTCAGTTTTGTAAGGTCCACAGATTTATCATCTGCGAGACGTTTGAAGCCAGTCTTCTTTAAAGCCCATGCCCGATCTTCGGCAGGCAGCTTTTTGATGGACTGAGTGACAATAAATGCCCTCTGTCCCATGTGATTAAGAACACGGTTATCCTCAGAAGCAAGTCCGGCGTCACTGCAATAGATAAATTTATCACAGCCGAATTGTTGGAGAATCTTTGTTTCTAAAGGTTTTAAGGATTTCTGCTCATTTTGGTTTCCAGGAAAGAGCGAGAAAGCCAAAGGTATCCCGTCACCATCTGTAAAGAGTCCCATTTGAATAATGGGATTCGGACGGTGCTCTTTGCTTTTTCCGTATTTTTTATCTCCATCTTCCTGTTCGATTTCAAAGTAGTAGTTTGTGCAATCATAATAAAGGATCCGATCCATTCTGTCACCAAGAAAAAAGCTATTTTTATAAACTTCTGATTGAATAAAATCCATTTCAGAAGCAAGAACAGAAAGAGCTCGGTACACATCATGAAGTTCATAAGTTGGAGGCTCAAGGAACTGTTTTGCTGCTCGGAAGGAAGACCTTTTGCTGGAAGGTTCCAGAACCCTTGTATAAATTAAATCAGATAAAATCGCATTAAGATCATATTCGAATTTATGTCGGCTTTTGATTTTTCGGCAGACAGAATCGAGCTTAAGTCCATAGTAAATAGACTGAAGAAAAAGATATCCGCCAGAAAAAAGTTTCTGCTTATTATAGTCCATGAGTCTGTTGGAATGAAATGGGATCATGACAGTAGCATCCTCTTTTTCACTTTTATATTTCAGTGTTTCAAGACGAGCCTGTTCATTTGCCCATTCAACAACTCCGTCACGATCCGTGTGGAGCTGCGCTGATAATTCAGCTAACGCACCTAATTTTCGGATGGTTTTGGAAGTACTTTTCCCATTGGCATTTGTATAGGACTGAGTGATGTAAAAGGATTCAGAATTTTTTGATTTTGATGTTGTTATACGCATAATAATCACCTCTGTCACTATTATACCACATATCACTAAATATTACTATATAATAAGAATAAAAATTTGACAAAAAATAAGCTTATTTCAAGGCTTTGCGGTACTTTTTTGCATTTCAATGTGTCAAACTCCCGAAAAATCATGCTTTTTGGCATAAAATATGTAATATGTAATGATAAGTTTGTTTTGTGGGGAAGTATAATTTGATGTGAAAGGAGAGATGAAACGCAATTTTTTGAAGTTTTTGAAGTGAATTTGTTGAGCATGCTTTCCATTCAGACCATTGGTCTGAAGTAACTTTTCACTGGCTATACAGGGCCATCCTTAACCTGTAAATTTGAATATGGAGGTTTTCTTATGAAGAAGATGAAAAGCAATTCCTTTCGCTGTTTGTGTTGTTGTGTATGATAATTTCCATGTTTCCAACAACTGCATTGGCAGCAAATATTATTGATGTTAGTGGCAATGTAACAATTACCAGATCTGATGAGGAACTAACGTGTGCTGATAATCTTTACTACGGTGAAGTTAATGTCAACGGTAGTGCAACAGAAAGTAAAACCAGGTTGACGCATCCGGTGTTACCACTTATCCAGTGGCAGTATGGCAATAATACCTATCAGATCATTCCTTCAGCCTATAAATATTACGTTTACAATATTAACGATCCCAACCATATCCTTGAGGGGATTGAAGGCAGTGAAGGATCAAGCACGCTTTCGGGCTGGCCGGGAACGTATAAATGTTATCAGACGGTGGTGACAACCGATGGTGTGACGAACGGAACAGCTACGTTTGATATTGATCTGATCTATCAGTTCAGCAGATTAAATTCGTCCATAGGTTGGACCTATGCCAGCAATTGGGGAGGGCGTACTCTGCATTTTACTATCAAGCAGACCGTGGCTTATACTGTTACTTACACAGATGGAGTTGAGGACGAAGAAGTCTTCGCAGATGAGGTACACGAAAATCTTTCGTCAGGAGTGGCTACCCCGGCATTCAGTGGCGGAACACCGACAAGAACAGGGTATGTATTTAAAGGCTGGAATCCAGAAGTCGCTGCAACAGTAACAGGAAATGCGACCTATGTAGCAACGTGGGGAGAAGATAAAAATAATAATGGCATTGACGATAACGAAGAAACGAAATATACGGTTACGTATACAGACGGAGTAGACGGAGAAGAAGTCTTTGCGGATCAGGTATACGGAAATCTTCTGTCAGGAGTGGCTACACCTGCATTTGAGGGAACGCCGACAAGAGAAGGATATGTCTTCAAAGGCTGGAATCCGGAAGTTGCCACAACAGTAACAGGAAATGTGACCTATGTAGCAACGTGGGGAGAAGATAAAAATAATAACGGCATTGACGACAACGAAGAAACGAAATATACGGTTACGTATAAAGACGGAGTAGACGGAGAAGAAGTCTTTGCAGATCAGGTATACGGAAATCTTCTGTCAGGAGTGGCTACACCTGCATTTGAGGGAACGCCGACAAGAACAGGCTATGTCTTCAAAGGCTGGAATCCGGCTGTTGCTGCAACAGTAACAGGAAATGCGATCTATGTAGCAAGATGGGGAGAAGATAAAAATAATAATGGTATCGCAGACGATGAGGAGACCAAATACACCGTCAGATATACGGACGGAGTAGACGGAAAAGAAGTCTTTGCGGATCAGGTATACGGAAATCTTCTGTCAGGAGTGGCTACACCTGCATTTGAGGGAACGCCGACA
>ENA-OWOV01000047-OWOV01000047.1-gut-metagenome-genome-assembly--contig:-NODE-47-length-53797-cov-8.433246_pt1 | contig 53797 bp, 56 predicted proteins | sample MGYA00248247_ERZ651799 | MGnify/ENA primary metagenome ERZ651799 (study PRJEB26908, sample SAMEA4031712) | gut metagenome | biome: gut; feature: normal infant; material: stool | place: China | collected 2015 ...
ACACTCGGAAAGAAAAATCCCTTCCGTTACCGTGGATATGTCTATACCGGCAATCTGACGATTGACGGACGAGGAGACAGGTTTCTACTACCTCCAAAGCAGGTACTATAACCCTGAAGTCGGCAGGTTCATTTCCTCCGATGTCCTCCTCTCCACAGGCCAGGGCGTTCTCGGGCATAACGCGTATGCGTATTGCCTGAATAATCCGGTGAATAGAGAAGACTCTAATGGCAATTGGTCCATGCCGAATTGGTTAAAAGTTACTATCGGGGCAGTTGCATTAGTTGGCGCAGTTGCACTAACTGTTGCTACCGGGGGCGGAGCCGCCGCCGTTGCCGTTGGCGTTGCCAAAGTTGTGGGCAGTGTAGCGGTAAGCACAGCTGTCAGTGCAGGGGTGGGTTATCTCGAAAACGGCAAACAAGGAGCTATTGATGGAGCATGCAATGGTTTCATGTTTGGAAGTTTATCTGCATGTGGCGGTGCGGCACTAAAGTATGCCAATGTGCATGCGGCAACTACAGGATCTCCCAATTCAATGGGTAAAGCCGGAGAAAGAATGGCCGGCATTGACCCATCCGCAAAAAGGGCAATAAGAATTAACGGACGTGTTCGAATTCCGGATGAATTAACGCAAACTACGCTTAAAGAAGTAAAAAACGTAAAGTATATTTCTAACACATTGCAGTTGCGCGATTTTGCTGATTATGCAAAAATCACCGGTCGTACGTTAGAACTCTGGGTTAGGCCGACCACAAAGATTGCAAAAACCGTAATTGATGCCGGTTGGAACATTCGGTATCTTTGGTAGAAAGGTGGAAAAAATGGTTTATCATGCATTGTTGAACGACAAAATTGCTTGTGAACAAAATGGAACGGATTTTTTCTGTCCCTCAGAGGATAAGCGGTTGTTGCACAAAATGTTTGATGAAATAAACCATCAGACAGGATCAGACATTCATTATCTCGCGCAAATCGATTCGTTTATTATACCCGGCGCAGGAAGAATTGTTGAAAAATACATTCTCGATTTTACTTCCGAAAGTGTTAAATGTTACTTAATTCCCCAGATGATCGCAGATAAAATTACTGATTGTGACAAATTATTGCTGCAATTATATTTACATTTTAGGCAATCTAAGGAATACATTTCCGAGCCCGGGCAGCCTGCGCCTGCGCATATTTACGTTAGGTACGATAATGCTTTCAAGACGCTAAGATCACGGCGAATCGAAAACGAATTAATAACTGTTGTTTGTAATCCTCGTGATGCATTCTACCTACCTTTGACAGTGAACATGCTTGCTTCTTGGAAAAATCCGGAAATGTTTAAGGTATTAACCTTTTATTTGACTGAAACAGATTTTGTTGGGCTTGATATCGGAGATACCGAAGCTCCTATTTATCCGCCAAAGCAGGCTATGATTCGTGAATTGCGTTTCTCTGCAATTGACGGACTCAGGTATTATCCCACAAAAGAAACAGAGGAATTATTGAGCTTGTTTACTGCAAGCAAAGACAGTGATATTTGTTCAGCGGCAAAGCGTACGTTGAAATCAATATCAAGAAAGAGAAAAACTTGATAATATCCGAGCGGACAGTTACGTTCTTGCCGCAAATCTTGGACGGTAGGACCGACTGCATATGCGGTAGTCACATCTTTACCGGTTATTGCATCCATTTTAGCCGGTGTGGGTGCCGGAGCCGGATTAAGTCCGGCGCTTATACCGTAAATTTTGAATTGAGAGGTAATTAAAATGGAAAATCCAAAAACAGAAACAACCGGAAGCTATAAAGCCCGTGTCAAAAAGAAAACCAAGAAGATTGCAATTATTGTGGTTATCGTTCTGTTCAGCATAGAAATTGCAAGAAATCTCACTGACTTTATCTTGGGCATGGGAGCCGAATTCATCACCTATCGTGATTTTGAGAGTCTTAAACTGCTGGATGAATTTGCGGTCGAAACAGATCCGCCGAAAGATCCCGGTCTGAAAGAGCTTGTGCCCGTCAAGAGCTACAGCAAAGAGATTGAATACGACGGAAAACGATTTGTGATTCGAGCATATGAGTTTTCGACTTTCGAAGATTCTGCTAAATATTTTAAGGCGTGTGGTGAACCTTAACCCGAACCTTGGAGAACCTCTTATGGCAGAGGTGCGGGTGGATCGTTTAGTGCTGAATACACAACACTTGAAGATGGTAAAGTTCTTCATATTGACTGTAAACGCTACCGATACCTGACGGTTTTGACAAACTTCCTGCTTGAGAAGTATCCGGAAGATTTTTCAAAGCTGAAGCGCTCCTTTCCTCCGAGTACAACATCTGAAAGCCCGACGGCTTACTTTGACGGTTTAAAGCGAAAGCTCTATTGTGAGACATTGTCGCCATCAGACAAAAAGGCTGCATAAATAACATTGATCAGCGTTTTGGCTGTAATGCTGAAACAAACCGGTCAGTTCATTCGGACTGCCCGGTTTGTTGCTTTAAGAGAATGAATCCGGGGAGCTTATGCTCCTCATCCAAGAATACATTGAAAGCTGCTTTGAAGGGAAACAACTACGGTACGGCAAACCATTCATGCGATGATTACGACAAACAGACGGGTATTACCCGACCCAAAATTGCATACAGCTTCATCTACACCGAAAAAAGCTTCACCGGAGGTTCATCCGGCAGTCCCGAATAAACGCTCGTTAAGTCCTATCGCAACGGTTCGCACGCAAAGTACAACTATGATTATGACGCCGTTGGCGTCATAATCTTCTGCATATGCTGTTACTTTTCAGTTTTTTTACGAGTTTTCTTCGGAGGTTCCAACGATCTATCCGAGAAAACCGAGTGCGGCATTACTTCCTCTCTTGTTAAGCCGAAGAGCTTCAACGCATTAGGGCCGGTTACATAGAAATAGTCATATTTTTTTTCAATAAAGTATGCTTGCTTTATTCCTTCTTTTCCGAGTCTCGCTACTTCAAGCGCAGGTTTTACGAGAGATTCAAGCAATTCACAGAACTGTTTAAATTCTTCATCATCCATGGCGGAAAGATGGATATTATTTCTATTTGGTAAGTGTATTCGACCGCAATTAAGATGCAAATAGTTAACCCGCGGGTACGGCCACTGCTCACATATCTCTTTGAATGCATATCCATATTCCATGTAACACAAATCCGTGTCGTACACCGACTTATACACACCGAACACGACCATAACTCCATCGGATGCTTCGCAATGGAAGTGAGTGCTGTGTCGGCGAAAACCGTACGGCTTGAAAAAAGTGTTAAGAGATTTTTTAAAGTCTTCGTAAGTCATGTTTTATTCCTCCTCAGTAAAGCTCCAAAAACAATCCATATTCTCTTCCGAATTCGACGCGATATCGCTGAAGCTGTTTTTATTCCCTGACGCAATCCTCTTGGATTGTTGGGTTTTAACTCATATATAATTTTGTTGGCTTCATCGACAAAATCCGCTCTTACTCGGTTGCGTGTAACTTCTTTGCTTATGCCATAGAGAATATCATCACCTGCCTTGTATCCATGATGAATTCTGCGTCCGGCTGAAAGGGATGATTTAGTGGCACCATTGACTTTGTCAAGAGTTTTTATCGTGTTAAGTGCATCATCTGTAAAGTCTACAGCCTTCACAATCTTGATCGTATCAACGGCGTCATCTACCCTGTTGATTACTTTTACAGTTGCGCCAACGGCTTTTGTTGCCTCGCCTACACCTGTTACAAATGGGATAAGATCAATAACATCACCGGCAAGCCCTGCCCATGCCCATGGATCGGCGGGAGCTGCTATAACATCGGCAACACTTAAACATAGTGATACAACGTCAAACAGTGTATCCCATAAATCACCTTCGGTGTCAATGCGGCTGGCAGGGTTATTCCCGCAATACGCATACGCGTTATGCCCGAGAACACCCTGGCCTGTGGAGAGGAGGACATCGGAGGAAATGAACCTGCCGACTTCGGGGTTATAGTACCTGCTTTGGAGGTAGTAGAAACCTGTCTCCTCGTCATAGACATATCCACGGTAACGGAAGGGATTATTCTTTCCGAGTGTGGACGCAAGTGAGCCCGAGGTTGACAGCAGTTTGCCCCAACTGTCAAACCTCAACAGCGGCTAAATCGCTGTTGAGGTAAGCATATTCTACAACAGTGCTGCCGCTGCTGTCAATAAGCTTCACAATGTCATTCTGGGCATTGCGAAGATAATAATAGCTTCCACATGAATTATTTTAAGAATGCTGTTTGTTGACGAATCCTCCTTTTTGAACACTTAGATTAAATTTGGCATATTCATTTTGCAAATGCAGTGATTCGCTGCACCGACTTCTGCATTTCTGCGGTTTTTGCTATCCGCATGTGTTTGCGGGTAGGATTCATTGCCGATACTGAATCAGTATTGATTCTGCAAGTATTGCAAGACGATAATATATTACCAATTCATCTCTTTCCATTCCTGCAGACTGATTTATCAATTCCGAAAATACTTTTTTATCATCCTTTGAGATAATTGTGTCGGCGGGAAATTCAATGAATTTCGATTGCTTTAACAACTGTGTGCAGCATCCACCTATGATGGAATCAATAGCCATAAGTTCAGGAGCATTTAGACGTATTTTTGCAGGAATTCTGGATTCCAAAAACGCCTTTAAAATATACTTATGCTGTTTGTTTTTCATTGCAATCACCTATACCTGAGTATTAAAACCTTACCAATCGGTGTAAACATTCCGCCTTGTCCATTCGAATTAGCTAAATCCCAAGATGCATTTCAACAATTACAATTGCAGGTATACTTCAACACTGAAGAATCTCAACTGGCAAAATTTGCTTTATCTTGTGATATTTGAGCACATTAGCTCCCTTATTGTGGTATTTCAGTGATTGATATACCTGACAAGCAATCCAGCCCCCTTCATGCTTGCGGATACATTCAAAAATGCATCTACACAAGATGATCCTTAAAAACGTCCAGAACTTTTAAGAACAAGTCGCAGTAATTACTGATGTTTGCACTTAAATCGGAGTTTCGAATATTTAACAACAGCATAGCATAATATGGCTCAAATATAACGCTTCGTCCATCACCCCACGGTGATGCATTTGGATTTATCTTTCTTCCTCTTAATAGTTCATTGGCAAAGTTAAATGCCACTTCATAACAGTCTAAAAGATCAATTTGTCCATCAGCATATGCGAGGACATACTCGGGAATAGGTACTTTTAAGAATGCTTTAACTATACTTGTCTCTTCCTTGGACAGCAGTTTCATACACATGCCCTCACTGGTAGAAAAACGAGCGTATAAGTCCGGATTGAGAATAGAAACCGCCCACTCGCAATCCTTTCAATCTCAAGCTACCTGAACTCATTAATTTACCTATTCCGTTGCATTTATTCCATAACGCTATTGCATCATCTGTATAAGTAATAACATTTTTTGTCATGTCCTTCTTTCCTTCAAGAAGGACATGCCGTTTATAGTGATCAACCATATTTGTCCATGGACCGCCTTTTGAAGATAAGTCCCACGCTCTGGCCGCGCGGCCTACCTTCAATGCACTACCGGCAGCACCTGTTATTGCGCCGGTGACGGCACCGGACAATGCCCCATTGCCCATTCCATTAAGTGCGGCCGTGCCTGCACCGTTCCAACTGCCGGTAGACACTCGATGACTTAATGCACCCGCTCAGTTTAAACTACAGGACGGTAAAAAGCGCTTTCCCCCAAGTGGCCTTCAATGGAACGCCATCTGAGCTTTGAAGCACAAATTAAAGTACCCGTATATTCGTCTAAATCGGCTTCTGATAAATTATCGCAATCACACCAGTAAATGATTCCATCCTTCATAATCATTGTCGAACCCAATATTTCGCAGGTGTAGCTTTCATCAACGGGGAAAAACTTGACGTATTTCAAACCTTGAAATTCCAGCTCTATTATAGAATCTTTCTCGTATTGACGTTGAATAAGCACCCTTAACACTCGAAGACTGTTCAACGGATACATTGAAAGATTAACGTCAACATAAGCTCCGCTTACATAACTCATTTCTTTTATACAGCTATCGTGAAAAAAGCATACGGCTTCCATAAACTTCAGCACATCGTCATCGGTACTGATTTCATTCCACATAAAATGATCCCTCTCTGAATTCACCCAAGTATCAAAGCCAAACCTTCACCTATACCCGCACCCAAAGAACCTAACAAGAAATCGTCAGCAACGCCAATTCCTGTAACGTCGTCAGCTGCGACAACAATAATTCCAATTACAGAAACAGTCACTAATGCCGCCCCTGCAACGGTTCCCCAACTGAAGGTGTAGGCCGAACCCCTGACTCCTTTTTTCCAATCATGATGATGTCCTCCCTTTGAATCGTGGGGATGTTTATCCGGCCTTCCGTGGTCATTATGGTCGTAATCATGTTCCGGTTTACCATCTGCCCCATAAGTTCTTGAATCACCGTTAGGGGCAGTGTAAGTGCTTCCGGGCTCTCCGGTGTTGGGTCGCCGATTTGCATCGTGTGAAGATGCCTTCGGCACATTGCTTTGTTTTAATGCACAAAAGACCTTTCTTATTGGTTGAACAATGTTATCTTTCACCCAATTCGCAGTGTCTTCTATCCATTTAGGCCAGTTGCCGTCATGGTCGCCCATATTCACCGGATTATTCAGGCAATACGCATACGCGTTATGCCCGAGAACGCCCTGGCCGGTGGAGAGGAGGACATCGGCAGAGATGAACCTGCCGACTTCGGGGTTATAGTACCTGCTTTGGAGGTAGTAGAACCCGGTTTTGGCTGTTTTTTGTACCCGGAGGGAGTTTCCCTCCGGGGTTATGTTTATTCATACGGTTGCTTGCCGAAATAAGGTGCTTGCGGATATTCCTTAAATCAACTCTTCATTTATGCTTATAATTGAGCATGAAGCGTCATATTGGATGGTGATTAAATACCCATCCTTGGTATAATGCAAGGATTCTTTCGGTGTATCATTTCTGCCGGTATAAAGAAATAAATACTCACCGTTAGGATCAATCGCTCTTACCGCGTCTAACGATTGACCTTTCGCCAGTCCGTTAAAATCAGACTTTAACAGCTGCGTTCTATAGGTATTACCAAGAATTTTGTTGCCCGAACTATCAAACAAGAGCACGGCAATACGCTCATCACCAAGATATGATACTCGGTACACTCCGTTATCTTTCCGCAAGCATTCAATGGGATATTTTGTGTTTAGCTCATTCAACAAACCATTGAACTCGGCGAGTTCCGATAAGTCTGCTTCATCATAGGTTTTAGATGCCAAATCAACCAAACTTTTATCCGGCTGGGATATCTCAATGTTCAAATCAGTTCCTCCCGCGGTGCAAGAACAGATTACAAGCAGCATTATTAAAACAATTGCTGCGAAATAATATTTTGCTGACCTCATAGTACACCTCAATTTCCTAATGCATAGTAGATTATTGCGCTGTCATAGTATGGTACGCCGCATAGAGTCCAAGGAATCGTATCCGGAGTCATTCCTGCATCCCAAAGGACCGACGTCCCGCCATACTACCCATGTTTTTCCGCCCATTGTCCGGTATCGGTCTGCCGCATAAAATGATAGTCATAATACACCTGACCGGCAGCCAAATTATATTTATATGGTCGGGTGCCTACTCGCAATGCGATCTTAAACTCATTGTCATACACCTTCGCATCCGGACCTGAAATTTTACTAACAGTATGGCAAATTGCCTCCGCGATAGCGGAACGAATTATCTTTTCCGAGTGTGGACGCGAGTGAGCCCAAGGTTGACAGCAGTTTGCCCCAACTGTCCAACCTCAACAGCGGCTAAATCGCTGTTGAGGTAAGCATATTCTACAACAGTGCTGCCGCTGTTGTCAATGAGTTTCGCAATGTCATTCTGTGCATTGCGGAGGTAATAGGTGTTGAACGTTGAGTTTTAACAGGAATCCACAATTACTTCCCCCCATATATCCTCAAGGGCATCACCATCGATGCGAGCATCTTTAAATAATGCGCGACAGGAATCGAACCATTGAGTATTACCGGTGTTGTCGCTCAAATGAGCTTTTCCATCATCGGCATATGCGATCCAATAGCCTTTTCCACGAAAGAAAAAATGAATTTCGTTGCCGCATACAATTGCACTATGCAATACAGCTTTGTACGTTTTCCAAGAAGAGTCATCGGGTTCGGGAATTCCAATGGAATGTATAGCTTCACTCAACAGGACACCATTACCGATATAAACCTGTTCACACAGTTTTTCTAATGAATCTCGTCGTTGGGGTAGGGCATCTGTATCAAGCAGACTGTATTGCGTGCAAAACAAGGAGCGACTTCTCTCTATTGAGTAGAACTCGGAGCCGTACTCGAACGTTAAAAGATTATGTTTTTTTAAGTACTTTTTGATTTCTTGTATGGTCATACTCTTCACTTCAGGTACCAAAGGTTGATCTGCCTGCCATGTCTTTTAAACCTCCAAGTCAGTCCATCACGAATTACATTCGTTCCGGTAAGAATTTCGCCCGCATTGCTTAAAGCACAAGCTCCTATTCCTGAGGCTACAGCATATGTGCCAACAGTTCCTACAGTAATGGCGGCACTTACAACTGCACCGGTTGCGCCGATGCTTGCCGTGACGTGCTTTGTACTATACCTATGCTTTCCTGTTATAAAAAGCAAGAAAACTAATTGCCTCTTGTATTTCTGCGCCGCATGCGTTTTCTTCATAATTTTCATCTAAGCCGGCACAGGTATACACATCTCCCAAATAATCCATTATACGTTCACACAACTGACCATCACTGTAAATCTTTGATGCCACAACAGGAAAAGATCTACGAATATTCGCTTCATGGGCACGTTGCAAATATTTATTAACAATTTCGATCGTTTTTTCTTCACTCAACATACATTACATTGTACACACCTAACCTTAATCACTCAACTCTTTTTATTACAACATCACGATTGCTGAGCAGCTTATCCAACTCGGAGCAAAAAAGAGCATAATCATCATATGTTTGTTTTCTAATGAAATATCCTTTATCGAAAAAGCCGTTTTCCTCCGAATAATCCGAACAGGCTCCGAATTTAACCTTTTTACCGTCAACATAAGCCGTCACCTCAAGAATATCTTCCTGCCGAATTCTTTCAAGAATGCTGCCTATTGACCAATCCTCTTTCTCTTTTGAGTGCTTGGGAGCGGAATGATTTTTAACATATTCCCGTTCCTTTACAGATACAGTTATTTGCTGCACCGACACGGCTGACGCTGCGGCCGAAACAATGCAAAATACAACCGATTTCCACACTGCCGCATTTTTCACTATCCATATCGGAAGTATAATTGAGCAGGAAGCAATGAGTACTGACACCCAAAATCTATTGGCAGCAATGCTTGATGTGGGTTTCGTGCTCATGCAAAACAGTTTCGCAACATTCTGTGTTCTTTTCCTCCTCTTGTGTGCAGACCAAACAGAGCAACATCCTATCAGTGCAATTACAGAAAATGCTTCAACAACACCTATTCCGCGATAATTCGGGCTGTGTATAAAGGCGAATTTTGTTGAAGGAAGAACCGTTGCATCGATATTTTCTCCAACAGCTGCTCGCTGAAAAATTGTTGAAACACGCACAATCTCCCCATCCTCGAATTTCAAATCAAAAGAGCCGGAACGACGACTCGACAAATCTTCCAGAACAACAGCTTTACCATCTTTGCATTTCCCGCTGAAATAATCCGGAGCATCAATCAACAGTGCCAACATAAAAAGCACCATTAATGCTCCCCAAAAATAATTGGAGATGCAGTCGTATTCACCACGTCCCTTTTTTGTGTATGTCAACGGTATGCCGCGGATTGCATTCACTATGTAGATAATTCCGCATGAAAAAATGATAATTACAGGCACGAATACAAGCGACATGATTTTCTCCCTTCAATAATTTCAGCATGAATATCTAATATGGTTCCGCCTATTCCGTTAAACAGTTCTACTGCTAAGCCTTTTCCAAATACCTTTAGACTCATTCTCCTTGCTGTGCCGTTTTTTAATTTAGTCATTCCTGATTTAAAAACCGAGCTATAACTGTTTCTACCAGCATTCAATCCCTTCAACTTAATCGTGGGTAGCTTTTCAGAAGCTCCGCATAATGCAGCCCCACAAGCAACATCCTTGAGAGTATCCAATCCAATTTCAGCCCATGATTTTTCGTAGTCGTTTTTTGTAATTTTCGACAATCCTTCACCGACGAGCGTTGATAGACCACTACCAATCGCTGCAGCTGCTGTAGGAGGCGTTCCATGTGCTATAAGGACAGCCTCTGTTGCACCTCCGACAGCTTCTCCAACATAGTCCTGCCAACTACTTAAGTGCACTTCGCCAGTTAATGCCACCGATGACACAACATCCGTAACTACTTTACTGACAACACCTACAACCGCACCGACTGCCGCCGCAATCAATCCCCAAAGATTGCCCTGAGTATCTTCCCGAACAATGGGGTTATTTCCGCAATACGCATATGCGTTATGCCCGAGAACACCCTGACCGGTGGAAAGGAGGACATCGGCAGAGATGAACCTGCCGACTTCAGGGTTGTAGTACCTGCTTTGGAGGTAGTAGAAGCCCGTCTCCTCGTCCGTCAATCGTCAGATTGCCGGTATACACATATCCACGGTAGCGGAAGGGATTATTCTTTCCGAGTGTGGACGCAAGTGAGCCCGAGGTTGACAGCAGTTTGCTCCAACTGTTTCCTCACTTAAAGGCAAAAAAGCAAGTCTCAACTTTGAATGTTCACAAAATGTTTACATGTTGCAAGCTGCATGCTGTGTACCAGCAAGCATCGCGTTTGGTCACCCAAACACAGACTTGTTGGGATAGTCCCAAGCCCTTACAAAAAATCAATACCAGAAATATTATTTAACGTCAAATAAAGACAATGCAATTGGTGGCTTTTTACAACCATAATTATATGAGGTGCAAACTCAATCACTTCCCCACTCGATTCAGGATTGCCGATGCATAGGATGTTCTTTCTTTCATCCCAATACACTTTATTTGAAAACGGATGATAATGGCAACCTTCTCCAGGAAAAAGCATCTTGCCACTTTTAATAAAAACTCTTCTCGCTTTCGATTCTGGCAAAACTAAAGGTTTATGCAACACTTTTAATTCATCTAAAAAGCTTTGAAATTTTATACAAAGACCAGTAGAACTATCAACTATAAGTTCAAATCGCCAATTGCCACCAAGCAATATACTGTAATCTCCATTTGTTGTGGATTGATATAATAAAGACCTATCTTCCGTTAGGTAAAAATCATTTCTGTCCTTAACAGAATCCCTATCATACAAATCGCCAATCATAAACTCAATCTTATTCATTTGGATATGATTTTTCATTTTTTCCTCCTATTTTAAAAACCATGTCCCCAATGCCACACTAAACCTTTGGCGGTATTTATTCCCAATCTCCAAAGTTTTTCTTTTCCATTTACAGAACCCATAGCGCTAAAGACATAACCAAATAAATCTTTTTGTCATTTTACCATATTTAATCACTTGCTTTTGTGTTAATACAGAGTTTGCATATGGTCTGCTCATATGTGTGACATCAGAAATAGTGTCGGTATAATTGTAATTCTGAATATTATTATAGGCTTTTATTCGAGGCGCATTTTTTGCGGTCCATCCACCACATATTGCCGTTCCTATCTCTGCTACAGCTGCAGTGGTATTAGAGTAAACATCATAAGCTTTTTCGTTTCCACGGAAAACATCATCTCGTACAAAATTATGACCAGTCGCCGCCTCACCTAATTCAGACACACCATTTACTGCGGTTAATGCTCCAGCAGTTACCGTAACCGCTGCAACAGCCATCATTGCAGGCGCAGCTACCCCACAAGTCAAAACAGAAACACCAACACAAATCGCTGTAATGCCAATAGCTAACCAACCAGCACCCTTTCCAAAACTTGACCAATCAAATGTTCCATAGGGGTCATATCCCATAACAGGGTTATTCCCGCAATACGCATACGCGTTATGCCCGAGAACACCCTGACCGGTGGAGAGGAGGACATCGGAGGAAATAAACCTGCCGACTTCGGGGTTATAGTACCTGCTTTGGAGGTAGTAGAAGCCCGTCTCTTCGTCATATATATATCCACGGTAGCGGAAGGGATTATTCTTTCCGAGTGTGGACGCAAGTGAGCCCGATGTTGACAGCAGTTTGCCCCAAGAATCCAACCTCAACAGCGGCTAAATCGCTGTTGAGGTAAGCATATTCTACAACGGTTGCTCCGGTTTTGTCAATGAGTTTCACAATGTCATTCTGGGCATTGCGAAGATAATAATAGGTGTTAAAGGTCGCGCCGTTATCGGTTGAATAATCCACCGCAACAACGCTGCCGGAAGAATCGTAGCTGAAGCGGAGAATTCTTGTGCTGCTGCCCGAACCGACAGTCATGCCTATCAAAAGGCTGCCGTTGTAATAATAGTTTATTACAACGCCGTTTGAGTTTTTCAGCGTCCGTATGCCGTCCTCGTTGTATGCAAAGTTGACGTACTTTCCGGATTTGACCCAATACTTGAGCTGTTTGCCCGCCCAAGTCATGGTCGCACCGAGGTAGCGCGTCGGATTGCCCATCGCGTCATACGAGACGGTGTCATTTTGCTTTGAACCGGTCGACACCGTTCCGTCCGTGACCGCCGTCAGCAGATCGCCCCATTGCGAATCGGTGTACTGATATTCCGCAACGGTGATCCCGAGCTTGTTCGCAATTGAACCCGTTGTGTATGCATAGCGATACTTTCCGAGCATGTTTCCGTAGGAATCGTATGCATAAGTGTAGGTTGAGTTCGCGGAATTGTTTTCTCCGTAGTACAGATTTTCGCGCACAAGCTGATTCATGGAATCATACTCGTAGGAGAATTTTTCATCTGCATTTTCGAATGCTGAATCGCCGCGCCAGATCCCGGTTATGTTGCCGTTGGCGTCATAATCATAGTTGTACTTTGCGTGCGAACCGTTGCGATAGGACTTAACGAGCGTTTATTCGGGACTGCCGGATGAACCTCCGGTGAAGCTCTTTTCGGTGCTTGCTGCACGGCGCGTGCATTAAAGAACTTTTTACAACTACCACGTATACTTTACTGTATACCAATCATTCCCGAGATCAACCTGGTCTACTATATATGACCATTCGTCAACAAGCCGGCCTTCTCCGGTTCGTTCAATCTCTTTGCAGAGCAAATAATCACTGTCCCCAAATCTTGAATAGAAGGCAAACATTACATATTCAGCGAAACTTGAAAACTGCCTATCTACGGACTGCATAAGCGGATCATCGAAAAGAGGCTGTACAAAAGTTTGGATTCCGTTGATCTCGTCCTGCGATAGTTCTTCGGATGAAAAGACTCCGAGTTCACCGATTTTTGTATAGGTTCGGTTATTGTATGAACTGTCCGCGCCTTTTACCACATAAACAACGTTTGGATTCGCCTTGAACCAGTCGGCGGCAACATCGAGTGCCTCGGTGTGAAGCTTGAAGTAGTCTTGCGCAACTCCGGCAGAATACAACCCGCGCGGCCCGGAATCCTCAAAGAGCTTTTTAAACTCAGCTATGCTAAGACACCCGCACAATTGTACCGAAACAACTGCGGCAATCATAGTGATCGCAACAATAATTATCAAATGCTTTTTGCTTTTCATAGTGACCCCCACAGTTCTTTCGTTGTTTTATAAATTGTTAACAGCAACCGTCCGTTTATTCCTGCATTTACCATCCAATCGAAAAATTCTCCGCTTGCAAAAGATGCAGGTTCCATGAAGTAATGTATACCAACCCCAAGGTTGATAAAAAAGTTGTCGTCTTTTCCGTCATAGTAATACTCACAGCCATCGTTGTCTCCATTTTCTCTTAATGCGACAAATCCAGCCGCAACAAGGAAAGTTTTTCTCATATATCTCTCCTGATTTTACTCGAACACGGACTGACGAATAACAAACCGATGTTCATACTCCAAGTATACCGAATTTTGTCAACATTTGTCAAGTGTTTTTAAAGGCAAGTTTATGTAAAATATTATTTGAGCGTATTATATGCTTTGAAACCGCGTTCTCGCTTATATGCAAATGTAGCAAACCGGGCAACCCATCATGAGCTGCCCGGTTTTATTTTGGTGAGCTGGGATAAAAACCCTTTCTGCAATTCTTTCTCCCTATTCTGTTGATTCAAAAACCATTGAATGTTGGGTCATTGTTTCCACAGCGGTTTTTACTTGAAGAATTACTCTTTCTTTTTGGACTTTTTATTTTTTAAACGATCCGAAAGCCGTGCCATAAGTGATTTGTGTGCCAGTCGCAGTGCTTCGGGAAATTCAGGAATCTTTCGAACCCGAAACCAGTACCATGTTGACAGAGCCAAGCTGCCTATAGACACCATAAATAACTCGAGTGCAATTTCCTCGTTCTTAAACTTGAAAAATACAGGCAGTGTAATCAGCACGAAAGCCAGAGAGTGCAGCAGCAGTCTGTATGGTTTATCGCCGCAGAACAGACCGACTATAATGCAAATCAAAGGCAGAAATTCAAGCCAATATACAGTGATATTGCATAGACCTTCAAAAAATCTTTCGATAAAAACAGTCATGTTAATATCCCTTTATACCGCTATCATAGTAAGCTTTATGTCAACGAGATAATCATCCTCTCGATGACGAAGGATGATTAGAAGGTTAAGACTTCTTATTTGAGTTATTTAATCAAATCTCCCGATTTGAGCATTGAATCTTGTTCGCATCCGCAGCATCTGACGCTTTTGGAAAAGCAAAGCCAACAATGCATAGAGCGGCAGCACTGTGAGCAAAGCTCCGCATATCAGGCTTGCCTGAACATTGGAATGCTTTATCGCAGCATACAGCAGCGCACCAAACAGGCAGACAGCTATAAAGATTAGTGAGACGGCATTTTTTGCGTGACTGCGGTAGCAATGGTCGAAACTCTCCGTATTCTCACTGAATTCTATTGTCGGGCAGCTGCTGCATGAAACAGTTATCAACGGACGCAAATACGTTCCTTTAAGAACAGCATCTTCCGGAATCGAATACCTTATCAGGCAGTCCGAGCCTGTCTCTCCGCCGATTTTAAATTCCACCTTTGCAGAATACGGGCAAAGATCATCATACCATCTGCCCGGAACAACATCAGCAAGCGCGGATATCCAGCGGAAAGGAAGCGACAAGGAGAAGAAGAGCCTGTCGAACTTCTTCTCATCCGCCGAACGTGCGGGTGTGCCGATATAAGCTTCAACATCGTAAACACGGCCTTCATCCAGTTCAAATACAGCCTCGCGGTCAACGGAATCAAGCGTCTTCTCAAGTTCGCCGATGCGAAGACTGCACTTCATGCCGTGTGGAATTTCAGCTTTGATTTTTATCATAATAACCTCGTCAAAATACCCAAATAGAGTTATTCAATTGTCTATCGAAAGCAAGGTCAAGTATTCCAGACACAATGCCTCCTATAGACAGAAATATGTCTATATTCGGAACAATAATGTTTAAAATCTTGTTAATTGTGGCTGAGCTTACTAATCCTGCCAGCTTTGCAACCATCTTTGGAACATTTATTATTCTAGAGAGCCATTTCCCAATGCGGCCTATTGATGAAATAGCGGATTTCACCCCATTAAGTAACTTTGTTGCGTTCTTTACTACGAATTGCAACAACTTCGTAAGCGGTGATTTAAGTCGTTGTTTCAAAGCTACGCCCGCATATTGCTTTGCTATAGTTTTTACTGGTGCAACCGCCATGGATAAACCTGGAATTAAGCATAGCAAAGCATCAACAATACATGCAATCATCCACCTGCGTATTACGAAGCAACCACTAGGATCACTGTTGTTCACCGGATTATTTTCACAATAAGCGAAAAGGTTATGAGAAGGAATTGTTCCGGTTACACCGATGAAATCAACATCATCAGCATTTATGAACCTTCCGGTATCGGGGTCATAATAGCGAGACTGCAGATAGTACAATCCTGTTTCAGTATCGTAGTAATACCCGCGATAGCGGATGGGATTATCCTTTCCCAGCGTTGAAGCAAGAGAGCCGGTTGTTGAAAGCAGCTTGCCCCATGCGTCATATCGGTATTCTACCACAGTGGTGCCGCTTCTATCAATAATACCAACGATATCATTTTGCCCATTGCGAAGATAGTAATACTCAGTGCCGTTATATTTCACAGAGACCATAGTGCCGTCCGTATCGTAGCTGTACTGCATTGCAGCCGCTACGATACCATTGACATTGCGTCTCATCTCTGAAACGAGCTGTGACCCCGCATAGGTGTAGGTAGTTTTATCGAGCCTGCTTTTATTGCCGCCGACTGTGCTTACCGCATCCTTGCCGACACGCATTCCATTCTCATCATAGGTGAATGTAAGATTCTTTTCGGCGTTATACATATTGTGGAGCTGTCTGCCGTTCCAGGTCATGTCATAACCGCAGTAGGAGAGGGGGTTCCCAATTTCATCGTAGGTTATGGCTTCTCCATTATAGCTTACAAGCAGGTCCTTCCATTCACTGTCATACGAATAGGTATAGGTGTTTCGCGTATTGCTCGGTAATCTCCCGGAGGTGTAATTGTATTCAATCTTCGAGATAATGTTTCCACCCTGATCGTAAGTGTATATGGTGGTAGTGTTTGACGCCGAATCGTTAACTCGAATAAGTTGGTTCAGGCCATCATATACATACGTGGTTCTTTCATTTCCGTGAACTATGCTCGTTATATTGCCGTTTCCGTCATAACTATATACGTAGGCGGCATCAGAACCATTCTTGTAACTGCCGAGATATTCCGATTTTGAACCGTTTGCATTCTCAAGATAACTTATCGAAACATCGAGAGCAGTAATGATCACGACATATAAATGCAGCTGTAAGGAGCATTCAACACAGCGTACTTCCCCACCTTGGAGCAACGAAAAAATTGCTATAAGTGAAAAAACAAGTGTCCTAACAGCTTCTCAAATGCTGTAAGAACACTCGCCATGGTGCGGGAAACAGGACTTGAACCTGCATGAAGTTGCCCCCATACGGACCTGAACCGTACGCGTCTGCCAATTCCGCCATTCCCGCAAAATAAAAAAAATGGTGGACGGGGATGGATTCGAACCATCGTAGTCTGTGACAACGGATTTACAGTCCGCTCCCTTTGGCCGCTCGGGAACCCGTCCATATAAGTTGCAAATTGGTGGAGCTGGTGATGGGACTCGAACCCGCAACCTGCTGATTACAAATCAGCTGCTCTGCCAATTGAGCTACACCAGCATAAGGATGTATCGGCAACGCATTTTTACTGAAAAAAATGGCGATCCGAAGGGGGCTCGAACCCCTGACCTCCAGCGTGACAGGCTGGCATTCTAACCAACTGAACTACCGGACCGCGGTGTATGCCTTGGTGGGCCTTCAGGGACTCGAACCCCGGACCAATCGGTTATGAGCCGACCGCTCTAACCAACTGAGCTAAAGGCCCTCTCAAAAAGAGTGGTGACCCCTAGGAGACTCGAACTCCTGTTACCGCCGTGAAAGGGCGGTGTCTTAGACCGCTTGACCAAGGGGCCACAAAAAACTGGTCGGGGTGAAGGGATTTGAACCCTTGGCCCCATGCTCCCAAAGCACGTACGCTACCGAACTGCGCCACACCCCGTTGAGCTCACTTTTTGCAACGGTGTGTATTATACAGCTATGCGCCTCGTTTGTCAACACTTTTTTTCAATTTTTTTTGATATATTTTTTAGTATTCAGTTTTGGTTTCTTATTTTTGTTTATTTTGTTTAGCATTTCGATTTTCGTTTTTATGCATAATTTGTTAAAAAACAGGGCTGTTCAATGCCGAAATGCATCAAACAACCCGTTATCAGCGTTAAATATATTCAATATAATCCGTTTATTCGATGAAATCAAACTCCCATTCACCCATGCGCACAATACTTTCGTTGCCCGCTCCGGCCTCGCGGAGAGCATCAATTATGCCTTCAGCCTTCAACATACGCTGGAAACGCCGCATAGATTCCTCGTCATCGGCATCCGTCGTGTCCAAAATATATTCAACGGTTCCACCCGTTACGGTGTAGACCTCACCTTCCCTGCTGATTGCAAAGCCGCGTTCGTACTGCGGGGTTTCAATTATATCATCCTCAGCAAACTCTCTTGTTGCAGGCAGCTCCTTAAGCATTTCAACAATTGCATCAAGCAAAGGCTCAAACCCCTTGCCGGTTGCAGCCGAAACGGGGAAAATACGCGGCAGCTCGTCCTGTCCGCCGTTACCCTGCGCTTTATCCTCCTCAATATGCATTGCAAGCTCTTCCCGGAAAATCTCAAGGTTGTCCTCCGAACCGGTTATATCCATTTTATTTGCAACAATAAGCTCCGGCAGTTCCGCAAGCTTGTCGCTGTAGCGCATCAGCTCACTGCGAATCCGGCAATAATCCTCAAACGGATCACGCCCTTCCGAACCGGAAATATCGAGCACATGCACGAGCATCCGTGTGCGCTCTATGTGACGCAGAAAATCATGCCCCAGTCCTGCGCCGTCCGCTGCGCCTTCGATAAGGCCGGGAATATCAGCAACAACAAATGATGTGTCATAACGCTTTACAACGCCGAGATTCGGTGTCAGCGTCGTGAAGTGATAATTCGCAATTTTCGGCTTTGCGCTTGTGACAACAGAAAGAATGGTGGATTTGCCGACATTCGGAAGGCCGATAAGACCTACATCCGCAATCGTCATCAGCTCCAATTCAACCTCATATTCCTTTGTCTTTTGTCCGCCTTGGGCAAAACGCGGAGCCTGCTTTGTCGGCGTTGCAAATTTGGCATTTCCCCTGCCTCCCCTGCCGCCGCGCAGAACAGTACGTTCCCTGCCCGGGCTGTTCATATCAGCAATAATCTTGCCTGACTCGACATCGCGCACACGTGTTCCGACAGGAACCTTAATTACAAGGTTCTCACCGCTTTTGCCGTACTGCATGTTCCCTCTGCCGTTTTCGCCGTTCTGTGCACGGAAGAATCGTGCAAACTTGAAATCGAGCAGTGTGTTCATGTTTTCATCGGCAAGGAAAACAACATTGCCCCCCCTGCCGCCGTCTCCGCCGTCCGGTCCGCCGTGACTGACGTATTTCTCTCTGTGGAAGCTTGCGCATCCGTCGCCGCCGTTGCCTGCTTTTATAATTATCCTCGCCTTATCAACAAATTGCATTTTATCTGTTCTCCTTGTGGTATTTACATAATTCCTTCAGTGTGCATATATCGCATTTCGGTTTTTGCGCAGAGCAAACGCGTCTGCCGTGAAATATCAGCCAATGGTGTGCAATTGACCATTTCTCCTCAGGTATGCATTGCATGAGCTGTTTTTCGGTCGCTTCAACGTTTGCCGCACAGGCAAGTCCCAAACGGTTGCTGACGCGAAACACATGCGTGTCAACAGCAATCGCCGGAACATTAAACGCATTTGAAAGCACGACACTTGCTGTTTTTCGTCCCACACCCGCAAGCGACTGCAAAGCCTCCCTGTCATTCGGCACAACACCGTGATACTTTTCGGTCAAATCGCGGCTGACCGACAGTATGTGTTTTGCTTTTGTGTTAAAAAAACCGCAAGGCTTAATGTATTTTTTCAGTGTTTCTTCATCGGCTGCCGCCATGGACTCCGCATCTGGATAAGCCTTAAAAAGCTGAGCAGTACACTTATTTACCTGCTTGTCCGTACATTGCGCGGAAAGAATGGTTGCAATCAACAACTCAAACGGGTTGCTGAAATTTAATTCGGGCTTTGCATCCGGATGTGCTGCGGCAAGCCCTTCAAGAATTGCCTGCACCTGCTGCGGACTGCACCGAACCGCACATTCGTTTTCATTTCTTTTTTCTTGTTTCATGTTTACACCATTGCACCGATTTTGTTTTGCCGAAAAACTCCCGTAAAAGAGCTTACCGGTTTCGGCCGCACCGATACACGCATAATTTAGCACATTCGGGCGCATTTGTCTATCGCCCGCCCATCATATTCATTATCCGGGAAATATCGCCTTTTCCGCTCTTCATAATATTCTGCATTCCCATAAGCATTTGAATAAGCTGCATCTGTTGTCCTCCTGCTGCGCCGAACGGATTCATGCCGCCGAACGGATTCATTCCGTTCATTGCCGCACCCGAATTCATGCTTCCCATGTTTCCGTTCACCGCACCGCCTGCGCTGCCGAAACTGCCGAACGGGTTCATAAATCCGTTCATGCCGCCGGCATTCACATTCCCCGATGCACTTTCCCCGCGGTTCATCCTTGAAGCTTGCCTTGATGTCTGTTCGTTTCGCAGCAAAACAATCGAATCATAGTCCAATCCGAACCCTGTACATACGCCTTTCAGCTCATTCGGCGCAACAAAGGGAACCATTGCGGCAAGGAAGGCTCGAAGCTGCTCAATGCCCTGCTCCTCCCGAATTCGTCTTGCGATTCGCAGGAACGGCGAAGCTTCACCTCCCTGCGGACGTTTTGCTGCGTTCCCGTTCGGAACGAATTGTCTCTGTCTTGTCGGCACACGCTGCATGAATAAAACCTCGCTTCCCGATGTTTTCTGCAATTAATCGGAATTAAACCGCCGAACACATCCTTCGGAATACATTCTATTCACAAACCTGTCTGCATGTGCATATTATTTATTGAGAGCAAGCGGTGCGGTGCGTTTCAGTGCGTATTAAGTATGCTGATGCGCTTCATGCCCCATTTCTCAGCATTACAGTTGCAACGGAGGTTTCGCAATGGTAAAAAGTCTGAAAAAATCAGCAAAAAGAGCAGCCGACGACAGGCAGCAGGATCCGTCCGCTGCCAACATTGACCCGCGCACTGAAGCGGATATCGGCAGGCTGGTGGACAAATATAAGAACCGCAGCGAAAGTTCGCTTATGGATGAGCTGCTACGCGTCACAGAGCAGCAGAAGCAGGACGGAACTCTCGATTCGGCAGGGATACAGGCTGCCGCAAACAGCATTTTGCCGATGCTGAACGCCGAACAGGCAAAGAAGCTGAATGCGATCCTCAGCAAAATCACATAAAAACGCTTTGTTCTTTCCGAACACCAGAATTCGCTGAACAATTCGGGTTTATGCAGGAAAAAGCTTCAGCTAAATCCTATCGCAAAACTCAAATCGGGTTTTTCTCGGCATTGTTTTTCGCGGAGCTGTCTGTTTTCTTCAGTTCCGCAACCGTATTATCCATAAGAACCATAACCATGGGCTGCCCCCTGCCCGCACGCGGTTCAATTCGAACTTCCTCCGTGTTGAACACGGTTTGCGTTCCGTCTTTTTGAACTGCTGCAAGGTCAAGCGGATCGGTAACATGCATTACGGCGGCAATACGCGTTCCGTTTGAGCCGTTTTTCTTAAAGCCGAAGCATTGCAGTCCCTTGCCGTTCCTGCCCTGAATTTCGTGATCGAATATGAAACTGCGCTTCATGTAACCTCGGTCGGTAGCAACAAGCAGCTCACCTTCTTCCGGAACATGCCCTGCAAAGATAACACCGTCTCCGTCATCAAGCTTTATGCATTTCACACCTGCGCTTGCGCGGCCTGTGACGGGAACCGTGTCGGAAGCAAAACGAATGCTCATCCCTCCCTCCGTCACAAGCAGGATGCTGCTGTCGGCCGTTATTTCGCGCATGTATTCGACACGCACCAACCCGTCGCCCTCCTTCAGGTTGACGGCGGCAATGCGTTTCATCTTTGTTATGTATTCGGAAGCCTCGGTACATTTGACCAGTCCGCCGCGGGTATAGAAGAACACCTTGCCGACAGAGAAATCCTCATCGCATATCGCGAGAAGCTTTTCGTCCTGCTCAAGTTCGAAAACTGCGGAAAGGTTTGTCGGCTTTGCCTGCGGCTTGGTTTCGGGAATATCTTCAACGCGCAGCGTTAAGCATGCACCATGCGACGTGAACAGGCGCAAAACGCCGTCCGTTGAAGTATCAAAAGTTCGTATCGGCTGCTCCTTTGCGATAAAATCCGCCGCTGCAAGTTTCGGAGGCAGCCTGCGCAGTTTGTTATCGGGAAGGAACATCACAAAAGCGGGTTCCGCAGTCGCTTTTTCTTCGGTTTCGTCGTCATTCGGCTGAACTGCATCTATAAGCTTAGTGCGTCTCGGGGAAGCCAGCAGCTCCCGAACTTCCGTCAGTTCGTCAATGATGAGTTTATCCAACTTTGATTTTGACTCAAGTATCCCCTTCAGCCGCTTTATTTCCTTGCTGAGCCTGTCGAATTCGCGTTCAATCTCAAGCTGCTCAAGGTTGGTGAGCCTTTGCAGACGCAAATCGAGTATCGCATCCGCTTGGACCGCCGTTAAATCAAACCGCTCCATCAAGCCCTGCTTGGCAGCTTTCGGAGATTTCGACGCACGAATCAGCGCAATTACTTCATCAATATTCAAAAGCGCAATGATAAGCCCCTGCAAGACATGGGCGCGGCGTTCGGCGGCGTCAAGTTCGTATCTGCTGCGGCGTGTTACAACGTTCTCGCGGTGTTTAATGTAATAATCCAACACATCCGAAAGCCCGAGAAGTTTGGGCTTTCCGTCCGCAATGGCAACCATAATAACGCTTACGGTTTTTTGCAGATCGGAGTATTTAAACAGAGCATTCAACACTTTCTGCGGATCGAAATCCTTTTTGACTTCTATAACGGCGCGAACGCCTGTTCTGTCGGACTCGTCCCTTATATCGCTGATGCCGGCGAATACCGATTTGCTTTTTTGCTGAACGAGCGCAAGCACCTTCTCAAGCGCGGCAGCCTTATTGACCTGATACGGAAACTCTGTTATTACTATATTGGTTTTTCCGTTTTTGAGCGGTTCAAAATGTGTTTTTGCGCGATTGATGAGCTTTCCCCTGCCCGTTTCATATGCCGTGCGAATTTCCGCTGTGTTCAAAAGATATCCTCCGACGGGAAAATCCGGACAGGGCAATATCTTCATAAGGTCATCAAGGCTGATTTCGGGGTTTTTAATTTTCGCGATCACGGCATCAATCGCTTCCGTCGGGTTGTGCGGCGGAACGGAAGTCGTCAATCCGACCGCAATGCCGTTTGAGCCGTTAACAAGCAGGTTCGGGAAACAGCCGGGGAGCAAATCCGGTTCTTTGAGTGTGTCGTCAAAGTTCAGGCTGAATTTGACCGTGTCCTTTTCAAGGTCACGAAGCATCCGCATCGCAGCTTCCGTCATTCTCGCCTCGGTGTAACGCATTGCAGCAGCGGGATCGCCGTCCATGCTGCCGAAATTTCCGTGCCCGTCAACAAGAGGTATGCGCATGTTAAAATCCTGCGCCATGCGAACCATCGCGTCGTAAACGGAACTGTCGCCGTGCGGATGATATTTGCCGAGGCAGTCGCCGACGATACGCGCCGATTTTCTGTGCGGCTTATCGGGGGAAAGCCCCAGTTCCATCATTGTGTAAAGAATTCTGCGCTGAACGGGTTTCAATCCGTCCTCAACCCGCGGCAGAGCACGTTCAAGAATTACATGTTCCGCATAAGGCATCATTGAAGAACGCATCACATCGTCCATGCTTTGGACAATTATCGGATTTTTCGGGGTTATATTTTCGTTTTGGTTTTTTTTTGCCATTACCTGTTATTTCGTTCCTTTATTGCATCGTAAAAACGCACACAGCAAACGCAGGGTGTGTGCAGCCGCCGGTCAAACCCGCCGCAAATATGTTTAATTCTGCCCGCGAAGGGTTTTTATCATTGCGGCAGGGTCGGAAGCAGAATAAACAGCATTGCCGGCAACGAGCACATTGGCTCCGAATTCGCGGCAGATTTTTGCGGTTTCAGGGTTCACGCCTCCGTCAACTTCAATTTCAACATCTGTAAGGCCGCGCTCATCCAGCATTCTGCGTATGGTTTTTATCTTTTCCGCCGCAGTGCGGATAAATTTCTGCCCGCCGAACCCGGGGTTGACTGTCATAACAAGCACAAGGTCGCAGCTGTCAAAAAGATATTCCGCCATGCAGGGCGGTGTTGCAGGATTAAGTGCAATTCCTGCTTTCATACCGAGCGAACGAATGAGCTGAAGGGTCCTGTGCGCATGCTTATCCGCTTCAACATGTATCGTTACAATATCCGCACCCGCCTCTTTGAACGGCTGAACCCATTTTGAAGGATTCTCCACCATTAAATGAGCATCAAAAACAAGCTCCGTATGCGGGCGCAATGCTTTTGTCATCGGTGCGCCGAAAGTGATATTCGGCACAAACGCACCGTCCATAACATCAAGATGAACATAATCCGCCCCCCAATCGGCAAGCACATCCACCGCGCTGCCGAGTGACGCATAATCCGCCGAAAGTATTGAAGGTGCAATTTTTATCATTTTTCCTGTTCCCCTTTTATTTGTCTTAAGCAGTGTTATATTTTAAAATCTGTTGCGTTTATTTTCTTCCGCCTCTTTAACAAGGTGGACATACCGTTCGTATCTCCCCCGGCTTATGACGTTTTCGCCGCCTTTTTTGACGGCGCAGCCGGGTTCGGAAACATGGATGCAGCCGTTAAACCTGCATTCCCCGCGCACGGCGCGGAACTCCGGATAGCAATTTTTTATTTCCCGCGGTTCAATTTCGATATTGTCCAGCAAGCTGAACCCCGGAGTGTCCAAAACCGCACCGCTGTTCCCCACAGGTATAAGTTCCGTATGCCGCGTCGTATGCCTTCCGCGCTCCGTCTTTTCCGAAAGCGAACCCACTTTGAGTGCGATGCCCGGCAGCAGCGCATTCAGAAGGGAAGATTTCCCGACGGCGGATTGCCCCGCAAGGCAGACAGCAGCATCTTCAAGCTCCGCTTTAAGCTCGGCAATACCCCACCCGCCCGCAGCTGACACTCTGTGAATTCGGTAGCCCGTTCGTTCGTATTCGGCCGCAATGCGCTCCGCCGAACCTTCGGCATCCTCATCGCATTTATTGATGACTATAACAGGGTCTATTTTAAGTTTTTCACAGCAGACAAGGAGCTTGTCCGCCAAAAGCAGATCCGGTTCCGGACGGCTTGCCGCAACAACTATGAGCAATCTGTCAATATTTGCGGCTGCGGGGCGAATAAGCTCGTTTTTTCTCGGAAGCAGGTTCATAAGATATCCGTTGCTTCCTCCGGCGGTATGGGCCGCATCGCAGAAAGACTCCGAAGCCGTGCGTTCTCTTTTTTCGCGTTCTTCATCATATGAAAACTCGACAATGTCTCCGACAAGAGGCGTTTTTGCCTGTTTGCGAAAAAGTCCGCGCGCCTTGCAGACGCAGGTTGAGCCGTCATCGGCAAGCACGGTGTAAAACCCACCTATGCCCTTAATGATTCTTCCCTGTTTGGTTACTTTCATACTTTTTGCTCCTGTGCAGTGCATGTTCGAATCGGGTCGCCCTCCGCATCGGCAGAGTGTGCGCTTTCGTTCCGAATTGCACCGCCTACGTCTTATTCAAACCTGACGGGCATACGTTTGATTTCCGTTCCGTTCATATAGATTATGCAGTCAAACAGGCCATCCGCAATAAAACCCGCATCAAAGCTCAGGCTGTGCAGTCCGGCACCGAGAATCTGCTCGTAAACCACGAATCTGCTTCCGCCGTTTTCGGAAGGTCCGATGTTTGAAATCAGGACCACAGTAAACGTCGAATCGGCTGCATCGGCGAGAACATCCGTTGACATATGAGCAAATGTTGACTTTTTTATTTGCTCTCCGAGATAAACATCAACATGAACCGACCCGGGTAAAACGGGGATTCCCGCATTCGGGTTCTGTGCCGCAGCCAACACGTTTGACGATTGAACCGCAACGGTGTTTATGTTTGAATCGCGATAATCCTCCGCAAACCTGAAACAGTAATCGCTTATGCCGTATGCAGCGAGTACCGCTGCTATTTCCTCAAGGCTGTCGTAATCGGACAATTCCGGCATCGGCAGCATTGTTTCCCCCGAAACGCCGCTTATCCGAACATCAATTGTTTCCTCGCCGGGCAAAATTTCGCTTCCGTTCGGCACCGATTGCCAGATTATTGTTCCGGGTTCGGCATCATTGGGCTCGTATTCCACGGATTCAATATACATTCCTATCTCGCTCAGCAGCAATGACGCTTCGTCAAGTTTTTTTCCGGTTAAATCCGGCATTGGTACGGTTTCCTGCGGAGGTCCGCTGCTCAGCCAAACATCAACATAACCGTTTTTGTCGTGCGCCGCACCGCTTACGGGCGATTGACGGCAAACGGTTCCCTCTGGATAGTCCGCACTTGCTTCCGTTCCCGCAACCCGAATTCTGAATTCCCTGTTTTCAAGCACTCTCTCCGCCTCTGCACTTGTTTCACCGAGCACGTACGGCACACGGGACAGCTTATCGTTGCCCGCACCGCCGTACATGTAAACATACCACAACACGAACATTCCGACTATGAATGCAACCATCAGCGATACGGGAAGCACAACATGCCAAAGCTTTGCCCGCCTCCCATGTTTTTCGGTCTTTTGCGCATTGCGGTTCGCATTCCGAACCGCGTTCTTCAGCAGAATATGCTTTTTGGGCTGAGCCATTGCGCGTTCCAGATCCTGCCGCATCTCTGCTGCCGAGCTGTATCGCTCCTCTCTTTTTTTTGCCGTTGCTTTAAGCACAACATCGCTTACAGCCGGAGGTATTGCCGAATCAAATTCTGTCGGTGCGGGAACGGTATCGTTTATATGCCGCAGTGCAACCTGCACGGGATTTTCCCCTTCGTAAGGCGGTTTCCCCACAAGCATTTCAAAAAGCATTATTCCCACGGAATATATATCGCTTTCCGTTCCGACTTCCTCGCCCTTCGCCTGTTCCGGGGAAATATAATGGACCGAACCCACAACGTTTTTCCCGTCGAACGTTTTTGTTGTTGCATCGGCATCCTTGGCAATGCCGAAATCTGTGAGTTTTATCTCTCCCGTTGTTGAAATCAGTACGTTCTGCGGCTTTACATCGCGATGAATATATCCGGCGTTATGTGCGCACTCAAGTGCGTCAAGAATCTTTTCTGCAATTCCGACGGCAGTTTTCACATCAAGCTTTTTCTTTGCGGAAAGATACTCTTTCAGTGTGCATCCTTTCACAAACTCCATAACGATAAAGCTTCTCGAATCGTATATTCCGTAATCGTAAGCGCGCACGATATTGGCGTTTTTCAGCGACAGCACCGCCTGCGCTTCGCGTTCGAATCTGCGCACATATTTCGGATCCATGCAATAGTCTTTTTTAATAACTTTCAATGCAACGGTTCTGTCGGTCTTTAAGTCATGGGCTTTATACACATCCGCCATGCCGCCGCTGCCCGCTTCGCATTCAATGCGATATCTTCCGTTTATCAGTTCACCTATCATGCGCCAATCCCCCCGGCATTTTTAACAAGCACAACGGTCACATTATCCGATGAACCCGCTGCAAGTGCAGCGTCCGTCAGTCTGTCGCACGCCGTCAACAGATTGCTTTCGCTGCTCAGTATCTCCTCCGCCAAGCTGATATTCATGCTTCCGTGCAGACCGTCGCTGCAAAGCATGATTATGTCCCCGTCTTTCCATTCAACAATCCCCGTATCGGCCTTTATAAACGGACTTGTTCCGACTGCACGCATAAGGATGTTTCTCTGCGGGTGCGTCTCCGCCTGTTCCCGAGTTATGACTCCGGAACGCACAAGTTCTTCAACGAACGAATGATCCCGAGTGATAAGCTTCAAACTTTCGCCGTTAAAAAGATAAAGTCGGCTGTCGCCCACGTTTGCAAAGGTGAACCTTTGCGGGCGAACATATGCCATAACGACCGTTGTTCCCATTCCCGCGCAGCTTTCATCCTGCTGCGCTGCATCAAAAATCTGTTTATTGGCATATGAAATTGCATGCTGCAAAAGCATTCTTGTGTTTGTTATTGTGCTTGTTTCGACGTATTTCACAATCGACTCAACCGCAATGCAGCTCGCGATATTTCCCGCGCGGTGTCCGCCCATGCCGTCGGCAACAACCGCTATCGGTTTTTCGTTTTCGGCGGGTATGCTGCAATAGTCCTCATTCGCACTTCGCCGCCCCGTTTCAGTTCTGTAAGCATAAATCATCTGACTTTCCTCGTTGAATGTTTCGTCGGTTATTCCGACAAGCACATTTGTTCGCTCAACCGGTTACGAGTTTGTTATAATAAACCGATTGCGGCCGGAATCAAATCTATTCTTGTTCGGGTTTGCTTATCAGCCCGTCCTGACCGATATGCTTGCTTCGGAGCTGCCCGCATGCACCGTCAATATCGGTACCCAATTCGCGCCGAACCGTTGCGGAAACATGCCTCTTTTCAAGCCACTCCGCAAATTTGTATGCATATGCACGGCTGACCCCGTTAAGGCTGCGTTCCTTGACGGAATTCAGCGGAATAAGATTCACATGGCAATTTATGCCGCGAAGCTTTGATGCAAGCTCAGCTGCGCATTCTTCGGATGAGTTCACGTCCGCAACCAATGCATATTCAAAAATCACCCTTCGTCCCGTCACGTCCGCATAGTGTTTTGCAGCAGGTATCAGCTCCTCCATTCGATAGCTCCGATTCACCGGCATAAGTCTGTCTCTGATATCGTTGTTCGGCGCATGAAGCGAAATGCAAAGCGTTACATGCGGTGCATCCTCGATGAGTTTATAGATTTTCGGTACAAGACCGCATGTTGAAAGCGAAATATTCCGCGGACTGATTCCGAGTCCGTCCGCCGCCGCTGCACGCTTCAGAAACCTGACGGTGTTATCGTAATTGTCGAGAGGTTCTCCGCAGCCCATCATTACAATGTTTGTGACAGTTCGTTTTTTGTCGTCAGCGTGCGGGAAAGCGCGTTCAACAGCGGTTATTTCCGAAAGCATTTCCCCCGCCGTAAGATCTCGAACCTTGCCGTTCAGTGTTGACGCACAGAAAGCACAGCCCATGCGGCAGCCCGCCTGGGTTGAAATACAGAGTGTGTTTCCGTACGAGTATCGCATCAAAACACCCTCAACAACGTTGCCGTCCTCGGTTTCGTAAAGCATTTTTGCGGTATCGTCTTTTTTTGATTGTTTGCATTCAATGATGCCGACGCCGCCGAAAGGGAAGGCGGAAAGCTTTTCGCGCAGCGTTTTCGGGATATTCAGCATTTCTTTGGGTGGCACACCTTTTGCAAGCCATTTCATGACCTGCGATGTGCGGAATTTCGGTTCGTGCAGTTCCTCAAGCAGCAAGCCGAGTTCCTCTGTTGTAATTGATGCAAGCTCGTTCATTTTTCTCTCTTTTCGTTTTTGCCTTTCGGCTTATCTTTTTGCGTTCCGATACGTTCAAACAATACGGATGTCAAATTTCATATCACGTCAGGATTCCGATTTTGCATTCCGCATTTCTGCCCCGGATTTTACCGCCGCAGCGATAAAGAACCCATCCATTCCGTCAAGGTTCGGAAACAGCTGAAGCATTCCGTCCGCCGAGCGTCGGCGAATATCCTCATTCTGCCGCAGCTTATTCGAATCGACACAGTCAAACGGCGAAACGGCAGTGAATTCCGGATGATTCATCAGAAAGCTTTGCACCGTATCCGCATTCTCGCGTTTTGAAACGGTGCATGTCGAATACACAAGCCTTCCGCCCGGTTTTACGCAGCGGCAGCAAGCCTCAAGGATTTTTTGCTGTAGGAAAGCTAATTCGCAAACATTGTTTTCCGTTCGATTGAGATAGGCATCGGGCTTCGTCCCTCCGCCCATGCCCGAGCACGGCGCATCAACAAGCACAACATCGAACGCATTTTCAAATTCGGGATTGAACTCCGCCGCATCCGCACATATGCATTCCGCAATTGAAACGCCGAGTCTTTTGAGTGTCGCTTCCGTCAATTTCACGCGGTGCGGATGAAACTCCTCTGCAACAATCTGTCCGTTGTTTTTCATCAGTGACGCAAGGCAGGCGGTTTTTCCGCCCGGTGCGGAGCAGGCGTCAAGAATCTTCATCCCGGATTCCGCGCCGCAGGCAAGGCAGCAAAGCATCGCGCTCTCGCTTTGAATTGCAATTTTGCCTTCGTTAAACAATGCACTCCCGCTGATATTCAATTCGCCGGACTTTGTAATTACGAGTGCATCCTTTACATATTTTCCGCGACGATATTCAATGCCGAGCCTGTCCAATTCCGTGCAAAGCTGTTCGGTCGTGAAAGGATACTGTGCTCTCACCGTGAAGTTGTGCACGCGCGACGCAAGCATTTCATCGGTAAAATCAAACCCGTATTCCCCGATGTATTCACGAGCCATAAATTCCGGCACTCCGTAAAGAACATGCAGTTTTTTCGCCGATTCGGACGGAAGTTCGGGCAGACCGTCGGAATTTTTGCCGCGTGCAATGCTGCGCAGAACGCCGTTGACATAGCCGGACAGACCACCTTTGCCGATGCTTCGTATAAGTTCCACGCTCTCACTGCAAACGACATGATCCGGGGTGTTCATAAAAAGCATTTCGGCAATGCCCATCCGAAGCACGATCCGCACGCTTCCGTGAATGCGTCCCTTTGCGTAATGAGCAATCAGGTAATCGGCGTAGCTGCAATGTTCGACAGTGCAGTAAACAAGTGCCGTTATCCGCGCAGCGTGGTTATGCTCCGTGTTTTTCAGTGCTTCCTTCAGCGCAAGGTTTGAATATGCTCCTTCCCGCATGATAAGGTTCAGAACATCATATGCCTGTTTCCGTGTGCTGCATATCGTTTTTTGTGTCATTTTAAATTCCTTTGCGCGGACGTTTTGGGACAGTTTTGCGCTTTTGCTTTATTCGGCATCGATTCAACCGTTAAAAATGCAGCCGAGCATTTTTTTCGAGTTAAGCGCAGCTTTTGCATTCATGCGCTTTGAATTCGGAAACTGCAATTCTGTGATTTCCGTCACACCGTCCCCTGTCCGAACGAAAAGACCCCTTTTCGAATCGGCAATGACGCATTCACCGCATACCGATGCATTTTGCAGAATTTGATTCTGCTTCTCATCGGGAACAAGCCGTGTTGAAATTATTTTGATTTTCTGCCCCGAGAGCATCGCAAATGCGCACGGCTCCGGATTAAGCCCGCGAACAAGGTCGTGAATGCGTTGTGAAGATTTTGAAAAGTCTATGCATGCATCCTCTTTTTTAATTTTTGCGCATTTTGTTGCAAGCGCATCATCCTGTTTTGTTCGCGGCAGCGTTCCGTCAGCGAGTTTTTCAATCGTTTCGCGCAGAGTTTCCGCACCGATAACGGCAAGACGGGAATAAAGCTCGCCGTACGTTTCGTTCTCTCCGATTTTTGTTTCATGCTGCAGCAGCATATCTCCCGTATCCATGCCGATATCGGTCAGCATCGTTGTGACACCCGTTACCTTTTCGCCGTTGATGATTGCAGACTGCACCGGGGAAGCTCCGCGATACTTCGGCAGAAGACTGCCATGAACGTTTATGCATCCGTATTTCGGAATTTCAAGGTTTTCCCGTGAGAGTATCTGTCCGAATGCAGCCGTGACCATAAGTTCCGGCGCAAAAACCTTCAGCGCACGGACGCCCTCTTCGTTTTTTATCCGTTCGAACTGGTGCACTGCAATCCCCGCTTCAAGTGCAGCAGCCTTCACAGGCGGCATTGCAAGCCCGTGCCCTCTGTCGCGCGGTCTGTCCGGTTGAGTGAAAACTTCGATTTCGTGCCCCTGTTCAATGAGCATTTTGAGTGAAGGAACAGCAAATTCCGGCGTTCCCAGGAAAGCGATTCTCATATTGTTATTGTTCCTTATCTTTATAAAATCCGAGATAGGAATCAGCCCCGCTCTTTCGCGGACGCTGTTTTATTCCTGCTCCTCCGCCTGTCCCGCGTCAAACCCTTCGGGCGGTTCCGTCACTTTTTCAAGGTAGACATGCCCGTCCAGATGATCGCATTCATGCATTATGCAGCGCGCAAGCAAACCCTCCGCCTCGTATTCAATAAGGCTGCCGTCACGATCATAGGCGCGCATCACAACATGGTTCGGGCGGACTACATAACCCGATTTCCCGGGGAACGACAGACAGCCTTCCAAATCACCCTGCTCTCCCGAAGCACTGATGATAACGGGATTGATGGCTTCAATTAATCCGTCACCGCAATCCATTACAACAACGCGGCGCAGAATGCCGACCTGCGGCGCTGCAAGCCCGACTCCCTCCGCATTATACATAGTCTCCGCCATGTCATCCAGCAAGTCATAGAGTCGTTTGTTGAAATGCTCCACAGGCCTGCAAACTTTGTATAAACACTCCGCATCATCGGTAAAAATCTTTCGTATAGCCATTGAAATCCGAACCGTCCTTTCAAGTCGCGCACTGCACCGTTTCAGCGATAAGTCTTTTTCCGCATAGTTGAAACGGACACACTGCACTCATGTTATCATTGGGTATTATAACATGGATCGCGGCTTATTAAAAGGCTTTTTTCGTTCCTATGACAGTTGTATCCCTCTCACGGTTCAATCCGACTCACTTAAAATAATCGAAACATCCGAATGATATGTATTCGAAAAATATGTTAAACGGTGTATACTGCTTTTCAACATTCTGTCTTATACTCATGATTTCATTGCTTGCTTTATCGCATAACGCGGCGTCAGGGTCAAGGGGTAAACAGAAAAAAATTGACAACAACGTTCACGGCATGTTAAAGTAGGCTGAATAAACAGTAAGAGGTTCAAAATGAAAAAGATTATTGTCATCGGATGCATGGGCAGCGGAAAAAGCACCTTTGCCGAAAAGCTGCACCGCAAAACAAAAATACCGCTGTTTCACCTTGATAATATATGGTGGAAAGCGGACAGAACTCACATCTCACGCGAAGAGTTCGATTCGGAGCTGAACCGTATAATGCAGGGTGACTCATGGATAATTGACGGGGACTACAATCGAACTTATGCTGTACGTTTTGAAAAATGCGATACCGTGATTTTTCTTGATTACAGTGAGAAACAGTGCATGGAGGGCATTCGTTCACGGGTCGGAAAGGTTCGCGCGGATATGCCGTGGGTCGAAAACGAGCTCAGCGCGGAGCTTGTTGAGCTTGTGAAAAGGTACAGAGTTCAAACCCGTCCCAAGGTACTTGAGCTTATTGCCGCACATAGGGATGTCGAATGCCGCATCTTCAACCGCCGCGAACAGGCAGATGCATGGCTTCGGTCTTTGCCGCCGCAGCTTTAATCCCCTTTTCGGAGCGCATGTTGTTTCCGCAGCAGAGTACTTGACTGTTAAATACGGCGTTTGATATAATAAAACACGCAGAAAATGTCTTTCGGCACAGCTCTGCGCAGAAAAGAACTGTTAGGAGAATTATGGTTACAGCAGAAAAAAGCAGAATAGACTGCAGGCACATTGATGTTCTTGACGGAATTCGGGCTGTCAGCGTTATAATTGTTTTGATTTTCCATTTTTGGCAGCAAACATGGATTTTTCCCGTAATTAAAACGCCGTGGCTCGCCTCCGTCGGAATAACCAAAATAGATTTTTCAAATTTCGCAACAGTCGGATATCTTTTTGTGGATATGATGGTTCTTATCAGCGGTTTCCTGCTGTTTTTGCCGCTGATGCGCAGCATTATTCTCGGCGAAGAGATGTCAAGTTGGAAAAACTACGCGCGCAGACGCATTGCGCGAATCGTGCCGAGCTATTATTTTGCCGTGCTGCTGCTTTTCTTTGCCTCTGCACTTCCGACCGGGGCATATGCAACAACGGCGGACGCCTTAAAGGATCTTTTTGCCCACCTGACCTTTACCCAAACGCTTTGGGTCAACACATATATTGCAACTCCGCTGGATGTTGTGCTGTGGACGGTTGCAATCGAGGTTTGGTTTTATGTTCTTTTTCCGTTCGTTGCCGAATTCATCAAAGGACCGCGGAACAAAAACCGGCAGAGTTTCACCCCCGCATACGGAATCTTCTTCATTTTTGCCGTTTTTAACATAATTAATTATGTCTATACCGAAAACTTTGTTCTTAAGGACAATGTATATCTTGCAATGCGCATAAACCAGTTCCCTGCGTTTCTCGGAGTTTATTCAATCGGAATGCTCGGAGCGTCGGCTTTTGTTTTGATTGCAAAAAATTGCAGACGCAGCAGAATTTTTAATGCGGTAAACACCCTTTTCTCTGTTTGCAGCATTTTGCTCATCATTTACTTGATTAACGATTGCGTCGCCACGCAGGAACGGCAGGTTTGGCAGGTTACGGAGCGTTCAAAGCTTGCCTTTGTGTTCATGACATTTATTATCACCACTGCTCTGTCAAGCAAATGGTATCGCTGGCTGTTTTCAAACAAGTTCATGCGTTTTCTTTCAGGAATATCCTACAATTTGTATATTTGGCATCAATGGCTTGCCGTTCAGTGCAAAAACACCTGGCGCATTCCGAAATGGTCGGGAGAAATTCCTCCGAACATGCTGAATATCACCTACTGGATGAACAGATATGCTGTTGTAATAACAGTGTTCGCATTTGCGGCAGCAATACTGGCAACTTATTTAATTGAAAAGCCTTTTGCAAACCTGATTATGGGCCGTCCCGTGTTTCCGCTTTTTGCAAAGAAGCACCTGAAAACCGCCAATTCGGCTGACGAAGAATGCACCAGCAAAGAAGAGTCCGCTCCGCTCTCCGCTGAGGTTGATTCGTTCGCCGATACCGTCGATTCCGATGAACCGACCGAGGATGCCGCCGCAAACCCATGGGGCGAACAGGAAACCGACCGAAACGATTCGGATTGTGATTGATAAGATATGTTGTAAGTTTAAAATCGAGTTTTTGATTTTTGAAAGAAGCGAGGTTTTGCCATGCTGCACCCCGGTCTATACGAACAAGTCATCAATAACGCATTGACCCGCGAGCTTGCGGAAATTCCGGAGGCTCGCAAGGCTGTTGCCCCGATTGACAAGGCAGAAGCCTCCAAGGTGTTGGCGCAATATTTGGCGGACGTGATTCAGAAAGGACTGGATAACGTTCTTGACAACGGTGGCGACATCTCGGCTCAGATAGAATTGAGCAACAGAATCGTTAACCTAATTCAAAGCACAACGAAGGAACCCGACTTTGCCGCACTCGGTGTTGACGAACGTGCCGAGCAGCTTTTTGCACTTTTGCGAAAAGCCGATCCGCGGCTTGCCGTGGGAAAAACTGCGACGGACATAGAGCGCCCGGAAACATCCATCGCACAAAGCTCGCTCTTTACCGGTGCGGTGCATGAACCTCAGATGTTCACGGAGCTCAAAAAAGAAATTATCTCGGCCGACCGAATTGACATGTTGGTATCCTTTATCAAGTGGAGCGGCCTGCGGCTCATCATGGACTTTATGAAGCCCGCAACCGTGCGGGAAGGTGTCAAGTGGCTGCCGGATAAGCAATTGGATGTGTTTTTCGTGACGCTGAACAAAGCGGACAAGGACTATTCACCCACCACCATGTATAACGACTATTCCATCAGTGAAAGTCTGTTTCATTGGCAGAGCCAGAGTACCACGGCGGAAAATTCGCCCACCGGGCAGCGTTATATACATCATCGCGAACGCGGCAGCAAGGTTTTGCTGTTCGTCCGCGAGTTCAAGTCGGGCCGCATGACCGGCGGTGCTGAAGCATATACCTATCTCGGCACGGCAAGCTATGTGAAACACGAGGGCAGCAGGCCAATGAATATCACGTGGAAGCTCGATCGTCCGATTCCGGCGAAATTCCTGAAGAAGACGAATAAACTGGCAGTCGGATAAAGAAGTGCCCTCTCCTGCCTGTTCAAATAGGCAAAGCTTTTCCGACAGCTGCCTTAAATGCAGCCTTACCAACTTTTGACCGTTTGAAAATTAAGCGAGTCAAATTCATTCACCGCCGAACCATGGAAGGAGCTGCCGCAGGCACAACTTGCCTTTTGCAGCAGCTCCTTCGCGGTTCTTATTCGGGAGTGAATATGAAGTATGTTGGGTATTGCAGAGCCGAAAGCTGAATGCGGCTGCGCAATGTATGCCGCATTATATGATGCAATCGAAAGTTTTGCCGTGCCTCTTAAAGTACGGAACCGCTTGCCCGCTCGATAACATCGGCATCCGCAGTAAACGGTATCATTGTTGTGTAGCCGTTTTTGGCCGCAACTATCATCATCGTCGGCCAGCGATAAACCATACGGTTCCACATATATACCGAGTCGTTATACACTTCTCGCGCTGCAACTATCTCGCTGTTCAGGTATTTCACCTGCTGCATGAGATCCTCGATATGTCTGTGAGACTCAAGGTTCGGATAATTCTCCAACGCAATGTTGATATTTCTTGAAAGTTTATCAACATTTTGAGCATACTCGTTGAGCTGCGCACCGCTTTGGGGCGTGCTTCCGCCGCGATATGCGGCGATTGTTTCATAAGTGCTCTTGTCGAAATCGATTGATTTATCGACAATCTTCACAAGGTCCTGAATTATTGCAAGTTTCTTCTGGTAGTAGTTGCCTACAAGGGAAGCATCATGCTGGATTTTCTGCATCTGCGTGTCGAGCGCATTTTTTGCCTTAACCTTTTTAACCTGAAAGATTATGCCGGGCAATGCGCCGACAACGAGCACAATGACAGGGATGTAAATCGGGGTTTTTGCCGCAAAGCAGATTATTGCGGGAATCACACCCCAAAGCCACATCCAGATTTCAAACAGTTTCGAACCGATTCCTACGGTAATTGCAATTTCTTTTTGCTTAACGTAGATATTCATTCCTTCCCTGCTTATATTGTCCTTCTGTCCGCCGAGTGGGTTTGCCATTTTTTGTTCCTCCGTGTAATTTTGTTATATATTCGTTATCCGATGCCCGCCCGCTAATGTTCCTGCAAAAATACCGTCACAATAGGCGCATCGGTTAACATGTGAATCAAGATAGTCGGCAAATGCTTTTTCGCTCTTTTTGCCGGCAAATTCCGCATCGTTTAATCCCAGTTCGCGCATCTCCATTGCACTCCTTGCGCGAATCGGAATATACTCATCCCAATAAACCGGGACATCGTGCCAATGCCCGTCACCGCCGAAAACCGAAACATAATCGCAGCGTTCAACCGCTCGGAATGAATGTGCTGTCACGTTCACAACATCGCTGTCGTTCTCGGCACGCACAAATTGTGTTTTCAGAATTGCCTGCGTTGCGGAATCCACGTGTTGGAACACTCGCTGCCCGATGCAGTTTGCAAGAATTTCAGCCTCGTGCGGAGTGTAGTTGCTTTCGTCAACGCTGCTGCGCCTGTATATAAATTCATGCGATTTGTGCTGCTGGTACAGCGGAATCGAAAGCAGCGGCGCAAACTGGAAATAGAAACGCTTGAACCACTCGGTATTGAAATTCACAAAGCTCGCAAGTGATGCATCTATATCATAGTTCTTATACCTGCCGGTGCTTGTTTCCATGCACCATGAATCGGCATGTTCGGCCGCTACGGTATTAATCATTTTGTGCTTACGGAAATTGAAATCATCGCCGTAGTAATCGGAATCCGTCATAAGTTCAATCATGTTTTTCTGCGCCATCGGTGTGAACAAAAGCCGGAACTCCATTTCGTTGCTGCGATCCGTTGCATTAAACAATGCATCAAACTCATCGTTGCCCAAGGGCGTGAAGCTTGCATTGCCCTTTGTCAAATCCCTGCGCGCAAGCTTCTGAATGCGCTTGGCTTCGGATTTGATATATCGGGTCCGCTGCTTATCACTCATTTTCTCTGCGTGGGTTCTGTCATGTGAAAAGCTCAGATTTGGTGCTGCTTCATTTCCGTATGTCAGCATAGTTTCATAATAGTAATACGGCTTAGGCTTTGTGACGGACGCATGAAGCGTTTCGGATCGATCGATTCTGCACTCGTTTCCGTCGGAATCCGTGTAGTATTCCGTCCACTCGATGTAAAGCTCACCCGTATAGACCTCGGTTCCCATCGCTTGGCAAAGGTACCTTTCGATAATATACGGATTACCCTGAATTTCACCCGACACGGCAGAAACTGTTGAAATCTGCTCAAATGCTTCCTGTTCGGCATACCCGAATTCCTTGCGCAATTGTGCATACCTTGCAACGGTAAAATTTCTGTCGATTTTAACAATGGGAATAGTTTTTTGAACAAGCTGCCGTGTCATGTCACTGTCGAACAGCGCATTCAGCGGAGCCATTTGCTTCCAAGCTTTATCCAACAGCTGCTTTGCCTTCGCTTCATATTCGGCTTTAAGCGCATCTCCGCTCTTGACCTTCGGATTCAGCACTTTTACCCAAACATAAATTGCAATCGCTGCAACCGCTGCACCCAAAGCTATCCACGGATATGATTTTTGAACAATGCAGCCGATAATTTCAACTGCGCCCGCAACAACCAAAAATATCATAAGTGTGCGCAGTGTGCGCAGTTTCGACAGCTTTTTGGCAATGTTCTTTATTTTTTCCTGTTCCTCATTATATGCCTGAACTGTTCTGTGGTTTTCGGAAACGTCTATTCCGGATTTTTTAACAAGTTCTTCAAACAGATCGCGTGTGTATACCTCGTGACGCTTTTTAAGTACGTTTTTGTATGCCCGCAGTGGTTGAAGCAACTCATCTGACATGGTTTGCATAGTTACCTCCCGTTCGACACGGTTAATTTTTTTCGACATTGAAACTTGTGTAATGAAATGTTTTACTGCGCCATGCCGCGGTTCTTGATTACATAAGCTGTTCCCTGCGCTCCGACTACCAGAGACTTTACGGCGCAGACCAATCCGCCGAACATCATTTTGAGAATGCCCCATATGGCGATGAAAAAACTGCCCACCGCCATGCCCACAAAACATGCCGCAACTCCCTTAAAACCGGCTTTATAATAATCCAGCCAAAGCCTGGGTGCAATTAAAAGGCCATAGAATTCAAGGAAGAGTATCGGCAGAGCCAACAAAAGCGTGAAAATCATTCCTCCGACGCTCGTTTCTCCGTCCACCAACGTTGCGACTGCCATTACAATGGCTGCAATTGCTGCAATTGCGAGTGCGATGAATAATCTGGTTCTGAGTTGCCTGATGTTTTTTCCGTACATGATGTGTATGCTCCTTGCGAACGTGTATTATACTAATTTTTTAGTACAAGCGAATGATACCATACTTATTTTAGTATGTCAAGGGGGTGTGAGTAATTTTTTGGTATAATTCCGCAAATGACAGTCGCATTATGTCGAAAGAACGAACAGCATCGAATTCCGAGCGCATGATAAGACTGTATTAAACCATGCATTGAAAGAAGGCTTTAATCGTAGAATGGCGAACAGAATACGTGAACTGCGTGAAGATCGCGATCTTCGTCAAATAGACGTTGCTCGCGCAACCGGCATAGATCAAAAAACTTTGTCCAATTATGAAACCGGAAAAACGAATCCGGACAGCACAGCTATACTGCGTCTTGCTGATTTTTTTGATGTCACAACGGACTATCTGCTCGGACGCAGCAATTATAATCTGAACAACACGAAAAAGCTTATTTCCGCACTGCACGAAATAGCCTTGGATTTGGATGATATATGCAATCAGCTTAAACAGGAATAATTCTTCCGTTTACCCCTGTTCACATACGGGTTTGTTATAGCTTGTTATAGCCTGACGATATTTTATGACATATTTATGCATTTTCAAGCCGTTCACCGCGTCTTCGAATTTGCCGACACGTCTCAGCTGTAAAGCTGCATTTTTAATTTCACTTTTTCTCGTTTTATATTTTTGCCTTGTTTCCGTCGTCCTCACTTACGGCGCTGCCCTCTTCGGCACATTCGTCCGAGCAAAAGAGTTTTGAATGTTTCACAATTACAATTGAAGAAACCAGCAGGCAGCCCATTGCAAGCGGCGCACGCTGTTTTAAAAGCAGTATCACGGCGGCAAAAGTTCCGAACAGTGCAAACGTTACTGTGCTGCGCACACGATTCGGAGAAATCCTGATTGCAGTTGAAAACAGTATATACAACCCGGCAAGCAGGAACACGATTTTTGTTTGCGGAATCAGCGCAAGCAGGACGCCGAAAGCTGTTGCAATGCATTTGCCGCCCTTTGAACGGTCGAACGGAGCAACCGCATGACCGAGCACCGGGGCCGCAATCAGAATCGCAAAGGACAATCGACGAACATCATAGTTTTCTTCCGCAAGAAGCACGGGCAGGAAACCCTTAAACATATCAAGAAACAGGCACAGCAGCCCGAGCGGTATCCCGCAATTTATAAATACGTTTGCAGAACCGGGATTCCCGTCCGAGCTGAGCTTTGTTATATCTTTTTTTGCGAGCAGCAGCGGCATGAATCTGCAAAACATAACTCCGCCGCAGGCAAAGCCGAACGCCGCATATGCCGCACACCGTGCAAAAGAACTTATGTCCATCCTTCAGCCACCTTTGCCGCAATATCGTCCGCCGCATTCGGGTTTATGCAGGCGCGCTGCATTGCACGCATTTTTTCCGCTTTTTGTTTGTCGTCTGTTAAGCTCCACATTGCCGAAACCGCTTCACGCTCATTCGCAGCACGTATCGAAAGCCCGTGAGAGGTGAAAAAAGCAATGTTTTTAGCTTCGCATGCCGCATATGTCAGCATTTGCACGAGCGGGACGTTTGCAACAGCGGCTTCCGTGCTTGTCAACCCTCCGGGCTTGGACAGCATTACATCCGCCGCATTCATGTAAAGATTCACCTGTTTTGTGAAACTCACGGTTTTTATCCGCCCTGCCGAAGCAAATCGTTCATCAATGCTCTGCTTCAGTGAAGCGTTATGCCCCGTCAGAACGCACGCAAGGTAATCCCCGCTGCTGCACCGCTCAAGCGTGTCGCAAAGCTCAAGGATGTTTCCGCAGCCGACGCCCCCGCTCATGATGAGCATAACGGGTTTGTCCGCCGGAAGTCCGAGTGCCGCTCTTGCCGCCGCTTTTGATTCGTGTACAGCGAATTTTTTGCTTACGGGAATGCCTGTTGCGAACAGCTTCTCTTTCGGTATTCCGCATTTTGCAATTTCATCGCGCAGCTCCTCATGCGGAATAAAATACCCGTCCAGTTTTGTTTCGCCGAAAAACGGAATGCAGGTGTAATCCGTCAGCACACCGTAGCACGGAATGTTGAACCCTCCCTTTTTTCGGATTGCCGTCAACGCTTCCATCGGAAAAAGATGCGTTGAAACAACGGCATCAAATCCTTTATCTTCGATATACTCACGCAGGCCGGGAGCATACTTTGAGTTTGCATAATAAACAGGGGACACGATTCTCGTTGAACTGTAAATATCGCCTGCTTTATAAATAATCCCGAACAACGCCGGCGCTTTCCTCAGCATTGCAGTGTAGGAAGCAGAGACAATTTCACTTGCTTTGCGCCCGCGGAATATCAGCGGATCAATCAAAGTGCAATCGATATTTCGTCTGTTAAATGCACCCACGAGCGCACGCGCCGCACTGTTGTGTCCTTCCCCGGTGTCGCAGCTCATTATCAGAACTTTCATTTTTTGTGTCCTTTCCTTTGTTTATTCTTATTCTGCCGCCCGAATCGCCCGGCAGAACTGCATTCTCTCCGCAGGCTGCGGCAAGCTCACTTGTCAGTCGTTATGCTTATTTTTGTTTTTCCTGCGCCGATTTTCGACATCTGCAATCAACCTGCGAACATCATTCAGAATATCGTTATGTTCCATGGTTCGAAGTTTCGGGAATGCCGCAAGTATACGCCGCTGCTGCGCATTCAGTTTTTGAACAAACACAGCCGCTGCATTATGAACCGCGTTGTACACTTCGCTTCCGAGTACTCCCTTATCGTGCAGCTTCAGTCCTATATCTGCCTTTACGTTTTCTATCGCTGCGGCAAGCTCCTTAAGTTTTTTATTAAATCCCGCAATGCCGCCGATCGTGACGCATTCATCCGCCGCAATTATTGCAAACATCACCGCCGCAAGCCAATGCAGTGCAGCACGGGGAAGGCTGTTCGTAACATCGGACACAAGCGGATGAACAAGTTTTATCAAAATAACCGAAAATGCTCCGAACACAACCGCACCGAGCAGGCAAACGCGTCCGTTAATGTTGAATTTGCGTTTTGAATAATCCCACCAACGCGCATGAAAAAGTTTTTCCATGATGTATGAGGTGAAATATTCCAGAGAACACGTTACAATTGCACCGAGGAAAAACAACAGCACAGGGTTTTGAACTTTTCCGAGTATCAGAATGTCGAGCACTGCCCCCCAGCCGTAAATCGGGCAGTACGGACCGTTAAGGAAGCCGCGGTTAATGAACTTATGAGCACGAACAGAACACAGCGTGCTTTCGTAAATCCAACCTACCACACTGTAAAAGAAGAGCCAAATCATGTATTTTTCGACATTTTCAAGAAGCATATTTCTCTCCGTATCCGTTTTAACTGCGCCGCAGCACAGAGCCTTCGGCTGTTTTGCGGCAAATTCAGGCACAGGGCTTGACCTTTTGCCGTCGGTTACATTATAATTCAATTGCGGAGTTTCGACAATGGTTTAGTTGAAATACATTCGTCAGCGGATAACCCAAAAGTTCTGAAGTGAGCAACGGTTTGCAGTTGTTTCACATTTCATACGTTTTTTATCCGTTGTCGCTCCGTTAAGCGGTTATTGCCGAATCCTTGGAAAGGTTTTGATTAATATTGGCAAACATATTTGACTATCTCATATGGCGCGGCGACCTTCCTCTCTCCGTCAGTCCTTTCAACGAGGTTGACGGTGCCGTTTTTGCACGGCTGAGCTATTTGCCGTTTGAGCTTATCATGCCCTGTGACTCCCCTGTTTCCGTCACCATTGCGGATGCCGCAGCGGCGCTTATTTCGCTGAACATAAAAAAGCCGGGCTCTCTGCGCAAGGAAAACGATGCAAAACTGCTTGAAATGCTTTTAAACAGCCGCCGGTTTCGGGACATTGAGCTCTTCGGCTACTCATACCTTTTTGATGCCGCAACGCAAACTCAGTTTTCCGCCGTCACATTCCGTCCGAGCAAGAACAAGCTGTATGTTTTTTTTCGCGGAACCGACAGCACGCTTGTCGGTTGGAAGGAGGATTTCAACATGTGTTTTGTCTGTCCCGTTCCTGCCCAAAGCAATGCCGTTGACTATCTGAACCGTATTGCCGCTTCAAACGGCGGCGATATAACCGTCGGCGGTCACTCAAAAGGCGGCAACCTCGCCGTTTATGCCTCAGCATTTTGCGAACAGGCTGCCCGCCGCCGAATCACTCATATTTATAATTATGACGGCCCGGGCTTCACGGAAGATGTTTTGAATTCGGACAGCTACAAAAGCATCTGCGTGCTTGTGAACACTTTCGTTCCGCAGTCATCCGTTGTCGGAATGCTTCTCGGTCACGAAGAAAAGTATACAATCATTCACAGTACCGAAAGCGGCATCATGCAGCACGATATTTATTCCTGGGAACTGTTGTGCGACAAGTTCACCTATCTTGAAAAGGTCAACAACAGCAGCATGTTTATCGACTTCACGCTCAAGCATTGGCTCGCAGGAATGGATAACAGGCAGCGTGAGCAATTTGTCGATACCGTTTACGCCGTTATGCAGGATACAAATGCAAAGACGCTCCGAGATATTTCAGGCAATTGGTTCGTATGCGTCAAAACAATGCTCCGCTCGCTTAAAAACATGGATGAGGATACCCGCAAATCCGTTTCGCATGCACTTCGTCTGCTTCTGCGCAGTGCAAAGATCGGACTTGCACAGATGATGCAGAATAAATAATTATTTTGAATTAAGCGTGCGAATTTCGACATTCATCGGCTAAGGTCAGTATTTAATATAATGAAACGTTTTTTTATCAAAGATGCCTCTCTGCTGCTCCCCTGCGGACTGCAAATGGGTAGTATCGAGTTTGACAGCACAATAACTGCATTGCACCGAAGCAACGATTCCTATGCGCCCGATTGCGAATGCGAAACGCTCGATGCGCACGGCGGCTTTGTTGTTCCCGGACTTTTTGATATCCACACGCACGGGGCATACGGCGCAGATTTTTCGGATGCTGATTTTTCGGACAGAAATGTATTGAACGACATTCACGAATGCAGCAATTACAAATGCAATGAGTTTAATATCGATAGTTTTCCGCTCAATTCCACACTTTTCCGCCTTTCGCGATACTATCTCAGCCAAGGCGTAACCTCTTTCCTTGCAACAACAATGACTTTATGTGCAGAGGAGCTTTTTGCCGCCATGCATTCAATCGATGCGTTCTGCCGTATGCGCGAGGAATTCATCAAACGCACTCCGAAGAGGCTGCATCACCTTGCCGGCGCAAAATGCATCGGCATAAATCTTGAGGGACCTTTTCTCAGCAGCAGTAAGCGCGGGTCGCAGGCCGAATGCAATCTTCTTGCGCCCGATGCAGCATTGTTTCATCAGCTTAATGCCGCAAGCGGCGGTCGAATAAAACTCGTCACCGTTGCGCCCGAACTGCCCGGTGCGTTTGAATTCATTCGCAGCGTTTCGGGCTGCTGCACCGTTTCGGAAGGCCACAGTGCGGCTGACTACAACACGGCAATTGCCGCATTTCAAGCCGGAGCTTCCCATGTTACGCATATTTTCAACGGCATGAACGACTGCCTGCACCGTTCCCCCGGTATTGCAGGCGCGGCAGCCGATCTCGGAATTCCCGTTGAACTTATCTGTGACGGGCTGCATGTTCACCCTGCCGTGGTTCGTGGAGTTTTTCGGGTCTTCGGCAAAAAAACCTGCCTGATATCGGATTCGCTTCGCTGCGCAGGAATGCCCGACGGTCGGTACAGCTTGGGCGGGCAGGAATTCGTTTTGTCCGACGGATGCGCCGCTCTTGCGGACGGCACGCTTGCGGGTTCTGCAATATCCCTTGCCGATGCGGTTCGCAACGCTGTTTCGTTCGGCATCTCGCCGTCCGACGCATTCTTTGCTGCATCGTATGCACCTTTCGCCTCCGTTTTCGGCGATTCCGCTCCGTTTGGACTTGAGTGCGGCCGCGCTGCGGATCTTGCTGTGTTTGATGCGAATTTAAACCTTAAAGCCGTGTTTATGGACGGCGAAAGAATGCTCTGAGCAAAAGGGTCACCGGCGCAGCTCCTTCTTCCCGTGAAATATATTTGCCGTTGTAATTTTTTTCGGATATCAAACAACGGTTGCTTGCGGATGATGCTTCTTTTTGATACAATAAATATAATGGCTTCGGAGAGCCTCGGGGGTATGCGTATGAAATACAGCATTGCAATATGCGACGACAGTAAAACCGATGCAGCACTCGTGCAGTCGTTTTTGCTTGAATGGGCAAAACAGCGCGGTACGGAGGTTGAGATTGAGGTTTTCCCTTCTGCGGAAAGCTTTCTTTTTCGTTACGACGAGTATAAAGCTTTCGATATCCTGCTTTTTGATGTTGAAATGAGCGGGATGGACGGTGTGTCGGCGGCGCGTAAGGTTCGCCGCGAAAATGAAGCTGTTCAAATCGTGTTCATCACCGGCTATTCGGATTATATTGCCGAGGGCTATGATGTTGCCGCACTGCACTATCTCATGAAACCGCTCAACAAGGAAAAATTCTTCTCTGTTTTGAACCGGGCGGCTCAAAAAATCACGCAGAACGAACGCTGCATATGCTTTGAGAGCGGCGGCGAAATGCTTCGCATTCCGGTATACGAGATACGCTACCTTGAAGTTTTCCGCAATTACGTTACCGTTCACGCAAAGCGCGAATACACGGTCAAGCGCACATTAAGCGAGTTTGAGCAGGAGCTCGGCAGCGGTTTTCACCGCATCGGAAGAGCTGTTATTGTGAACCTTAAGTTCGTTGCACACGTTACAAAAACCGAAGTTCAGCTTTCGGACGGAACCGTGCTTCCCCTTCCCCGCGGCGCATACGAACCGCTTAACCGTGCGATAATTGCGCACTTGTGAAACAGATTTTCCATATATACGGAGTGAAATCAATGAAAAGCCTTTTAAAGTGCATTTTAAAAAAGCATTATGACAGGCAGCTTGAAGCCGACCAAAATGAGTTTATTGAGACGCATTATCGCGAAGTTGAAAACATGTATCAAAAAATGCGCGGATGGCGGCACGATTATCACAACCATATTCAAACGCTCAAGTTTCTTGCCGCAAACAATGATATTGTCGGAATAAGGGAATATCTGAACGAGCTCGATACGAACCTTTCGATTCTTGACAGTTCGATCCGAACGGGAAACTCCATGGCGGATGCAATTTTGAACAGCAAAGTTTCACTTGCAAAAGCACGGGAAATCGATGTCCGCGTTGATGCACATATTCCCGTGAAACTTAAAATATCCGAAATTGACCTGTGCTGCATTCTCGGAAATCTGTTCGACAATGCAATCGATGCAAGCATGGCTCTTCCGCCGCAAAACAGGCTCATCCGTGTTTATATGGACATGAAGGGCAGCCGGCTCTATATCTCGTTCACAAATTTCACCTCTCAAAAAAAGCTCGGCAAACTCGGCCGCGTTTTTGCAACAACAAAGGGTTTGGGGCACGGACTCGGGCTTTCCCGCATTGAGAACATCGTTGAAAAGCATGACGGATATTTGAGCTTTAACTCCGAAGACGGAGCGTTCACTGCGGAAATACTTCTTCCGCAGGAATAATTGCCTGTATTTTCACTTATCTTTTTCACACATTCGATGCAGCATTGCATTCGAATGTTTTTTGCTGCATATCACGCAGCCGTCCGCTTTCCGCTGCGGCAAGGCTGCAATTCGTCCCCGCCAATCAACAATTCGTCCCCGAAATATGCAGCTCGAACGAATTTCGGCTATAATGCAAACATCAAAAAGCTGAAAGGCGGTTGATACAATGGACAAAAGAACAAAAAAAGAAATTCAATCCAAACACGACGCAAAAAAAACACCGAAACCGAAGTACAATCTTTGGCAGAACACGGGGTTCATGCTGCGCACATCCAGAAAGTACGCAAAGAGTGTTTTCCCGCTCTGCATCGTGCTTGCATTGCTCAGCGCGGGCAAAAGCGTTGCCGAACTGCTTATTGCACCTGCAATTCTGAACAAAATCGAGCTTTCCGCATCCCTTGGCAGTGTTGTTTTCACAATTGCGGCATTTGCCTTGGTGCTCATGCTGCTTTCCGGGCTTCGGTCCTATGTTGATACGAATGCGCTGTTCGGAAGAATCGCCGTTCGGAGCCAGGGAATCTATCTCAGCATTTCCCGCAAATATGCCGAAACATCCTATCCGAACCTTTTGAACACGGATTTTCTTGCCCTCGGAGAAAAGGCAAGTGCTGCCTGCGCCGGCAACTCAGAGTCATCCGAAGCCATCTGGACGACTCTGACGGATCTGATGACGTCATGTGTCGGCTTTGTCGTTTATCTTGCTTTGCTGACGAACCTTAACCTTTGGCTTGCCGCACTTGTTGCCGCAACAACGGCTGTCAGCTATTTTGCAAGCAAACGCATCAACGAATGGGGCTATCTTCATCGCAGCGAGGAGCTTGAGCTTACAAAAAGAATCGAATACGCAAACAAAACCGCAACATCGCGCGAGTTTGCAAAGGATATCCGCATGTTCGGCCTGCGCGGCTGGTTGGAAGATCTTTGGGGCAGCACAATGCGCCTGTACAGTGCGTTTTGTGCAAAGCGCGAGCGCAAATATATTTGGGCAAATATCATTGATATCGTTCTGACTTTTTTGCGCAACGGCATCGCTTATGCGTTTCTTATCGGAATCACCGTCAAAAACGGATTGCCTGCCTCCCAATTTCTTCTGTACTTTGCGGCACTGAGCGGCTTCGCACAGTGGGTCGTTGAGATTCTGGATAAGCTTTCCGTAATGCACAAGCAGAGCCTTGATATTTCCACGATTCGCGAATTTCTTGATTGGGACGAGCCTTTCGACCTTAACGGCGGCGAAAGAATCGCTTTTGAACCGAACAAACAATACGAAATCAGGCTTGATGATGTTTCCTTCCGCTATCCGAAAGCGGATAAAGACACGCTTTCTCACATTAACCTGACCGTTCATCCGGGTGAAAAGCTTGCAATTGTCGGCCTTAACGGCGCAGGCAAAACAACGCTCGTGAAGCTTGTGTGCGGTTTTCTTGACCCGACCGAAGGACGCATACTGCTTAACGGAGAAGATATCCGCAAGTTTAACCGCAACGACTATTACGCTCTCTTTTCGGCTGTTTTCCAGGAATTCTCCGTGCTTGACGTCACCGTTAAGGAAAACGTTGCGCAATGTGTTGACGGAATCGATGAAGCCCGCGTTTGGCAGTGCATTGATAAGGCAGGTCTGACCGAAAAAATCAAGTCCCTCCCCAAGGGCATTGAAACGCATCTCGGCAGGCGCGTGTTTAAGGACGGAGTTGAGTTTTCCGGCGGGCAGACGCAGAGGCTCATGCTTGCAAGGGCATTGTATAAAAACGCACCGATACTCGTGCTTGACGAACCTACCGCTGCACTTGACCCGATTGCAGAAAATGACATCTATCAAAAATACAATGATATGACGCACGGACGAACCTCGTTCTTCATCTCTCACCGCCTTGCCTCAACGCGTTTTTGCGACAGAATCATTTTTGTTGACAGCGGGAAAATTGCAGAGGAAGGCACACATGACGAGCTTTTGAAAAACGGCGGAGGCTATGCCTATATGTTCGAAGTTCAAAGCAAGTACTACCGCAGTGACAATCAGGACGGCACGTCAGACGGTTCTCCCGACGCCGCAATCAAATGAAAGGAGTGAGTGAAAATGAGTAACAATACCAACAAAAAAACAAGTTTCGCCGCTGCGTTCAAAAACAATTTGCGCGCATGGAAAATACTGTTTAAACCCTGCAAAGGAACATTTGTTTCGATATTTTTGAGCGCACTCACAGCCGCCGCAAGCCCGCTTGTGACGATCTGGTTTTCAGCTCAGCTGCTGAATGAGCTTGCAGGCAGCAGAAACCCTGCCGCACTCCGCAATTGGGTTTTGCTGACGCTCGGCGCGACCGCCGGGATAATGCTGCTCAATGCGATTTTGCAGCATTGGCGCGAAGCGGAGGAATCCACTTTTTATGCCAAGATGCAGTCCGTATTCGGCAAAAAAAGACTTGATATGGATTTTCCGAATGCTGACAGTCAGCGCGTTTACGAGCTTCAATCGCAGATATGGCAAAGCCAGAACTTCACCGGATACGGCCTTATGCAATCGATTGAAATCTTTCGCTCCGGCTGCAATGCACTGTTTCAGATCCTCGGCGGCATCGGACTTTCCCTCGGTTTGTTCTTTGCGAAGATTCCTCAGGCATCCGGGCTCGGCTTTCTGAACTCCCCGCTCTTCACCGTCGGTTTTATTGCCCTTCTGTTTGCGGCTGCACTTGCTGCACCCGTCTGCGCAACAAAAGGCAACTCCTATTGGGAACGCAACGATGAACAGGGCACTTTCGGCAACCGCGTGTTCGGTTATTTTTCAAGTGCCTCCTCCAACAGAGCCCGAATGGCGGATATGCGCTTTTATAAGCAGCAGGCCATTGCCGAGTATTACCTTGAAAATAACAATACATTCAGCATGAAATCCACCTTTGCACAATATGCAAAGGGACCCATGGGGCTGCTCATTGCGCTTTCAAGCTGCGTGTCCGCATTTCTGACCGGTCTGATTTATCTGCTTGTTTGCATAAAGGCATGGGCGGGCGCATTCGGTCTCGGCACCGCAACGCAGTATATCGGTTCGGTAACAAGCTTTTTCGGAGGCTTCTCGGAACTGATGAAATGCATCGGCGTGATGCGAATCAATTCAAGTTTCCTTGACACAGTGTTTGAGCTTTTGGATACTCCGAACACAATGTATCAGGGCAGCCTCACCACCGAAAAGCGCAGCGATATTCAGTATGATGTTGAATTTCGTGATGTGTCGTTCAAATATCCCGGCAGTGAAGCGTATGCACTCCGCCATGTGAACATGAAGTTCAAAGTGGGCAGCCGTCTCGCAGTTGTGGGAATGAACGGCAGCGGCAAAACAACCTTCATAAAGCTGCTTTGCCGTCTGTATGACCCGACCGAAGGCGAAATACTGCTCAACGGCATCAATATTCGAAAATATCGTTACGATGACTACATGAAGATATTCTCTGTGGTATTTCAGGATTTCCAACTTCTGGCACTGCCCCTCGGGCAGAACGTTGCAGCAAGCCAAACATACGATGCCGCACGTGTGCTCGACTGTCTTAACAAGGCAGGGTTCGGCGAGAAGCTTGCAAAAATGCCGCACGGACTTGACACATACCTTTATAAGAGTGTTGACACGGAAGGCGTTGACGTTTCCGGCGGTGAAGCGCAAAAAATCGCCATTGCACGAGCATTGTACAAGGATTCGCCGTTCATTATCCTTGACGAACCGACGGCCGCACTTGACCCGATTGCCGAAGCGGAGATTTATTCAAAATTCGATGAAATTGCAGGTGATAAGACTGCGGTTTACATCAGCCACCGCCTCTCCTCCTGCAAATTCTGTGATGAGATCGCCGTGTTTGACAGCGGCAGAGTGATTCAGCAGGGCACCCATTCCGACCTGCTTGCGGATGAAAGCGGCAAATACTTTGAACTTTGGAATGCTCAGGCACAATATTACAAAAAAGATACTGTTCAGCCGGCATAACGCCGTCATACTGTTCAATTCCGTTCAGTCGGACCGCATGCCCCTTTCCGGCTGAAATTTAAGAGCGACGATGCACAAAGCTGCACCGCCGCTCTTTTGTGTGTTCTGCAAACGACTTAAGTGTTTTTTAATTTTTCATAGATTTATCTTTGCTTATTGTACCTGCACACAGCTGCCGCGGGATCTTTTCCGCACTTCAGCTCTTTAATGCTGCGCAAAATACGCCTTGCCGGTGCGCGGCATTTCCGCTCTGCTAAGATTTTATCAGGAAACTGAGTGTTAAAAACATCGCTTATAACAGCCGAAATTTGCCGAACGTTCATGTTCGGTTCGATCCGCACAGCTATCATTGCCGCCTCAGCCCCGAATTCATGGACCGATGCACAGCAGCAGGACACAAGTCCATGGGGATACCATTCATCTATTATCGTCTTTACAGCTTCGTAGATCGAACTGTCAAAGTCCATATTTCCCCTCCTGCGAATTCAAAAAAATAATATGTTTAAAATTTGAAAACAAACAATAAAATATTTCAGGTTAACTGTTTGAAAAATAAGCGAACAGTCAAGCAGTGTTATGTTTTTTGAAGGCAGGTGCAGTTTCACGCACCAATAAAAACCTTGCCCGCATTCCGGTGCAACAGTCTTCAATGATGCTATATTACAACATTTATATTCTCTTGTCAAGCATTTTTTACCTGAATATCAATTTCGGCATTAATTATTTTTCAGTTGTTGACATAAACACGGTTTGCACGCTCAGTGACGAGACAGGTCAATTCATAGTTTATGGTTCCCACAATTTGAGCCACGGCTTCAATGCTCATGCCGCCCCGCCCAAACAGAATCGCTTCATCACCCTGCCGCACATCGCCGCCGGTTACATCCGCCATGCAGACATCCATGCATATGCGCCCGATCTGGTTGTATGCTTTTCCGTTTATGAAAACCTTTCCCATGTTCGAAAGCCTGCGCGGATAGCCGTCCGCATACCCCGCAGGAATTACGGCACTTGTGATGCCTTCCTCGGCGCGATATGTTCTTCCGTAGCTCACGGTTGCGCCCTTGGGCAGATTTCGAACCTGTGAAACGCGCGCTTTGAGCGTCATAACCGGCTTAAGCGGGCCGTTCTCGACCGGTTCGCTGTCGGGGTACATGCCGTAAAGCATAATTCCCTCGCGGACGGAATCGAAATGCTTCACATCAGTCAATATTGCAGCAGAGTTGCTCACATGGCAGTTTTTGATTCGGATACCGTGCGCGGCAAGTCCGTTAAAAACGGAAAGATAATTGTTGTATTGAAAATCGGTGAAAGCCTTTTGCGAAGGGTCGTCCGCAACGGCAAAATGCGTGTACATTCCGACAGTGTCAAGGTTTTTCATGTGATAAATGCGCTCCGCCGCATCAACAGCCTCGGAGTGATTGCTCTGGGCGAATATGCCTATGCGTGACATACCCGTGTCAAGTGCGATATGGACCATCACCTTGACCCCAAGCCTGCCTGCCGCACAATTCAGCGCAGCAGCATGAGCTTCGTCCACAACGGTCTGTTCGATATTCAGCCTGCTGAGGATTTCAGCATATTCGGGAGCGGTGTAACCGAGTATCAGAATCGGAATTGTGATGCCGTTTTCGCGCAGTTCGACAGCTTCGCTCAATGCCGCAACCGCGAACATTTCGGCTCCGTGCTGCTGCAGGAATTGCCCGCATTCAACCGCGCCGTGTCCGTACGCATCCGCTTTCAGAACGCATATAACCCTGCGGTCGGAACGTTTTTTTGCATATTCAAAATTATGCTTAAGCGCGCCGAGATCGATCTCCGCCCAAGCTCTTGTTGTTTCGCTTACTGAATCATTACAATTTGCGGAATACATCTTTTTGAATTCCCTTCCCCCGTCGGCAGCACGGGCTTATTGTGCCTGTTTTTATATCTGAAACCGATACTGTCTTACGCCGCATTATGTGCAAGGCACTCCGTCAGCCCTTCATACGCGAGATAAAGCGCAACAAGTATGATGATTATGCCGAGTACAATGCGAATTACTCTGCTGATTTTTTCATATTTTGCATTTGAAGTTAATCTTTGAACAAAGCCAACGCTTGTGCCTGCCGCCACAGACAGCACTGCATGTCCTGCCGAAAACAGGAGCAAAAGAATAAATCCGAACAGAACATTCCCGCCGCCCGCATCAGCAGCAATCGCCATCAAAGCAAAAACTATCGGCAGCGCACAGTGCGAAGCAAACAATCCGGCAATTATTCCGGATATGAACGCACCGACGCCGCCTGTTAAACGGCTTTTTGCCAGCACCGAATTGCCGGAAGGAATGATTCGAATTACCTCCCACATCTGAAGTGCCATCAGCACAAGCAATATGCTCATCGCAAAATGAAGGACGGTTTCGGCGCGTTCCAAAAGCCCGCCCAGTGCTGAAGCAAGCATTCCGAGAATGCAGAAAGTTACGGTTGAACCAACGGCAAACAGAATGCTCAACAGCAATGCACGGCGCGAGCTCTTTCCGTTCTGCGGCAAATCCTGCCCGCCGACAAAACCTATCACCAAAGGTATAGTTGACAATGAGCACGGCATGAGCGAGGTCAACACGCCTGAAACAATTGCAATAACAGGTGCAAGCCAAAGCTTGTCCGCAACCGCTTCTGCCAATGATTTCAAGAATTCGTTCATCCTCTCCTCCTTGTCCGATCTGTTCTCAGTGCTTTTGCGTCAGTCCGCACAGGCTGCCGCTTCTGCCGATTATTTTCACTCAATTGTCTGTGACTGCTTAATTTCACTCGGTTGTCTGTGACTGCTTGCGGGACCGCAAGCATCCGTTTTGGCGAGTTAATTTTACTCGATTGTCTGTGACTGCTTGCGGGACCGCAAGCAGCTGTTTCTTCGAATCAGTTTCGGTCGATTGTCTGCGACCGCTTAATTTTACTCGATTGTCCGTGACTGCCTGCGGGACCGCAAGCATCCGTTTCGGCGAGTTAATTTTACTCGATTGTCTGTGACTGCTTGCGGGACCGCAAGCAGCTGTTTCTTCGAATCAGTTTCGGTCGATTGTCTG
>ENA-OWOV01000048-OWOV01000048.1-gut-metagenome-genome-assembly--contig:-NODE-48-length-53362-cov-12.632167_pt1 | contig 53362 bp, 41 predicted proteins | sample MGYA00248247_ERZ651799 | MGnify/ENA primary metagenome ERZ651799 (study PRJEB26908, sample SAMEA4031712) | gut metagenome | biome: gut; feature: normal infant; material: stool | place: China | collected 2015...
AGAAAGCGGCTGTCCGATGAAGTCCAGCTTGCCAATGACGCAAAACAATGGGTGGAAGCCATTCAGGAATACGCCAACATCACAGAGCTGGACGCAGCCACCCTCAACCGCTTAATCAAAGAAATCGTCGTGCATGAGCGCATTGACGAAGATAAAACAAGACACATTTCTATCGAAATTCATTTTAATCTCAAACCCATCCCGGAGGTGGAACAGGTCACTGCCTGACCTGTCCCGCCGGGACGGTTCTCTTAAAAACACCATATAGATTTTTTGTACGCCGCCGCCCGCCATCGAGCAGAGTTTTACACCTAATTGGGGATAAAACAGCTCATGGCCGGTGGCGGCGTCGCCCTGGTTGGCCTTCTGCTGGTGCCGCTGCTCACGGGACTTTTTGGCTAAACACCGGCAGAGCTGCAAGGGCGGCTGATGTCGCCCTTGCAGCCCCATTCAGAAGCAAGGGAGCAGCCTATATTGACGGGCTGCTCCTTCGCTCTGAACGTTCCACATACAACGACTTTTTACTTTTTTAGGAGGATACACAGATGCCCAGAAGATACAGCTACCCCGAAAATCTGCTTTTTGTCCTGCATCTCAATGAAGAAACGCAGCGCACAATCTGTTATGACGCGCTGACGGATGACCAGCGCAAGGGGCTGGAATACGCCTTGTCCGCCCTCTCGGAACGTGAACAGATCGTGCTCCGAGAGCATTTCTGCGAGGGCATCGGCTATAAGGCGATTGGCCTGCACTATAACCTCTCGGAGAGCCGGACGCGGAATATCATCCGGGACGCGCTATGCTGGCTGCACAAAAATCCCGCATGGCTGTACTACATCACAGATGGCTTTGAAGCACGAACCGCATATCTGCGGCAGCAGTTCCAAACGGAGGAACGAATCTATCGTGAACGCTGCGGCATTATCTCTCCGGCGCATTTGTATGATCAGGGGCTGGAAGCCCTGCACCTCCCCGCCAAGCTCCATAACCCGCTTAGCCGGAACGGTGTGAAGACCGTCCGCGAAGTGCTCATTTTCCTGTGCTCGTCTGCACAAATCCGAAACTTCGGCGCACTGTCCAGAGCTGCCCTTCGGGAGTATTTTGTGCGTGAGAATCTGCTTCCCGCAGACGGGCCGCTGCCATGCTGCAACGCGGAAGCTCCGCGCCTCGATCTGGAAGTGCAGGTGTTTCGGGCGCTCAACACACATAACTGATTGCAGGCGGCATTGCCCGCCTGATACATAGCCGGGCAACCGGCTATTCTGCGGCTTGGTTCATTTTCAGGTGCACATGAGAATGAAAACGGGCGCGGTAATCTTATGCGGCTCTCGCCGGTATGCGGAGAGCCAACGGAAGGAGGGAAAATCGATTGGACTTAATATGGCAGAAATTCACCGATTGGCTCAAAGAAATCCTGATCGGTGGTATCACGGATGCGCTGTCCGGCCTCTTTGATACCGTGAACACAAGAGTCGGAGAGATCGCCGGTCAGGTCGGCGCAACGCCGCAGGGCTGGAACGGCGGCATTTACAACATGATCCGCAGCCTTTCAGACAACGTGATCCTGCCCATCGCCGGTGTAATCCTCGCCATCGTAATGACTATGGAGCTGATCCAGATCATTACGGACAAAAACAACATGCACGGAGAAGTCGATACCTGGTTCATCTTCAAATGGGTGTTCAAAACGGCCTGTGCGGTACTCATTGTCAGCAACACATGGAATATCGTCATGGGTGTGTTCGATGTGGCGCAGAGCGTGGTCAACAACGCTTCCGGCGTTGTGGTCGGCAATGTCAGCCTTGATCTAGCAAACAGTCTTGCGGATTTGGAAGCACGGCTCAATGAAATGGAGGTCTGGTCTCTGCTCGGCCTGTGGCTGCAAGCCACCATCGTGAAGCTCACCATGAACGCGCTGAACATCTGCATCTTCATCATCGTGTACGGGCGCATGATAGAAATCTATCTTGTGACCTCCATCGCCCCGATCCCCATGGCGACGGCAATGAACCGGGAATGGGGGCAGATGGGACAGAACTATCTCAGGAGCCTGTTCGCCCTCGGCTTTCAGGGCTTCCTTATTATCATCTGTGTTGCCATCTACGCCGTTCTGGTACAGAACATGATCGTGGATACGAATATTTCCACGGCCATCTGGAGCTGTATGGGCTATACGGTGCTTTTGTGCTTCACACTTTTTAAGACCGGTTCTCTTGCCAAGAGTCTGTTCAACAGCCACTGACGGAGGTGATTGCAAGTGGCCTATGTACCCGTCCCAAAGGACTTGAACGCCGTAAAGACCAAAGTCCTCTTCAACTTGACCAAGCGGCAGCTCGTTTGCTTCGGCAGCGGCGCAGCGGTGGGCGTGCCGCTGTTCTTCCTGCTCCGGCAGAGCCTTTCCAACAGCGCAGCGGCGATCTGCATGATCGTGGTCATGCTGCCGTTCTTTCTTTTCGCCTTGTACGAGAAAAACGGCCTGCCGCTGGAGAAGATCATCAAAAATATTGTTCAGGTCTGTTTCATCCGCCCCAAGGTGCGGCCTTATGAGACAGACAATTTTTATGCCGTATTGCAGCGGCAGGACATTCTGGATAAGGAGGTTTACCGCATTGTCTCAGGAAAAAACAAAGTTAAGCCGCGCCGACAGAAAGCAGATTGAAGCTGCCATTGCCAAAGCGAAGAATACGGACAAACGGCATAAATCGGCGCAGGATTCCATTCCCTTTCAGCGGATGTTCCCGGACGGCATCTGCCGGGTGACAGATTACTATTACAGCAAAACGGTGCAGTTTCAAGACATCAATTATCAGCTCAACCAGAACGAGGACAAGACCGCGATCTTCGATTCGTGGTGCGACTTCCTCAATTATTTTGACAGCTCCATCCATTTTCAGCTCTCTTTCGTAAACCTCGCCGCTAACAAGGACAGCTACGCGCAGACCATTGCTATCCCGCCGCGAGCAGATGCGTTCAACCAGCTCCGCACAGAGTACACAAAGATGCTGCAAACGCAGCTTGCCCGCGGCAATAATGGTCTGGTCAAAACCAAGTTCATTACCTTCGGCGTAGAGGCGGACAATCTGAAAACCGCGAAACCCCGGCTGGAGCGCATTGAGATCGACATCCTCAATAACTTCAAGCGGCTTGTTGTGCAGGCGGAACCGCTGAACGGGCATGACCGGCTCAAGCTGATGCACGATGTCCTTCACATGGATGAACAGGAGCCGTTCCGGTTCTCGTGGGACTGGCTTGCCCCCTCCGGCCTCTCCGTTAAGGACTTCATTGCACCCAGCTCTTTTGAGTTCCGAACCGGCAGCAGCTTTGCCGTTGGAAAGAAATACGGCCGCGCATCGTTCTTACAAATTCTTGCGCCGGAACTGAACGACCGTATGCTGGCGGATTTTCTGGATATGGAAAGCTCTGTGATCGTGTCCATGCACATTCAGTCGGTGGATCAGGTCAAGGCCATCAAGACCATCAAGCGCAAAATCACCGATCTCGATAAGATGAAGATTGAAGAACAGAAAAAGGCCATCCGCGCCGGGTACGATATGGATATTATTCCGTCTGACCTTGCAACCTATGGCAATGAAGCGAAAAAGCTCTTGCAGGAGCTTCAGAGCCGGAATGAGCGCATGTTCCTTCTGACCTTTATCATCCTGAATACCGCAGGCTCCATGCAGCAGCTCAAAAACAACGTATTTCAGGCCAATTCCATTGCGCAGAAGTACAACTGCCAGTTGACAACATTGGACTTCCGGCAGGAAGAAGGGCTGATGAGCAGTCTCCCGCTGGGGCTGAACGAGATCACCATCCAGCGTGGGCTTACGACCTCCAGTGTTGCCATTTTTGTTCCGTTTACCACCCAGGAATTGTTTCAGACCGGCAAAGAGGCGCTGTACTGCGGCATCAATGCCCTGAGCAATAACCTCATCATGGTAGACAGAAAGCTCCTGAAGAATCCGAACGGCCTGATTTTGGGCACGCCCGGTTCCGGCAAGAGCTTCAGCGCCAAGCGTGAGATCGCAAACGTCTTTCTGGTGACGGACGACGATATCATCATCTGCGATCCGGAGGCGGAATACGGCCCACTGGTGGAGCACCTGCACGGGCAGGTTATTAAAATCTCGCCTACCTCTACGGACTATATCAATCCCATGGACTTGAACCTCAACTATTCGGACGATGAAAATCCACTGTCGCTGAAATCCGATTTCATTCTCAGCTTGTGTGAGCTAATTGTGGGCGGCAAGGACGGCCTTATGCCGGTAGAAAAGACCATCATCGACCGCTGTGTGCGGCTGGTCTATCGGAACTATCTCAATGACCCGCGCCCGGAGAACATGCCCATCCTCGGTGATCTCTATGAGGAGTTGCGGAAACAGGATGAGAAGGAAGCGCAATACATCGCAACGGCGCTGGAAATCTATGTCACTGGCTCCCTCAATGTTTTTAACCACCAGACCAATGTAGATGTTCACAGCCGTGTGGTGGCGTATGACATTAAAGAATTGGGCAAGCAGCTCAAGAAAATCGGCATGTTGATCGTCCAAGACCAGGTATGGAACAGAGTGACGGTCAACCGTGAGGCGCACAAATCCACACGCTACTACATCGACGAGATGCACCTTTTGCTCAAAGAGGAGCAGACGGCAAGCTATACCATTGAGATTTGGAAGAGATTTAGGAAATGGGGCGGGATGCCGACTGGAGTCACCCAAAACGTCAAAGATCTGCTCTCTTCCAGAGAAGTGGAGAATATCTTCGAAAACTCGGATTATATCTATATGCTCAATCAGGCCAGCGGAGACCGGCAGATTCTTGCAAAGCAGCTCAATATCTCCCCGCACCAGCTCTCGTATGTCACCCACTCCGGTGAAGGCGAGGGCCTTTTGTTTTATGGGAATATCATTCTGCCCTTCGTAGACCGTTTTCCCAAGGACACGGAGCTGTATCGGGTGCTCACGACAAAGCCGCAGGAAGTATCTTCCTGACCGCAGCAAGGAGGACAGACGAAACATGGATAACAAACTGATGACCTTTGAAAACGCGGCCTTTGGCAAAATCCGAACGCTTACCATCGACGGTGAACCGTGGTTTGTAGCGGCTGACGTATGCCGGGCACTGGAGATTGGCAATCCAAGCATGACAGTTGAACGTCTGGACGATGATGAAAAGGGTATCAGTACTATTGATACCCTTGGTGGGAAACAGCGAATGACAATCATCAACGAGCCTGGATTGTATTCGCTGGTGCTCAGCTCCCGAAAACCAGAGGCAAAGGCGTTCAAGCGCTGGATCACCCATGAGGTCATTCCGGCGATCCGCAAGTACGGCGGGTATATGACGAAATCCCTGTTGGAGCAGGTGCTGGAGAACCCCAATCTGATCTATGAGTTTGCACGCCGGATGCTGGAAGAACAGCAGAAAAACGAGCGGCTGCGGCAGGAGCTTGACCGCGCCAAGCCCAAGGCGGATTACTACGATGCGTTTATCCACCCGGAAAGCTGCACCAATATTCGCGCCACAGCAAAAGAGTTGAAGGTGCCGGAAAAGATGTTTACCGCTTTCCTTATCCGCAAGCGCTATCTGTACCGCGCCCCTTCCGGCGGACTCATGCCCTATGCCAAAGCAGCGGATGACGGCCTGTTTTTCGTAAAAGATTACATCGCCGTCAACGGGCATCAGGGGGTGTACACGCTGGTGACGCCCAAGGGCAAGGCGCTGTTTCTTTCCATGCTGGGTGAGATCGCATAAAAGAATCCAATTTCCATGAGAGTGAGGTGATGTTTTATGGCAAAACGCGCACCAAGGCTGCAATTCACCGAGGAAGAGCGTGCTTCCCCGGAGCTTGCGCCTGCCATTCAAAAAGCAGACAAGAAGATCAAAAAGCTGGAAAAGGCTGAGGCAAAGATTCCAAAGAAAGAGGTAAAACAGCGTGTTGTGGATTCCGATGGGAAGATCACGACACGCCTTTCTTTTGAGGAAAAGAAGCCGCCCTCCAAGCTCAGCCACGCGGCGAAGGTTTCCGGCGACGCCGTGCTGCACGGTGTTCACCGAGAAGTGCGGCAGAGCAATGACGGCGACAACGCCGGTGTGGACGCCGCCAATACGCTGACGGAAGATGCCGAGAGCGCATATCAAGTGGGGCGTAACATCCACCGCGCCCATGAACTCAAGCCCTACCGTAAGGCACACCGGGCAGAGAAAAAAGCGGACAAGGCCAACGTTAAGGCGCTGAATCAGGAGTTTGCCCAGCAAAACGAGGGCTTTTCCTCCAAGCCGTATTCCCGTTGGCAGCAAAAACGTGCAATCAAGCGGGAGTATGCCGCTGCAAAGTATGGACGCGGCACAGTGAATACAGTCAAGGCATCGGAGGTTACGAAAAAAGCGGCAGAGAAAAGTGCAGAGGCCGGAAAGAAAGTCGGAGAGTTTGTTGCCAAGCACAAGAAAGGATTCATTATTGTCGGCCTGATTGCAGCGGTTTTCCTGTTGTTCACCAACCTGTTTTCCTCCTGCTCCCTGATGTTCCAGGGCGCAAGCTCTTCCATTGCCGCTTCCACCTATCCGTCTCAGGATGAGGACATGCTGGCGGCAGAAGCGCAGTATTGCGCGATGGAGGAAGAATTGCAGGCAAGATTGGACAACTACGAAGCCGAGCTCGATTATGATGAATACCATTATGAGCTGGACGACATCGAACACGATCCCTATGTTCTGATTTCCGCGATTACCGCGCTGATGGGCAGAGAATGGACAATCTCGGAGGTCGGCGGTATCCTCGATATGCTCTTTGAAAAGCAGTATATCCTTACGGAGACCGTGGAAACGGAAACCAGATACCGCACGGAGACCAGAACCGGCGAATACACCTATTATGACTACGAGCTGGAGGATTGGGTCACGGAGGAATACGAGTACGAGGTAGAAGTGCCGTACACCTATTACATCTGCACCGTAAAGCTGGAAAACTTCAACCTCAGTCATGTTCCGGTCTATATCATGTCGCAGGAGCAGCTTTCTCTCTATGCCATGTACATGGGTACGCTGGGCAACCGGCCTGACCTGTTTGGCAGTTCTTCCTATGTCGGCATGTATTACGGCAGCGAGTATCCAAAGTATGAGATTCCACCGGAAGCATTGGAGGACGAACAGTTCGCTGCCATCATCAAAGAAGCGGAAAAATACCTTGGGTTCCCGTATGTTTGGGGCGGCAGCTCGCCGTCTACGTCCTTTGACTGTTCCGGCTTCGTTTCATACGTCTACAACAACTGCGGTCTCGGCTGGAATTTTGGCCGTTTGGGCGCAGAAGGGCTGCGGCAGACATGCGCCTATGTCTCCCCGGCAAATGCGAAGCCCGGAGACCTGATCTTCTTCCAGGGAACGTATGACACCACCGGCGCGTCCCACGTCGGCATTTATGTGGGAAATAATACCATGCTGCACTGTGGCGACCCCATTCAGTACAGCGACATTACTTCATCTTACTGGCAGCAGCATTTCTATCAATTTGGCCGCTTGCCATCACCATAAGGAGGAACTATGAACCCGAAAATCAGCAAGCTCAAAGCGGAACGGGCAAAGAATGACGGTAAAATCGCCATGCTCCAGTCCCGCAACCGCGAGATCGACGAAGACATTATCAAGCTGGAAAATGAGGACATTGTCGGCCTTGCCCGTGCCACCGGCATGACGATGGAAGAGCTGGCGCAGTACCTCATGCATATCAAAAAGGGCGGTTCGCCGTTTTGCAGCACACAGAAGGAGGATATGGAAAATGCACCTGAAGAAAACTAAGAAGACCCCGCGTATGTTCCGCATGATTGCGCTGATGCTCAGCCTTGTGCTGGTGTTTTTCACCATGACCGGCATGGCGCTTGTGGAAGAAGGGACAGACGTGTCCGATGCCGCGCCTGACAGCACCCTTGAAATTGTGGAAACAGAATTGGAGGTAGAACCCGAACCCACAGAAGAACCTCCTGCCGAGACTCTCGGTGCAGAGGAAACGCCGGAACCCACGCCGGAGCCGGAAGAACCCTCTATCCCACCGGAACCCACGGACACGCCTGTGCTGGAACCGGATTATGAGCTGGATGCAGAAATCCCTCTCGGTTGGCACAATGCGCCGGTCACGATCACCGTCCGGCTGATTGACAAAAACAATACCGGCTGGGTCAAAATCGAGGCTGCGTTCAGCAATGATACCGATGCAGAACGGTACGATGTGACGGAAGAATGGAATGAATACGGTTATTTGGAACGCACGATGCCGGATAACGGCACCGTGTATTTCTATATCACCGATCCGATGGGCGTTGAGCATGAGCTGCCTCTGGATGTGTTCTGCATGGACTTTGAAGCACCGGTGATTCGAGCTGGTATCAACGGTACGCTCCTGCGCGTGGAAGCCAGCGATGCGCTTTCCGGTATTGCAGCGGTCTTTGTCAATGACGAGCTGTACACGACGCTGGACAACGGTGAACTGAACGTCCGCATTGATAATCTGACGGACGACGCCTATCTCTACATCGACGCGCTGGACAACGCCGGAAACTGGACGGACTATGTTGTACTTGCCAATCCATTTTATGAAGAAGAACCGGAGCCGACGCCAACCCCCACGCCGACGCCGGACACCGGCGATGATGAGCACGACGAGCATTGCCCCGCAGACTGCGACTGCCGCAAGAATAATACGTCTGGCAGCGGCTCCAGCGGCTCGTTCGGTGGCGGCGGTAGCGGTGCATCTTCTGGAAGCGGCGGTATTAAAAGCGCAGGTTCGTCTGCACAGACTCCGGCATCTTCCGAGACTCCGACACCCACTACGGAACCCATCACGAAAGAAGACGGCACCGGCTTTACGCAGAACGGCAATTCCGTCACGCGCGATCTGCTTTACGACAAATACAGCAACAAGCAGTTTATTACCGTTGAGACCCGTAACGGCGAGACCTTCTATCTGGTGATCGACTACGATAAGCCACTGGACGAGGATGGAGAGCGTTACGAGACCTATTTCCTGAATCTTGTGGATGAGGCCGACCTGCTGGCTTTGGTGGAGGGCGACAAGCAGACGCCGGTCTGCTCCTGCACGACGAAGTGCGAGGCCGGAGCCGTCAACACTTCCTGCGAAGTCTGCAAAACGAACATGACAGAGTGTACCGGCAAGGAGAAGATCGTGGAAAAAGTACCGGACACCACACCGGAGCCGGAGGTTGAACCGGAGCCTGAAAAGAAATCCAGCGGCGGTGCTGTAGCACTCCTACTCCTGCTGGTTCTGGGTGGCGGCGGTGCGCTCTATTGGTTAAAACTCCGCAAGAAAAAGCCGGATGCCAAGGGGCCGGTCGATCTGGATGATTACGACTACGGTGAAGAGGACGACGGCGAGAAATACGAGACGGAGCCGGATGAAGGCGAGAGTGCAGATGCGGCGCAGGATGAAGAATAAGAGGTAATGATTATGGAAAAAGCGTACAAGTTGGTAATTTCGGAGAAGCCCTCTGTTGGAAAATCCATCGCCGCCGTTCTTGGTGCCAATGAGCGCAAGGACGGCTATTTTATGGGCAGCGGCTATATCGTGTCCTGGTGTTTTGGGCACCTGGCCGAACTGGCCGAAGCCGCTGCCTACGATGAAAAGTACGCCAAATGGCGCTATGACGATCTGCCCATCCTGCCGGAGAGCTGGCAGTATTCCGTTGCCAGAGACAAAGCCAAGCAGCTTGCCCTGCTCAACACGCTCATGCACCGGGAGGACGTGAGCGAGGTCGTCAATGCCTGCGATGCCGGGCGCGAGGGCGAATCCATCTTCCGCACGGTCTATCTGCTCAACAAATGTGACAAGCCCATGAAGCGCCTGTGGATCTCGTCTATGGAAGATACGGCGATCCGCAAGGGCTTCGAAACGCTCAAAGACGGCAGCGCATACGACAATCTCTATGCGTCGGCGCTCTGCCGCAGCAAGGCCGACTGGCTGGTAGGCATCAACGCCACGCGGCTTTTCTCCGTTCTCTATCACCGCACGCTGAATGTTGGCCGTGTGGTGTCTCCCACGCTGGCGTTGATCGTACAGCGGGAAGCGGAAATCGACGCTTTCAAGCCGGAGCCGTTCTATACGGTCACGCTGGGGCTTCCGGGGTTTGATGCTGGCAGCGAACGCATGAAGAATAAGCCGGAGGCCGAATCCTTGCAGAAAGCCTGCGGCAGTCAGATGGCAGTGGTAAAGGCGGTCGAGCGCAAGGACAAATCCGAAAAGCCGCCCGCCCTTTATGATCTTACCACCTTGCAGCGCGACGCCAACCGGATTCTTGGCTTCACCGCCCAGCAGACGCTGGACTACCTCCAGAGCCTTTATGAAAAGAAGCTCTGCACCTATCCTCGCACCGACAGCCGGTATTTGACCTCGGATATGGCAGACGGCTTGCCTGCACTCGTAAGCAATGTGGCTGCGGCTATGCCGAAAGTGGAGGGCGTCCCAATTCGTGTGAACGCTACGCAGATCATCAATGATAAAAAGGTCTCCGATCACCATGCGGTCATTCTCACTGCCAATTTCAAAGAAGCTGCGCTCACCGGCCTGCCTGCTGGAGAGCGTGCTGTTCTGGAATTGGTCGCCCTGCGCTTGCTCTGTGCCGTCTCACAGCCCCATGAATACACGGAAACGGCGGTAACGCTGGAATGTGCCGGGCACAGCTTCAGCGCGAAAGGCCGCACGGTCATGAATCCCGGCTGGCGGGCGCTGATGGAAGCGCATTACTCCGGCAAAGGTGAGAATGAAACTTCGGATGCGGCAAAGGCACTGCCGCCCGTGGACGAAGGACAGACCTTTACGGTTCATTCTGCCGCCGTCAAAGAGGGCAAGACGACACCGCCCAAACACTATACCGAGGATACGCTGCTTTCTGCAATGGAGGTCGCCGGTGCGAAAGAAATGCCCGAAGATGCTGAACGCAAAGGGCTTGGGACGCCTGCCACCCGCGCGGCCATTCTGGAAAAGTTGGTGGCCACCGGCTTTGTGGAGCGCAAAAAGAGCAAAAAGACGGTGAGCCTGATCCCGACTCACGCCGGGATTTCCCTGATTACCGTGCTGCCGGAACAGCTTCAATCGCCCCTGATGACCGCTGAGTGGGAACACCGGCTCAAGGAGATCGAGCGCGGCGAAGAATCCCCGGAAACCTTTATGCAGGGCATCCGCAGTATGGTCTGCGAGCTGGTCAAGACCTATAAAACGGTGCTGGGAGCCGACGTGCTGTTTCCGTCCGGAAGAGCGGTCGTCGGGAAATGCCCGCGCTGCGGCAGTGATGTTACAGAGAGCAAAAAGGGCTATTTCTGTGAGCGGAATGACTGCCATTTTGGCCTTTGGCGCGATAACCGTTTTCTTGCCGCGAAGAAAATCAATCTGACAAAGAAGATGGCAGAGACGCTGTTGAAAGACGGAAAAACCTATGCCAGCGGCATCTTCTCCGAGAAAACCGGCAAGACCTACGACGCTTATATCGTTCTGGAGGACGACGGCACAAAGACAGCTTACCGGCTGGAATTTGAAAGAGGGAAAGCGAATGGAAAACAGTATTCATAAAATGCGTGCGGCGCACCTGATCCTGTCAGCAATTCTTACCATGCAGGGCGAGAACGCTCCTGCTTTCAGCGCACATTGCAACACCATCGACAATCTGTGTGAAACGGTTATGTCCGTCTTTGAGAAGCTGGGATATCGGGATCGGACGGTTTTGGGTATGCGCCTGGGTTTCGATCCCCATAAAGGATTTGTGCCCACGAAAGTGTGCAAATATCTGGAGATTGCGACTGCCTTTGAAATGACCCTTGCTTCATCGGCCAGCCGCCTTTTTCACAGAATCTGCCGCCGGTTTGCCGCATCCATGCTGGAGGCAGGGCGATGAGACTGGAACCTTCGGAGCGTGAGACCATTATCCTGTTCTCGGATGCGGATGATACCGCCAGCGTTTACACCTTCGATAAAAAGCTCAAAGCTCGGCTCAAGGAGCTGCATCGGCGGCAGCCGGACAAAATCTACCCGGACAGCAAGGGACGCTCCGGCTCGTCCTGCTTCATCGTACCGAAAAACTGCATCTCTATCCGGGAGCCGTATAGCGAAGAGCGCCGCCGCGCCGCCAGTGAGCGAGCCAAACAGGCCGGGTACAAGCCCCCGGTCAGGGGCACCGTCCCCAAATCTGAATAAGCCCTATGCTCCTGCGAGGATTTCCACGTCCCCGCAGGGGCTGACCATATGCAGGGATTACAATCCCGGAAAGGAGCGTATATGGCAGAAAAGCAGTCCAATAAGGACAGGCTCAAAGAGATCACCGACAGCATTGAAAATGGTATTAAAGAGCTGTTTGAAAGCGAAAAGTACAAGAATTATCTTCGCACCATGAGCCGGTTCCACAAGTACAGCGTCAATAATACCATGCTCATCTATATGCAGAAGCCGGACGCCACCGTCGTTGCCGGTTTCAACAAATGGCGAGATCAGTTTGGCCGCAATGTACTCAAGGGCGAAAAAGGCATCAAGATCATTGCCCCGACGCCGTACAAGAAGAAAATCGAAGAAGCAAAGCTCGACCCGGACACCAAGCTCCCCATGCTGGATGCTGACGGCAAGGCCATCATGGAAGAAAAGGAAATTAAGATTCCGATGTACAAACCGGTCACGGTTTTTGATGTGAGCCAGACGGAGGGCAAGCCCCTGCCGCAGCTTGCCGTCGATCTTACCGGCGATGTGCAGAATTATGAGGTCTTCATGGAGGCTGTGAAGCGCAGCGCGCCGGTGCCGGTCTTCCTGGAGAATATGACCGGCATGGACGGGTATTACGACGACGAGAATCGGCGCATTGCCGTCCGCACCGGCATGAGCGAGGTACAGACGGTATGCGCGGCGATCCACGAGATCGCACACTCCCTTCTGCATGGCAGAGACGACGTTGGCGAGAAATATCAGGTAATCGAACTGTTTGAAGAGCCTGCCCTGTATTCCAATGGGCGCATCGACAGAGAAAAGCTGCCCGAAGGTCTGTATGCCTACGACCTGCGCGGTTCAGACGATGATCCGGGGCTGCCCGTGACCATTCAGGAACACGTTGTCGTAAATCATGCGGCGACCGTCATTACAGCGACGCCCATTGACCTGACGGATGCAGGGTATCTTCCGCTGGGCGAGGACGGCCTGAATTTCTTAGGCGGTGAGCAGACCTTGAAAGGATTTCTTCACGAACAGTTTCCTGAAAAGGCGAAAATCTCCCGCAACACCGAGGAAGTACAGGCTGAGAGCATTTCCTACGCCGTCTGCGCCTATTTCGGCATTGAGACCGGCGAGAACAGCTTCGGCTATATCGCTACATGGTCTAAGGGCAAGGAATTGCCGGAGCTAAAAGCATCGCTGGAAACCATCAACCACACGGCATCCGGTCTGATTACGGACATCGACCGGAACTATAAGGCGCTGATGAAGGAGCGTGGGCTGGATAAGGAGCCGGAGAGCCTTGCTGCTGAGCCAGTGCAGGAGATCACGGTGCAGGAGCCGGAGCCGGTCAGCGCACCGGATAATGGCTCCGTCCCTGACCCGGCGATTTCTGTGGAGAGCATGAACGCATACGGCTACACAGATTCCAATATGCTGCCGCTGACAAAGGAGCGTGCGCTGGAGCTTATGGAGCGTGACGTGACCGTGTATATGCTTCACACGGACAACACCGAGGCCATGGCGTTCGATGCCGACGAGATTCGCAGCTTTGACGGAATCTTCGGCGTGGAGGCTTCCGAATGGGAGACGGTCAAAGACCGCTTCGTGCCGCAGGACTATGAGAAAGCGTTCCTTGATAACCCTGCCGACAGCTTTGCCATCTATCAGCTTCGGGATAATGATGACACGGCGCGGCTCCGCTATATGAACTCCGAGTATCTGGAGAAGAAAGGGCTTTCCGTCCAAAAGGAGAATTACGCCGCCGTCTATGCGGGCGACCTTGACCGCGGGGGCGATACGCAGGACAGATTGAATGAGCTGTACGAGACCTTCAATATCCGCCGCCCGGAGGATTTTCGCGGTCACAGTCTGTCCGTCAGCGACATCGTAGCTCTGAAGCAGAACGGTGTGGTATCCTGTCATTACGTGGATTCCTGGGGCTTCAAGGAGCTGCCGGGCTTTCTCAAGCCGGAAAACTATCTAAAAAACGCGGAGATGGCCATGGAGGATGATTACGGTATGATCGACGGTATCATCAACAATGGCCCGCGCAAAACAGTCGCGGAGCTGGAGGAACAGTCCAAGACCGGCACGCCCATTTCTCTTCTGGAGCTGGCACAGGCCGTCCAGCGCGAAGACGCGGAAAAGCGCCGTGCCCAGCAGCCGGTGCGCAGAGAAAAATCCGGCGAAAAGCCCTCCATCCTTGCGAAGCTGAAAACGCCGTCCGTAGCCGACACCAAATCTGTGAAGAGCGCCCCGAAACGGAGCGCGGAAAGGGAGCTGTGACATGAGCAACTTTACATTTGACGAGATCAACCTGATGTGCATCTACAATACCGGCACCCGCGCCGGTCTGATGCAGGCGCTGACCGACATGCGCGGACAGTTGGAACCCGATGAAGCCGAGCTGCTGGAGCTGACCGACAGTGCTCTTCGCAAGCTGGGCCGCATCACCGATGAGCAGTTTGTGGAGCTGGAGCTAGTGCCGGACTTTGACTGAACAGCAAATGCAGAGAGACGGTTCCACTCGGAGCCGTCTCTCTGCTGGCACTATCGGTGTTGCAGCGAACCTAAAGGAAAGTGCAAGGATTCAGGCAGCAAAATATTGGACGTTTTTTCGCATCTTTCAAAATCCCCTTGCGTTCGTGCTTGACCGTTGCTATAATATACTTGCATAACTCCCGCGGAGTTTCGCCGGTATGAAGATACAACTCCGTGGAAATGCTACCTGTACGGAGGTGTTTGTATGGCAATCGTAAGCGATGAACAGGTCATCAAGGTGCTGCGGCAGTATAACCCCTGGTGGCGCAATCCGCTGGCAATCAAGGAAGAAAACAAGCCGCAGAAAAGGCTTGCCTATTACGAAGCATTGAGAATGATTTCGCACAAAACGATTCGGCGGTTTGCCGTTTTATCCGGCGCAAGGCGTGTCGGCAAGACGACGATCATGTATCAGATGATGAACAGCCTGATCGACGGGGGCGTAAACCCCAAAAATATCCTGTATGTATCCTTCGACAATCCGATTGTAAAGCTCGTCAATGTGGAGACAGTCCTTTCTATCTACGAATCCCTTTATCCCATAGAGGGAACAAGGTATATCTTCCTCGATGAAATTCAATATACGGAGCATTGGGAACTCTGGATGAAGGTCATCTACGACAGCCGGAAGGACATACGGCTTACAGCGACCGGCTCGGCCAGCCCGATATTGGAAAAAGGCTCGACCGACAGCGGGACGGGGCGATGGAGCATCCTGAAGATACCCACCATGTCGTTTTATGAGTATTGTCGTCTGCTGCAAATTGAAGAGCCGATTCTCCCGGACAATTTGCGGCTCACAAAGCTCGTAAAAATGAGTAAAGCGGAGTTGGGCGATCTGATGGATCGCTTTGCGCCGCTGGAAGTGCATTTCAACCGTTACCTTATGATCGGCGGCTTTCCTGAGCTTGTATTATCCGACGATGATATGTATGCACAGCGGATGCTGCGGGAAGATGTGGTGGATAAGGTTATCAAGCGTGATGTTCTGACACTTTTTAATATCCGAAGCCCGCTTCTGATGGAAAAACTGTTTTTGTATCTCTGTATGAACTCAACAGAGATTTTCAGCGTGACCACGGCGGCGAAGGAACTGGAAAATACCTCTGCCGCTACAATAGACAGCTATATTGAGGCGCTTGAAATGTCTAACCTGATTTATCTGTCGAAGCCGATGGATGTGGGCAGCAAGGGTGCTTTGAAGGGCAAGCCGAAGATATACATTGCCGACGCCGCCATACGCAACGCCGTTCTAATGATAGACGACGTTCTTTCGGATGAGCGAGAGCTTGGGGCGATGGTGGAAACAACGGTATATAAGCATATCGTATCCTTCTATCAGGGCAGCACGGCGCAGCTTGGCTACTTCAGAAAGGCAAAGGATAATCAGAAAGAGGTCGATGTGGTCATTGAGCTGCCCCGTGAAAAGATTCTCTGTGAGGTAAAATACCGCAACAACTCCCATATACCTGCTACGGACGCCATCGTCGAACTCTGCAAGGATGAAAGTGCAAAGGTCACAAGCGCATTTCTCATCACGAAGCAACTAGACGATTTCGGCATTGCAAAGCACGAAACCCAGGTGCCGATTCTGCGTGTGCCCGCCATTGCGTTTCTGTATCTGCTGGGGAAAGCGGAGGCCGACGGACAAAACGGAAAAATGTAACACCTATGGCACAATGCCCGCTTGTCACAACAGGCGGGCATTCTTCTGTCAGCTTGATTGACGAGTGGCAGTCGCTGCACTTGAAATTTTGTGCTTATAGCGGCAAGCTTCACGCGGAAACATATTAAGAGCCTGTCATCTCTCATACATAGAGTGCCCGATTCCGGGTGCTCTAAATTTTTACCCGAAGGAGGCAGCCCTATGCCGAGTAAATATCAGGAATACAGGCAGATGGCAGACACAGCGGAGCGGCAGCTCACAAGCAGCTACAAGAGCTGGACGCAGTTCCTGCGCACAGCGGCGCGGCTTTATAAGTATCCGTACAACGAACAGGTCATGATCCACGCCCAGCGGCCAGACGCCACCGCCTGCGCCGAGTATGACTTCTGGAACAAAAAGATGGGGCGCTTTGTCCGGCGCGGCTCCACCGGCATTGCCCTTATAGACACAAGCGGCCAGAAACCGCAACTGCGATACGTCTTTGACGTGGCCGACACCGGCGAACGGGAGCACTCCCGCCCCATGCACCTCTGGCAGTTCCGTGCGGAGCATGAAGCCACGGTTGCCGCCGCGCTGAAGCGGAGCTACGATGTGTCCGGCGGAGACAGTATTATTGAGCAGATGGAGTCAGCAGCGGCCCAGCTTGCAATGGAATACTGGGCGGATCACAAGCGAGACATCCTCTACAACATTGACGATTCCTATCTTGACGGGTATGATGAGTTCAACACCGAGGTGCAGTTTCGGAACGCCGCAAAAGTCAGTATTACCTACATGCTCATGAGCCGGTGCGGACTGGAGCCGGAAGCCTATCTGGAACCGGAAGATTTTATGCCCGTGTTCGACTTCAACACCCCGGCCACGGTTGCGGCGCTGGGCACGGCGGTCAGCGAGATCAGCCAGCAGGTACTCAGACAGATAGAAGTTGCCATCCGAAATTATGAACGCGAAAGGAGCCAGAAAAATGACCGAATTGACTTACACGAAGAACGGAGATTACCGGATTCCCGACCTGAAGCTGAGCGAGGAGCCGGGGAGCAAGCCCCTGGGCAAGTACGGGATGCTGAGGAAGACGTACCTTCAGGAGCATCGTCCCATCCTTTGGAACCAGATGATTCTGTCCGAGACGCTGTTCCCGCACCTGCGGGAGATCGACGAGACGGCGCGGCAGAGGCTGGAGCAGATGATGCCGGAACTGATGAAGTCGGCGGGCGTGACGGAAGCGCTGAAAGCCAGCGACCCGTTGAGATGGGTGGGACTGATGAACAGTTGCAAGGCGCAGGTGGAAGAGATCATTCTGAACGAACTGGTGTACAACTGACCAATGATGCGCCGAAAGCAGAGCCGGTGCAGCCCACGGCGGGATATCAGATGAGCCTGTTTCCTACGGAAGCGGAACAGATTGCATATATCGACACAGCGGAGAGCGCCAATGATGTGCCCTCCGCTTTTTCTATCTTCATTTCGCAAGACGATATTGACCACATCCTGCGCACAGGCGGCAATGCGGATGAAGCACGGATGAAAATCACTGCGGAGTTCTCCAAGCAGAAGCCCATAGAGGATCGCGCGGCATTTCTCAAAAATCTCTATTACGGCGGCAATGGATTGAACACGGAAAACGGCAGATTTTCCGCATGGTATGGCGGCGACGGCATCCACATCGCAAACGGCGATACGGCGCGGCATCTTCGTTCTGCACAGGTCGTCAGTTGGACGGATGCAGCGGAGCGCGTCGAGGAACTTCTGGACGGCGGCGCATTTGCCACCAATCTTGAAGTCACGGAAGCTCCTCGCTATGAGCGGCTGAGTATCTCCGTTGCAGTCTGGAACCTTTACCACGATTTTTCGGATGAAGCGAGGTCACTGGGGTATCTGTCCTGCCTGGGCAATATTCACAGCGCCAATTTCCCGGAGGAAACGGAGCGTCTGACGGACGATCTGCTGAATCCGGAGTTTCGGGAACAGCTTCTGGCAGAATACAAGGTATTCCTTGATGCCTACCGCGAAAACCGGGAGCTGCTGCGGTTTCATTTCCACCGTCCGCAGTCGCTTCTTACACGCATGGAAGATCTGTCATTGCCGCGCAAAGAATATCACTCCGATATGGCGGCTGTTCCGAAAACAGGCCGTTTTATCACTGAGGATGAAATTTCGGCTTCTCTTGCAAACGGGAGCAGCTTTGAGGGTGGAAAGACCCGCATCTATGAATTTTTCCAGACGCCGCATACGCCCAAAGAGAGTGCCGATTTTCTGAAAAAAGAGTACGGCATCGGCGGGCGTACCCACGCCGTATCCAGAGAAAGCGGTAGCTATGAAGATCACGGCAGCAAGGGCATCACGCTGAGAAAAGCGGGCTGCGCGGATGTTCAGATGAATTGGAGCAAGGTCGCTTCGCGCATTTCTGAGTTGATCCGGCTGAACCGCTATCTTACGCCGGATGAGCAGGCAGCCTATGACAAGGCAATGGCACAGGACGCCCTGCGGAACGCAGTTTATAACGACTATAACGATGTAAAAGCGGCGTATCCCGATGAAATCGTACTGTATCAGGTCGGTGACTTCTTTGAGCTGTATGGCGAGGACGCACGGGTGGTTGCGGATGATCTCAGCCTTGAGCTGACGCGCCGCAATTTGGAGGGAGTAGGCCGTGTTACCATGTGCGGCTTCCCTGCAAAGGATTTGGAGAAATACGTTGAAAAGCTGCGGGAAAAGCATGATGTAACAATTTCGCGCATTGGCGATTCCAGCCATGAACACACGGCATATACGCTTCCGTCCATCGACCACGAGGCAGAACAGGCCATCAATGCCTATGAAGCGGAGTTCGGCGCGGATGGGACGCGGGTGTTCCGCGACCCCGCCGCAGAGCAAGCGCAGCCCACGGTGCAGGAACGTTTGGAGCATTATAGGCCGGTGGTGATGGCAGCGGTTTCGGAGGATACGGCCTATCGCAACGCCTGCGGTCACTCTGACCGGGAAAATGCGGAGATTGAGTGCAACGCCGCTGTGCGCCGTGCCATCCTCAATTCAAAAGATATGGAGCTTATCCGGCTGTTTTCGGATATGCCGGAGTTCCGCAGCCGCCTGCACCGAGAGACTTTTGAGGGAACCTATGAGCGGCTTCACGATCTGCTGCGACCGCTCTCGCAGGACGATATAGACGATGCACTCCGTGCATGGAACGGAAATGTCGAGAGCAAACACGCCGTGGTGCGGTATATGGAGCAGCACGGACGTGAAAAAGAAACTGCTGCATGGCTTGCTCACGAGTACGGCGGCAAGGAGGGCAACAATCTCTTTATCGTCCGTGCAGGAAGTCCGGAAACTGTTGAGCTGACATGGCCGAAAGTGCAGCGGCGGATTGTGCAGCTCATCCGAGAAGATAAATTCTTCACAGAACAGGAAAAGTCTCTGCTGGAAAACAACCCGGACTATCGCCTTTTGGGTCGTTTGCGGGCAGACTGCGAATACTTCCTTGGAGCAGGCAACCGCGCAGAAAAGCACCTGTGGGCGGGCAGCGTCTATGCGCAGATCGTCAAAATGCGGGTGCTTTATGACGCGCTTCCTCAAAAACCGGAATGGCTGACCAAAGAAATGATTGATGATTATGCCGAGCGGATGGCCCCACGGTATCAGGTTGTGGCATATCATCACTTTGAAAACGGCTTTGATGAGAAGCGGGACTATCAAACGCTGGAAGAAGCAGAAAAAGCCGCACAGGGTTATGTGGACGGCACGATGGAAAGCGACGGCTTTGCATATGATGGTGCAGCCATCTACGACCAGCAGGCACGGAAGTATCTGCGCATCTATGGCAATTACCCGGATGAACGGGCGCACGCGGAAGTAGCGGGCCGTGAGCTGGTCGAGGAACCGGCAGTATCTATGGAAAGCACCATTGCCCCTGCAGACCGTTTCCATGTAGTGAGCCTTGACCGTGGCTTCCGCACCCTGTACGCCGTGTGGGACGACGAGACCCACGGCTACTATGCGGACGCGGACGGCGTAACCGAGGAATTTACAAGTGAATGGCAGGCGGAGTCGTACCGGCTGGAGCTGCAAGGACAGGCGGAGCAGGCACTGTTAGAGCGTGCAAAGGGGCTGATCTCCGACTTCTGCCAGAGCGAATACGGCTCCGAGGCAGATTTTGGCGACCCGGCGAAGATTGGCGTCGCTTACACCACCGTCACCGATGACGAGATCCCCATTCAGGTGAACATTGACCTTGTGAATTACCGGCTGGAGCGCTATCTGGATGACGAGCATCTGGAAACCCGGCAGTACGGCTCTTTGCAAGAGATTATTACCAACGAGCTGAAAAACCTCGATTTCAGCGACCTCATTCATGTTTCGGATGAGGATGTGGAGCAATACCGCTGGCATGAGCCAGAGGAAGCAGTTACAGACGTTCCCGAAACAGCTCCTGTCCCGCAGAGAGAACCGTTCCCGTATTCCGTAGGCGATACGGTATATTTGGAGGACGGCAAGCCGTTTATTATTGAGAGCATCGGTCTTTTTGATATTTCTCTCCGCGATCCGTCGCTTCGCTATCCCGTTTCCCGTGCGGAGAGCAGGGAGAGCTTCGCACGGCTCATGGAGCGGTATCCGCAGCCGGAACAGGCACCCGCCTACACCGAGCAGACCGTGGCGGTGTATCCCGCTGACAAAAACAACCTCCCCTATGATGTGGAGATTCGCACCCTGCGCTTTGACGAGCCGGAGCATGACCCGCCCTCTGCGGAACCCGCCAAGCCTGAACCGCCTGCCATGAGCGAGGAAGAAGCTCTGATTCTGGAGCAGGAAGGGCGCGCGGCACTTTCGGAAATGGGCGAGTTCGTGCCTGATTTTGATGATGCCATCTCACAGGCCGAGATCGACGAGCCTCCCGCACACCGTCCTGCGGTATCCATCCCCATTGACGGCGAGTGGCAGGGCTTTCCCAGCGTTGCCGCTGCGGAGCAGGCCGCTTACGCTGACTTCAAGGCGGCAAGCCACCGCGACGCGCAGAATTTCCACATCACCGATGATGCCCTCGGCGTCGGCGGCGCAAAAGCAAAGTTTCGGGCAAATATGGCGGCTATCCACCTCCTGCAAGAGCTGGAGTTTGAGGGCTTACAGGCCAGCCCGGAACAGCAGGAAATCCTCTCCCGCTATGTGGGCTGGGGCGGTTTGGCAGATGCGTTCGATGAAAATAAGCCAAATTGGGCAGACGAGTTTGCCGAGCTATACGCCACACTTTCCCCGGAGGAATATACCGCCGCCCGTGCCTCCACCCTCAACGCCCACTACACCAGTCCCACCGTTATCCGCGCCATTTACGACGCGGTGGAGAACATGGGCTTCCAGACCGGCAACATTCTGGAGCCCAGCATGGGCGTGGGCAACTTCTTCGGTATGCTGCCGGAGAGCATGAAAAGCAGCAGGCTCTACGGCGTGGAGCTGGACAGCATTACCGGCAGAATCGCAAAGCAGCTCTATCCAAAGGCGGATATTACGGTTGCAGGCTTTGAAACCACCGACCGGAAGGATTTCTTCGACCTGGCCGTGGGCAACGTGCCCTTTGGACAGTATCAGGTCAATGACCGGGCTTACAACAAGCTCGGCTTTTCTATCCATGACTACTTTTTCGCCAAAACGCTGGATCAAGTTCGACCGGGCGGCGTGATCGCCTTTGTGACCTCCCGCTACACCATGGATAAGCAGTCACCCGAAGTCCGCAAATACATCGCGCAGCGGGCGGAGCTGCTCGGTGCCATTCGTCTGCCCAACAATGCGTTCCGCGCCAACGCCGGTACGGATGTGGTTTCGGATATTCTCTTTCTCCAAAAGCGTGACCGTCCCATTGAGATCGACGAGGACTGGATTCACCTTGGGCAGTCCGAAAACGGCTTTGCCATCAACAGCTACTTCGCAGAGCATCCGGAAATGGTGCTCGGAACCCCATCTTCGGAGAGTACGCAGTACGGCAAGCAGGATTATACCGTCAGCCCCATAGACGGTGCAGATTTGGGAGCGCTGCTCCATGAAGCGGTGCAGAAAATCGGCGGTAAATATCAGGAGGCAGAGCTGCCAGACCTCGGTGAAAACGAGAAGATCGGCACGTCGATTCCCGCAGACCCCAATGTGAAAAACTTCTCCTACACCATCGTGGACGGTGAGGTGTATTACCGGGAAAACAGCGTCATGGTCAAGCCTGACCTGAACGCAACGGCAAAAGAGCGCGTCAAGGGCATGGTGCAGCTCCGGGACTGCGTACAGAAGCTCATCGGGCAGCAGATGGACGGCTTCGTCTCCGATGAGGCAATCCATCAGACACAGCAGGAGCTGAATGGCCTCTATGATTCCTTTACGGAGAAATATGGGCTTATCAACGCCCGTGCCAACAATCTGGCGTTTTCGGACGATAGCTCATATTTCCTACTCTGCTCTCTGGAAGTGCTGGATGAAGAAAACAACCTCAAGCGCAAGGCCGACATTTTTACAAAGCGGACGATCAAGCCCCATGAGGTCATTACATCCGTGGATACAGCAGCAGAGGCGCTGGCGCTGTCCATTTCCGAAAAAGCCTGTGTGGATATGGAATATATGTCGCAGCTTTCCGGTAAAAGTCAGGAGGAACTGATTGACGATCTGCGCGGCGTCATTTTCCTTGACCCGGTATATGGTAATTGGCAGACGGCGGACGAATATCTCTCCGGGGATGTCCGTGAGAAGCTGCGCATTGCCAGAAGCTATGCCGCGCCCGGATTCCCCAAAGAAGGGCTTGCGGACTACAGCACGAATGTCGCAGCTTTGGAGCAGGCACAGCCCAGAGACTTGGATGCTTCTGAAATTGAAGTGCGCCTCGGAGCAACATGGATTGACAAAGCGTATATCAAGCAATTCATGTTTGAGCTGTTGAATCCTGCCTTCTATGTACGGCGGAATATTGATGTCAACTACTCGGATTTTAGCGCGGAATGGAATATCACCGGCAAGAGTGTTGTCGGCCGCAGCGACATCAACGCCTATATGACCTACGGCACGGAACGTGCCAATGCCTACAAGATTCTGGAAGATACACTGAATCTGCGCGACGTGCGCATTTACGACACTATCGAGGATGCAGACGGCAGAGAGAAGCGTGTGCTCAACTCCAAGGAGACCACGCTTGCCCAGCAGAAGCAGCAGGCAATCAAGGACGCATTTCAGGAATGGATATGGAAAGACCCGACGCAGCGGCACGATCTGGTTCGGAAGTACAACGAGCTTTTCAACTCCACCCGTCCACGCGAATACAGCGGCCAGCATATTACATTCTCCGGTATGAATCCGGAGATACAGCTTCGTGAGCATCAGTTGAACGCGGTTGCTCACATTCTGTATGGTGGGAATACGCTCCTTGCGCACGAGGTCGGCGCGGGCAAGACTTTCGAGATGGTCGCGGCGGCGATGGAGAGCAAACGCCTCGGCCTTTGCCACAAGCCCATGTTTGTGGTGCCCAATCACCTGATTGAGCAGTGGGCGTCGGAGTTCCTGCGTCTGTACCCCTCTGCCAATATTCTTGCCGTCACCAAAAAGGACTTTGAGCCGAGAAACCGCAAGAAATTCTGCGCCCGTATTGCCACCGGCGACTATGACGCCGTTATCATCGGCCACAGCCAGTTTGAGCGTATCCCGGTCTCCAGAGAACGGCAGGAGCGGATGCTGCAAGAGCAGATTTATGAAATTGAAGACGGCCTGATGGAGCTAAGGGCAAACAATGCCGAGCGGTTCACCATCAAGAGTCTGGAAAAAACGAAAAAGAGCCTCGAAGTGAAGCTCAAGAAATTGCAGGACACCAGCCGAAAGGATGATGTCATCACCTTCGAGCAGCTTGGCGTAGACCGGCTCTATGTGGACGAAGCCCATGCGTTCAAGAACCTGTTCCTCTACACAAAAATGCGCAACGTCGCTGGCCTTTCCACCTCCGACGCGCAGAAGTCTTCGGATATGCTCCTGAAATGCCGGTATATTGATGAGATCACCGGCAACAAGGGTATTGTGTTTGCGACCGGCACGCCGGTCTCGAACTCCATGACGGAGCTGTACACCATGATGCGCTATCTCCAGCACGATATGCTCCAGAGAAAACACCTGACGCATTTTGACTGCTGGGCTTCCACCTTTGGCGAGACTGCGACGGCGATTGAGCTTGCCCCGGAGGGCACCGGCTACCGGGCGCGCACCCGATTTTCAAAGTTCTTCAATCTCCCAGAGCTGATGCAGCTATTCAAGGAAGCCGCCGACATCAAGACGGCGGATCAACTGCACCTGCCTACGCCGACGCCAATCTATCACAACGTCGTGGCACAGCCGACAGAAATTCAAAAGGGTATGGTGCAGGAGCTTTCCGAGCGTGCCGCAAAAGTCCACGCGGGAATCGTGGATGCAAGCACCGACAACATGCTCAAGATTACCTCGGACGGACGCAAGCTGGGGCTTGACCAGCGTGTTATCAATCCTGATCTGCCCGATGAGGCAGGCAGTAAGGTTAATCTGTGCGTGGATAATATCTATTCCGTCTGGAAGGACGGACAGGCAGATAAGCTCACCCAGCTCGTCTTCTGCGACCTCTCCACACCAAAAGCGGCAGTGCCTGCATCCAGAGCGGCAAAAGCCGCAGGCGGGAATCTCGACAGCCCGGAGCTTCACGCGCTGGAAGCTGCCGTTGGGCAGGATGCAGCCGAAGAACCGGCGTTCACGATTTACGACGACATCCGGGAAAAGCTCGTCGCCCGCGGCATCCCCCGTGAGCAGATCGCGTTCATCCATGAAGCGAATACCGAAGCGCGAAAGAAAGAGCTGTTCGCAAAAGTGCGCGCCGGTCAGGTGCGTGTGCTCATGGGCAGCACCTTCAAAATGGGCGCTGGTATGAACGTGCAGGACAGGCTCGTGGCACTCCATGACCTTGACTGCCCGTGGCGTCCCGGTGATTTGGAGCAGCGCAGCGGCCGCATCATCCGTCAGGGCAACCGCAACAAGGAAGTCCACATCTACCGTTACGTCACGGAATCTACATTCGACGCCTATCTGTGGCAGACAGTGGAGAATAAACAGAAATTCATCTCCCAAATCATGACCTCAAAATCCCCGGTGCGCTCCTGCGAGGATGTGGACGAAACAGCGCTTTCCTATGCAGAGATCAAGGCGCTGTGCGCCGGAGACGAGAGAATCAAAGAGAAGATGGATTTGGATGTGGACGTTGCCCGTCTGAAGCTGATGAAGGCCAGTCACCAGAGCCAGCAATACAAGCTGGAGGACAGCCTTTTGAAGAAATTCCCGGAGGACATTGAAAAGTCCAGAGGCTTTATTTCCGGCCTTGAGGCAGATATGAAAACGCTGGCGGCGCATCCACATCCGGAGGACGGGTTTGCCGGTATGACGGTCAAAAACGATAATCTTACGGATAAGGACAACGCCGGTGCGGCGCTGCTCGAAGCGTTCAAGGATGTGCGGGGTATGGAGCCGGTGCCCATCGGCACTTACCGCGGATTCCAGATGTCCCTCACGCTGGAGGATTTCGGAAAGGACTATGTTCTGACGCTCAAAGGGCAGATGACCCATCGCGTGACGCTGGGCAAGGATGCACGCGGCAACCTCACTCGTATCGATAACGTTTTGAACGCCATGCCGGACAGATTGCAGAATGTCAGAAACACGCTGGACGCGACGACCGCACAGATGGAAGCTGCAAAGGCGGAGCTGGGTAAGCCCTTCCCGCAAGAGGAAGAGCTGCGCGTAAAATCTGCACGGCTTGCAGAACTCAACGCCGAGCTGAACATCGACGAGCGCACGCCCATGGAGCAGTTGGCAGATGAATCCGCGATCTCTGCAAAGGCAGAACGCCCTTCCGTGCTGGCCCGGCTGAAAGCGCCGCTGTCTCAGCCCCGCACCGAGGAAAAAGGCAGGCATATAAGCAAGGAAGAACGATAAAAAAGCGTCTGCTCCGGCAAAATTCAGGCTTCGTCGGAGCCGCTTCACTACAACTTAATGGAAGAAAGGATGCACCAATTATGAAGGATATTCCCGTTTACAGATTTCCCGGCGCTCATGCCCGTGAGAACGGAGAGTTGGAGCTTTACCGCGCCTCCAACAAGGCGAACGCCGCCTGCAAGGAGGCCATTGAAAAAGCAATCTCCGAGCATTATTACGATGACGTTCTGCACAAGGAAGCCGTTGCGCAGGTAGCAGAGAAATTTGGGTATGAGCGCATTTTGTATGTGCTGGCCATCACCATCCGGCAGAAGGATCGGGATGAACGCTTCTCACCGGACAACCGGCGATGGGCAGAAACCGTTCCCGTTATGGAGAACCCCGACCCGTGGGGAACGGATCGGAACTGCTATCTGGCAGTGAACAGCCACAGCGTGCTTGTTGACCTGTTTACCAAACTGGCGCGCGAGGATGCAAAGGCACATGAGCGCGAGTCATCGGCACGCGGCAGCTTGAAAAGCGGACAGTCAGAAACCGCAAACTTCCCCGTCTACAAGCAGAGCGCAGAGTATGCCATTGAGCATGATGAGCTGCCCGCCTACCGGGAATCCTTTCGCGTAAACATGGCCTGCCGGGACGCGCTGGAATCCGCGATCCATGAAAGCTACCACGACTATTGTCTCGACACAGGCAAGGCCGCCGCACAGGTTGCAGCGCAGTTTGGAATGGAGCGTGTGGCGTATGTACTTGCCAATACCGTGCGTGCGTTTGACCACGACGGACGAATCAGCCGAGATAATAAAGCCTGGGCGCAAACGATTCCGGTCTGTACCGATGCCGACGAATGGGGGCATGAACGTAGCCGGTATTTTCTCGTATCGCAGGTCAATCCCGGCCTTGTCAATCTGCTTGTCTCTCGTGTGCGCGAGGAGCTGGCAAAAGAAAAAGCTGCGCCGGAAAAGCGCCCATCTGTGCTTGAGAAAATTCAGAAAAATAAGACGGCGATTCAGGCAAAGACCGCAGAGAAAAAGCTGCCGGGACAGGAGCGATGACCATGGCCAGAAACAGAAATGTGCAGATCATCTTCTGGGTATCCGAAGCGGAGAAGAGCATGATCGAAGAAAAAATGACGCAGGCGGGCATGACCAATCTCAGCGCCTATCTGCGCCGCATCGCCATTGACGGCATGATTGTCCGGTTGGAGCTGCCGGAGCTGAAAGAAATGGTGTCACTTCTTCGCTATGCCAGCAACAACATCAATCAGATTGCGCGGCGGATGAATGAATCCGGGCGCGTCTATGATACAGATTTGGAGCAGGTCGTCCAAAATCAGGAGCAGCTTTGGGACATGGCGAATGGGATACTGGTAAAGCTTGCAGGCATCAAATAATGGAGCGCGGTTCCAATGCTGTCCCTCTCTGCGGCATCCTTGCCTCCGCTCCTATTAAATTGTAATATGTAGGCGAAGGAGTTGATGAAAATATGAAGTTCATTCTGAAAATCTTGCTGGCTCCGGTCATGCTTGTCCTCGCGTTCCTGATCTGGCTCTGCACGCTGACCCTGCATATTTCCGCCGTGCTGCTGAATATCCTGTCTGTGCTTCTCGTCCTTGTGAGCGTTTTCAGTTTCATCGACCACAATGTAAAAAACGGTGTGATCGAGCTTGTAGCGGCGTTTCTGCTTTCGCCCTACGGTCTGCCGATGCTCGGTGCGTGGCTTGTTGCACAGCTTCATCTGCTGCGGGACTGGATGAAAGAAAAAGTATATTGGTAACGCATAGCGCGGGAGGGTGAAAACTCTCACGCTATTTTTGCAAAGGGGGCTTGCTCGTGGCGACCACGCGAATCATTCCCATGCACGTCAACAAGGGCAAGACCATTGCCCAATGTCTGACGGAGCGGACAGACTACGCAAAGAATCCGGATAAGACGGAAGACGGCGAATATATCTCTGCCTATGCCTGTGATGCAAAGACGGCAGACAGCGAGTTTCTTTTATCCAAACGCCAGTACCGGCAGTTCACCGGCCGGGAGCAGGCCAGCGATGTGATCGCGTATCAGATCCGGCAATCTTTCAAGCCGGGCGAGGTCACGCCGGAGGAAGCCAACCAGCTCGGCTATGAATTTGCCAAGCGCTTCACCAAGGGCGACCACGCCTTTATCGTCTGTACCCACACCGACAAAAAGCACATTCATAACCATATTATTTGGAACTCCACCACGCTGGACTGCACGCGAAAATTCCGCAACTTCTGGGGCAGCACCGAAGCTGTTCGGAAGCTCAGCGATCTTGTCTGCATGGAGCATCGGCTGTCTGTGATCGAGAATCCGAAGCCGCACGGCAAGAGCTACAACAAATGGCTGGGCGGCAATGCAAAGCCATGCCAGCGAGATCTGCTGCGTGCCGCCATCGACGCGGCGCTTGCGAAGAAGCCGAAAGATTTTGAGGCGTTTCTGAAGCTGGTGGAAGCAGCCGGTTACACCGTAAAGCGCGGCAAGCACGTCACCTTCATGCGGGACGGTCAGCCGCAGAATATCCGGCTCCGGTCGCTGGGCGAAGGTTACTCGGAAGAAGAGCTGCGGGCTGTTGTTCTCGGTACACGGGTGCATACGCCGCGCAGGAAAAAGACGTATTCGTCCAAGCCGTTGAAGCCGACGCTGATTTCACAGATCGAGGCCAAAATCGGCAGCGGTAAAGGCACTGCCTACGACCAGAAGCTGAAAGTGATAAAGCTGAAAAGCATGGCCGAAACGCTGTTGTTCATTCAGAAGCATGACTTCGCAGATTTCGACGCGCTGGCCGATTATGCGGATGCTGCAAGCGCCAAAACGAAGGAATTGACAGCAAAAATAAAGGCGGCAGAGAGCCGTATGGCGGAGATTGCCGTGCTGAAAACGCACATCATCAACTATGCCAAGACCAGAGATGTCTACACCGCCTATCGCAAGGCCGGGTATTCTAGGAAATACTACGATGCGCATGAGAGCGACATCATCATCCACAAGGCAGCGAAGAAAGCGTTTGACGATCTGGTGCTGAAAAAACTGCCCACGGTCAAGAGCCTGCAAGCGGAGTATTCCGATCTGCTTGTGCAGAAGAAGCTCGACTATGCAGAGCTTTCCAAGGCGCGCGACGAAGCGAAGCGGCTCCAGATTTATAAAGCCAACGCCGAGATGCTCCTGTGCACGGATGCCGAGGAACAGCGGCAGACAAGAGAGCATCAACAGGAAAAATAGCACTGCAACGCAGGGCACAGCCGAACGGGAACCGTTCGATCAATCAGGGGGTTGGGGAGAGTTTCCCCAACAAGCAACAGGGAGATTTCCGGTGACGGAAATCTCCCTGTTCGTCAAGTTTGTATAAACGCAGGCATTGCTTGCCAAGTGTAACGTCTCAGAAGCGGCTTCTTCTTTCGTGGAGTTCATCACTCCATGACCCTTACGCCCTATAATATTCATACCAGATTATAGCACTAAGCTCGGTAAAAATCAATAGGAAGAGGTGAATTTGCGGCAGTTTTTGAAAAAAGAAATCGGGGCACGGGTGTGAACTTGAAATTTTGTGCCCGATTCCTGCTGCTGACACGTTTGGCTGACGGTTTATCGCAGTCAAATGCGCAGTCCGAAACAGCTTGGTGCTGTTGGTAGAATGTGAGTTGCCACAACGTTTTTCAAAAAATTAGGAGGTTCTCAAGATGGCAAAAGGCGAAAATATTTTCAAACGCAAGGACGGCAGATGGGAAGCACGCTATATCAAAGGCTATGAGCTTTCCGGCAAAATCAAGTACGGCTTCTGTTATGGCAAGACTTATCGGGAGGCCAAGGAAAAAGTGACCAAGTGCAAGGCGGCGCTGGTCAATGGGAAACCAATTCCCAGCACAAACTCCCGGCATCGCTTTTCGTTCTACTGTGACGAATGGCTGCGTATGCGAAAGCCCAAAGTGAAGGAGTCCACCTATATTAAATATGATACCGCTTTGCGGAAGCACATCAAGCCGAAGCTCGGTGGCTGCTTCCCCATGGGCATGACGACCGGCCTGATCGACGACTTTACCGAGGAGCTGCTTTTTGAGGATGAGCTGGCTCCGAAGACTGTGCATGATGTGCTTGTCGTTCTGCACGGTATCCTGAAATACACCGCGACATTTTTCACCGGAGGATTTCCGGCTATCGAGATCAATTACCCAAAGCCGGGGAAAAAGGAAATGCGGGTGCTGTCCCGCGAAGAGCAGACACGTTTCGTTTCCTACCTGCTGGATGATATGGACACCTGCAAGTTCGGCGTGCTGCTGACGCTGTTCACGGGTGTTCGTATTGGAGAGCTTTGTGCGCTGCAATGGGGCAATATATCCTTAAAAGAACAGACGATCCGTATCGACGCCACGCTTCAGCGGCTGCGCGATACCAGCGCCGCCGGCAGCACACGGACAAGGATCGTGATCGGAACACCCAAAAGCGATACTTCCATCAGGACGATTCCCATAACAGACTACACGGCTGAACTTTGCGGGAAGATGAATCCCCACAGTTCAGCCGCTTACGTTTTAACCGGCACGGAAAATTATATGGAGCCGCGTGCTTTGCAATACAGGATGGAGAAATATACCCGCGAATGTGGCCTGGAGGGCGTTCATTTTCACACGCTTCGTCACACGTTTGCGACGCGAGCCGTCGAGGTAGGGTTTGAAATCAAATCGCTTTCGGAGGTGCTGGGACACGCGACCACGACCATCACGCTGGATCGGTATGTCCACTCTTCTCTGATTTTGAAGCGGGACAATATGAAAAAATTGAACGCCGTAGGGTTTTGAAATGCGCAGTCAAGCTTTTGTGTCATGTGCACGAAAAAAGCACAGCTATTCCAGCGTTTTGCTGCCTTGGATGGAGTGATTTGATGGAGTGATGAACTCCACGAAGCACCGAATCCCAAGGCTTTTTTGATATGAAGGAGGTTTGATGTGAAGTTTCGGATCGTGGATTGAATTCCCGTCTGTCCGTCGAGTGATGAACTCCACGATGTTTTTTCGCCAAAACCAGCAGATCAGTCGGCGCGTGCTGATGTTCTGCTTTCTTTTCCCGGACAGGATAAGTACCCGCTTATTTTCCAGAAAGAGGTGTGCAGTTGGAAGTACAAGAGATGCGGCAGGTCTTCATCGACAGCGCAGTTCGCGTCGTAGCGCGGGATGGCATGGAGAAAACCACCACCAAAGCCATTGCATCCGAAGCGAAGCTGAACGAGGCATATATTTATAAGTGTTTTTCCGGCAAAGATGACCTGCTCAGCGCAGCACTTCACATGGAGGATGTGAACTTTGCCAACCTTCTGCAAAAGACGCTTCCTATCATGCATATGCCGGGGCTCTCATGGAAAGAGCGGGCGTATATCCTCTGGAAAAAGAGCTGGGACCTTATCTTGAGTAAGCCAGCCGATTGTATCTTCTACATTCGGTACTATTATTCCGCAAGCTGCCGCGCTCATGCATACGAAACACATCTTGCGTGTTTCCAGCCGCTGATTGAAAAAGCAAGCAAGTCTTTCAAGCCCGGCACATACATGGACATGCTCATTCATCAGATCTTCTCCACAATGCTGTTCTTTGCCTCCAGAGTTATGAACGGCGAGCTGGAAAACAGCGAGGAAACGACCCAATGGGCATTTGAACAGATTTATAGCTTTGTTGTGCCAAACGTCAGGGCTGAAGTTTTAGAGGAAGAGGATAAGTAAGAAGCTTTATGGACAAATCTCTTAAGAAAATCTGGAATGTGATCAGCAGCATCCTGGTCGCGCTGGTGGTGTTTCTGGCGCTCCTGCTGGTTGGCGCAAGGGTCGTGGGATTGCAGGTATTCACCGTGCTGTCCGGCTCTATGGAGCCGACCTATCACACCGGTTCGCTGATCTATGTAAAAAAGGTAGACCCCTACACCATAACAGAGGGGCAGCCCATCACGTTCATGCTGGACGAGAATACTGTGGCCACGCACCGTGTCGTGGGTATTGTCCCGGACGAGGAAGACCCCACCGTGATCCGTTTCCGCACAAAGGGCGATGCCAACGAGGCCGAGGACGGTTCTCTCGTACATTATAAAAATGTAATTGGCACGCCGATCTTCTCTATTCCGTATCTCGGCTATGTTGCGGATTATATCCAGCACCCGCCCGGAATGTACATTGCCATATCGGCGGGCGCTGTCCTGCTGCTGCTTGTGTTCATTCCCGACATTTTTGCAGACGACAAAGACAAGGACGAGAACAAAAAGAAAAAGTCTTCCCGGCGCAAGAAAGGCGCTCATGCCGCGGCGCACAAGGCCGCTGCGGTCGATGCCGCCCCGGAAGAACCTGCCGGTGAAAGCCTGACCGACGAGATTCGTCGGAAAACCGATAACCTGCTCACAGACGACGAGGTGGAAGCCATTCAGCAGGTCGTCGAGGCAGGCCGCTTTGACAAAGCTGCCGCTGATGCGCTCCGGCAGGAGCTGATAAAACGGGAAGCGGAACGGGATGCGCAGTAAGCGCTTCATTGATTCAAGGGCAATGCCGCAAGGCTCCCTATATAACAATTTTTTAGGAGGTTTTCGTGATGAAAACAAGAAGCAAGGCTCTGCTCCTGACCCTCTGTGCGGTGTTGCTTGTTACCGCCTCGGTGCTGGGAACAATGGCGTTCCTGACTTCCAACGATGAAGTCGTCAACACATTCAGCGTCGGCTCCGTAGCAATCAAGCTGGACGAGGCCAAGGCGAATACTGACGGCTCTCTGGTTGACGGCGCTGATCGTGTCAAGGCCAACAGCTACAAGCTGCTGCCGGGTCACACCTACAACAAAGACCCCATGGTCACCGTTCTGAACGGCAGTGAAGCCAGCTACATCAAGATGACTGTCACCTTCTCCAAGGCCAGTGCTCTGGATGCTATCTTTGCTCCCACCGGCGCAGATCTGACCAGCATCTTCAACGGCTATGATGCTGCGAACTGGGTCTACAAGGGCAACACCAAGGATGCGACCGCAGACACCCGCACCTATGAGTTCTGGTACAAAGAGACTGTTGGCGCTCCCACTGCTGATGTCGCTCTGGACGCTCTGTTTGATTCCATCACCGTTCCAGGCACTATCACGAATGAGCAGCTTGCAACCATCGAGGGCATGACCATCACCGTCAATGCTTACGCCATTCAGGCTGACGGCTTTGCTAACGCAGAAGCTGCCTGGGCTGCTTTCAACTAATCTCTTATGATTCCAACAGATGCGAGAAACACCGATTTCGACATCTGTTGAAATAAATCCTCATCGCAAATACCCGAGGAAAGGAGGAAAACGACATGAAGAAGAAAGGTTTGGCATTGTTTCTGGCGCTGACTCTACTGGTCGTTGGCGTTGTAGCAGGTACGTTGGCATGGCTGACCGCGAAGTCTGATGTGGTAACGAATACCTTTACCACCAGCGACATCAAGGTTGAGCTGAAAGAGACCACCGGCACGGAGTACAAAATGATTCCGGGCTACACCATCAGCAAGAACCCCAAGGCGACTGTTCTGGCTGGCTCCGAAGAGTGCTACCTGTTTGTGAAGCTGGATAAGTCCGCAAGCTTCGATACCTACCTTGAGTATGTTATCGCTGACGGCTGGACGAAGCTCGATGGTGTCGATACGGTCTACTACCGTGTTGTTGATGGCACCACCAATCAGATCGGCACACCTTACAGCGTTCTGAAGGACGATCAGGTCACTGTTAAGGGTTCTGTTACCAAGGAGCAGATGAACGCTCTGGATGCAGAAGGCGCTGTAAAGCCCACCCTGACGATCACGGCCTACGCCTCTCAGCTCCATAAGAACGCTACTGAGACCTTTAGCGCTTCTGAGGCTTGGAACAACATCGCAAACAAGTAACCCTCTGCGCGCGGGCGCAGACAAGATACCAAATACTTATTTAAGGAGACTGAGTACATGAAGAAGAAACTGACCGCGATTTTCCTGTGCGTCGCACTGGTCGCAATCGCCATCGTAGGCGCATCTCTGGCCTACTTCACCGACACCAAGACTGCCACAAATACATTCACGATGGGCGATGTCAAGATTAAGCTTGATGAAACCAACGTCAATGATCCCGCGGGCGATCGTGTTGCCAGCAACGAATATAACGTTTATCCCGGTGCTGTCGTGACCAAAGACCCGATTGTCCATAACGTTGGCCAGAACGCCGCCTATATTCGTGCGACTGTTAACGTTGAAAACTGGATGAATATGTGCGCTGCGTATTTCCCCAATTTCGGTATTGCCTATCCCAATCAGGGTTATGAACAGTCTCTGATGCTTCTCGTTGATGCGCTTGGTGAAGGCTGGAGCATTGTGGGCGTTACGACTGGCACTCCTTTTGAGATGGGCAATTTCAGTGCTAAATTCATTCTGAAGTATGACGGAACTCTGGCTTCCGGTGCTGATACTACTGCGATGTTCAATCAGGTGAAGATTCCCGCTGCCATTGAGAATGGTCAGACCTTCGGAACTATTACCGTTAAGGCAGAAGCGATTCAGGCTGATGGCTTTGATACTTGGGAAGCAGCTTTTGCCGCATTTGATGCGTAATTCACTTTAGCACAGCTTTGCAATTGGCTGTGCTATTCCCCTCCACCTATGTGGTCTGTACCCTTCGGGGTACAGGCCATATGAGAGCACCCGGCAAGACCGGATGTTCTCATATGGTCTGACAAGACCATGCAACTTCGTTATCAAATTCCGGAGCGGAGGTTTGCAAATACAGCTTGAGAGGAGTAAGGACTATGAAGCGAAAAATTTTGATTCTGTCGGTGCTGGCCATCTGCATTGCCACGTTCGCCGCCGGAACCATTGCGTTCTTTACCGCAGAAGGTAAGGCGCACAATGTCATCACCACCGGCGGCGTGGAGATCGCAGTGCAGGAATGGGCGGATGACGAAAAAACCAAGCCCTTTGAAAATCTGAGCGGAGTGATGCCCAACACCACCGTCACCAAGATTGCGGAGGTAAAAAACACCGGAGCGTCTGACGCATGGATACGGGTAAAGGTCGAAAAGAGCATCCAGCTTCAGGGCGAGGGTACGCCGGATACCAGTCTGGTGGAGCTGACGCTCAACACCACCGACTGGACGGAAAAGGACGGCTACTATTATTATTCCAAGCCCCTGAAGCCCGGAGAAGTCACCGCGCCCATCTTCACCGCTGTAACATTTAAGCCCGACATGGGCAACGAGTACCAGAACGCCACGGCAACGGTGGATGTTTCCGCCCAGGCCGTGCAGACCGCCAACAACGGCGATACCGTTATGGCCACCAAGGGTTGGCCCAATTCGTAAGGAGGCAGCGCTATGAAGAACAAAAAAGGATTCGCACTGATTGTCAGCCTTGTGTTGGTTATCGGAGTAGTGCTTCCCGGCACGCTGGCGCTTTCTACCGATCAGGCCGCTACAAACGGCGAGCTTACGGTCACGGAAGAAACCCAGACTCCCACGCCGGAGGTAACGGAAACGCCAACACCCACGGAGGGGCCCAAGCCGACGGAGACCCCCATGCCCTCCGAAACCGAGAAGCCTTCCGAGACGGAAAAGCCTGCGGAAACGGAGAAGCCTGCCGAGACTGAGGCTCCCAAGGAATGCACCTGCGGCGCAGCCGAGGGCGAGACGCATAAGGAGGGCTGCCCGCTGTATGTGAAGCCCGTATCTAATGCTTCCAAGCATATCGATACCTGCACAGAGGGCTGCATCGGCGAGGATTGCAAATGTCCCTGCCACCTGTTTGACCGGCTTATGGCCTGCCAGACGCTGGAGGAGATCGAGGCTATTATCAAGGCAACCCCGGAGGATGTACTGAAGTCTTTGTCGGAGGAGCAGGTCGCACAGGTGGAGGCGTACATGGACTCGCTGATGCCCGCGCCCTTGCCCGCCATCGTTATTGAGGAATCCGAACCTCCCGTGGAGAGTGAGATTTACCGTCCTACGGTGAACTATACCAATGTTGCGCCCTTTGGCGAACCCGTCACCGGCGGCAATTAAGGAGGCAGAGAATGAAAAAGACGAAGATTCTATCGCTGCTTTTGTGCCTGTCTCTTTTCTGCGCGCTGATCGTGCCCGGCACGAGAGCCTATGCGGACAATGAGCCCGACAGTGGCATGAAGATCAGCAAGACGGCGACAGCCAACGCTGACGGTTCCTATACCATCATGCTGGAAGCCTTCGCCACCGGCTCTAAGGTCATTACGGAGCAGAAAACGGATATCCCCACTGATATTGTTCTTGTTATCGACCAGTCTGGCTCGATGAACGACCCGATAGGTGGCTATACATACACGGCATACCGAACCGGAGGATATAACAGTCGCAACTATCATAATGACGAGTATTATCCGCTCAGGCACAATGGTGGCAGCGAGAACCTGTGGCACAAGCTGAATAATAACGAGTATATTGCCGTTTCCGTAGAACAGAAGATGGCATATACCGCTATTTCCGGCTGGAGCAACAGGAAATACTATGATAATCAAAACAGCCTGTACTGTCTGGTTTCAGGAGAGTATAAGTCCGTCGCAGTGAGGAGAGAAGGACATATCTTTTCCGCTGATGAATACTGGCATACGATGGATGGTCAGCAAATCCTCTATACGACCGGAGACAGTAGCATTCCAAACTTTGGGCAATATGCTCCTCTCTATCAGTCCGTAAAGAAGTACACCTATTCCTATACTCTGAATGGAGTCACAACGGTTATAGAAGAGTCGTTTGGGGATGGGAGCAGTCCTAACACGCAGTTTTATCGCAGGGATTATAGCAGTAGTGCTGGCGGCACGAGGCTGAATGCTCTAAAGAATGCAGCAACTACATTCGCCAATGCCGTCGCGGCAAAGGCGGCAGGTGCAGATGGCGACATCAGTACCCCTGCCGATAATGTCAATCACCGTATTGCCGTGGTTGGCTTTGCGAGTGGACAATACTATAACGGCACCAATTATAATTACGGCAATACAGAGGTTTTTGTAGGCAGCAATCAATATAAATACGGAAGTGCCGCACAAGGGCAATATGGGAACGCCTTTCAGGATATGAACACCTCCACGGGAGTTGGCAATGTTAGTGCTTCCATCGGAACTCTTTCTGCGGATGGCGGCACGCTTACAAATCTTGGCCTGGAGATGGGCAACGGGATTTTCGGTGCAAATCCCATAGCAGAGGGAGAAAAGCGGAATCGTGTCGTAATTGTATTTTCAGATGGTGTTCCTGGTTGGAGCGGTTATGATTCCAATACGGCGAACAGTGCGATTACTCAGGCTGAGACTGCAAAAAACACCTATGGAGCAACAGTATACAGCATTGGCATATTCCCTGGCGCGGACGCGACCAGCGCAGGCAATCAGAACGGAAACGAAACGGAGAAGGCCAACTGGTTCATGCAGCAGGTTTCCTCCAACAACGGAACGCCGCAGTCTCCCAGTTATTATCTTTCCGCTGCGGATGCTGGAACGCTGAACAGCATCTTCCAGCAGATTTCCGACCAGATCGAAACCGGCGGTACGACTTCCACTCTGACCTCCGATGCTGTTGTGAAGGACATCATCTCCCCGCAGTTCACGCTCCCGGCTGGAACGACGGCGGCGAATATCACAGTGGAGACCTATGCCTGCACCGGAAAGAACGCTAACGACGACTACACCTGGAGCAATAACAACAGCACAATGGGCGCGACGGCATCCATCAGCGGCGATCAGGTGAACGTCACCGGCTTTAATTTCTCTGAGAACTACGTCGGTACCGTCACCGAGGGCGACAGCGTCACCTATCGCGGCCACAAGCTGGTCATCAGCTTCAAGGTACAGCCCAAGGCGGGCTTCCTGGGAGGCAACGAAGTGTACACCAACACCAGTGCCGGTATTTATGAGAACAATACTGCTGAGAATCCGCTTTTGACCTTTGACAGACCCACCGTCAACGTCCCCATCAAGGATGTGACCGTCACGGCTAAGGACAAGAATGTCTACCTCAAGGGCGAAGTCACCGCCGATCAGCTCAAGGACGGCGCTGAAATCAGCGTTGGCAATGTAAAGCTTGATCTCAGCAAGGCAACCGACGCTGATAAGCCTTATGGCCTTGATCCCTGGCAGGCCGAGTACGTCGATATCACCGTTGCGGTCAAGGACAAAGACGGCAATGTCATTTCTGACAAGCTTGATAATCTGACCGAAGACACGACCTATACCATCAAAGTCACCGTAACGCCCAAAACTACCGGTTCAACGGGCAGCGCGGGCACACCGGCAACGGAAAAATCCGGTGAAAACACCCCTGCTGCTAACATCTACGTCTTCAAACCGGAGCTGACATTCAAGGATTCCACCGCCTACTACGGCGAGACCGTGCCCGCAAACAACGATTACAGCAGCAATTATGTTGCCAATTCTGAAAAGTGGAAAAACGGAGGCAAGTATTCAACGGACGATGGTGTTCAAATGATCGGCACAAAGCCGACGTTGGATATCACCTACACGCCGGATGAAAGCAAGCTTGAAGGCGGCAAGTACACCAAGCAGGATGTTCCCGTTTCGGCTACGGTCAAGATCGGGACGGAAAATGTGAACGAGCACACCACGTTCGTACATCAGGATTGCACCACCGCCTGCGGTTGGGAGAACCCGGCAATGCCCGGTACTCCTGCGTTCCTGATCCACATCCAGACCTGCACGCTGAGCATTACTAAACAGGGCGGCGCAGATAACGAGTCCTATGTGTTTGATGTTCTCAAGGATGGTGAGAAGTATTCCGAAGTGACTGTATGGGGCAACAGCACGGAAACGCTTGTTGAATTGCCCATCGGTACTTACACCATCAGTGAGAACGCCGGCTGGAGCTGGCGCTATTCTGCCAATAACGGCGGCAGCGCTGCGCTGACAGCACAGAATCCCACCGGCAGCATTACCTGCGTCAACACGAAGAACAACAATCAGTGGCTGAATGGTTTCAGTGAGGTTGTTCGGAACATCTTCGGCACGAATCACTGAGGAAGGAGGGACTGAAGATGTATAGAGGCAGATATGAAGGCAAGCACCGCAAGGCAGCAGCTCCGGCACACGGGAAAGCGCTCCGTACTGGCCGCCTGACGACCATGGTAATTGCGACCGTACTCCTTCTGGCGCTGGCCATCGGCGGCACGCTTGCATGGCTGAGCACAAAAGACGCGCCAATTCAGAACAAATTCCTTCCCACCAAGGTGACTTGCGAAGTGATGGAAACGTTTAACGGCAGCACGGGCGTGAAATCCAATGTCAACGTGAAGAATACCGGCACAATCGATGCTTTTATCCGCGTCAAGCTGGTGACTTACCGCACAAACGACCAGGGGCAGCACATTGGCGGCACCGCATCCCTCCCCACCTTTACGCTGGGCACAGGCTGGGTGAAGTATGGCGATTATTACTACTACACAAAACCCGTCGCACCGAATCAGAAGCCGGAAACCAACCTGACAGACAGCATGACGCTGATCGGCTCCTACATGGATACGGATGGCGGCAAGCAGGCTGTTGACGTGATGGCCGAGGCCATCCAGAGCGTTCCGGAAGATGCCGTTAAGGCTGCTTGGGGCGCGGGATTCTCGATTGGCGCAGACGGCAGGCTGAATGTACCGAATGTCTAAGGGGGTGGAGAGAAAATGAAGCACATAGCAAAAAAATCAATTTCGTTCATTCTGATGTTGCTGCTCGTGATGAGCTTTGCGACCACGGCTTTCGCGGCAGATTCCTCCATCACCTTTACGGGCTTCTCCTCCGGCTTTGAGTTTCAACCCGGCAGCGAGTACACGGAAACCGATCTGTTCCAGAACTTCAAGAACGTCATGCCCGGTGATACGCTGACGGAAACCATCACATTCAAGAACGCCGCAACCGACTGCGATTTCGTCAACCTCTATATGCGGGCAGAAGCCCATGACGAAACGGAGAACCCCCTGACCTACAGCGAAGCCTTTGAAAACAAGGACGGCAAGGATCAGGCCAATATCGACGGGCAGCGCGACGAGACCGTCGCTACCATGAGCGATTTCCTCTCAAAGCTCTCCATGAAGGTCTGGAACGGCACAGAGCTGATCTATGAAGCTTCCCCGGATGAGCTGGACGGACTGAGAACCAATAAGCTACTCGGCACCTTCCGCACCGGCGAAACGGCCACTCTGAAAGTGGAGCTGGCCGTTCCCGCTGACCTTGGCAACGAATACGCCAACCGCGTGGGTGAGGTGGACTGGATTTTCCATGTGGAAGCCTATCAGGAAAGCCAGCTCACCGTCCGTAAGATTTGGTCGGACGGCAACAGCAATCACCCCAATGACAGCGTGACCGTCAACCTGCTCCGGGACGGCAAGGTGGAAAAATCCGAGGTTCTGAATGCCAAAAACGGCTGGACATACACCTTTGACAAGCTGGTAGAGGGCCATGTCTGGACGGTCGAGGAAGCCCGCGTACCCAGCGGATACACGGTGAGCTACAAGACAGAGGGCAATACCACGATCATCACCAACACCAAGGATACACCCACTCCGCCTCCTACGCCGCCCACACCCAGCGAGCCTCTGGATATCACGGTGCGGAAGGTCTGGAGCAACGATAATTTCAAGGAACGTCCCGATTCCGTAACTGTTACGCTCTACAACGGCGATGTGGCGTATGATTCCGTCCGCCTTGGCGCATGGAACAACTGGAGCTATTCATGGAAAGACCTGAATGCATACGGCAACTGGCAGGTCATTGAAACGAATATCCCCAGGGGCTACACACCATATTACAGCGTCAATAACGGCGTTGTGACCATTACCAACAGCCGCACACTGATTCAGACCGGTCAGCTCAACTGGCCCATCTGGGTGCTTGGCGGCGCGGGACTTGTCCTGATTCTCGGCGGGGCGGTCGTGCTGGGTAAGAAGAAACGGAAAAATGCCTAAGAAAACGGGCATTGCCATGTTAGCAGTGGGAGCAGTGCTGATCCTTTCGGCACTGCTCCTTTTCTTCCATAACCGTCAGGAGGACGTACAAGCCGGGCAGGAAGCCGAGAGCCTGCTGGCAAACGTCGAGGCGGTGATCGACGCACAGGCGACCCGCGATCCAACGCCGGCCGGGACGGAAATACCTGGAACCACGCCCACGTCCTCCGCCACACCCCTTGACCCGGAAATGCCGGTAGTCGAGCTGGACGGCTATGAGTATGTGGGGTATGTGGAAATACCCGCGCTGGAATTGAAGCTGCCGGTCATGTCGGAATGGGACTATAACCGCTTGAAGATCGCTCCATGCCGCCAGTTCGGTTCCTCCCGGACGGATGATCTGGTCATTGCCGCCCATAACTACCAGAACCACTTTGGACGGCTGAAGGACTTGCAGACGGGCAATGCCGTGATCTTTACGGATATGGAGGGCGTAATCAATACCTACTCCATTGAAAAGATCGAGACGCTGAACCCCAGCGAGGTGGACGCCGTACAGAACAGCGGCTATGATCTCGTTCTCTATACCTGCACCAAGGGCGGCAAGACCCGTGTGACGGTGTTCTGCAACCGTGAGGAGATAGCTGCACCTTCTCCGGCTCCGACGCCGATGGAAAAATGAGGTTGAATATGGCAAATAATATTATCAATTTGGACAGAAAAAGAAACCGCCGCTCTCGTGCCGACAGCGCCCATGGGATGAAGATGGAGCGCTGCGTTCTGTGCTGGCATCTGACCAATGTTCCCCAAAACACGCCGATCTCCCAGCGAAAATACTATGTCCAAGGACAGGGACAGCTTTGCGCGAAATGCTACTACGAGCTTTGCAAGCAAGGTGCGTTCTTTGGCGAGGACAATGTGAACTCATAACAATGATAGAGCAGAAAACAGATCAGAGGCTTACCTGCGGTCAGCGTTTTGGCCGCTGGACTGTGCTGGGTGGGTGTGTGACGACCCAGCGGGGTGAGCGGAAGTATCTGTGCCGCTGCGATTGCGGCACGGAGCGGCATGTGCTGGAACGGTCATTGCTATCTGGCGGATCTCAGAGCTGCGGCTGTTTGCAGAAAGAAATGGCGTATCAGGCCAATGCCTACAACCTGCTGGGGCAGACCTTTGGCGACCTCTGCGTCGTCGGAAAGAGCCGGAAGCGCACGAAAATGGGGGCATATTGGACTTGCCTGTGCCGCTGCGGCTACACCTGTGAGGCAACGGCCTCCGAGCTTGTGTCCGGCCGCAAAACGCATTGTGGTTGTAAGAGTGTGAAAAACTATGCTACATCAGACATTATCGGTCAGCGTTTTGGACGCCTTATCGCTCAGGCCCCCACGGATAGGCGCGATGATAAGGGGTCAGTCATTTGGCATTGTTTGTGCGATTGCGGAAATGAAGTTGATGTATCCTACAACAGCCTGATGTATTGCGGACAGCAGAGCTGCGGCTGTAAGAAACGGGAACACGATAAGGCGTTAGCCGGTTTTCTCACTCATGTGGATGGCACCAGCATTGATGCATGGAAAAGTAATACGATTCCGAAAAACAACACAACCGGCGTTCGCGGCGTTTACTTTATTCAGGGCCGGTATGTAGCCAAACTGGTATTTCAGAAGAAGCAGTATTTCCTTGGTACCTATAAGACACTGGCCGAGGCCGCAGAGGTCAGGCGGAAGGCCGATGCTCTTTTGGGCAACGAGTTGGTGCGCTTCTATGAGAAATGGTCTAAAAAGGCGGCTGCTGACCCGCAATGGGCAAAAGGAAATCCCATAAAATTCCACGTCAGCAAGACAGAAAACGGCGAACTGACTGTAAATCTTCAACCGGAGATGAGAACAGAGCCAAGTGAAGCTACGCAGGCAATTTGAGGTACTCGAATGAAACCGGAATATTCTCTTAAACACCTCTGTGAGCAACAGGACAGAATGTATCTCCTGCAAGAGTGGGACTGGAACAAAAATGCCCCGCTGACGCCGGATACCATACATAAGGGCAGTCATCAGAAGGTGTGGTGGAGATGCGACGCTGGACATTCATGGCAGGCACAGGTGCGAAGCAGGTCGGACGGTTCAAAATGCCCATACTGCACAGGGCGTGTTCTGTGGGTTGGCAGAAACGACCTTGCCACGGTAAATCCTGCGTTGGCTGCACAGTGGGATATGGAAAAGAACGGCGAATTGAAGCCCACCGAAGTACTGGCCGGAAGCGGAAAATATGTCTGGTGGAAATGTGAGAATGGACATTCGTGGCGTGCGAGTATCCTGAGCCGGAACAGAGGTGCTGGGTGTCCAATTTGTAGCGGGAAAACTGCCGTGTCTGGCGAGAATGACCTGTCCACCCTCTTTCCTGATCTCGCTGTGGAGTGGGATGCTGAACGCAACGGCAGCTTGAGACCGGATAACGTAACGCCTTACAGCAACAAAAAGGTCTGGTGGCGATGTGCGCTTGGACATGAATGGCAGGCAGTAATTGCATCCAGAGCCGTGGAACGCTCCGCCTGCCCATATTGTACGGGCAGGCGCGTTCTGGCCGGTTTCAATGATCTTGCTACGCTTCATCCGAAAATCGCCGCGCAATGGGATAGCACGCTGAACAGCGGTCTGACTCCAGAAATGGTAACGCCGGGAAGTCACAAGCGGGTATGGTGGAAATGCGCTGAAGGGCATGTTTGGAAAACGGCCATCTACTCCCGAACCGGAAAGCAGAAATGTGGATGTCCCGTATGCGCCGGAAAAGCAACACGACAATTCAAATATGAGTAGCATTAGGCCAACCACTTACTCAGGTTTCTCCGGCTTCATTATTCACACCAACTGATACAGTTGAATATTTCAGAAGGACTCTCATTGCGGACTATATGCCCCAATCGAGAGTCCTTTTTCTATTACATTATAAATCCAATATCTCCGCATATGATAGCATCTATAAAACCATACATTCGCGCAAACAAGGGCTATATTCAAACGAGAATAGCGTCTGTATGGGCTAAAATATAATATGTGGAGGTGAAGTGATGACAGACAAGGAGTTCTCTCTGAGACTGGCCAAATTGAGAACGCAAAAGGGCGTTTCGGCTCGTGACATGAGCCTTTCAATGGGCCAGAATCCGGGTTATATCAACAATATTGAGACCGGGAAGTCCATGCCGTCGCTGAGCGGCTTCTTCTACATCTGCGATTACCTTGATATAACCGCAAGGGATTTCTTTGACGATGGGAATGAGTATCCCGAACAGCTCCGTGCCGTTTTTCAGGATATGCAGAAACTGAATCCTGAACAGCTACAGAATATTCATGCCATCGTAAAGGGGCTGCTCCGATAGGCACACGCCATTCTGTCACCGATACAGCCAAGAGATCACGAAATCCGCACAGCCATGTTAACCTTGTTATTTGCTCGGACGGCGCACCTCTGCGCTACCGGCGGTTTGCTGTGCAAGATCAGGCCAGTGCATGAAATTGACAGCGTTATCGCAGAGCGGAACAGAACCCTCGCATGGAGGTGTACACCTACGAACAAATAATGACGCAGCACCACCAATGGTGGATGCTGCGGAAAAGGCTGCTTGATTGGATGATCAGGCAGTTTTTTGATTTGCAGAAAGGAGCGCAGCCATGAACAGTTTAGAGAACAACAATCGCGCAGCGTCCCAAGATTTCCAGACAGCACTTGGGCTTCTGGAAGAACGGCTGCGCAGCTTGGAAGATTCAGAAGACATTATCGACGGCCTGCTACAAGGTGCAGCGGAGTTTTACGGTGCGGCCAGAGCTTCCGTTGTAGAAGCAGACTGGGATTTGAAAATCGGACTGCTTACCTACGAATGGTGTGCGGAAGGTGTAGAGCATCAGAAGAACATGCTCCAGTACATAAGCGAAGAACAGATCGAATCTGCGCAGCAATTATGGGAGAGAACATAAAGCGCCCGTGCGTCTCCCGTGCGGCGCTGGTGAGGGTGCTCGTGCGGCTTTTTTGCGGCAAAACTGCTGCAAAAATAAGGCTGAAATATGGCTCTGGCTGAGATTACCCGTCTGGTATAATCCCATTACCGGCTGAACAAGCCGGAATGGAACCGGGCGGGGGGATCTTTATGGGCGGCTGTATGCCGGCAGGGGCATGGCTCCTGCCAGGACTCTTGGTTTCTTTTTTACGGAGCGCGATTGTAAGCGCCCCGTATGCCCTGCGGCCTCTTCCGGATGCGCCGCCCCACCACAATCTCATATCGCCCCATTCTGCCCGCAGCAATCATGCTGCGGGCTTTTCTGCGCCTTTAGGGCTTCATTGCCGCTCTCCGCCTCCGTGGATTTGAAATTCCCACATTTCAAATTCACGGAGGTTTTTTTATGTATTATAACACGAAGGCCAGCGGAGCGCGGATTCGTGAGCTGCGCCTAGCGAAGAAACTCGACCAGATAGAATTGGCTGAACTGCTGAATGTCTCCCACGGCTACATCAGCCGCATCGAATCCGGTAAAAAGGGCTGCTCTGTCGATTTGCTGATTCAGCTCTCTGAGATATTTGGGACGTCTCTGGATTACCTGATTCTGGGCAAGTGCCACGACGTTCTGGATGCGCACCATCTGAAAGAAAACATACAGCATCTGATTGAAGATTTGGAGCACTTCCAGACGAAGTTATAGGCCGTGTTCCCATTGGTGTTAGTGATGTTCCCAATGGTACGTTCCATTCAGAGTGCAGATTTCTTAAAATAGAATCACAGCGAAAGCTGACTGTTCCTTGAAAAGTTCATAGTCATTCATCAGGTACATTCCTGCATATGTGCGAGAGCACAAGCCAGCACAGCGGTGCGCCACGACATTCACAAGTGCGGACAACATTCAATCAGCGCAGTTTCCGTGAACGAGCGATAAAGCCGACTGGAAAAATCGGGCGGTTCCCGATCCGGCCATGACCGTATGCAGGGCTAACGATACTTCTGTCCAGCCACAGCTTCTTCACGCAATGGGGACAGCTCGGAGCGATCCTCGGAGGGGTTCAAGTCCCATGGAGCGGCACAACTAGCCGCCGCCTGATGACTTCCCGCGGCTCTGGGGTGTCGAGGACAAATTAGGGCTGTACATACCAAAACAGAAAGGAGTCCTTGCCCTTGAAGGAGAACTGGACATATCGCCGCGGCGATATCTATCTGGCGAACTTAAATCCCTATTTTGGCTCAGAACAGGGCGGCACGCGCCCTGTTCTTCTGCTGCAAAACAACACCGGCAACTTCTATTGCCCGACCCTCATTGTAGCTCCTCTGACAGCCCGCCGAGGCAAGAAACCGCATCAGCCCACACACTATCTGCTTTCCTCCGTGAGGGGCATGGACGGTGCTTCTGTCGTTCTTCTGGAGCAGATCAAAACCATCGACAAACGCCGCGTGGTGCGCTATATCGGGCGCGTCAGCCGTGAACAGATGGACGGCGTTAGCGAAGCCCTCCAAATCAGCCTGGGTCTCTATATCCCCGAAGAAATGGAGGCTCCGTGATGAAGTCCACGCTGCCGGTTACACCGGATTCATACATTCCTTTATCCAGTCATAACAATGAAATAACCCAAACAAGGAGGTATGGCATGGACGCATATACGGCATCCGATATGGATATTCGCGCCGTTGACCCTGCGGCGCTGGTGGATATCCGCGATGTAAAGGTCAACACAGCGCTGCCCAAGCGGGAGCGTATTCTGGATTTCATCCGTCAGATTGGCAATCCCTACTGCTACCGGCACGGAAAATATGTGGTCAGAGTCAGCTTTGCCGATACGGATGTTTCGCTGGAGGACAGGCTGGAAGCATATATCCGCACAAAGGGCTGATCCTGCGACATCCTCGACAGTCCTGCGCAACGCAGGGTACAATTTTGGAGGAAAGGAGCTGGCAATATGCAACACAACACCGAAACAAAAATCTGGAACGCCACGCTTTACCTCCGGCTGTCGAGGGACGACGGGGATAAAGAGGAATCCAACAGCATCACCGGGCAGCGGGAGCTGCTGCGGGACTTTATCCGCTCCCGCCCGGAGCTTCGGGAGTACGCCGTCAGGATCGACGACGGCTTCACAGGCTCCAATTTCGAGCGTCCGAGTTTTAAGAAAATGCTGGAGGACGTAAAGGCGGGACGCACCAACTGCATCATCGTAAAAGACCTCTCACGCTTTGGCCGCAATTACCTGGACGCAGGCGAGTACATCGAGAAGATATTCCCCTTTTTAGGCGTGCGCTTTATCGCCGTCAACGACAATTACGACAGCCTCGCCGGAAAGAACGCTTCGGACGAGCTTATCATCCCGTTCAAGAACCTCATAAACGAAGCTTACTGCCGGGATATTTCCGTGAAAGTCCGCACCCAGCTTGAGGTCAAACGCAAGAGCGGCCAGTACATCGGCGCATTTGCCGTCTACGGCTATCTGAAAGATGAAGCAGACAAAAACCACCTGATCGTAGACGAATATGCCGCAGATATCGTGCGGGATATCTTTTCGTGGAAGCTGGAGGGCATGAGTCCGCAGGACATTGCCAGCCGTCTGAACCACAACGGGGTGCTCTCGCCTATGGAGTACAAGAAATCTCTCGGCATGAAGTTTTCCACTTCCTTCAAGGCGAACCCACAGGCGGTATGGTCGGCCAATGCGGTGCTTCGTATCCTGAAAAATCCGGTCTACACCGGTGTGCTCATTCAGGGCAAAGAGACCACGCCCAGCTACAAGGTGCGAAAGCGTGTCACAAAGCCGGAAAACGAATGGGCGGTCGTGTCGGATACCCACGAAGCCATCATTGAGCGCCGGGACTTTGACAGCGTACAGAAAGCGCTCTTGCTGGATACCCGCCGCAGCCCCGGCGACAGCGCCGTGCAGCTTTTCAGCGGCATGGTGTTCTGCGGCGAGTGCGGCGCAAGCATGGTACGAAAAACCGTTCCCTCCGGAAATAAAAAGTATGTCTACTACGTCTGCGCAGCGCACAAGCAGGACAGATCCTGTTCTCCCCACCGGATGCGTGACGAGGCGCTGGAACAGCTGGTTTTGGATACGGTAAAGCAGTATATCCGGGACGTGGTTGATCTGGACGATATTCTTGCCATGACGGATACTGCTCCATTGAGAACCGCAGAAGCCCAGAAGGTGCAGCGGCAGCTTGACAAGAAACGCTCTGAGCATGAGCGGCTCCAGAAGCTGCTCATGTCCCTGTATGAAAGCCTTGCAGACGGCATCATCGACCGGGACGAATACGCAAGGCTCAAGCAGAATTACGCAGGACGCTGCGCCGAGTGCGAAAAACAGATGGACGCCTTGCAGGAGACCCTTACGCAGATCGGGGAGCACGGCGGCGAGCACCGGGAGTGGATGGTGCAGTTCAGAAAGCACCTGAACATCACGGAATTGGAGCGCAGCATCGTTGTGGCGCTGATCGACCGCATCCTCATTTACAGGGATAACCGCGTGGAAGTCCGCTTCCGCTTTGCAGACGAATTTGCATGGCAGACGGATATCCTGCGCCGGGCGCAGATCAGAGAGGTGGTATAAGTGGCAAGAACGAAACGAAAGACAAACCCGGTCATTCCGGCGGCGGAAGCTCCCGCACAGGCGCAGAAGCAATACCGCGCCGCCGCCTATGCCCGCCTTTCCGTGGAGGACAGCGGCAAACCCGGCGCGGATACCATAGAGGGACAGAAAGCGCTGCTAACTTCTTTTATTGAAAGCAGTTCCGATATGGAGCTTGTAGCCCTGTTCTGTGATAACGGACGAACCGGCACGGACTTTGACCGTCCTCAGTTTGAAAAGATGATGGAGGCGGTCAAGCGCGGAGAGGTAGACTGCATCGTGGTCAAAGACCTATCCCGCTTTGGCAGAAACTACAAGGAGACCGGCAACTATCTGGAACGAATTTTTCCTTTTCTGGGCGTGCGATTCATCGCCGTCAACGACGGCTTTGACACCCTCACCGCCCAGCGGGGCGCAGACGGCTATCTCGTTCCGCTAAAGAACCTGATAAACGAGGTTTACAGCAAGGATATTTCCAGAAAGTCCGGCTCCGCGCTGGCGGCGAAGCAGAAAAACGGCGATTTTATCGGGGCGTGGGCTCCCTACGGCTACCGCAAGCGTGAGGATGATCCCCATAAGCTGGAGCCGGACGAAGCGACGGCTCCCATCGTCCGGCAGATATTCCGGTGGCGAACCGAGGGCGTGAGCTTCACGCAGATTGCAAGGCGGCTCAATGACGAGGGCGTACCTTCTCCCTCCGCCTACTTGTACAATACCGGTGTATGCAAAACAGAAAAGTATAACGGCGTGAGCTGGTATGTTCAGACGGTCAAAAACCTTCTGTCCCGGCAGGTGTACATCGGACACATGGTGCAGGGAAGGAAGCGGCAGTCCTTCTACGAAAACCGGGGGCAGTACATGAAGCCAAAAGAGGACTGGATCATTGTGGAAAACACCCACGAGCCGCTTATTGACAGGGAAACCTTTAATAAGGTTCAGGCTCTTGCACAGCAAAAGAACGATGAATACTTTGAAAAGCTCGGCAGGTTTACGCATCTGGAAACCACCGAAAACATCCTCAAGGGGCTGGTCTACTGCGCCGACTGCAAGCGTCCGCTGGTACGGTACAAGAATGTGAGCCACGAAAAAAAGCTGTGGTACACCTTCATCTGTCCGACCCACGCCAACGACATTGGCAGCTGTCCGCTGAAAAACATCCGGGAGGACGCACTGTTCCCCATGCTTCTACAAGCCATCCAAACCCAGATCGCCCTTGCCGCCGATATGGAAGCCATTGTCCGCAGACTAAACGGCTCGCCAAAGTACAAAAAGCAGACTGCGACGCTGCAAGGCAAACTGGATGCGGCGAAAAGAATGCTCAAACGCTGTAACGGCCTGTATGACAGCCTGTATCAGAGCTATGTGGATCAGCTCATGACCGAGCAGGAGTATATGACGCTGAAACGCCGCTACAAAGCGGAAGCCGAAGAAGCGGAGCGGCTGATCGAGACGCTGACCCGCCGGCAGGCAGCGGAAGCGGCGCACACGCCGGAGAACCCGTTCCTTGCGGCCTTCGGCAGCTTCCGGGGCGCGGATGTTTTGACAAAAGAAATGGCGCAGGCACTGATTGAGCGTGTGTATGTGGACGGTGACAGCAATATCGAGATCGTGTTCCGCTACCGGGACGAATACAAGGAGCTCTGTACATATCTGGAAGGGAGGGAAACTGACGCATGAGAACGGCGATGTATCTTCGCATATCCAGCGAGGACGCGGATTTGAGAACCGCCGAAAAGGACGAATCCGAGAGCATATCCAACCAGCGTAGCCTCCTTCGGGAATATGTATCCGGTCATGCGGAGCTGGCCGGCTCTGAAATATTGGAATTTTGTGATGACGGTTGGAGTGGTACGAATTTCGAGCGTCCAGCTGTGAAGGAGCTTTTGGAGCAGGTCAAGCGTGGGCAGATCAACTGCATCGTAGTAAAAGACCTTTCCCGCTTTGGCCGTGATTACCTCACCGTGGGCGACTACATCTCCCGCGTGTTCCCGTTCCTCGGTGTACGCTTCATTTCCGTCAACGACGGTTTTGACAGCAGCAATCCGCTGGATATCGACAGCCTCGATACCTCGTTTCGGACGCTGATCTACGACCTGTACAGCCGTGACCTCTCCCGCAGGGTAAAAAGCGCAAAGAAGGCCAGAGCCGAACGCGGGGCGTTTCTCAGTCCCTATGCGCCTTACGGATATGTCAAAGACCCGGAGGACAAAAATCATCTTCTGGTAGATGCCGAAGCCGCCGACGTGGTACGGCGCATCTTCCAAATGGCGGCGGATGGTACAAAGACATGGCAGATCGCGGCGGCGCTGAACGGCGAGGGCATAAGCTCCCCGAAGAACTACAAGGTCGAAGCAGGCTGCACAAGGACGCCGTGGCGCAGCATCCAGGAGGATAACTTCTGGACGGCCAATCTGGTCGCAAAGCTCCTGCGGGACGAGCGGTATATTGGAAAGACGGTGTACGGCAAACGGAGCCGGGACATTGTAGGCAGCACCCACACGGTCAAAATCTCCCGCAATGACTGGATTGTCGTCCCCGGCAGGCACGAGGCCATTGTGTCGGAGGCGCTGTTTGAAAAAGCGCAGATTTGTATGCGGGAATACAGGGAGCGAGAAGTCATGACGGGCGGCGGGAATCCGCTGAAACGTAAGGTAATCTGCGGCGTATGCGGTCACGCCATGCAGCGGGACAATAAGAAGAACGGCTCCTACCGCTGCGTCACGAAAAGGCTGAATACCGGCTTTGACTGCTCGGAGGAAAGAGTCCCGGAGGCCGATATTCTGGAAGCTGTGGTTGATACCATACAGGTCTACGCCCAATACGCCGTCAGCATAGACCGGCTTCTGCAAACAAGGCAGGCGCAGCGGCAGCTTGACCGCAAACAGGCGCAGCGACAGTTGCAGACCCTCCAGAGCCGGAAAGCCCGGCTTGACAAGCGGCTGCAAGACCTCTATGAAGGACTGGTGGAGGGCGAAATCTCCCGCGAGAGCTTCGCTGCGCAAAAGAAAGCCCTGACGGCGCAAGCGGAGGAAATTTCCCACACAGTCTTGGAGCTGGAGCGCAAAATAAGCGGCAGCGACGACGGCGGCAATGCCGTAATCGAGCAATTCAAGAGCTATGCAGGTATTACAGCGCTGACCAGGGAAATCTCAATCGAGCTGCTGCACTCCGTCACCATCTACCCGGACGGGCGCATGGACATTCGGCTGAACCTTGTCGATGAGATCAAAGCTCTGATGGAAACCTTGCGCCGGGAATCCTGCACGGCGTGAATTTATTAGTCCTTTCTGTACAGCAGCCGACGATGGGTATAGCGGCACGAACTTTGACCGTCCCGGCTTCCAAGCGATGCTTGCGGAAATCGAAGCGGGCAGAGTGGCGGTTTGCTGCACGAAAGACTTATCTCGACTGGGGCGTAATTCCTCGCTGACAGGGCTGTATATCAACTTCACATTCCCAAAGTACAATGTGCGCTATATTGCCATCAATGACCATTTTGACACCATCGACCCCAACAGCACCGACAGCGATATTGCAGGCATTAAGAACTGGTTCAACGAGTTTTTCGCCAAAGACACCAGCCGCAAGATCCGTGCCGTCAATAAGGCAAAGGGCGAACGCGGTGTTCCTTTGACTGTCAATGTTCCGTTCGGCTACCGTAAAGACCCGGAGGACAAAACAAAGTGGGTCGTGGATGAAGCGGCAGCATTGGTAGTCATGCGCATTTTCAAGCTGTGCATGGAAGGGCGAGGCCCGATGCAGATCGCAAAGCTCTTGCAGGAGGAAAAGGTACTTAATCCCACAGCCTATAAGAAGCGTGAGGGCATCAAGACACCCAGCCCGGAAACCGCTGATCCGTACCATTGGAACACCAACACGGTCGTTCACATTCTGGAACGGCGGGAATACACGGGATGCACCGTCAATTTCAAGACCTACACCAACTCCATCTGGGACAAGAAGCAGCGGGAAACGCCTATTGAAAAACGGGCGGTTTTCTACAACACCCACCCGTCGATCATTGAGCAGGAGGTCTTTGACAAGGTGCAGGAGATTCGCCAACAGCGTCACCGCAGGACAAAGACGGGCAAGAGCAGCCTGTTTTCCGGCATGGTCTATTGCGCTGATTGTGGCGCAAAAATGCGCTACTGCACCACCAACTACTTTGAAAAGCGGCAGGATCATTTTGTATGCGCCAACTACCGCAGCAATACAGGAAGCTGTTCGGCACACTTTATCCGCGCGGTTGTTCTGGAGGAATTGGTCTGGATGCACATGAGAACTGTAATTTCCTATGTCAGCCGGTATGAGGATCATTTCCGTGCCGTCATGGAGCAGAAGCTCCGGCTGTCCAGCGAAGCCGCGATCCGCGGACACAAGAAGCGATTAGCACAGGCTGAAAAGCGGTTGGGAGAACTTGACCGTCTGTTTATCCGCATTTACGAGGATAATGTGGCGGGGCGCATCACAGATGAAAAGTTCTCTATGATGAG
>ENA-OWOV01000050-OWOV01000050.1-gut-metagenome-genome-assembly--contig:-NODE-50-length-52432-cov-6.210754_pt1 | contig 52432 bp, 51 predicted proteins | sample MGYA00248247_ERZ651799 | MGnify/ENA primary metagenome ERZ651799 (study PRJEB26908, sample SAMEA4031712) | gut metagenome | biome: gut; feature: normal infant; material: stool | place: China | collected 2015 ...
TTTCAAGCTATCCCTGGGATGGTTTCTTTGTTATGCTCTATTTTCTCGGGTAACCTCTACTTCTTTGTTTCAAACTTATGCACCTACCTTCCAACAAACCGATTGATTGTACTCTTTCCACATATGTGCATAGAGTCCGTCTGCTTTTTCAAGTTCCTTATGCGTACCACTCTGGCAGATTTCTCCGTCTCTGAGTACAAAGATCCGGTCTGCATCAATGACCGATGAAAGTCTGTGGGCGATCATGATCACAGTTTTTCCCTGAGAAAGTCTGCTGAATGCAGCCTGCACCTTTGCCTCATTATCCGGATCTGCAAATGCTGTTGCTTCATCCAGGATCAGAATCGGAGCATTTTTGATCATCGCTCTTGCGATTGAAATCCGCTGAGCTTCTCCGCCTGACAGATACGTACCTTTTGAGCCGATCACTGTGTCAATCCCGTCCGGAAGTTTCGCTATGATATCCTCACATTGAGCATTCTTTAATGCCTTCACCACCTCTTCACGGGTGGCATTTTTCTTTCCCATGCGTACATTTTCGTAAATAGACATTTTCAGAAGCCGGCTGTCCTGAAATACAAATGATACCATATCCATCAGAGCTTTCTGGTGGATTTCCTTTACATTTGCTCCGCCAATCCTGATCTCACCCTGAGACGCATCTGCAAACCTTGCAACCAGTCTCGCCAGCGTTGTCTTTCCTCCACCGGATGGTCCGACAAAAGCGATATGCTCTCCCGGACGGATCTGAAGACTGATATCGTGCAGGGCATCTTTTTCTGCCCCGTCATACCGGAAAGATACATGTTCAAACTCGATAGAAACATCTTCGGGACTCTTTTCCTCTGCTGCCTGCGGCAATGGTTTTCTTTCTATAATATTGTCAATTCTTGCAAGTGCATCTTCCACAACCATTGTATTCTCACCTGCATACATCATCTTTGTCAATGTAACGGTAATGATCGGGGTGATAATAATATAGAATAACAGGTTTAATAAAAACTCAGGATCTGCAGTTCCGCTTTTCACTCCGCCCAGCAGATAAACCGCTGCGATCAGAATTGCGAAAACTGAATTAATTGCAACCGTATATCCCATCATTGGAAGTCTTAAATCTTTTGTATAGGAAATCGTCCATTTTTCATATTTTTTGATTGAATCCCTGAATCTTTTAAAAGAAAAGACCGACTGTCCAAATGTTTTTACAACCGGAATCCCTCTGACATATTCCACTGCCTCGCCGGACATTTCTTCCAGTGCATTCTGATATTCTTCCATTTTTTTCTTCATGTTCTCTCCCATCATGGCACCCATGACCAGGAAAGCTACAACAACCGGGATAAGACATAAAAGCCCCAGTTTCCAGTCAAAAACCAGCAGAAGTGCCGCCAGGCCGACCGGGGTTGCCGTTGCTACATATTTATCCGGCAACTGATGTGCAAGATAAGTTTCTGTCGCTGCACTGGACTCATTTACAATCTTTCGGATCTTTCCACTTCCCTCATCATCCATAAATCCAATCGGCAGAGATAAGATATGTCGCATCAGTCTTGACCTCATATTTGCCTGCACTCGGAATGCTGCCAAATGAGAACAGATCAATGCCCCGATATAGATCAGCATAGACAGGATTGCAAAACCGACTGCACTCCAGCCATAGGTAGACAGATTCTGTGCCGCACCATAATCCGGTGCAACCCGTAACACCTCTTTTATCAGCCGCCAGATAAAATAGAACGGAACAAGTGCCACAAAGGCACTAACAGCCGCAAGAACCCAGGACGCAACTGCCAGGTATTGAAAACTTCCGGCATACTCCATCAGCCGGCTGACCGGTGTCTGCTTTTTTTCTTTTTGTTTAGCCATTGCTAACCCTCCTTGACATTTTTATTATTAATTAGCCCTTTAGAACTTTTATAAGTTCCAACTAACCAGCATCAAAAGGAAAACGCGATGAAATTTTCCTTTTCATTCATCGCGTTATCAGTCATTGATTGAACAGCATTCTCCGTAGATAATATTCCATCCGGCACTGTGATACTTTTCAAGCATTTCTATATATTCCCATGCTTCCTCTTCTGACATATCATGCCGGATCACTTCAAAAAAGCTCTCAAAAAGTGCTTTATTCATTATGTGCATGAAATTCTTTGTCAGTGGCTTTCCATCCTTAAATCTCAGACCGATCGCCTCCATGAACTTATAAGTATAATCTGTCTCAAGTTCTACAAGATGTTCCACAAAATCCTGAAATCTTGTACCATAAGAGCTTTTCACCAGGATCTGAAATTCTTCCAGATGAGCGTACATATACTTCACAAGCTGCTTCATTCCGTCTTCCGCATAATCATCCAGACTCACTGCCTGCCGATCCGATTCTATCGCATGAAATTTTTCCTGAACTCCGATAAATATCCCTGTAAACTCTTTTGCCACCGGTTCTACGATTGCTGAAAAAAGTCCTTCTTTTCCACCATATCGGGAATAGATCGTTCCGGTCGTCGTTCCCGCCTCCGCAGCAATCGTCCGCAGTGATGCATCTACATAGCCTTTTTCAAGGAACTCTTTCTTTGCACATAATTCTACTTTTTCTGAAATACCTTCTACCTGCTTAGCCACTGACTCCTCCTAGCTTATAACAGTGTCATGTAACACTGTTATAAGTTTAAATCTTAATCTTTTTTCTGTCAATAGTTACCAATGTATCTCTTGCATTACTGATAGATTTTATCACTATCCCTCATTACATCTCAAGACTGATCTGATCTTTATGCACATTCTCCGGCATTTTCAAACTGGGAATTATAAAGATCTGCATAAAATCCACCCTTTGCAAGAAGTTCTTCATGATTTCCCTGCTCCACGATATCTCCGTCTTTCATAACAAGAATCAGATCCGCATCACGGATCGTAGACAGACGGTGTGCGATCACAAAGCTCGTTCTTCCCTTCATCAGATTATCCATCGCTTTCTGAATCAGTACTTCTGTTCTTGTATCGACAGAGCTTGTCGCCTCATCCAGGATCAGGATCTTTGGATCTGCAAGGATTGCACGTGCAATCGTCAGAAGCTGCTTCTGTCCCTGGGAAACGTTGCTTGCTTCTTCGTTCAGTTCCATATCATATCCACCTGGAAGTGTCTTTACAAATCGATGCACATGTGCTGCCTTTGCAGCCTGGATCACTTCTTCATCTGTAGCATCCAGTTTACCATAACGGATATTTTCACGGATGGAGCCATGGAACAGCCATGTATCCTGAAGCACCATTCCGAACATTTCTCTTAATTCACTGCGGTTGAAATCCCGGATATCGTGTCCATCTATTTTTATCGAACCATCATTTACATCATAAAATCTCATTAGCAGCTTGATCATTGTCGTCTTTCCTGCTCCGGTCGGACCAACGATCGCAATCTTCTGTCCTTCTTTTACTTTCGCAGAAAAATCATTGATGATGATCTTATCCGGGTTATATCCGAAATGAACATGGTCAAACTCTACATTTCCTTTCAGATTTTCTACGGACACAGGATGTTCCACTGTCTGATCTTCTTCTTTTTCTTCAAGAAATTCAAAAACCCTCTCGGATGCTGCTGCCGTAGACTGCAACATATTTGCTACCTGTGCCATCTGCTGGATCGGCTGGGTGAAATTACGGACATACTGAATAAATGACTGAATATCTCCGACCTCGATCACATTTTTGATCGTCAGGAATCCTCCAAGGACTGCCACACCTACATAACCAAGATTGCCGATAAACTGCATGACCGGCATCATCATTCCTGAGAAAAACTGAGATTTCCACGCAGAATCATAAAGCTTTCCGTTGGTCTCATTAAATTCTCTGATCACCGCTTCTTCTTTATTAAATGCCTTGATGATATTATGTCCGCTGTAGATTTCCTCTACCTGTCCGTTGACATTTCCAAGATATTCCTGCTGTCCTACGAAATATTTCTGTGAATGTTTCATTACAAATGACAACAGCAGCATGGACAATGGAAGAATCAGCAGTGCTACCAGTGTCATCAGCGGACTGATGGAAAGCATCATCACCAGCACACCGATGATGGTTGTGACCGATGTGATCAACTGAGTTGCACTCTGGTTCAGACTCTGTCCGAGAGTATCCACATCATTTGTCACTCTTGAAAGAACTTCTCCGACCGGTTTCGTATCGAAATAATTCATCGGCATCCGGTTGATCTTCTGTGAGATTTCTTTTCTTAATTTATAAGTTGTCTTCTGCGATACACCTGTCATCAGGAATCCCTGGATCAGGCTGCACGCTGCACTGATCAGATACAGACTCAATGCTGTCGCCAGAATCGTTCCGATTTTTCCAAAATCCATGCCTGATCCGCCTGAAACCTTACTGACAAGACCATTGAAGATTTCTGTTGTCGCCTTTCCGAGAATCTTTGGTCCGGCAATATTAAAAATCGTTCCGCAAATTGCAAAGACTGCTACGAAAAAAATCTGTATTTTAAATGAAGCCATATAGCGGATCAGCTTTTTCATTGTTCCTTTGAAATCTTTTGCCTTTTCGGTCGGTGCAACACCTCGCCCCATTCTACCTCTTCTAGCCATGGATCTTCTCCTCCTTTCCATCTGTCTGAACGGCAGATTCCAGTTCTGCCCTGGAAAGCTGGGACTCTGCGATTTCCCGATATACTTCACAATTTTTCAGCAGTTCTGCATGTGTACCTTTTCCGACAATCTTTCCATCATCCAGGACAAGGATCTGCTCTGCATGCAGAATGGTACTGATTCTCTGTGCTACGATCAAAACTGTACTTTCCCTCGTCTTCTCTGCAAGGGCATGACGCAATGTCACATCCGTCTTATAGTCAAGAGCCGAAAAACTGTCATCAAAAATAAATACCTGTGGATGCTTTGCAATCGCTCTTGCAATCGAAAGTCTCTGCTTCTGACCACCGGATACATTGGAACCGCCCTGAGCGATCGGACTTTCATAGCCTTCCGGTTTAGTCTCGATAAATTCTGTAGCCTGTGCGATCTCTGCCGCTTCTTTCATTTCCTCTTCTGTTCCATCCTGATTTCCGAACATGATATTAGAAGCAATATTTCCTGAGAACAGGACTCCTTTCTGCGGAACATATCCCAGCTTTTCTCTGAGATCATGCTGCTTTATGTCACGGATATCAATTCCATCCAGCGTGATCTTTCCTTCTGTCACATCATAAAACCGTGGGATCAAATTGACCAGTGTTGATTTTCCACTTCCTGTACTTCCAATAATCGCCGTGGTCTGTCCCGGCCGGGCTGTAAATGTGATATCCTGCAGCACATCTTCGTCTGCTCCCGGATATTTAAATGATACATGATCAAAGGAAAGAACTCCTTCTCCCTGCTCCGGCAGTACTTCCGGCCGTTCCGGATCACAGATGATCGTCTCACTCTTCAGCACTTCTTCCACACGGTCAGCCGCTACAGCCGCACGCGGAAGCATGATCGAGATCATGCAAAGCATCAGGAATCCCATGATGATCTGCATGGTATACTGAATAAATGCCATCATATCTCCCACCTGCATCTGACCATCGCTGATTCCATGTGCTCCGGTCCATACAATCAGAACAGAGACTCCGTTCATGACCAGCATCATTGCCGGCATCATAAATGTCATCGCACGATTGACAAAAAGATTCGTCTTTGTCAGTTCTACATTTGCGTCATCAAATCGTTTCTCTTCATGCTTTTCTGTACTAAATGCACGGATAACCGACAGTCCTGTCAGAATTTCTCTGGTCACAAGGTTCAGCTTATCCACAAGCTTCTGAAGCATCTTAAATTTCGGCATTGCCACAACAAAGAGTAATAATACCATGCATGCAATGATGATCACCGCAAGTCCGATGATCCAGGACATCGACACATTTGTCTTCATTACCTGGAATACTCCTCCGATCGCCAGGATTGGTGCATAAAGTACCATTCTCAAAAGCATAACAATCAACATCTGGATCTGCTGGATATCATTCGTACTCCTCGTAATCAGTGAGGCTGTTGAAAACTGGTTGAACTCATGATTGGAAAAGCCCACAACCTTATGGAATACTCTGCCTCTTAAGTCACGTCCTGCTGACGCACCTACTCTTGAAGCCAGGAATCCGACCAGTACACTTGCTGCCATTCCGAGGAATGCCAGTGCAATCATCATTCCCCCGGTCTTTGCAAGATATCCTGTCTGAATCTTTTCCATGTCCATGCCCAGATCCTGATAGACCGATTTGCAATAGCTGACCGCTGCCTGATCCAGAATCGTATCCGGAAGATCATCCATCTGTTCTCCCATCTTTTCCACCATGGCAGTTCTCTGTTCTCCCGGAAGCATCTTCATAATATCAAAGATGGTTGTATCCTCTGAAACTGTCCCATCCGGAAGACTCGACTTTAACTGAGACTCAACTTCTTTCGTCATATCACTGCCGGACTCAAAACCAGTCGTCATCATCATCGGGAGCTTCAGAATATCCTGAAGTTCCTTCATCTGTTCCTCATCCCCGGATACGGATTCTTTCAGGACATACGCATCTTTTTCATAAGATTCCGTATCTTCCTCATAAGCATCCATTACTTTCTGCCCGTCTTCTTCTGATACAAAAAGTAATAATTTATCCATCTCTTCCCGGGCGATCTGCTCCGGTATCTCATCTTCAATACCACCCTGCTGGATTCCAACATTGACAATGTTGGAAGTATATGCAGGTAAAGACAGATCACAGTAAGCCTGAACGAAGAGAATTAACATGATTGCTATCATCGCTTTCCAGTACGATGCAGCGTATTTGAATAAATTCTTCATTTTATCTGTTCCTTTCCTTTTCTACATTTTCACAAATCTGAAATAAAATTCTTCTCAGAAGCATTTTTTCCTCTGGACTGATCCCTGTAAAAGCAATTTCATCCATCTTTTCTGCAATTGCTTTTACATGCTCAATACATGCCTGCCCTTTCTCTGTCAGATCCAGCCGCATCATTCTCTGATCTTTTTCATCAACATTCCTCACGATATATCCCGACTTCTCCATCTTCTGGATCATCGATGTGATCGAAGGTGCACTTACATTCAGCTTCTGTGCCAGTTCTTTCTGTGATATTCTTCCATCTCTGTGAAGCTGAAATAAAATCATTGACTGACTTTTATTCAGATCATATTCAGCATACATAGTCTGTGCCAGCTTTCCGATCTTATGGGCTGTCATCCCAAGAATCCCAAGTGTCGGCATCTCCTGTCCTTTACACGACATAAATACTCTCCTTCCATTAGTTAGTTAATTAACTAATGGAAAATATAGTATAATTCCACTTGTAAGTCAACCTTTAAACTTCTTATTTCACATTTTTTTAATACTTTTTGCACAATTTTTAGTTAATTACTTAAGCAAATCCAAAAACTAAGCCGCTACATAGAAAATTTCCCATGTAACGGCTTTTTGTCCCTTTATTCTACTTTCAATATTCTTTCTTCTCCAGTATTTTTATGCTGCATTGATACGAAACAGTCAGACCGATAACGAGTATCATCATTCCTGCTCCTAGCAGTTGTCCTGCACTCAGTGAAACAATTTTTTGAAATATCCCTGTAGGATTCACGCCCAGTCTTCCGCACATCTTTCCTGTCAACACTCCTGCTCCCCCAAGAACCAATACAATTACCGCTATAATAAGTCTTCCTTTTTCACCGTCAAATTTTAATCGTACCGGTATGTTCAATGCAATAAGAACGACTCCTGCCATCATCCCCCAGGACATTATCATTACCAATTTTTTCAGATCCGTTCCGTAATTTCCTATCATTGAAACTACGGTTGTTATTGTCAGACCAAGTAACCAGACTGCTGCATCCAGAGAAATGCTGAAAATATATTTTTCTCTGACATAATCCTTTTTCGTGACCGGCAACGAAAAAAGATACTGAAACCCATGATCCATTTCATCATATGCAAGCATATTTGCAACATAAATTGCCATCGTGACAGTAATATATATTCCAAAACACGCTGCACTTTCTTCCCGGTCTATCACTGAATTATTCAAGGCTCCAACCATTAAGGCTGCTCCTCCGATCATCACATAAATAATCCCTTTTCCCTGACTTTTTAAAAGTCCCCAATCTTTTAATAACAATCCCTTTTCTGTTCTCATACCGTTTCCCCCTGAATCATCATAACGATCACTTCATCCAGGCTGCCATTTTCAACTGCAACACCCGGATGATTTTCCATATAATATCTCTTTTCTTTTGTCAGACAGGCATATCCATAACTTTCTTTTTTCTTTTTTAATAAGTAAGATTTGTCCAGTTTTTTCCACTGCTCCTCCGTCACTTTAATCACTCCATAATCATTCAGGATCGTATCCATCGTTTCATGCAGGATGATCTTACCCTCGTGGATCATATAAATATCATCACACAGGCCTTCCAGATCTGAAGAAATATGGGAACTGATCGCTATACTGCTTCCATCCACTTCGGTCATATACTCCCGCAGCAGATCCAGTACCTGCTCCCGTGCTGTCACATCAAGACCTGCCGTCGGTTCGTCAAGTATCAGGAAAGGAGCCTGGTGTGACACTGCGATCAGTACATTCAGCTTTGCCTTCATTCCGGTAGAAAATTCTTTTAACTTCTTATCAAGTGGAAGGTTCAATTTTTTGCATGATCCGAGAAACTTTTCTTTTTCAAAAGATGGATATACATTGCTCAAAACCGGAACAATATCTTTAATTCTTAAATATTCATTGAATCCTGCATTTGTAAATGCTACTCCAATCTTCTCTTTATCCTCTCTCGTCAGTTGCTGTGGTTCTTTTCCAAAAAGTGTAATCCGACCGGAATCTCCCTTTACCAGTCCTAAAATTGCTTTAAAAAGCGTACTCTTTCCTGCTCCATTTGCCCCGACGATTCCTGTGATCTGTCCCGGTTCAACGCTCATGGTACAGTCCAATTCAAAATCATCATACCGCTTCCTGAAATTTTCTATTGATAACATAACTACTCCTCCATGATCAGCTCAAATAATTCCTTCAGTTCCTCATCTGTCATTCCGTTCCTTCTGCCTTTCATCACTGCAGCTTCGAGATCCGCTTCTACTTCTCTGCGACGTTCTTCCAGCATAAGTTCCTTATTCGAAGCTGTCACATACGTGCCTTTCCCATGCACGGTTCTCGTCATTCCTTCTTCTTCCAGGTTGTCATACGCCTTTTTCACCGTCAATGCACTGATCTTCAACTCTTTTGCCATTGCCCTTACAGATGGGAGAAGATCATTTTCCTTTAATTCACCGGAAATAATCTGTGCTTTGATCTGCTCCAGGATCTGCTCATAGATTGGCACCATAGATGAATGATTGATTATAATCTTCATGACCTGCCTCCTTATACAAACAGTGTATAACAGTATTTAACTGTTGTCAACTGTTATATACTGTTATGTTGAAAATTATTTTCCGAAGATAGAAAAAGTGCAGAAACTGTCTTTTTACAATTTCTGCACTTTCATTATTTCTCAATATTTTTTATAGGATTCTGCTGTCCTTATATGATGCCGACTGCTTCATTCACCGTCTTTACACCAACGAGCCGGATTCCTTTTATCCCTTTCACCATTTTCAGTGAAACTTCGGGCAAAATACATGTCTCAAACCCAAGCTTCTTCGCCTCTGCCACACGCTGTTCCGGCATATTCACAGCACGTACTTCTCCACTTAAACCAACCTCTCCAAAGACAATCGTCTTCTCATCAATGGGACGGTTTCGATAACTGGACACCAGTGCCATCACAATCCCAAGATCGATCGCCGGCTCATTCATCTTGATACCGCCTGCAATATTCACATATGCATCGCAGTTTCCAAGTGACATTCCCAACCTCTTTTCAAGCACTGCCATCAGAAGGTTGACCCGGTTATAATCGGTTCCTGCTGCTGTTCTTCTCGGCATTCCGAAATTTGTTCTGCAGACCAGTGCCTGTATTTCCAAAAGGATCGGTCTTGTTCCTTCCATGGAGCATGCAACAACGGACCCGGAAGCATTCTCCGGTTTCCCACTGAGCATATACTCCGATGGATTTTCCACTTCCACCAGCCCACTCTGCCGCATTTCAAAGACACCAATCTCATTCGTCGAGCCAAAACGGTTCTTCACAGCTCTCAATATCCGGTAAGACGCATGCCGGTCTCCTTCAAAATAAAGTACTGTATCTACCATATGCTCCAATACCCGCGGACCTGCTACCGTTCCCTCTTTCGTTACATGTCCGACAATAAAAATTGGAATGCACAGTCCTTTCGCCAACTGCATAAAAACATTGGTTGACTCCCGCACCTGGGAAACACTTCCCGGTGCCGAAGTTACATCCTCGCTGTACATTGTCTGAATAGAGTCAATAATGACCAGTTCCGGTCGCTCTTTTTCTATCACACTGCGGATGATCCCCAGGTTTGTCTCGCAAAGCAGCAGAAGGCTAGACGTAAAATTTCCCATCCGGTTCGCACGCAGCTTAATCTGTGCCTGCGACTCCTCTCCGGAAATATACAGGATCTTTTTCATCTGTGCCATTCTTTGGCATACCTGTAATAAAAGTGTTGACTTTCCAATTCCCGGATCGCCTCCGACCAGTACCAGTGATCCCGGTACAATCCCGCCTCCGAGAACCCGGTCCAGCTCTTTGATCCCGGTCTCACTCCGTGTATCATCATCTGCGGTCACTTCGGTCAAAGGAACGACCTTTGCCTCGTGAACTGCTCTCGCTGCAACGGTCGTTCCCTTTGTGATCCCACTGTCTATCCGCTCTTCTACAAATGTATTCCACTCTTTACATGCAGGGCATTGACCAAGCCATTTTGCTTCTTCATGCCCGCAATTCTGACAGAAAAATATACTTTTCTTTCCTTTTGCCATCTAGCTTCTCCCAACACTGTACGGATCAGCAGATCAGCACTTTACTACTTTGATCGCTGCACTCTGATCTGCTGAAAGTTCTACACTTACACTGAGCTTTCCGCTCAAATTTGTATTCATCTTTCCTGCAGACTCCCCATCGATCAGTACTTCATACTCACTCTCCGGCTCCAGTTCCAGTGTGAACTGTACATCCTCCGGTGCAGATACTGTAAAAGTAACCTCAGCATCGGTCTCTTTAAAATTTTCAACCGTACTTCCCGGTACAGACTCGTAAACGAACATACCGTTCTTCTCAAGTTTCGTAATCTCTGCAAATGTCTTTACTTTATAAATATCTCCCTCAAATTCAAAGTTATCCTTCTTCGTCTTAGTTGGAAGTGTATAATCTCCAAAACTCAGTGTTCCGTCATTTTCTGCACGCAATAATTCTTTTACTGTTGCCATTTCTTTTTCCTCCTGGGTATTTCAGAATATCTCTTATATAAGATGTTGGGATAAATTGCCCAACTATGATATCTTTGTATCATTATATAATAAATCCATTTCTTTTTCTATACTAATTCCGCTTTCATCCTATGAACTTTTTATGAAAAAACGAATTTCTTTTTTGGATGCTCCTGCCTCCACATGATCTCCCGGCCGGATGTCACCGTTCAGGATCGCATCTGCCAGTTTATCTTCCAGTTCCGTCTGTAATGCACGACGTAGTGGTCTTGCACCATATTTCGTATCAGTTCCCTTTTCAACGATCAGCTCTTTTGCAGAGTTTCTCAGTTTCAGATGAATATTCATCTGCTTCTCAAGCCGTCCGGTAAACTCATTGCACAACAAAGAAACTATTTTCTTCATATTTTCTTTGTCCAGTGTATGGAATACGATCATCTCATCAATTCGGTTCAGAAATTCCGGCCGGAAGATCTGCTTGACCTCTTCCATAACACCCTGCTTCATTTTTTTATAATCTCCGACTTTATCTTCTTTTGCAGCAAAACCCAGCTTTTTCGGATCAATGATCGCTTTTGCACCTGCATTCGACGTCATGATGATCACGGTATTGGAAAAATCTACCTTTCTTCCCTGTGAATCCGTAATATGTCCATCATCCAGAACCTGCAGCAGAACATTGAATACATCCGGATGTGCCTTTTCAATTTCATCAAAAAGGAGAACAGAATACGGATGTGTCCTGACCTGGTCACTGAGCTGTCCACCTTCTTCATGACCGACATATCCCGGAGGGGAACCGATCATCTTTGATACAGAATGCTTTTCCATATACTCCGACATATCAACACGGATCATTGCCTCCTCTTTTCCAAATAAAGCTTCAGCAAGTGCCTTGGAAAGCTCCGTCTTTCCAACTCCGGTCGGCCCTAAGAATAAGAACGAACCGATCGGCCGCTTCGGATCTTTCAGACCGACTCTTCCACGTTTCACTGCTCTTGCCACAGCACTGACCGCTTCGTCCTGTCCGATGACTCTCTTCTGAAGAATTTTTTCCAGGTTCTTTAATCTTTCTGTATCACTTTCCGTCAGTTTGCTTACCGGAACTTTTGTCCAGACTGATACTACCTCTGCAACTTCATTTTCCGTAACAGATGGATGAAGTCCCGCCTGCTTTTTATCAAACCGCTTTTTCAGAGCTGACAATTTCTTTCTTGCTTCGTCCTGCTCCTTCTGGATCAGGGATGCCTCTGCGAAATCTCCTGCTACGATGCTATCCTCTTTCTGTTTCTCGAGGTCTTTGATCAGATCTTCCAGACTTCGGAAATTTTCCGGGACTTTGTAGCCTTTCAGACTCACTTTTGAACACGCTTCGTCCAGCACGTCGATCGCCTTATCCGGCAGATGACGATCCGTAATATAACGTTCTGACATAAGTACTGCTGCCTCAAGTGCTTTCTCTTCGATCACTACTTTATGGTGTGTCTCATACTTTTCTTTCAGACCTTCAAGAATTTTCCGGCACTGTTCCTGCGTTGGTTCTTCCACAGAAACAGGCTGGAAACGCCGTTCCAGGGCTGCATCTTTCTCTATATATTTCCTGTATTCTGCAATCGTAGTTGCACCGATCAGTTGCAATTCTCCTCTGGACAGCGACGGCTTCAGGATACTTGAGGCATCAATCGCACCTTCTGCACCTCCCGCACCGATCATCGTATGGATCTCATCCAGGAAAAGAATGATATTCCCCGCTGCCTTTACCTCTGCAACCAGTCCTTTTATTCGCTCTTCAAACTCTCCACGATATTTTGAACCTGCGATCAGTCCTGGAAGATCCAGCGTATAGATCCTCTTTCCTTTCATCTTTTCAGGTACTAACCCGGATGCGATCTGCTGTGCCAGTCCTTCGATAATGGCAGTCTTTCCAACTCCAGGCTCTCCTACCAGACAGGGGTTATTCTTCGTCCTTCTGCTCAGGATCTCCATCAGACGATACATTTCCTGCTCCCTTCCGATGACCGGGTCCAGTTTTCCCTCTTCTGCACGGGCTGTCATATCGGTACAGAACTGTTCCACCATTGCCCCGCCTCCATGAGGCTCATCCTGAAGGCTGTCCTGATATTCTTTGGGATCGATCCCTACTGCGAACATAATATCCTGAAATAACTTCTGAAGATTCACATTCAATGTGATCAGGATCCGCGTCGCTACACAGTCAACATCCCGGATCATTGCCAGCAGCAGATGCTCCGTTCCGACATATTCTGTATGCAGTCTGCCACACTCCTGTTCGCTGCTCTTCAAAAGGAACTGGAATCTCGGACTCTGCTCCGGTCTTGTACTGACCTTCACCTCTTCATCCGGTGCTACCAGTTCATCGATCAGGCGTGAGATCTTTTCTGCATCCACACCGTTCTTTGCAAGCACCTGTCCGGCTACTCCTGAATACTCTTTCCGAAGTGCAAGCAGAAGATGCTCTGTTCCTATATAAGGATGCTTTCTCTCTCTTGCTATTTTACCGGCCTGCTTTATCACATTCTCCATCGGCTTTGTATAAGGTATCTGCATCTTTACCTCCTCAACTTACTCTTAATCACTCATAATCATCAAATATCTCATCTACCAGCTCATGCACTTCACTTCTTGAGATATTCTTACAACAGCCACGGGCAAGTACAATCCGAAGCTGTCTCCGCATCTCCTCCAACTGCTCCAGCTTATCCACGTCCAGTGCGATCACCGCTCCTCTTCTTTTATCCAGACTGATATAGCCTTCCCTTTTCAGGACGTTATACGCTTTATTCACCGTATGCATATTGACACCGACTGTATCTGCAAGCTGCCTGACTGACGGCAATGAATCTCCTTCATGTATCACCGAGGTAGCAATCCCCATGATGATCTGGTTACAAAGCTGGATATAAATTGCTTCATCACTGTTAAAATCTATTTCTAATATCATGCCGCTTCCCCTTCCTCTGTTGTGTTATATCCATACTAGCACAATCTCCTGTTTTCATCAAGTGCAAAGAAAAAAGGCAAAAGCCCGTTAAAGAACTTCTGCCTTTTTCATTTTTTCCTCTTTCGGGAACCGGATCTCAATCTTTGTTCCCTTGCCCGGTTCACTGTTCACAGTAACCTTCGCTCCATGCAGGATCGCTCCGTGCTTCACAATAGACAAGCCCAGTCCTGTACCGCCACGCTCTTTTGAATGGCTCTTATCCACCCGGTAGAATCGTTCAAAGATCCGTTCCTGATGTTCCTCCGGGATTCCGATCCCCGTATCGCTCACACTAATCTTTGGCCCGTCCAGCGTATTTCCGACCCAGACCGAAACACTTCCACCATCACGGTTATACTTGATCGCATTCTCAGTAATATTATAGATCATCTCATCCAGAATCTGCCGGATTCCATGACAGAATACCGGTTCTCCACTCAAAGCCACTGAAATTTTCTTCTCTGAACACTGCGGGGAAAGACGGCTGACGATCTCACGGGTCAGCTCATAAAGCTCCACATCTTCTTTTTCCAGTTCTACTGATTCTTCATCCAGTTTCGATAATTTAATGATATCTTCCACCAATGTGATCAGCCGACGTGCTTCCTTATAGATCCTTTTTGAAAATCCAGGGATGTCCTCTGCACGTACCAGCCCGTTCATCATGATCTCTGCGTAACCGGAAATCGATGTCAGCGGTGTCTTCAGCTCATGGGAAACATTTGCCGAAAATTCCTTTCTCATATTCGCGACCGCTTCTTTTTCTTTATTCTGCCGGTCGATGGCTTCCAGAAGCGGTACCATTTCAGGATAGATCACATTGTCCAGAGGATGCTCCAGATCCAGATGCATCACCGGTTCCATCAGACGCTTCGTCTGCCAGTTTGCAAGGAACAACGCCAGTGCGATACCGATCACAGATAAGACCAGCATAACCGGAAGGATATTCCATGCGGTTCGGATCAGGCTGTCCATCGGTCTGGCAAGCCGCAGCACACTTCCATCATCCAGGCGGATCGCACAGTAGTATAATTCTTTTCCTACCGTATCCGACATACGGATATCCTCCCCCTGTCCTTCCGCCAGTGCCTGCTTTACTTCAGCTCTCGACTTATGGTTCTCTAGCTTTTTACTGCTGTCCGAATCATACAGAACATCTCCACTCTGGGAAATAAATGTAAGACGGGTGTCCTCATCCGCCTTTATCATTGGTTCTAATTTTTTCAGATATTCTTCTCCTGCGACATCCACACCGCTGCTGAGATAGACCGCTTCCTGCTGTACTTCCTTTTCCAGGATTCCGAGATTCTGATTATACAGAATCACTGTCATGATGACATAGAAAGGAAATAATGTCACCAGCAAGATCAGCATCATACTTTTCTGGATTTTCTGCTTCATTATTCTCCTCCCACACGATAACCTACTCCGCGTACCGTCTGGATCAGATCACCCTTTTCCCCCAGCTTCTGCCGGAGCGTACGCACATGGACATCCACGGTTCTTGTCTCACCGTCAAAATCATATCCCCAGATCTCAGTCAGAAGCTGGTCGCGTGTCAGGACGATTCCCTTATTCAACATCATCTTTTCAAGCAGTTCAAACTCCTTTAATGTGAGAGCTACTTCCTTTCCATTCACCGTAACTTCATGCTTTTTGATATTCATGCAGATTCCGGAAAGCTCAATCTGTGATTTTTCTTCCGTCTTTCTGCTTCTTCTCAGGACTGCCTTGATCCTGGATACAAGCTCCATCATCCCGAATGGTTTCGTCACGTAATCATCCGCTCCCGAATCCAGTCCCATCACCTTGTCATACTCCGAACCTTTCGCAGTCACCATGATCACAGGAATATCCTTTGTCTTTGAAGAAGATTTCAGCTTCTTTAAAAGCACCATTCCATCATCCCCGGGCAGCATAATATCCAGCAGGACCAGCTCCGGTGTATCAAATGCCAGAGCTTCCATAAAAGCAGCTCCGTCCGCAAACCCTTTTGCTTTGAGTCCGGTCGTCTCCAAAGTATAAATTACCAGCTCTCTGATATTATCATCGTCTTCCACGCAATAAATCATCTCAGTACTCTCCTTTAGCTTTCATGCAGTGCAGCACTGTCCTTATGAACACCTGTAATAGAAAATTCCACCCACTCTGCAATATTCGTGGCATGATCTCCGATCCGCTCCAGATATTTTGTCACCATGATCAGATCAAAGATCCGGTTTCCCTGTTCTCCATGCTCTGCTTTGATATAGGCAATCATCTTATCGCGGATCTCATCAAAATACGCATCAATCTTATCATCCGAAGCCATCACTTTCCTTGCAAGCTCCAGATCTTTTTCCACATATGCCACTACACTGTCTCTGACCATCGTACTGACTCCGGTTGCCATTGCACCGATTAAATCAATATCCTGTGCCACATTCTCATATTTTGCAGAAATAATGATCTCTGCGATATCGGAAGTCTGATCCCCGATCCGCTCCATATCTGTGATCATTTTCAGTGCCGCAGAAATTCTTCTTAAATCTTTTGCCACCGGCTGCTGCTGGAGCAGAAGCTTCAGACACAGACGCTCAATCTCTTTCTCCATCTGATCGATCTCTTCATCTTCCGCTACTACGATCCTTGCCTGTCCGGCACTTCCCTCTTTCAGTGCCTGGGTTACCTTTGAAATTGCAATCTCACATAATTCTCCCATATGGGTAAGCTGTTCATCCAGATGATGCAACTGCTGATCAAATCTATTACGCATAATTTAACCGAACCTCCCTGTAATATAATCCTCTGTCTTTTTATTCGCCGGAACGGAGAATAAAGTCTCTGTATTATTATATTCAATGACTTCTCCCAGAAGGAAAAACGCCGTATTGTCAGAGATACGGACTGCCTGCTGCATATTGTGCGTAACCATGACAATAGTATAATCTTTTTTCAGTTCCATCGCAAGGTCTTCAATCTTGGATGTAGAAATCGGATCCAGTGCGGATGTCGGTTCATCCATCAGCAGAACTTCCGGTTCTACCGCCAATGCACGGGCGATACACAGTCTCTGCTGCTGTCCCCCCGACATTCCCAATGCACTCTTTTTCAGACGATCCTTACATTCTTCCCAGATTGCCGCATTTCTCAGTGACTTTTCTACAATATCATCCAGCTTTGCTTTTGACCGGATTCCATGTGTTCTTGGTCCATAAGCAATGTTGTCATAAATGCTCATTGGAAATGGATTTGGCTTCTGGAAAACCATTCCGACTCTTTTTCTGAGCAGATTGACATCCATTCCTTTGAAGATATTCTGTCCGTCAAGAAGAATTTCCCCGTTAATACGACATCCCTCCACAAGGTCATTCATACGGTTGATCGACTTTAACAATGTAGATTTACCACATCCGCTAGGGCCGATAAAAGCAGTGATCTTATTCGCCTCGATTTCGAGATTCACATTCTTGAGAGCTTTAAAATCACCATAATATAAATCCAGATTTTTGATACTTAACTTCGACATTCTTTTTTCCTCTCTATTTTTTCGTCAGCCGCTTTGCGATCATGCCCGATAAAGTATTGATCACGACAACCAGGATCAGCAGGATCACTGCCGTTGCATACGCCTGGTTCATATACAGACCTTCACTGGAAAGCATATACATATGCACTGCCAGCGTACGACCCGACCCAAACGCATTTTTCGGGATCTGTGCTACCGTTCCCGCCGTATAGATCAAGGCTGCTGTCTCTCCCACGATCCTTCCGATGGCAAGGATGACACCTGCCAGGATTCCCGGAACTGCACTTGGAAGTACGATCTTAAATACCGTCCTCAGCTTGCCTGCTCCCAGTCCGAAACTTCCTTCCCGGTAGGAGTCCGGAACCGATTTTAAAGCTTCTTCCGTTGTTCTCATAATTAATGGAAGAATCATAATGGATAAGGTAAACGCTCCTGCCAGGATTGAAAATCCCCAGTGCAGTGCATTCACAAAGAACAACATACCGAACAGGCCATATACGATTGACGGGATTCCCGACAGAGTTTCCGTTGTCAGACGGATCACGTCAATAAATTTGTTTCCTCTTCCTGCATATTCCACCAGAAAAACGGCTGAGAAGATTCCAAACGGAACTGCAATAAGCAAGGAAAGCAGGGTCATCACTACCGTATTAACTAACGCCGGAATAACCGAAGCGTTCTCCGATGTATAATGTAACGAGAACAGGGACGGTTTCATATACGGCAGACCGTTGACCAGAATATAGATAATCAGAAAGATCAGCACTGCAAATGTCACCAAGGCTGCCAGCATGACCAGAAGCATTAGGACGAATGATCCCGGATGCTTCAGGTACGAACGCATCTTGTCGCGTGCCGACAAACAGTTCACAGCATTCTCATTCATGTTCACCCCTCCTCTTCAACAATGCCACACTAAAGTTAATAATCAGGATAAAGACAAATAAGACAACCCCGGTAGCAATCAGTGCTTCTCTGTGCAATCCGGTTGCATAGCCCATTTCAATGACGATATTTCCGGTCAGTGTACGCATTCCCAAAAGCATATTTGAAACCAGTCTCGGCTGATTTCCAACAATCATGATCACTGCCATCGTCTCTCCGATCGCACGTCCGATTCCCAGCACAATTCCTGCGATCACTCCTGATTTTGCGGCCGGGATGATCACGGTAAAAATACTTCTCTCATGCGTTGCTCCCAGAGCCAATGCACCTTCATAATACTGCTCCGGTACAGCCCGCATGGCACTTTCTGTTGTTCCGATGATCGTTGGAAGAATCATCATGCCTAGTATGATCGAAGTTGTCAGCACGCCTTTTCCATCCCCTGATTTCTCTACCAGTCCCATCATTTTCATCCATTTTCCAAAATCGCGGATCATCGGAACTATTACGACCAGTCCGAAAAAACCGTAGACAACCGATGGGATTCCTGCCAGCAGCTCTGTTGCCGCTTTCAGTGGTTTATAAATTTTCTTTGGACAATACATTGCCATAAATACCGAGGTAAGGATTCCGATCGGAACTCCGAAAATGATCGCTCCCGCTGTCACGTAAATACTTCCGATGATCATCGGAAAAATTCCGAACAGCTTATTTCCCGGACGCCAAATATCTCCGGTGATAAATTTTACAAATCCAATTTCTCTGATCGCAGGGATTCCATTTGCAAAAAGAAAGATGCAAATAAGAGCTACCGCCAGCACCGAAGTACAGGCGGCGATAAAGAAGACTCCCTGCATGACCTTCTCAGTCACTGCTTTTGATTTCATTCTTTTTTCCTCTTAATCTGTCAAGATCGTATCAAATTACTTTCTTTGTCAATTATTTTGCAATCTCATCCCATGTAGATACATTTCCCACATAAATATCTTTTACCTGATCGGCTGACAGCTCATCCAGCGGATTTGCATTGTTTACGACTACTGCGATTCCGTCTGTAGCAATCACTGTAGGCTCAAGCTCTGCTGCTTCTTCCTCTTTCAGTTCTCTGGATGCCATACCGATATCATAACTTCCCTCAATCGTAGAAGTCATACCTGTTGTAGAATCGGATGTCTGAAGCTCGATACTTGCATTCGGGTTGACAGCTTTGTAAGCCTCGATCAGTTTCTCCATCAGAGGGGATACAGAAGAAGAACCACCAACTACACAGCTTCCTGAAGGCTTTGTTCCTGCATAATCTTTTACATCTGCAACAGCAATATACTTCTCATCTGCTACTACTTTCTGTCCTTCTGTACTCATGATAAAGCTCATAAAGTCTTTTGCGACTTTGTTATTAAGATCTTTCTTTACTGCGATATTAAACGGTCTGGATACTTTGTATGAACCGTTCTCGATATTCTCTGCAGTTGCTTCTGCTCCGTCAATCTTCAGTGCTTTTACACTGTCATTCAGAGAACCAAGTGACACATAACCGATCGCATACTCATTGTCTGCAACTGTTGTCAGCATAACAGAAGTATTATTTGTGATCTGTGCATCTGTTGTTGTCATGTCAACCTTTGTTCCGTCATCCTGCTTCTCTTCAATTCCGAACAACTCAATGAAGGCTCCTCTTGTACCTGAACCATCCTCACGGGAAACGATCGTAACATCACTTGTCTCATCCCAGTCGGAAGTTGCATCTGACTGATTTGCGTCTGCACCTTTTGTATCTGTGCCATTGCTACTTCCACATCCAACTGCTGTTACTGCTACCATACTTACCATCATTACCGCTGCGGCAATTTTTTTCATTTTCATTTTTTAATCTCCTTTTTCATATCGGACTCTTTTCGTCCCAATCTCTTTTCTGGTCTTTTGGTACTTTTTCATTTTCCCCCTGACCACGATATTTATGATAAAAGACGATTGTTAAATGTAAAATCGGGCGATTGTTAAATCTGGGTAAAGCATGACAGACACGATCCAGCCTTTCAAAAGCAAAGCATGACAGACACGATTCAACTTTTCAAAAAGTAAGAAAGACCACAGATATGGACTCTTCTCTGCTATACATCCTCTTTCCCGGACATCCGGTAAAGGAAGTACTATCACTCCACATCTGCGGTCTTTTTTAAACTCTTTATTTATCTGCCCTGCCATAACAGGGAATTTTTTTATTCGCCTTTGCCGTCACTCTGAAAATTGTCATTCAACCGTAACAGACTTTGCGAGATTTCTCGGCTTATCAACGTCCAGTCCTTTTGCCACACTGACGTAATAACCCATTAGCTGCAACGGTACGATTGCAAGACTGGTTGCAAAGAATGATTCGGTCTGCGGTACATAAACTGCGAAATCTGCCGTATCTTCAATATTATAATTTCCATAGGTCGTCAGCCCCATCAGATAAGCTCCACGGCTCTTGACCTCCACCATATTGCTGATCGTCTTTTCAAAAAGAGCTGCCTGCGTCGCAACACCGACTACCAGGATACCATCCTCGATCAGACTGATCGTTCCATGCTTCAGCTCTCCTGCTGCGTAAGCCTCCGAATGAATATAACTGATCTCCTTCATCTTCAGGCTGCCTTCCATACTGATGGCATAATCAATTCCTCTTCCGATAAAGAAAACATCCTTCGCATTTGCATACTTGCTTGCGAACCACTGGATACGCTCCTTGTCATCCAGCGTCTTCTGTATCTTCTCAGGGAGTGTGCCAAGCTCTTCGATCAGGGCTGCATACCGTTCCTCCGCGATCACATCCTTCACCTTTGCCGCCTGGATTGCCAGCAGATACATTGCGATCAACTGGGTACTGTATGCCTTTGTCGTGGCAACCGAAATCTCAGGGCCTGCATAAGTATAAAGAATATAATCACTTTCTCTGGCAATGCTGGAACCTACTACGTTCACGATACCAAGTACCGGAATCTTGCGTTCTTTCGCAAGGCGGAGTGCTGCAAGGCTGTCTGCCGTCTCGCCGGACTGAGAGACGATCACAACCAGTGAATTTTTCACAAGCTTTGGATTCCGGTAACGAAATTCTGATGCAAGATCAACTTCCACCGGAATATCTGCCAGTTCTTCAATCACATATTTTCCTACCATGCCAACATGATAAGCAGAACCACACGCGACAATATAGATTCTCTCTATCTCCTGCAGCTTTTCATCGGTAAGTCCGGTTTCGGAAAGATCGATCTTTCCATCCTTCACATATGCACCAATCGTATCACGGACTGCTCTCGGCTGCTCATGGATCTCTTTCAGCATAAAATGCTCATATCCGCCCTTTTCTGCCGACTCCGCATCCCACTTGATCTCAACCTGTTCCTTCTGGATCTCTTCTCTGTCGATATTATAAAAATGGACCTCATCCTGAGAAAGCTCCGCAATCTCATGGTTTCCGATATAGTATACATTCCTTGTCTTATCAAGAATTGCCGGAACATCCGATGCGATGAGACATCCGGTCTGACTCTTGCCAATAATCAACGGACTGTCTTTTCTTGCTGCAAATATCTTCCCCGGATGATCATGAAACATAATCCCAAAAGCATAAGATCCTCTGATACGCAGCATTGCTCTGGAAATTGCCTCCAGCGGAGTCCCTGTCTTCCTATAATAATAATCGACCAGCTTCACCGCAATCTCCGTATCAGTCTGGGAATAAAATGCATATCCCGATTTAATCAGCTTATCTTTTAATTCCTGATAATTTTCAATAATACCATTATGAACAAGTACCACCGACTTGTCATCCGTGCAATGCGGATGTGCATTGTTCTCCGATGGTTCTCCGTGCGTTGCCCAGCGTGTATGGCCGATACCACACGTTCCCGGTACTGCACGACCATCATTCGTCTTTTCAGATAAAATTTTCAGGCGGCCCTTTGCTTTGACTACAGTTATATCTCCTGTATCCTCGTTGCGAATGGCAATTCCTGCGGAGTCATATCCACGGTATTCCAGTTTCGACAACCCTGCAAGCAAAATTGGTGCCGCCTGTTCTGTTCCTACATATCCAACTATTCCACACATCTTGAGAATCCTCCTCTATAATAAATTAAGATTAAAGATTCCCCCCTGATTCCCTGTCTCAATCCATAGAACTAACTATTTAAATGATACCAGGGTCAAAAGGTCTGACACCACGTGTGCTCGCACACCAGTGGTAGAATGACCTTGTGACCCGCCCCAATATGAGCATAAAAGTGGGGCGTAAGCACCACGATATGCGAATGTTGGGTAGGATTGTGGGAGCACGTAGTGCGTAACAATCCGTAGGTATCATAGTCGGGGGCTTTTGACCCCGACATCTTTAAATTAATCACAAAAAATGATAACAGAAAAGCTGTCAATGACAGCCTTTCTTTTCTTCTTATTCAGATCTTAAATTTCTTTTCTGCTTCTTACTACAGCAAATGCACCGATACCAAGAAGAACTACTGCCATACCTGCAACCGGGATCATAGAGTTCTGTCCTGTCTTCGGAGAAACTGCAGTACCATTTCCTTTGGATGTACCAGTTGTTGTGTTACCATTATTATCATTTCCACCATTTGCAGCCGCCAGCTTATAAATCAAAGATACCGGAGTCCCTGCTGAAACTGAGTGGAAGTACGCCGCTACCTGGTTTCCGCTGACTCTCACACCTTTAACCACTTCCCAGCCATGCTCTGCACAATAATAAAGAATATCAACAATCATACCATCTGTCATATTGTTCGCAACAAATGTAACCTTTACAAGGTTGCCCGCTGATGCCTGCACACCTGTCACTCCGAGGTTCATTACCGGAGACAGGAACTTGTATCCTGAAATATCATATCCTTTTACTTCAAGACCTTTCTCCGTATAGTAAGCCAGTGATGACGGAAGATTTCCATCAAATGCCGCTTTAACACTTGCACTTGACTTTGCATCATTCATCTCATCTACGACCTTCTGAAGGTCATCATCATAAGTCCCCGGTGCAACCGGTTCTAATGAAATCGTTCCTTTATCAGTACTTGCATTCGGCATATCAATAGTGCCTACAATGCTTCCTGCAGCCAACGCACTTACACTCATTGCCAATGCGGTAACAGCAGCAACAACTCCCGTCATAAATCTCTTTTTCATTATTTTCCTCCTAGTCTTCCTCATAAAATCCGTTATTGGTATATACATATGTATGAATTATATCATGTGCCTTATAAAACTTCAATTACTCACTTTAAATTTTTTGTCATTTTTCATCAATAAAAGTTAGATTTCATTCCATTTTTTCTACAAGATAGGCCTGCACTACATAACGGTAAGCATCTCCTGCCCGATCGCAGGTTGATAACGTAAGTATCTTACTTTCCGTACTCACCGGAGCCGACTGGTCAAGCATCGCTCCCATTGTCCTCTGATTCAGGATATCATTCAGATACGCCTGCCGGTTATAGTCTTCCGCTCCCAAGTTATAATACAGGAGTATATGCCGGTCATCTGTACGGTAAGCCGCAAAAATCTTATATTTCAAGATTGCATCCGGCGTATAAATCACCAGATCCTTATGGTCATTAAAATATGTATCTTCTTCATATTTATGAAGTCCGGCAAACATTGATCCATCTTTCATATTATGTCCATATAAAAGAGTAATCGGATCATCAAAATTTTTCTTATTATAATTTTCAGAATAAATTGCTCCACTTGCACTGTCTGTCTTTTCTGCTGAATGATTCAGATAATAAGCGTTATCTTCACTGCTTTGTACAATCGGATAATCAATTACTGTATCCGGAATCGTGATCCACGCATAAATATCAGGATTCTCTTTCTGCAACGAATCAAAATCTACCGGGATATCTATCTTCTTTTCCTCTTCCGGAACTTTCTGTCTCTTCTCTGCATTTTTTTCCTGCATCGCCAGATACTCTTGTTCCGCCTTTTTTTCCATCCACCATGTTCCCGCAATAAATCCGATCAGCAGTATCGCTGCCGCAAAAGCACAGACTGCAAGAATCATCCACTTTTTCTTATTATTTTTTCTGTCCTGCTTTGCATTTTCCTTTCCGGTCTCCTGCATCACTCTGTATCCTCCCCGGCTGACACTTCATTGTAAAATGTATTCAGGATCAGCTCATAAAGTGCCTGATCGTCCACATACATCTCATCATACACGGTTCCTCTTTGGGCATCTGCCTGCAAGGTAACAATATCGTCTTCACTAAATGACATTGATAATCCTTTTGTTGCAAGATAAACAGCATCATTCAGATCAATATCGGTCACCATCTTACCGGAAAGCTCATGATACAGTCTTGCCGGCAGCCCCATATCTGATTTCATCTTTTCAATCGCAGTCTGTGCAAAATTCAGCAGATAGGTCTTCTGACGTGCCATTCGCAGATTATTGCTGAAATCAATCGCTGTATCTCTGGATCTGACAAAACTTAAAGCCTGTTTTCCATTCAACGTCACTGTACTGCCCGCACTGAATTGATTTGGCATCATCTGTGCAAGATCCTCCGGAATCGTCACGGTGACTCCGCCAACTGCATCATTCAACTGCTCAACAGCTTCCATATTCAATGCCACATATGAATTAATAGGGATTCCATAAAAGAGATTGGAAACTGCATCAACCATATACTGACAACTCGTCTCTTTTCCATCTCCAAATGCATAGGCAAGTCCAAGATGATTTTCTGCATCTCCCACATAATTTCCCTTATAATCAAATGTCTTGATCGGTGTCATCGTATCTCTCGACATACCAATAATCCGCACCTTGTTCTTACTTTCATCCATCACCAGAAGGAAAATGGAATCTGCCTGTCCACTTTCGCCGGAAATTCCTTCAATCTGCTGAATTTCTTCACTGTTCTGATCGATTCCCATCACAAGGATCGTAATCACATTTTCATTGTACTGATAAGCTTTCCCATTATACCAGATCAGTCCTGAATCATCGGTCTGTATCCGGTTCTCCACCTCACTGATATTATCCTTTGCATTGAGCTTACCACTGACACGCAGGACATGATAAACTCCAAAAGCACAAATTCCTGCAAGTAGAATCAGTGCAAGCAGGATCATGATTCCACGGATGATATAACGAACCGGCTTATTCTTCTTTGCAAGCAGCCGCCATAATAATACAGATGCCGCTCCAATCAACGTCCAGGGAATATTCAGTAGAAAATGCCTGATATCAAACATTCCTTCCAACAATACCATCTGTACGGTCTGCGTACACAGACTCAGCATCACCGCCGCTCCGGCTGCTTTAAAAATCATCTTTTTCCCAATACACTGCCATGCAAAAAGGATTCCGACCGGCAGGAACAAAAGTCCATAAAAAGAATTACAGATGAGAACCGTTCCACTATACAAAACAATCACGCACCATGCACAGACTCTTCTGACCAGAATCTTCCTTCTTTCCGCAATCTTCAATCTTGAAATCACCATTCCATAAAATGCCAGTAAAACGATGCTCAAAATCCCGGCAATCCCATATCCTTCAAACGGAATATGAGCATATGCCTCCGATAACGGCTCAAGGAATTTCCCTATACTGCTCACTTCATTCATTTATCTACTCCCTCGTACTTCCTGAAAACCGAGGCTCTTCGCCAGATACTTTTACAATGTATCTTCGGTATTCATCGTTTCTTCATCCAGTTCTGCATATTTTCTGTATTTCTGATATTTACCATATCTTCCATAGCCATATCCGCTCTGAGAAATATATCCGCCCGTATCACGGTTGATCACATAACCAATCAGCTTCTCTTTTTCTTCAAAAGAATTCATTCCCACCCGGATCTCTTTTGCATCTGCCTTATCAACTCTTACTACATACAAAACTTTATCTGCATAGGATGACAGGATCATCGCATCCGAAAATACATAAGAAGGAGCCGCATCCATCAGGATCACATCATATTCTTTTCTTAATTTTTCCAACAGACTGTTCATTTTTTCCTCATCGATCAGTCCTGAAACCTTTCCCTTTTTCTGACCTGCACGGAAAAATGTTACCCCGTCTTTCACGACCTGAATCTCCTCCGGCGTACTTTCACCTCTGAAATATTCTGTCAATCCTGGTCCTTCCGGGAGCTTCATCAGTTCACTTACAGACGGTTTTCTCAGATCACCGTCAAGCAATGCAACTTTCATCCCTTCCTGTGCAAATGCAAGTGCCATATTCACAGAAGTCATTGTCTTTCCTTCTGCAGGGATCGTACTCGTAATCAGCAGGACCTTATCACCTGTACGTCTCATGATCTGCTGCAATCTTGACTGGATCATCAGAATTGACTGCTTAAATCCCCAGTCAATTCTCTTATTTGTGATCAAAAGCTTTAATTTTTTATTATTAGAACGCTTCTTCGGTACAACTTCCGGAATGCAATTGATACATCTCGCAGAAGTGATCCGCTTCATATCACTCTCTTTTCGTACTGTCCTTACACTAAGAAGATACACGGTAGCCAATGCAAAGCATACCACCAGTCCCGCCAGAAATCCTTTTGCAAAAATTGCTGCCAGCGAATTGACATTTACAGGTCTGCCGGAAGATGCCGTCTTATCTACAATCTGCAGTTCCACCGTTCCGGTTGTCTTAGAGACCCATTTCGGATAAACTTTCTGAAATGCCTCAAGCAGCGGATTTACACTTTCATAATCATTCGTTGATATTGTTACAGAAAAGAAATTGGATTCATCCGTATTGCTTGAAACAATTGAAAATCCTCCAGATACTTCCCCATCCACCGCTGAAAGAAGATCCTTTTTAAACTCATCATTCGCAGTCAGTACCGGTATACTCTTGCTCAGCCGCTTCGCAACCGCGGAATTGACTGTCATATATTCGGTTCCTGATGCCGCATATGTAATCTTTGCAGAATAAACCGGTTCATAAGTAAATTCAAAATAAGATACAATAATTCCTGCCACGATCACAAAGAGCAGCAAAAACTGCAGCCAGAACTTTTTCAGGCAGCTCAGGTAATCCTGCAGCCAGCTCACAAGATCTATCTTTTCCATCTCTTCTGCTTCTGTAATATTCCTTTGTTCCTCTGTCTGCATCTGCTTACTCCCCTGCATTCTCTATCTTTGCATTTTCATTATAATACTTACTGTAACCATCCCGGTCTTTACTGGTATCACGTTCTCCCTTTGTCATGTTCAGTACACCGCCGATCACTGTCACACCATTTTCTTCCAACAGATCCACCGCATCATTGACAGCGACTGCATGCACCTCATCCTGACGCATGACCATCAACATCGCATCTGCTGTCTCTGATATGATCTCAGCATCACGGATCAGTTCCAATGGCGGAGTGTCCATAACAACATAATCAAACTGCTCTTTCAACTGATCGATCAGCGAAATAAATCGCTCTGATCCTAACAGACGATACGGCTTTGCGACCGCCTTTTTTTGCCAGATACAATCCATCGGATGTGCCTGCACTTCCATCTGCTTCAGCACTTGATCCAGTTCACATTTTCCAAGCAGATATTCAGAAAACTGCTCTTTTGGATCTACCGTTGCATCAAAAATCTTTGCCAGGGACGGATGCCGCATATCACAGTCAACCAAAACTACTTTCTTTCCTCTTCGTGCAAGATTCAGGGCAATATTAGCTGTCACTGTACTCTTGCCATCATTTTCTTTAATACTTCCAACCATTAAAGTCTTATAACCTTCTGCCGACATCTCTGATCTGATCGATGTTACAATCCGGTCTACTGCTTCTTCATACACATGATCCGTATCCTGGTCTGAGATCAGCAGTGCTTTCTGCCCCGACTTCTTTTTTACATAATCCAAAGAACCGATCATCGGAATATCCAGCAGACGCTTTGCCTGCTCCATACTGTGAATCTTATCTGTAAAAATACATAAGCATACAGTTGCTCCAATGCCTCCTGCCAGCACCAGCAAAATCAAAAGCAACGAATATCTTAAAGTTGCTTTTTCTGTCTTCTGCACATTATTCGCTGAAATACTGCTCAATGACTGCAATACATACCCTGATTCAAAATAATCCGAAAGCTCCGGATACTGCTGCAATGCTCCTTTCAGCAGTTTATAAGCACTCTCCGCATTCGTTCCCGACGCACTCATTCTGATAATATTCGTATCGGCAACAACTGACGCACTCAGGTTTCCCTTTACACGACTGCTACCGGAAGCTTTCATGATCTGATCTCTCATCGTATCACTGTTCAGAACATTCACACTTCTCTCAAGTGCATTCTCTATATTCGTCTCAGCAAGTTTTTCGCTCGTATTATCCCTCGGAATTACACACAGGTTCACACTCACTGTATAAGTATCCTTCAGGCTGTGATCCAGAATCACATAGGAAAACATTCCCGTCAAACACACACACATCAAAATAAAAACCGCATTTTTCTTAAGGGTTCTGAAAATATATCTCAGATCAATCTGTGAATCTAAACTCTGACTCTTATAACCTTCCTGACTCATATTTCCTCCCCTCATTCAACAACCACGATCAGTTTTGCGGTACAATCCAAACCGCTGGCCGGTGACGTATAAAGATAACTTACTGTATAAACTCCCGGTGTATAGATATCTACTCCTGACTCAACGTAGATCTGCGTAATTGAGATCTGATTATCCGGATCTGCCACATTCTCCGAAAATACAACCTGCTTTACTTTATCGTATTCTTTGATCTGAGTCAGATAACTATTAGGATCAAACTCAGATCCCGCCTGCAGATACACCAGATAGGAACTCAGATTGATCTGCGGACGTGCCGCATTTCCATCGTATACCTCCACCTGAATCGGAAATGTTACTGTATCGCCTACACTGTTCGTCACACTCACTGTGCAATCATAAAATCCCTGCTGCGGCTTCTTATCAAGAACCGCTGTATCTCCACCGATTGAAATAAAAGGAGTAATATTCCCGTCAATACAATCTGTTGCTGAAAAATAGGACAAAAGATTAATCTGCTTGCCCGCCGGAAACCTCAAAGCATCTGATAATTCAAATTTCGGTGATTCATAATCTGTATAATGAAGGGTCCGCGTCAGCTTTCCAAGATTACTGGAATGGTCGAACCCTACATAAGTAATATCAAAATCACCGCTTCCATCTTCTTTCTTTTTGATATGATCAATCATCACACTCCCAGATACATTGCCATCCTTTTTATCCACTGCAACCACACCGTTCTTGAGTTCCTCATCTGTTGCCTCGATTGATGCTGTCACTTCGGCCTTTTCTGCACTTAATACCGGCGGTGTAGTATCCTTCTGGTATGCGGATATAAAGGCATAAGCCCCTCCACCAACCAGAGAAGCTGCACAGAGTGCCAATGCAACAATCTTACTTTCTTTCATCCTTTAACTCCTTCACTTTATCTTAACCGGATCGTCGGATTTCCTTTTAATATCCTGCTCGGATTTTCCGACAGCCACATTTTTATCTCCATGGAAGTATACCTCTGCTCCAGATAATGGATCAGCTCATCCATCTGAGGTGTCCGATGCAGACTGTCATGTGCATCCGACGCAATCACCTGTACAATCCCGTCATCCACCATCCGGATCGCCATCTCTCTGCATTTCTTTCCAAATTCCCCCAGAATACTTCCCTTATTCACCTGCAGCACACAACCTCTTTCTGCCAGATAATATGCCAGTTCCGGGTCCTCCTGAATAAAGGTGTATCTTTCAGGGTGTGCCAATATGATATTATACTTCATTTGTTGTAAGTCCGCAACCATTCTGCAAACTCTTTCAGGCGATTCCCGAAAGTCAAATTCGATCATCAGATACCTTGTATGATTAATAAAAAGAAGCTCCCGATCCCGGATCAGTTGCATTGCCCTTTCGTTCATAAAAATCTCCATAGATGGGAAAATTTTTACCGGAATCTGCTGCCGATCCAACTCTTTCTGAAGCAAACGAAACTTTCTTACATACTCCTGTACCGTATAGTCATAATAATTTCCATGAGAAGAAGCTGCAATATAATTCACTCCGCCTGCTGCTGCCTGACGTGCCATCCGTATCGATTCTTCCATCGAACTGGCACCATCGTCCAGTCCTGGCAAAATATGCATATGCAGATCGACCATTTTCTTCCCCCTCTTCCCTTTATTTACCGAAACCTATTGCTATTAACGTAAGCACTTACTTTCTATTATCTTAACCCCAATTTCTTCATCATGCCTTCAACATCACTCAATTCTTGTCCCTTCGCATTCGCCTTCAGTTCCTGCACACTCCGATTCCAGCGTCCATCTGCGATCATCTTAAAGAATCTCTTCGCCTCATAATACGGCTGAATATATCTTTTCCCCTCTAACGACGGATAGGACCAACATAATTCTTCATACGGAAGCCATATTCTGCGTATGACACTTTTCAATTTCCCCTGATTCCGAACTTTCTGCACAATTGCCCAGTTTTCAACACTTCCATATACACCTCCGCCAGCCAGAATAAACCGTTCCACCTGATGCGTTAATTCTGTATGCTCTGCCTTTCCGAACCAGACTTCTGTCACCGATCTGACTGCATATTCAAATTCTGCCAGTCCACAACGTTCCAGTTTTTCCTCTCTTTTTTTCTCCTGCTTATCTTTCACAGAATGATTCAAGATCCAGAGATCCAGGAAGAAACGGATTCCACAACCACCTGTCGTAAAATGCTGCTTCATATGCTCCAGATGAAATGCATAGAAATCTGCATCTGACATCCTGCACTCATATCCCGTTCTTTCTACATGCGTCCAGATATACTCCGGGGAAAATTCTACCGTCTGCCCGTCTTTGATAAGATTTAAATGCAGCTCCAGATGCACATGTTCATCTCTGTAGAAATTTGCATTTTTCTTATCTTTTGACTCATACAAAAATCCACATTCTTCTGTCAGAAATTTCTTTGCCTTTTCATAGTCCTCATCTCTGATCAAAATGTCAATATCACTGCTTGTCCTCATCCATGCTTCCGGATAAAAATCCCGGATCACCGCTCCTTTTAAAGGAAGGAAAAAAATCTTCTGCTGCTCAAAAACCGTTCGAATCTCTTCCAATGCCAACTCCTGACACGTATACCGATAGATTGCCAGATTTTCCTGCTGCCGAAACTTCTTCCGATACTTCTCTGATATGATATGGTTCTCACCATTTCCAACTGCTGCTGAGATCAAATGTGCCATATCCTGAGCCAGACTCATCTGATAAAATTTTTCCTGCTCTGTCTCCGACATTGCAATCAGCGGAACATCTTCTCCACAGATCACATTTCGCAGACATTGCAGCAGATTTTGTACTGTCTTTTCCACTTTTCTATCCTCATTATTTCTGTAAACTCATCTTTGCATATGCTGCCAGAGTAAAACCATCCGTAATTTTTCCATCCCGGATCCATTCGCCCAACTGCTCCCAATCCAATGCAATATGTCCTACTATTTCTTCTTCCTGTATCACCTGTGGAGCTTCATTCAACTCTGCCAGAAATACATCTGCCTTTGAACTCATTGCACCACTGTCCGGCACAATTTTTCCGAAACCTTTCCATTTTTCTGCCTGCACACCAAGTTCTTCCCATAATTCTTTTCCCGCATTCTCCTTTGCAGAAATTCCTTCTTCTCCAAAACCTCTTGGGAAACCGTACTGATATTCCCTGAGAGCATGACGATACTGCCGCAGTAAAATATACTTTCCATTATAATATGGAACGATAACAACCGCACCTCTCATAACGCGGTTCATCAGTCTTTCATATGCAAACAGACTTCCATTTTTTGCACGCACAACATCCACAACCATTAAATGGTAATGGCTCTCGTATACAATTCCGATTCTTCTGCCACTTTTTTGTGCAAATGCATACAGTTCCTTCGGGTCAAGTACCAGCGGAAGTTCCTCAGACTGGGCAAAAAGTTCCGGACACGTCCGACTTAATTCCAGATATTTTTCAATCGAATCCATTTCTGTTCCTTTTATTTCCATTCCCTTTCATCCCTATTTCTTACCAACTGCTTGTGAGCAGGTTTTCATTTTTTATTTCAGCCTTTTTCAACTTTCAGGCGTTCCCGACATTTTCTTACGATTTTCAGATCCGCCCACGTTCTTGTCAATTCCTCAATACTGTCTAAAATATCACAACTTGTCCACCAACGGGATATCATACCCGAAACCCATGAACTCAGAATACCAAAAGCTATCACCTGCAAGACCGCCCATCCTATGGTCGCAGCCAATGAAAGCTCCCCTTCTACAGACACAATATCCTGTAGATAGTTCATTCCCAGTTCAATTCCCACAAAGATCACCACACCAATCAGTGCATCTATGATATTTCTTTTTATTCCTTTATGTATACTCTTATCCCACTCTTTCAGCTCTTTCTCCATACCAGCTTCATAACGGCTTCCCGTCTGAAAATCTTCATTTTCAAGAGCCGGTTTCAGTTTCATCGCTTCCTGTACATTTTTCATCTGCAAAATCCGAACAGCACAACTCCAGTCTGGAAGTTCCCCCTGATAAATTTCCCATGTCGTACTGTCCTTTGCAGGAAACACATGAACCGGAGCTACATCCTTCTGCCAGTAATCCTTCAATTTGCTTTTAAACCATTGACGGCAAGATTCTATATCATTTAGATCATAATGTCTGGAAATTCCATAAATACTGTCTTCCATGGTAAGATTATAACATAGATCGATCACCGCTTCTGCATATTTTGCCTTTTCTCCACTCTCTTTTTCATGAAGATAAATATGCCAGGCACTCCGATATTCCTGACGATTCTGCAGACTCAAATTTTTCTCAACTCTTTTCAGAATTTCTATTGTATCCTGATCGGTAAGCGGATATGCAATTTCATGAAGATATTCGGTCAGTTTCTTTTTCTTTACCCTTTTAGGTGGATTCAATGAAAATGCATTGACACTCAATGCCAGCAGCGTCTTCACATAGCGGATCAGATATTCCATCTTTTCTTCACTATAATTTTCTTCATTATCACCAGATAACTCCCTCAGACACTCCGGGTCGCTATAACGCAATGCTTTCAACAACTGTCTCAGCAATAGGGCATCATCATATGCAACCGGAACTCCTGAATAAATAAATGCACTCTGTTGAGCCTCACCATTCTCTGCCTTTTTCAGAAATTCTTCTATTTTCTCCTGAAAATACTGCGACGGAGTACGCAACATTCCATACTGCGAAATTCGGATCACACCCTTCTGACATAACTCAAAAAATGGTTCAAACGTATCCTCATTTTCAATCGCAGCAAGAAATGCACGAGAATCCGCCAACTGATTCATGGTCAGGATCACCTGGTTTCCATTCAGTATAATTTCCTGGAACATCCGTTCCTGTGCATATTGAATCTCTTCTTTTGAATTTCTTACAGAATCCAGTTCATACAAATAGACACTCTTATTCATTTCAGTTCCACCTCTACGATTTCAGGAATATTATTAAATCTTGGAATTACTTCTGTATTGCTTCCTAATCCTCTCGACAAAATCACCTGCGTATCACCCTTCTTATAGACACCTGATAATCTTCCCGGGAAATACCCCATATCCGGTGCGTAAAGCCCTCCAACAAAGGGAAAGATCACCTGTCCGCCATGCACATGCCCCGTAAAAATCAGATCAAGATCAAAAGTTGCCGCAGTATCGTAATACATCCACGTATTTGGGATATGGGACAGCAGGATTTTGTATCGATCTGTATCTTCCATTTCTTTTAAAAACTCTGCCTGTTCTTTTGCATTGCCCCATTCATGGACTTCGTAATCTTCCGGTATGTACGCCGTATACAGTCCACCAATCCTGAGTTTTTGTCCCTTGACAGTCACATCGACAAATTTTTCTTCTAACACCTCTGCCCCGGTTTTCTCCAACTTTTCAGTAAGATCAATTCCTGTACGCTTTTCATATTCCAGCTCATGGTTTCCCAAGGAAAAATAGATCGGTGCAATCTCCCGTAATTTTTTTACCAAATCCAACATCGGACTAATCTCATCTTCATCCGAATTGATCAAATCTCCCGTGATAAAAATCAGATCCGGTTCACACTCCTTTACTTTCTTTAACAGGCGTTGGTTTTCTTTTCCAAACTCTGCATTATGAATATCCGAAAGCTGTACCAGCTTCACTGATCCCTGAATTTTCTCGTTTTCAAACTCATAATCCGAAACCTCAAGAAAGGAATAAGACGGTATGATCCCTGCCCCCAGGACAAGGATCATCAAAATGCACCCTCCGATCAGAATTCTCTTAATTACCTTCTTCATACCGCTCCTCGATATTAAAATTCTTTCTGACAATTTTCTGATGCAGCCAGGAACATCCTGCAATGTATCCTCTGATCAGCTTTCTCAAATACCTGATATCCCGCAAGCAAATCCCCCACAACAATGCACGGAAAATACAGAAAGCACTGATCCAAATCCCGCAGAACATAACTCGTCTCGTAATTCGGTAAGAGCTTCACAAGTGCAAATAAAATATAAGGAAACACGACTCCTGCTGCCACACCTGCCTGCCCATAAGTTCTTTTCAAATACTCTGCACAGATATGGCAAAAGAAGCATTGCCATAATAAAAAGAAACCCAAACCACAAATGCCACTCCTGCAGTATTGAAAATCCAACGAGATTCTGAAGGAATCCTGCCAATACGAACATTTCTTCATCCGTTCCCATAAGCAAAAGCGGAAGCTCTAAGAAAATCAGTGACAACCAGTAAATTTTCAATAAGCCCCAAATTCTTTTCATTCCATATTGAATATTTTTCTCTTTCAATGAATCATATTCATACCCCAGCATAACTGCAAAAAGAGCCATACTCAGCTCACAGAAATCCCCCACTTTCAAGTCATATCCAGCAACCAGCGAGGTATCAATATTCTCCACTGATGATTTCTTCCCACCAGTCACGATGCTCCAAATACCATTGAATTGTCTTCCTGATACCATCTTCAAACTTTGTCTCAGGCAACCATCCCAGTTCATGATGAATCTTAGTCGGATCAATGGCATAACGCATATCATGTCCTTTGCGGTCTGCAACGTAAGTAATCAGGCTTTCTGATTTTCCAAGCTCTTTGCAGATGATTTTCACAATGTCAATGTTCCTCATCTCATTGTGCCCACCGACATTATAAACTTCTCCCACTCTTCCTTTATGAATAATCAAGTCTATTGCTCTGCAATGATCTTCTACATACAGCCAATCTCTCACATTTAGTCCCTCTCCGTAAACTGGAAGTGGCTTATCTGCCAGTGCATTTGCGATCATAAGAGGAATCAGTTTTTCCGGAAAATGATAGGGACCATAATTATTGGAACAGCGGCTGATCGTCACCGGCAATCCATATGTCCTGTGATATGCCAGTACTAAAAGGTCTGCAGATGCCTTGGAACTGCTATAAGGAGAACTTGTATGGATCGGAGTCTCTTCTGTAAAGAAAAGATCCGGACGATCCAACGGCAGATCTCCGTATACCTCATCAGTGGAAACCTGATGATATCTTGTAATGCCATACTTTCTACACGCATCCATCAAGACAGCTGTTCCCATAATATTTGTCTCAAGGAAGATGCCCGGATTTTCAATGGAGCGATCTACGTGGCTTTCTGCTGCAAAATTTACTATGATATCAGGATGTTCTTCCTCAAATAGCTGAGATACCGCCTCTCTGTCACAGATATCTGCTCTGACAAACCGGAACATCGGATGCTCCATAACCGGTGCAAGTGTAGACAAATTTCCCGCATATGTCAGTTTATCCAAACAAACGATCCTGTAGTCAGGATACTTGTCCAGCATATGAAATATAAAGTTGCTTCCTATAAATCCGGCCCCTCCGGTTACGATGATCGTCATATGTACTTCCTCCTAAAAAATCTCAGATTTTTTACTACAAATCCATATAATGATATATCTCTCTGACGGTATTCTGCATCTAATGGCATCTTTCCATGTAGAAGCTGGATTCGATACTACTTACTCTTCTATCCGTTGTCATACACGTATCCTTTCACGGAAAAATATTTTTTCTTTTATAGTATATCATAAAACACAACGTCTATATTACAAATTTCAGTATTATAAAACTTATTCCTATCTAATCATTATTTCTCTTTTCTGATGCATGTAATATACTTAATCGCTCCAAAACACTGCCCCATCTACTAATTAATTTCTCATGCATTTTCTGAGCATTACGAAATCCCAGTTCCATCAGCAGATAATATTCTAACATACTTATTAATACATTGTTATATATTTCAACCTCATCATCATTCAGAATATGTATTTTTTCTTTAATCCTCTCATCATAATGAATATAATAATTTCTTGTGCTGGCTATTACCTCCGGAAACTTTTCTCTCGGAATATCCCCTGTCTCAAAATATATTTTAAATTCTGCCAGTAAAAGATCCGCCAGTCTGCTTTCCAGCGTAATAAATTTACGTGATTTTGCCATTAGAAATTTGCGGTCTTTTTCTTTAAAATCATCTGATCTATTTATTAATATTTCCTCTTCAATCCGTCTTTTGAACTCTTTCAGATTATTCGTCTTAAATCTAGAATGATAGGTTTCCAATGCCTGAACCAAATTCAAAAACATTCTTCTTTTTGAAATGCCACCTTCCCGAAACAACTCCATATACAATTCAACAATGGGTTCTAGTTTTTCATATTTTTCAAAATAAAAATGAAATCCATCATTTTCCAACAATTCTTTTAGTGTTATGAAACGCCAAGTGTCTTCCCTTTCTAGTTTATTCTCGCTTTTATGTATACAATCACTTATAATTTTAACTGGTCGTTCCGTTCTCCCCTGATTATCATTTGCATCCAAAACGGCAGAACTCCATCCCCATATTTCATCAATACCGATTCTATGCAAAGCTGACAATTCTATTAACCTTTTTATTTTCATTAACTCTTCAGTATATTTTTCTATTGATTTTTCTTCTGAAAATTGAATACAAATACTTCCATATTGCTCAATCAAAATTTTTTCTTTTAACAAATCACTTTCTATGCATGGAAGAATATTACCACTCACATTATATTCTACACGCATATCATCATCTTCGTACAAAACCATACCCGGATCATCCGAGTACCCCACTTTGTACTCTTTATCAAGAGAATAATATGAAATTCCACCCCAAGAAATAATATCCCTCAACACAAATGATACTTTCGAAAATTTGACATCAAGATGTTCTTGTCCCACACCATAAATCATGTATTTAACCATGTATTTATACTCACTTCTATTTTCTGATATAAGATTTGTCATTCCACATCTGCTACAATTTTGTAAAATAAAGTGAAAACCCGTACTAAGCTCTCCTGCCAGTCTAGCGATTTTCAAAGGAAGTTCTAAAAATCCTGCTATTCCCTTGGGAATACTAATCTTTATCATCACGCTGCCTTCTTGATCATTCATATACAGATCGCACCTATATTGCTGATTTTCAAAAAGTACAGTCCCGCTTCCCTTGTAGTTTAGTGTCATAACAGCCTCCAATTATTCATCTTAAAATTTTTTTCTGTACATAAACGCTCAATAGCGAGTACATATTATCCGCACTGATCACAAATGCATCTGCTGATGCGGGTGATTCCGATTCCTTTTTTGACTCTGGAAAACGAGCGATACGATAGATATGATGTGCCACTTCATCCATATCAATGACCTGCATATCTTTCCTGCCCTTTTCGTAAACCAGCTTTCTATTTCCAGATTCATTCGTCCTGGCTTTATCCTCCGATACCTCTGAGAGCATGGATTCAATCGGAATTTTCTGTACATATTTATCTGCAAATTCTTTTAGCAGTTTTTTCATCTGATCATAATTCGTCATCTTCCGTTTCTAATTTCTCTCTCAATCTGCTCAACAACAGAGTAGGATCGACCATCTGCTTATAAATCCTGCTCAGATCATCGGTCACATTCTCAAAGTATGCTCCGTGTTCTTTCACATCTGCCAGATAATAATTGCACCGGTTAAAGAGACCATATCTTTTTGCAAATAATTCTAACGCTTCCATAAAGTGAGAACTGTGCGTTGTAACAATAATGTGGAAATCAAATTTCTTTTGCAGCAGAACAATTAACTCTGCATAAATCAACTGCCATTCCGGATGAAGATGTATCTCCGGCTCATCCAATACAATGACATCTTTCTCATTTAAAGCACCATTCAGTAATAATTGCTTAATAATAACGAAAGATTTCAATCCAGTAGATAAAGATGCCACATCCAGTTCTTTGGTAATATCGCCTTCCATCTGATACATATATTTCTGCCGTCTCAAAACTTTTCCTGCCACTACCTTATTCATCAGTGCAACAATTTCTTCCAATCGCCGGTTCATCAAAAGTGCAGACAAAGCACGCTCTTCTATTCCTTTTTCTTTTGTCGCTGTCAGCTTTTGTACGATATTTCTCTGATGCATAGATTCATCAGATGTAAAAAGGAATAATCTATTATTCAACTCATCCAAAACAAACGGATCATCTATATACAATGAAGTATTAGAAATCCCAAGCTCTCTTACACAATTCACACATTCATCATTTTTAAATTCAAGTTGAATCTTTTTCCCCTTTATCAGCAGCGTCACAGCGGCTTCTTTTTCTCTATGATATACAGAATTGATCTGCTTGTGAAATATATCTCCAAAATAATTGGTATAAATAGCTTCACTTAAACTCATTTCTGATATCTGTCCAATTTCCGCCAGTAAACTTCTGAACCGTTCGATCGCCTGATCTTCCTCTGTACTGTCTAAACTGATCTCCAGACTTCGTAAATATCTCCTGCAAAGATCGTCTGATCCATTTTTCCCTTCTACCAGTTCTTCTGCAAATTTACGGACCGATAACTGCATATCATATCTGATCGAAAAGTAAGAATCTTCCCTTGCAAGGATCTGCTCTAATTCCTTCTGAAGTGCTTCACTTAAAAGATTCACTCTTGCTTTATTCATTTTTTCACCGATATTGATCGTCGTGTTGAAAATAGCATCCAGAATCTTCCCGATCGTACTTTTTCCGGTATTATTATTTCCTGCGATTATCGTAATCCCATCAATTATAATATCCGCTTCAGCTATCTTTGCAAAATTTCTTACTTTCAGTTCCATGAACTCACCCCCTAATCCAACAACCGCCCTTCTTTATAAGAACATTCAAGGTAATCAGGATTTTGATAATATAAATCTGTATTGAAATTCGATATTTCATCACTGATAAAAGATGTAAATATTTTTATTAATTCTTTTATCTCTTCTCCTTCGCTTGCACAATCTTCTATCATAATGCTATAAAGCTTTCCAATATCAAGATAACTGGGAATACTATATTTACAATTGGTAACTGTATCAAAACTTCCAGAACCTATCTCATAATACTCAATCACCTCATCACTTACCTGTTCAAAACTCAGACAATTAAGAGCTGACAGTGTATGAAAACTGATCTGATGCGTCAGATATTTAAACTCTGCCAAGGCCCAGAATTGTTTTCTGTTAATTCGTCCTGTCAAAAAATCATTTACATAATTCCATAATCAGTCCCCTTAATGCTGTATGACACTATAGTATCTTAACTTCCTATAAAATTAACTCTCGTAATGTTTTTAAGCACCGCATTATTCATAGTCAAATTCATCTTCATCCCAATCTGGATACTGCTGAATATTTCCTTTCGCTTTAACGATACGAGATTTGAAATCTTTCTGGACTTCAACAATCTTAGACACTGTAATTGTAAACATCCAATCATCTCCAAAATCATAATGCAGTGTGAATTTCTGTCCTTTACAAAGTCCAATTTCATCCAAAGTAACATCAGCAGAAGCTTCATCTCCTTCAGGATTTGACTGATATGCGTCTTTACTATACATGCGGTTATCCATACAAAACTCATACAAATGCTCATCCATAAAATCGAAGGCTTCCAGAATAACCTCGCATAACTGATTCAATGTACTATTACCGCAAATCTCAATATTTCTATAGACATCACGTCCTCGGCCAGCTGGATATATCTTCATCGAATACTGCTTATTCATCATCCACCTCTTTTCCTCATCAGTTTCTCAAGCTTTTCCAATTCTGCTTCATACCGGTCTTTTGCTTTTGAAACCACTTCTTTTTGAGCTTCAATTTTTAAGAATTCCACAAGTTCATTATATGCGTAAAAAATATCTCCCATCCATAAGCTATCAATTCCCATATCAGTAGCTCTTAGCAACATATTTTCTATCGCAACTCCAACTGCCATAATATTAGTACATTCTACATCCTTTGCACATAATTTCCACCTCACTCCATCCTCATGATATACTATTTTATAAACAGCCGCCCCTCTGTATAAGACCATTCAATATTTTTAATTGAACAGACAAAAAACTAGTTCCACGATACCATCGCTACATTAAACCAATGATACCATGAAACTAGTTTTGTCTCAAGCGGGGAATTTTATTGAACAAATACATATTATTTACACTTTAGTAACCACACCACTTTTTAATCATCTCAATTATCCCCGGTGCTGCTACATTTGCAAAAATCATTTTCCATACATCCAGCGAATGCTGCTTTAATGCTTTTATTACTTCCCTTTTTTTCTTCCTTTTGGCATATACAACAGCCTGATTCAATATTATATATTCCTTTTGGTCGGGTTCTAACTTTTCAAGTACCTTTTCTCCCTGTTCCGCAAAAAATTTCAGTTCCAAATCTTCTCCTGCCACAAAATTATTAACCGTATTATTATTACCGAAAGCAACACCCTGCAAAACAGATCCCTCAAATTTATTTATTTGCTTTCCCACTATTTTACCCCCGTATTTATCACTGTACCATTATCTCCGAATACGCAATCCTTTATAACACACTTTGAAAAATCCACTAGTATTTTTGCATTTTTCTGGTTAAAACTCTCTATTAATGAATCTTTCGCTCTTATGAGAAAACTCTCTTCTCTTGCAGAAAAAAGACTCGTTCTGCCTGAATTCATTTCAATTATTAAATAAGTTTGCAAATTACTATTATAATATGCTACAATTCCAAGCTTTATTCCAAAGACACCAATCCCTATAATCCATACCGGAATAGCTGCCGCAAATACAAATATTCCTAAAATGCAAATACATAAACCAATAATACTTCCTATCGGATAGGATCTTGGCGGTTCTTTCGAAACACGGATTTGCGAAATATTACTAATCTGAATTGCTTCCTTTCCATATTTCATAACATTGTCATCAATTTCCAAATTAATCTGATCAAAATAGTTATCTTTCTTTTTTTCCATAGTTTCCTGTCTCCTCATTTGTTCTGCAATTTTGAGAAAGTTGCAATTTCTGTATCATCACACGCTCCTCTACTTATTAAACAATTATCTACGGAAAAACTTACGGATTTCTGAAAAATTTTTCAACTTTTAATATCTTTCACTGAATGGATAATATCGTAGAATATGCTTATAACATGGATAACGGCTATGTCGAGATATAGCTTACAGATGAAAATATGTTACGGATACAGTGTGAAGAAGTAGTATAATATGGCTACGGCAGGGATAATATTTGATTTTTATTGTGAACTTAAAATTCCTTGAGTTTCCGTAAAATGTAATTTTAAGATGAACACATCTTCCCAAAGCACCAATCTGCTAAATTTTTGAGGCGTTGAGAATAGCAGTTTTTTGAATATTGGAAAAAATCTCATTGTAACAGACTCTTCTGCCAGCGGAAAAACTTATCTTATCAATGCTTTTTGCGTAACTGCAATGAAGCAGTCTAAAAGTGTAAAGTATATAAAGGCAAACACCCTTATGAGTGAAATGGAACAGGCACGCATCAAATCCACAAATCTGGATTACCTGAATAAACTGACCAAACTGGATCTTCTTGTGATTGATGATTTCGGTCTTATGGACCTCGACCTTGATAAATGTCGGGATCTCTTTGAAGTCCTTGATACCAGGGATGGAAGAAAATCAACTGTAGTTATCTCACAATTTCCGGTCAGTACATGGTTTGATATGTTTGCCGATAACACCTACGCTGATGCATGCCTTACACGAATCACAGATAAGCATCATACATATCGTTTGGAGATGAACGGTATAAATATGCGTGAAACGGAATGATATCATCTAGCGGTACTTCGTACCGTTAAAAATGGAATAGTCGTTCCGCAGTAGCGGAACTGGCATTCCGTTTGAGCGTAATTTGCAATTCCTGAAATATAAATTGCCATAGTACTCTTCTCTATCAATTTACATTAAGTATATCATAGTTTGATGATAACCAAAAAGAACTTTTGCTACAAACATAGCACTTATGTAAACAAAATTCCGCATTCGAAAACCTATTTCACTCTCACCAAATGTCTTTGCTGACGTGAATAATAGATAATTGGTAGTTATCCAATAATATATTCTTTAATAGAACAAGAGGAAAATATGGCAAGTATATCAGATTTTAAAAAACAATATACAAAAGCAATTCAGGAAGGATATGCAGCTATTTTTGCAGGTGCAGGATTGTCTCGTCCTTCTGGTTTTGTGGATTGGAAAGAACTTTTACGAGAACTGGCAGAAGAAATTCATTTAGATGTAGATAAAGAGGCTGATTTAGTAGAGGTTGCACAATACTATTGTAATGAAAAAAGAGGACGAAGTGAACTTAATACTAAAATTTTGAACCGCTTTATTACAGAATCTCAAGAAAACAGTAGCATTAATTTGCTGGCAAATATGCCAATACAAACATATTGGACAACCAATTATGATCATTTGCTCGAGGATATTTTGTCAAAACATGGAAAAAGAGTAGATATAAAAATGTCACCTCAAAATTTGTCTACTACATTGTCAGAAAGTGATGCAATTGTATATAAAATGCATGGTGATTATTTAGACCCCTCTACATGCGTAATAACTAAAGATGATTATGAATTATATAATGAAAAACGTCAATTGTTTACAACTGCATTACAGGGAGATTTAGTATCGAAAACATTTCTCTTTATTGGATTTAGTTTCGAAGATCCCAATTTGAAGTATATTCTTAGTAGAATTAGAAATTTATTAGATGAAAACAGACGCACACATTATTGCTTATTAGAAAAAATAAAAAAAGAAAAATATAAGAATAATTTAGAACAATTCTATTATGATAAAAACAAGCAGGAATTGCGTATTCATGATTTAATGCGCTATGGTATCGAAGCCGTTTTGCTTAATGACTATAAACAAATACCCAATATACTGACAGATATTCAAAGAGAAACAAAATGTAATACTATCTTTATCTCTGGAGCAGCTCATGAATATGGTAGTGCATGGAAAAACTCAGCGCCTCAATTCATCAGAAGTTTGGTCAGGGAACTTTATCGAAAACACTACAAAATTATTACAGGTCATGCACGTGGAATTGGAAGTTATGTTATCAGCGCTGTCGTAGAAGAATGTCAAAATAATGTATCTAAGCTTGAAAAACATCTTATGATTAAAGCATTCCCATATGAAGATAAAAACAGAACTGATTATAAAAAATTAGTCACTTCATATCGAGAAGGAATCTTTAAACATGCGGGAATAGTAATATTTATGTTTGGTAATAAAATTTCTGAAAATGGTGTGATTTTAACAGATGGTGTTTATCAAGAATTTGAAATAGCAAAAAAATCTAATGCATATATTATCCCAATAGGATCTACTGGCTATGTAGCAAAGCAAATTTGGAATGAGGTTAGTGAAAATATAGAGGAATATCCTTATTTAAAATCTGAGGAAGTAATCCTTCGTGAAAGCGTAGATCCTGAAAAGGTTATTCGTGCTATTCTACAAATTTTATTGCGAATTCAAAAGGAGTATTAGTTTTTCTAGCATTATATAAAGGGAATGAAAAGACGATATATACATATTATAGGTTGGCATACTTTTTGTGTCAAAACAAGCACTTCTTAATATATTGCTAAAATTATTTGATATATCGATATATTTGTTGGGGCAAGTGGTAAGTGCGTTATAAATCGCATTTACCACACCACATATATTACACATTTCAATAATAGCAATACGTAAATCATGCGAAAAATATTCTTTACTATCAAGCAAGGATAATAACGTTTCTTTGCAAGGAAAAGAATGATTCAATAACGAAGAATACTCTAAATTACCTACGTATGAATCAGAAATATTATCTATATAGTATCTTCCTACAATTCTACAAATTAATTCCAAATTATTATTTTTATTGAGATCTTTGATACTAAATTTTTCAAAAGCACGTCCTTCGAGCCAGGGGAGTTTTTCATAGACCTTTTCTTTATCGACATCTACATATATAGGAATAATGAATGTTTGTTCTGCTTCATTTTCTTTTAAATGAAACAAGCGAAGCTCTTCTAATGGCCACGAACGTGATAAGAATTCTTGATCAATAATAGCAATACAATATGTGGAATTGGCTATAGCTTCTTCAATTTTATGATATATATGTTGTCCTGCAACTATTCCGTTTCGATCAATCCAAACATTAAATCCTAGTGATGATAATGACTGCACAAGCGGTATTGCCAATAGTAATTTTGCTTCTTTACTATGTGAAATAAAAAAATCAGTATACATAAGTTAAAAGCCTCATCAATTCATTATAATGATAACTACCAATTATCGTGTTAATTATAACAAATTCCTCCAAGTTTTTCCATATCATGCTCAAATTTTCTTGTCACCTTTATATTTTCTGCTTCATATTTAAAAAACGCACAATTTCCAATATTTCTGATCCTTGAAAAATAACATTTCCAGTATATTTCTATCACAAAAAGACCACCTATAAAGCCGGTCAAAAAATAATATTAAATTTCTTATTTCTATGCCACTTTTATTTTCATAGCATTACGCGGATGATATCTTTGAAGAATCTCCGCCTGTTTTCTAGCCGCTACATGTATATAAATCTGTGTCGTTTTAATTGAACTGTGACCTAGAATTTGCTGTATACAGCTAACATCTACGCCTTCTTCAATTAAATATGTAGCGAAAGAGTGCCGGAACATGTGTGGCGTAATGTTCCTACGGATTCCTGCAGCTTTGGTATATTTTTTCAACATAAGTCTGATAGACTGCTCTGTAAATCTTCCTCCCCGATTATTCACAAAGAAAAATCCACATATTTCTATTTCTTCCTGATTTTCTAAATAGTACTCTCTCATCCACTTTAATACTTCCTGATTTCCAATTTGAACATAACGTTCTTTATTTCCCTTTCCTTTAAAACAAATCAGCCCCGATTTTAAATCAACACATTCTGCTCTAATATTGGAAATTTCATACACTCTTGCCCCAGTAGCAAAAAACATTTCTATTATCGTGACGTCACGTTTCCAGCCTCCAACAGTTTTCCTCTTAGAATTAGGTTTATGATTATACATATAATTCAAAAGGAGTTCAATTTCTTCCCGTGGAATAATCCTAGGCAGTACCACGGCTTCTTTAAATTTTACTTTTATTTTCCTAAACGGATTTTCTTCAATCAATTCCTCTTCTTCCAAATAATTATAAAAAGCCTTTATACTTGCTAATTTACGCTTAACTGTTTTTTGCTTAAAACTTATGTGCAGCTTTGTAATATACTCTTCGATTTCTGCTTTTCCAGGTTCTTCACTCTTTACCCATTCAAAATACTGTCGAAGATCAATCCGATATGCTTTTAAGGTTTTATCATCAAGTTCCTTTCGATATTTACAAAATACTAAATATTGCTCCTGTAACTTTCGTATCTCCACAGCAGACTCCTCCAAAATCTTTTTTGAGAAAGTGTAACACATAAACTATAGAAAATACTATCTTTCCTCTACAAATCGTACACTTATTTATAAATTAACGCCGCCAGATTTTTAGCAACGTGATTTTCTACATTCTTTTGAAAGTTCTATTAGATAAGGTAGAAACATTCTCACCTCAGCTCACCGTTTCATCTTATTTCTTTATTTATTTGTTTATACGTATTTCGTGGGTAAAATTTTTATGCAAGCTCTTTTAGTGCTTCCATATATCCCATCACTCTTTTCTGTGCATCTGTATTTAACTTTTGATATGTCTCTACCAACATTCCAATCTCGGTCTCTTTGCTAATTACATAAGTATTATTATCTCTGCTTCTGTTTCCTGTATGTTCTGCTCCTGACAACAGCTCATACGGTGTCACATCCAACACTTCACAAATTATCAAAATCTTATCACTTACCGGATTGGTTCTTTTTTTCTTCCAGTCACTTATCGAACTTTCTGCAATCCCCGTTCTCTGGGCAAATTCTTTCTGACTCATTCCCTTTTCTCTCAATAATTCAAAAATCTTATCACTGATTGTCTTCATTTCCTTTTTCGCCTCTTTTCTCTTCTTTTTATTCTACCAGCCCCTACACATGACGTAAGGGCTGGACACTTATTCTAATTTTGTTGTTTTCATAAGTCTATCACTTTATGTTTTGTTTGTAAATACGGATTTATCTGTTTATAAAAATTTAATGGTGATTTGTTAACTTCCAGAAATTTTACAACTAAATCGATCTTCTCCTGATGTAACCGGTACAGATCAAAAGCACACTATTTAATATCCATTCATAAACTCGTCCAAGTCTTCCAGTGCTTCTCTCAATTCCGGATTTCTTTCTCTTGATATTAATTGTGATAGTTGCATCAATTGCCAAGGGGCTGGTTCACAGGCTACATCCTATGACATGTGAACCAGCTCCCAGAGAAAAACAGCCTTTTTTGTTTTCGGATGATTCATACAGTATTCTTCAATTATAATTCTAGAGTATTCGTCCATGCCTATTCACCTTTTTTCTTTCCCTTGAATAAACTCTAAGATTTCCTCATAGCTCTTGCTACTTCCTTCGATCGCTTTCAATAACTCTTCGCTTTGTATTGCTTTCTGTTTTTTGTGAAGCTCCTCCAACTCTGCCGTCAGCCGATCGTACTGCTCACGGTTCTTGCTAATTGCCTTTTCTATTTTCGCTATTTTCTGCTCTAAACTTTCTTTACTGATATTCCTTGCCATTTTTATTTTCCTCTTAAATTTTCACTAATGTAATTCACTTTATATTTCACCTACTCTGTGCTAATTCCAAATGCACTCAGCACAACTTTTTGTGTTTTTGACACTGCATGATCCAAGCGGTATATCTTATCCAGTTGTCTTGTCATTTCGATTTTCTCAAGTTCCCGAATTGTTGCCGGAACAGTAAGATAATTCGGTTTCTTAAGCATTTCAGCTGCTTTATCTTTTAATGCTGTATACAACTTGCATCGGATAATCAAGGCAATAAATCCAATAAATATTTTATTTGATGCAGCTTCCTCAGAAGCAACTCGCAGACAGTTATTACCCAGGTAAGATTTATCTGCACGAAACACTTTTTCCGACGCATCTCTATTCTTATATAAGGTGATTGCTTTTTTCGCATCCATTTTTTCAGATGAGATAATTGCAAAATAACCACACAGATCCAGTTCATCTCGAATCACTTGTAACTTTGGCTCTCCGTAAACAAAGTGGCCTGTATCTTTATTGTAATGCAGATGGAAATATTTATGGAATGATGGTCCGAATTCGAGCTCTGTATCTTGGAATCTTTTCAGATAACTCTGCATTTCCTGAATACTTTCTTCCAATCTTGCCCGTTCCCCTGCAGCCTTCGCAGCACTATAATAAATATGGACATATCTTTTCTTTGTGTCTGCTGTATACACAAACGTGTGAACTGTTTTTCCGTATACTCCGAATTCAGCAATCTGATTTCCCCAATCATTTTCAAAGGTTCCTTTCTGCTTACGAACCTGTTCGCTGATAAACTCTTTGCAACCTTTCACCATAATGATAAATCCAAATCCATTGTTATCCATAAACCTTAGATTTTCCTTACTGAAATAGCCTCTGTCTAAAATAAATCCAATGTTTTTATATCCGTATCCTTTTACCTTTTCCACCATAAACTGCAGTTGCGAAACGTCATTGATACTTCCTGGATATTTCTCATACATTAAGGGCTCGCTATTGGTAAGATCATAACCAACCGCATAGTTGAAAATAGGAAGACCTACATCTATCTTTGCCGCTCTGAATTCTACCATACTGATATTTCCAGCTTCACAGTTCTTATTTGTAGAATCATAGGAGATATAGATTCTTTCCCGTTTATTCCTTTCCTCATTCCAACAATCCAAAAAGTTCTGTCTTTGATTTTCATTTATCGAACGGAAAAAATCTGAAATCGTTGAATCGCTGTACATTTTCATATCAGGTGTGAAAAGCGGATGATTATACGCATAATCCGGATAATACTGTGCTGCATTTCCTTCCGTGATAATCGAATAAGAAGCAAAATCCAAGATCATACCAGCTGCTTTAGCTCCCAGCGTTTCTTCCAGTTTCTTGTCTAATCCCATATCTTTTACTGTCTTGCTGATGACCATATATGCACCTGCCTTCAAGCAGCTGCTTCTTCCAGTATCTAATCGTTCTTCCGGTGTTTCTACTTCTAGAAAATATTTCTTAAAATTTTCATTCGGTCTCATTTTCAATTCATCATCTGCTGAAACTTTTCCGATGGTGACTCTTTTTACTGTTGTATATTTTTTATCAGGATCATAAATTCTATCATACTCATAGTAAACGTAACGAGCATTCCCTTGTAAGCGCTTAATTTTTGGGTAACTGGATATTTAATGTTTTCTAACTCATAATGATAGTAGATAGATTTTTACTCCACTTTTTTGATAGGAAGTAGAAATTCACTACATTTGGAGGTTTCATTATGAGCGATAAACGTGCTCCAAGGCGTTCCTTGGATGATTGGATGGAACTGGTAACTGAATGCAGGCAAAGTGGACTAACTGATGCTGCATGGTGTGAAACGCAAGGGATTTCTCCCAGTTGTTTCTATAATGCAGTCTCCCGTCTGCGTAAAAGAGCCTGCCAGATACCAGATCCGATTGGCAAAGCCAGCACTTTTGACCTTACATCCCACAAACAGGATGTAGTTCAGATTGCAATAGAGCCGGAAACTTCTCCTGCAGAACTGTTTCAAAATGAAAGAAACAGTCCTATGTACCTTGACAATTCACATACGATTGAGATTGAAACAAAAGGATTAACGATCCGTATGAGCAATACCGTTCAGCCTATGCTTCTGAAAATTTTAATGGAAGCATTAAAGGAGCCATTATGTTAGCGGACATTTCTAATGTCGATGCAATCTATATCGTTTGTGGCAGAACAGATATGCGCAAATCTATCGATGGATTATGTGCAATTATTCAGGAGCAGTTCTCTATGGAAATCGACCATTCGCTCTATCTATTCTGCGGACGTAAATGCGACAGGATTAAAGCTATCTTAAAAGAGCCTGACGGAATTGTTATGATCTATAAAAGACTTACCGCCCAAGGTTCTTACCGGTGGCCGCGAGATAAATCAGAAGTTCGGAATCTCACATGGAGAGAGTTCGACTGGCTGATGTCCGGCATTGATATTGAACAGCCTAAAGCTATCAAAACCACTTAAAACATATGGCAAAAAGATGCATATAAAAGTGCTGGATTTCCTTGAAAATTCGGCATTTTTCAGGATTATTACTGTCCTGTTTTCCTAGGAGTTTTCCATGATTTCTGGTATAATAGAAGTATCAAAATCAGGAGGAAAACAACAGTGGCAGACAGTTCCAAAGATCTTCAACTCCGTGAGTTAAAAGACATGATCAATGATCTGAAAAAAATGATAAAAACACTTCAGGCAACTGTAGATGCCGCTAACAAACGTGAAGAGGCTCTTACACAGGAGCGAGATAATCTGAAGGAAGAGGTAGCGTTACTTCGCAAAAAACTTTTCGGATCTTCCAGCGAAAAACGTTCCATGGAGGTTCCTGGACAGTTAAATTTATTTAATGAAGCGGAAATGGAACAGGATTCAGCTCTTACAGAGCCAGAAGGGCTGGAAAATCTTTTGCCGGAAAAAGAGCAAAAAAAGCGGAAATCCCGTGCAACTAATGCAGAGCGATTCAAAGGGATTCCAGTAGTCAAAAAATATCTGGATCTTTCGGACGAAGAAAAAATCTGCCCTGTTTGCAACACTCCTTTGGTAAAGATCGGTGAAGAATTCGTACGACGCGAACTTTCCTTTGTACCGGCAAAGTTAAAAGTTGTCGAAATATACAGCTTAAACTATATTTGTCCAGAATGTAATAAGGATGACGTTGCTGTTATTAAAAAAGGAAAAGACGGACATGCGCATATGCTTCACGGCATGGCTGCGGCAGATACTATCGCATGGGTCATGTATCAGAAATTTTGTAACAGCCTTCCTTATACAAGGCAGGAGAAAGACTGGGCACAGTACGGTGTTGCTATCACAAGAGCGACTATGGCAAACTGGGTGATTCGTAATGCATTGGATTATTTCACCCCGATGTATGATTACTTCCACCGGCAACTCTTAAAACGCGAATTCGCAATGGCGGATGAAACACCACTTCAGGTATTACATGAACCAGGCAGGCGTGCACAGACCAAATCTTACATGTGGTTATTTCGCAGTGGGGAAGATGGAGGATCACCAATCATCCTTTATAAATATTCAGAAACCCGCACAGGGAATAACGCAGTAGAATTCCTTGAGGGATTCAACGGATATCTGATGTGTGATGGTTACAGCGGTTACAACAAAGTGCCTGATGCCAAACGGACAGCCTGTTGGGCACACATCCGCAGATATCTGACAGACGCAATTCCGAAAGGAAAGCAGTTGGATTATACACAACCATCAGTTCAAGGTATGATGTATATCAATCAGCTTTTCCATCTGGAAGACGTAACCAAAGAAAAGTGCTCATCCTTCGATGCTATCAAGAAGGCTCGTCTTGAAAAAGAAAAGCCGATAGTAGAAGGCTTTTTGTCGTGGCTTGATAAACAAAACCCCGTTCGTGGATCAAGAATGGATAAGGCCGTTACTTATATTCAGAACCGCCGATCCTATCTTATGATTTATTTAGAAGATGGACGTTGCAGTTTTTCTAATAATCTCAGCGAAAATGCAATTCGTCCATTTACAGTAGGACGAAAAAATTGGCTGTTCTGTGATACTCCAAACGGTGCTCAGGCCAGTGCTATTGTCTATACAATGGTAGAAATGGCAAAAGCAAATGGAGTAAACGTCTATCACTATCTAACCTATCTTCTGGAAAAGCTCCCGAATGATAGGATGAGTGATGAGGAGTTGGATAGGCTTGCCCCATGGAACAAAGATGTCAAAGCCGAAATAGAACGTCGTGCAAACAACTCAAATCAATAATCAATCATATGTGAATTGTCAAGGTACTCCGGCCGCAAAAATGCAGCCGGGGATTTTTGGTATCCATGTCTAAAATTTAAGCGTTTACGAATAATCCGTTTTGAGACATATTAAGACGGGCGAGCCTGTGAAAAAATCTCTGTAAAATAAACAACCTTAAGGTCTTCTATGATAAAATATAAAAATCATAGGAGGCCT
>ENA-OWOV01000054-OWOV01000054.1-gut-metagenome-genome-assembly--contig:-NODE-54-length-49149-cov-15.406056_pt1 | contig 49149 bp, 44 predicted proteins | sample MGYA00248247_ERZ651799 | MGnify/ENA primary metagenome ERZ651799 (study PRJEB26908, sample SAMEA4031712) | gut metagenome | biome: gut; feature: normal infant; material: stool | place: China | collected 2015...
TACACCGGCAATGATTTCTGCACCGGCTTCTTCGAGACCGTGAAGAAGGGCGAGGTCATCCCCGCCACCGGCCACAAGACCCAGCTGGTGGGCGCTAAGGCCGCTGCCTGCACCGAGGACGGCTATACCGGCGATGAAGTCTGCACCGTGTGCCAGGAGGTCGTGAAGAAGGGCGAGGTTATCCCCGCTACCGGCCACAAGACCCAGCTGGTGGGCGCTAAAGCCGCCACCTGCACGGAGGACGGTTACACCGGCGACGAGGTCTGCACCGTGTGCCAGGAGATCGTGAAGAAGGGCGAGGTCATCCCCGCCACCGGCCACGATTACAAGGACGGCAAGTGCGCCAACTGCGGCGAGACCGACCCCAACTACAAGCCCGCTGAGCCCGAGAATCCCGGCGTCAAGACCGGCGACGAGGCTCACACCGCTCTGTGGCTGGCTGCGGCCTCCGTATCCCTGCTGGCTGCCGCCGCCCTGCTGCTGGGCAAGAAAAAGCACCTGAGCTGACCCCTTTCCGCAAGGGTTCCGTAAGGTAACAGCAAGCCCCGGGATGCTATTGCGTCCCGGGGCTATTGCATAGAACCTTTGATTCTCTGCTCTCCATAAAAAAATCCGCAAGGCACAGCCCTGCGGATTTTTTTACTTGATTCGGTTACAGATACTTGCGCATGCCCTCGGTGGCCACGGAAGCGTCGGCGGTGAGGGTCACGGTGAACTTCACGGTGTTGGCGTCGCTGAACTTGTCCAGCCAGTGCAGGAACTTTTCCACGGCGGCGAAGTCCTCGCTATGTACGATCTTGCAGAGGTTATCCACATAGACGTGGGAAATATCGTAATTGCCCGCATACAGACCGCTGATGAAGCCCCGCAGGCACTCAAAAGAATCCAGGTGGTATTCACCGGCGTTAACCAGGCGCACAGAGGACTTGATGTCGTAGGTCATGTCCGCGCCGGGCTCGATGCAGACGACACAGCCGCCCTCCTCGGCCACGGAGGCATGAACCAGCTCAATGAGCTGCTTGGTCTTGCCGGCGCCGTTGTCGCCCATAATCAATCTAACCATAAGAGATCACTCCTTTTGCATATATGTATACCATACCATAACTTGACGGAAATGGCAATGGGAAAATATACGGTTTTTTACCGGCCCAACTTTTCCCGCAGGGCCTGGCCCATGTCCTCATAGCCGGGCTTGCCCAGCAGGGCGAACATGTTCTTCTTATACGCCTCCACCCCCGGCTGGTCGAAGGGGTTCACGTCCAGCAGATAGCCCGACAGGCCGCAGGCATATTCAAAGAAATAGATCAGCTGGCCCAGGGTGTCCGCGTTCAGAGCCCCGCAGCGCAGGATGATGTTGGGCACGCCGCCCTCCTCATGGGCCAGCAGGGTGCCGTCCATGGCCTGGGTGCGGATAAAGTCCATGGTCCTGCCCGCCAGGAAGTTCAGCCCGTCGCCGTCGGCGGCGTCAAAGGGCACCGTGCTCTCCTGCTCCTCCGGATCGAAGCGCACCACCGTCTCCAGCAGATGGCGCTCCCCCTGCTGGATATACTGGCCCATGGAGTGCAGGTCCGCCGTGAACTCCACGCTGGCCGGGAACAGGCCCTTGTTCTCCTTGCCCTCGGACTCGCCGTACAGCTGCTTCCACCACTCGGACATGAACCGGAAGGACGGCTCATAGGAGGCCAGGATCTCGATCTTCTTCCCGGCGCGGTAGAGCTGGTACCGGGCCCCGGCGTACTGCCAGGCGGGGTTCTGCTCCATATCTCCGGCGGTGCAGACCTCCTGCATCCGGGCGGCTCCCTGCATCAGGGCCCGGATGTCGATGCCCGCCACGGCGATGGGCAGCAGGCCCACGGCGGTAAGGACGCTGTAGCGCCCGCCGATGTCGTCAGGCACCACGAAGGTCTCGTACCCGGCCTGATCGGCCAGGGACTTCAGGGCTCCCTTCTGCCGGTCGGTGGTGGCGTAAATGCGCCGGGCCGCGCCGTCGGGGCCGTATTTCTTCTCCAGCAGCTCCCGGAAGAACCGGAAGGCCACGGCAGGCTCCGTGGTGGTGCCGGACTTGGAGATGACGTTCACGGAGAAGTCCACCCCCTCCAGCAGCTCCATGGTCTCCCGCAGCTGCCGGTCGGACAGGCCGTTGCCCACAAAATAGATGTTGGGGGTGTCCTTGCGCCTGAGGTTATAGTTGGGGGAGCACAGGCACTCGATGACGCCCCTTGCCCCCAGATAGGAGCCGCCGATGCCGATGACCACCAGGGCCCGGGAATCGCTCTGGATGCGCCGGGCCGCCGCCTGGATGCGGTCGAACTCCTGCCGGTCATACTCCTGGGGCAGGCGCACCCAGCCGGTGAAGTCGCCTCCGGCGCCGTCGCCCTTCTGCAAGTGGTTGTGGGCGATGCGCAGGCGGGGCGCCAGCGCCGCCTCATAGGGCAGGGCGATAAATCGCCGCATATGGGTCAGGTCCACCTGGATCATAGGGATTACCTCCTGTGTAAATCGGATTTTTCATCACACCGTATCTTACCGCGTTTTCCCGGAAAATACAAGGGGATTCCCGTCGAAACGGTGAAAATCCTATCCGATCACATGGTCCGCAGCTCTGCCCGGGGCGCGGTCAGGTCCCAGCCGCGCCCATCCCGCAGCAGCAGCTCCGCCGGACCGCCGGGGATGTGCTCCGGGGCCCGGTCCACCCGGGCGTCCACCATCAGGAGCCGGGGCAGCGGCGTGCTTCTCAGCCAGTCCGGCATGGGCGGACGGTCCCGCAGCAGCAGCGGCAGCCGGAACAGCTGATCGTCGTTGCCGCTGAACATCCTATAGGCGGTCGTATCAATAAGATACCGCTGCGCGCCGAAGCGGATAGCCGCCGGACTGTTGGCCCGCGCCCATTCTCCGCACTCCCTCCGGGAGGACGCCATCAGCAGGCTGAGACTGCCGTAATACGCATCCCGGGTAAAGCCGAAGGCGTACCACTCCCGCCCGTCCGGCAGGCACAGAACGCTGCCCAGGGGCCGGACCTCCTGGATATTGCCGCTCTCCCAGGCCAGGATCTCCGGGGTCAGATATCGAAGAATATTTTGCATTATGATTACCCTCCTGAGTTTATCCTGAGTTTATATTTTATTGTATCGTTGTTTCCTCTGTGCCGCAATATCATTCCTGTTCAGTTTCCGCCAAGGATTACCCGCAGAAGCACATGGTCCGGGCCAGGCGCAGGAACATCTCCCCGAAGGTGAGCTTTTCCACGGTCTCCGCCGCCCGGATGGGGACCTCCAGCACCGTCTCCCCGTTCTGGGTCACCGTCAGCGTACCCAGCACGTCTCCCTGCCGCACCGGGGCCTCCGCAGACTCCGGCAGGGTCACCGTCTGCTCCAGCCCCTGGAGCCGGGCCTTTTCCGCCAGCAGCAGGCCCTCCGCCGGGTCCACCATAGACTGCACCGCATCCCGGGTCCCCAATGTCACCGGCACCGGCGGCAGCGGCTCCTCCGGGGTGGCATGGACCAGGCCATAGGTGGAGAACCCATAGTTGAGCAAAGTCTTGGCGTCCTCGAACCGCTGCTGGCCGGTGGGGGATTTCAGCACCACGGCGATCAGCTCCATGCCCTCCCGCTCCGCCGTGGCGGAAATGCAGTATCTGGCGGAGTCCGTGGACCCGGTTTTCAGCCCCGTGGCCCCCTCATAAAAGCGGATGAGCTTGTTGGTGTTGGACAGCTGGAACTGTCCGTCCCGCAGGGTGTCCATCCAGATGGTGGTAAAGCGCCGGATGTCCGGGTGACGGCGGATCAGCTCCCGGGACATCACGGCGATGTCCCAGGCGCTGGTGACGTGGCCCTCCGCCGGCAGGCCCGTGCAGTTGACGAAATGGGTGTCCTGCATTCCCAGCTCCCGGGCCCGGTTGTTCATCCGCTCCACAAACAGCTCCGTGACCCCCGCCGTCTTTTCCGCCAGGGCCACGGCGGCGTCGTTGCCGCTGGACACGCACACCCCCTTCAGCAGGTCCTCCACGGTGATCTGCTCCCCGGGGGACAGAAAAATCTGGCTGCCGCCCATGGAGGCGGCATAGTCGCTGACGGTGACCACGTCGTCATAGGCCAGGGTCCCCCGGTCGATGGCCTCCATCACCAGCAGCAGGGTCATGACCTTGGTGACGCTGGCCGGTTCCAGGGCCTGGTGCTCGTTTTTGGCGTAGAGCACCTGTCCCGTCTCCTTCTCCATCAGCAGCGCCGCCTCCGCCTGCACCGGCAGCTCCACCCCCCAGGCCGGACACAGCGTCAGCAGCAGCACCAGCACCGGCAGTGCCCCCAGCAGCTTTTTCATGGCAAACCCCTCCCCGTTTTTTCTTCACCGTATGCGCCCGGGGGCAAAAAAAGAACGCCCCCGCCGGGGCGTTCTCTTTTTCAGGTTCACGCGTTGAGGATGCTCATGAACTCCTCGCCGGTGATGGTCTCCTTTTCGTGCAGGAACCTGGCCAGCTCATCCAGCTTCTGCCGGTCGTCCCGCAGGATCTGCAATGCCTTCTGGTGCTGCCGCTCCACCAGCTCCACCACCAGCTGGTCGATCTTGGTCTGGGTCTCCGGCGAGCAGGCCAGGGAGGTGTCGCCGCCCAGATACTGGTTGGTGACGGTCTCCAGGGCCACCATGCCGAATTCGTCGCTCATGCCGTACCGGGTCAGCATGGCCCGGGCCAGCTTGGTGGCCTGCTCAATGTCGTTGGAAGCGCCGGTGGTGACGGAGTCGAACACCACTTCCTCGGCGGCCCGGCCGCCGGTGAAGGTGGCGATCTTGTTTTCGATCTCCTCCCGGCTCATGAGGTAGTGGTTGCCCTCCTCCACCTGCATGGTGTAGCCCAGGGCGCCGGAGGTCCGGGGAATGATGGTGATCTTCTGCACCGGGGCGGAGTGGGTCTGGCGGGCCGCCACCAGGGCGTGGCCGATCTCGTGATAGGACACGATCCACTTCTCTTTGTCGGTGAGAATGGCGTTCTTCCTCTGATACCCGGCGATAACGGTCTCGATGCTCTCCTCCAGGTCCGCCTGGGTCACCAGCTTCCGTCCGTCCCGCACCGCCCGCAGGGCGGCCTCGTTGACGATGTTGGCCAGCTCCGCGCCGGATGCGCCGGAGGCCATCCGGGCCACGGTGGAAAAGTCCACGTTCTCCGCCAGCTTGATCTTCCGGGCGTGGACCTTCAGAATCTCCTCCCGGCCCTTCAGGTCCGGCAGCTCCACCGGCACCCGGCGGTCAAACCGGCCGGGCCGGGTCAGGGCGGGGTCCAGGGACTCCGGGCGGTTGGTGGCCGCCAGGATGATCACGCCGGAGTTATCGTCGAAGCCGTCCATCTCCGTCAGCAGCTGGTTCAGGGTCTGCTCCCGCTCATCGTTGCCGCCGTACTGGCCGCCGCTGCGCTTCTGGCCGATGGCGTCGATCTCGTCGATGAACACGATGCAGGGGGCCTTCTCCTTGGCCTGGCTGAACAGGTCCCGGACCTTGGACGCGCCCATGCCCACGAACATCTCCACAAACTCCGAGCCGGAGATGGAGAAGAAGGGCACCTGGGACTCGCCTGCCACGGCCTTGGCCAGCATGGTCTTGCCGGTTCCCGGAGGGCCCACCAGCAGGATGCCCTTGGGCATGGATGCGCCGATCTCCTGATACTTACCGGGGTCATGGAGATAGTTGACGATCTCCTGCAGGTTCTCCTTGGCCTCGTCCTCACCGGCCACGTCGGAGAAGTGGATGCCCTGGGAGGACTGGACATAGATCTTGGCGTTGGATTTTCCCGCGCCGAACATCATGGAGCCGGGGCCTCCGGCCCGGTCCGTCAGCTTCTTGGTCATCAGCTGGCCGATGGCGATGAAGATGATGATGGGCAGGATCCACGTCAGCACAAAGCTCAGCAGAGGCGATGTCTCCTCCACGATGTCCCGGGTGAACTCCGCTCCGGCGTCATACAGCCGCTGGGTCAGGTCCGGGTCATTCATGGGCCCGGTTTTATAGACCTTGCTGCCGTCCTTGTTGGTGAAGATGATCTGGTTATCCTCCACCTCCACCTGGCCGATCTCCTTGTTTTCGGTCATGGTCATGAAGGTGCCGTAGTCCACCTCCTGCACCGCGTGCCGGGCCACCAGGGGCACCAGCAGAAAGTTGATCAGCAGCAGCACCACCAGGGCGACGCCGTAATAATAGATCAACGGTTTTTTCGGGGGCTTTACTTCTTTCATATGCCGTCCTCCTGCGTCAGCCGGGTCCGAATCCCCGGAATTTTGGGATATGATACCACGCCGTCCCGCGAAAATCAACAGGATTTTGTGAACAAACCGGGGGGGGTTCGAGGAAAAGAGGACGGGGCGCTGCCCCGTCCTCTTTTGGCACTCAGAAGGTCTTGTTCACATAGTCGTTGTACTTCTTCACGTCCATCTGGCCCTGATAGGTGTTCTGGAACCGCTTCACCGTCAGGCTGTTGAACTGGACGATCTGGCGGTATTTCAGGAAGCCCACCACCAGGGGCAGACCGCCGGACAGATAGCTGATGGGGGCCTGCCGCCACACGCCGTAGCCAAAGGCCGCCACCACCACCAGGGAGATGATGACCCCGGCGATCTCCTTTTTGGGGTGGAGCTTGTGCACCACGTCCGCCTGCACCACGCCCAGGTCGATCATGGCCTTCGCGAAGCGCTTCTGCACCGTGAACAGGCTGACGGCGTTGAGCACGCAGGGGGCCACCACGAAAAACGCAAACAGCGCAATGATGGCCTGGAAAATGAAAATCATCAATCCTTCGTTATCCAAAAATCTATCCTCCTATTATAATTAGTCCACAAATTTCACGGCCACGTCCTCCCGGGCGCTGGCATACAGCATGGTCAGGTAGATCACATCGAAATCCACGATATCTCCCACCTGCGGGCAGGGGTCGCAGTCCTCCACGTCCAGAATGCAGTGGTCCGACGAGCCGCCCACCACCGTCATACCCGGCGTCCGGGGATGCAGCATCATGATATCCCCCACGTCGGCCCGGCCGATGCCGGCAATGGCCCGGCGGCGGATGCCCCGGTCCTCATAGGTGGGCCGGTTGCAGAAGCAGTCCACCATAATTGGCCCCACCGGGTGGGTGGGCTTGTCCTTCACCTCCACGATCTGGGCCCGCAGGGTCATGCAGTCCATCCGCAGATAGTCCATGTCGTGAATGCCCCAGTCCACCTGTAAATCCTTGGCCACTAAGATACCCTCGCCAATGCGCAGGTGGTTGATGCCCTCCGGCATGGTGCCCCAGTGGACCAGGGTGAAGGAGCTGGTGGCTCCGCCGGACACGATCTCCAGCTTCCGGCCGATGGCGTCCTCCACCCGCCGGGCGATATGTACCAGCTGACCCAGATTCTCCGGCGTGGGCTGGATGGAGCCGTAGCACCCCAGGTTCACGCCTACGCCTGCCAGCTCCACATGGGGCAGGTCCCGCTCCACATGGACGCACACGTCCAGCATCTCGTCCTGGTCCCAGAAGCCCTCCCGCAGGTCGCCCAGGTCCGCCATGATCACGGCCTTGTGGACAGCTCCCTGCCGGGCGCAGGCCTCCTCCAGGGCGTCCAGCGTGGCCCGCTCGCTCTCCAGGGAATAGTCGCACCACCGGGCCACGTCCTCCAGCTCGCTTTCCATGGGGATCCGCAGCAGCATATACGGCCCCGGCACCCCGGCCCGGCGGCAGCGGACGATCTGCTCCAGGCGGCTGCTGGCCAGCTGGGTGGCCCCGCAGTCCCGGAACATACGGCCCACCTCCGGCAGGCCGCTGCACCCCTTGATGACGCCGCACACCTGGATGCCCCGGGCGGTGCAGCGGGAGATGACCTCCTCCATATTGTGCCGCAGGCGGCTGCGGCTGATTTCCAGACAGGGATATTGCCGGTTCATATGCGAAAGCCTCGATTCTGGCAGATACATAATATATGAATTATAGCATACTCTTTCCCATCTGGCTACCAATTTTCCACATTTTCCAGCTTGTCAAAAAAGATTTTTTTGACAAGCTGAGTGCGGTCAAAAATAGATGACCACGTCTGGGTGCTGCTGCAGCTCCCACCGCAGATCCTCCAGAAACAGGGCCGCCTCCCGGGGCAGCTGCACCGCCCGCGGGGCGATGAGATAGCTGATGCGGTCCGGAGGCGGCGCGGTAAAGCGGCAGATCTTGGCCCGGCCCGCCCGGCGCATGTGCTCGGCGGCAATGGCCGGGGCCGCCGCCCACACCCGGCGGGTAGGGGGCCACGCCTCTGCCAGCTGCACGGTGTCCGTGTTCAGCAGAGGCCGGGCGGCGGGGCCGAACCAATAGTCGTTCCACACCTGCACCTCCCGCCGCTGGGACACGTTGATCTCCTGAGACATGTCCAGGTCCCGGGGGTCCACCAGCTCCGGATAGTCGCTGCCCTCGGAGCAGATCATGTAGAAGGACTCCCGGAACAGGGGCGTCACCTGAAGCTCCGGGTTGAAGCCCACGTCGTCCTCCACGATGGCCATATCCAGCTCCCGGCGGGTAACGGCCTCCTGGGCCTGCTGGCTGGACAGGGTCTCCACCCGCAGAGCCACCGGCAGGTCCCGCTCCAGAAACCGCTTGTATACCGGCGGCAGCACATATTGGTTGGCGGTGTAGGCAGCGCCGATGCGGAAGTGGGTCCGGGCCTCGGCGGCGGCAATGCCGTGCATCTCGGCCATCAGCCGCTGCCACCGCTGGGCCAGGGGCAGAAACCGGGTTCCCGCCTCCGTCAGCTCCAGCCGCCGCAGGCCCTTGCCCCGGACAAACAGCGGCGTCCCCACCTCGTCCTCCAGGGTCTGGAGCCGGGCGGAAAGGGTGGGCTGGGTGATATAAAGCGCCTGGGCGGCGGCGGTCATGGACCCGCTGCGCAGCACCGTCAGAAAGGTTTCGATCTCCATATCCGTCATGTCGGAGCCCTCCTGGAATTATAGATTGCGACCTATATTATAAGGGAAAAGAACCGATTTTACAAATCCCTTTTTTCGTGTTATCTTATCACTCGCCCGAAGGGGAACCGCACCGGACGCGGCGCGGGAACAGCAGAAAGGAGTGTTCTCAAATGACTAAGACGAATCGCACCGGTATGGTAGTTGCAGCCGTTGTTGCTTCTGTATTGATGGCACTCACGCTGGTGAGCACGGCCACCGGCCACTTCTATGGCCTGACGGTGGTGCTGGCGTTTCTGATGCCGGTTCTGGCTTTCGTGGAGCTGGACCTGCTGTGCAAGCTGCTGTAACGCAAATTCGCTTTTCCATCCTTTTCCATTCCGCATATACCCTCCAAGTTTTTCTCTCTTACAAATGGTCCGCCGCTGCCGGGCGGCGGACCGCAAAAAACACCGCAGGGCTGCCGGGTCCTGCGTTTTTTGCGCCTTGTTAATTATGAACAAATTGTAAACTTTAAAAATCATCTTTCCTTGCGAGTTCTAATATGGTATATTAGATGTCGAGAAAACGCGAAAACTATACCTTCCAAGGAGGTTTTTCCCATGCGCGAATATGTTCTCATGACCGACAGCTGCTGCGACCTGCCGGACCAGATGGCAAAGGACCTGCAGCTGGAGGTGCTGCCCCTGACCATGCACATGGACGGGCAGGACTATCCCAACACCCTGGATGGCGCGGCCATCAGCAACGAGGAGTTTTACCGGCGGATCCGGGCGGGCAAAATGGCCACCACCTCCGCCGTCAACGTGGGCCAGTTTGAGGACGCCATGTCCGCCATTCTGGAGCAGGGGAAGGATATCCTGTGCATCAGCTTCTCCTCGGCCCTGTCCACCACCTATCAGTCCGCCTGTATCGCGGCGGAAAGCGTCCAGGCCAAGCATCCCGAGGGCCGCATCCGGGTCATCGACTCCCTCAGCGCCTCCCTGGGCCAGGGCCTGCTGATGTACCTGACCGCCCACAAGAAGCTGGAGGAGAACCTGACCCTGGACCAGCTGGGGGACTGGGTGGAGGAAAACAAGCTCCATGTCTGCCACTGGTTCACGGTGGACGACCTGAACTATCTGAAAAAGGGCGGTCGCGTGTCCGCCGCCACGGCGCTGGTGGGCACCATGCTGTCCATCAAGCCCATCATGCACACCTCCGATGAGGGCAAGCTGACGGTGGTGGGCAAGGCCCGGGGCCGCAAGAGCAGCCTGAACACCCTCATCGACACCGTGGGCCGTCTGGGCATCAACCTGCAGGATCAGGTGATGTTCATCTGCCAGGCGGACTGCCAGGCGGAGGCGGAGGCCGTGGCCGCCCAGCTCAAGCAGCGCTACGGCGTCAAAGAGGTGTATATCAACTACATCGGCCCTGTCATCGGCAGCCATACCGGCCCCAACACCATGGGCCTGTTCTTTGTGGGAACGGAGCGCTGAGCATGAAGTGGCTGGAGCTGAAGATCGACGCCGCCCCCGCCGGGCTGGAGCCCGTCAGCGCACTGCTGGAGGACCTGGGCATCACTGGCCTGGTCATTGACGACGAGGGGGATTTCCAGGACTTTCTGGAGCACAACCACGCCTATTGGGACTATGTGGACGACCAGCTGATGCAGGAGAAAAAGGGCCTGTGCCGCATCACCTTCTATCTGGAGGACAGTCCCGACGGGTACAACACCCTGGCCCGGGTCCGCATGGCCCTGTCCCGGGTGAAGCAGGAGCACCCCGAATACGGCCGGCTGCTGCTGACCATGGAGAACATGGAGGACACCGACTGGGAGAACAACTGGAAGCAGTTTTACAAGCCCATGGAGATCGGCGACCGGCTGATCGTCATCCCGGAGTGGGAGAGCGCCGGTGTGCCGGAGGGCCGGGTGGCCCTGCGGCTGAATCCGGGCCTCACTTTCGGCACCGGCAGCCACGCCACCACCCGCCTGTGCCTGACGGCCCTGGAAAAGCACGTCCGGGGCGGGGAAACGGTGCTGGACCTGGGCTGCGGCAGCGGCATTCTGTCCATTGCCGCCCTGCTGCTGGGGGCGGACCACGCCGTGGCCTGCGACATTGACGAAAAGTGCATGGACGTGGCCTATGAAAACGCCGCCCTCAACGGCGTGGGCCGGGACCGCTACACCGTCCGCTGGGGCGATGTGGTAACGGACCAGGCCCTGCGGCAGGAGCTGGGCGGCCCCTATGACGTGGTGGTGGCCAACATCGTGGCCGACGTCATCAAGGCCCTGGCCTCCACGGTGCGGCCCCTGGTGAAGGAGGGGGGCATCTTCCTGTGCTCCGGCATCATCGACGACCGGGCGGAGGAGGTGGCCCAGTGCCTGCGGGATAACGGCTGGACCATTGCCGAGACCCGCAGCAGCGAGGGCTGGTTCTCCTATCTGTGCCGATAAAATCAAAACCTCCGGCAATGCCGGAGGTTTTGATTTATGGCGCGCAGGAGTCCTGATCCAGGCCGCTGCGGTATTCGTTGGGGGACACGCCGATGACGTCCCGGAAGGCCCGGGCGAATTTGCTGGCGTTGTCATAGCCGAACTGTCCGGCGATGTCCAGCACCGTCCGGTCCGTGGACCGCAGCAGCTCCGCCGCGCCGTGCATCTTCTGCAGGCGCAGCCAGGCGGCGGGACTGCGGCCGTAGACACCCCGGAAGCTGGCCTGGATCTGGGCGGCGGAGGCCCCGAAATGCCGGGACAGCTCCTGCACCGTCACCTTGCTTTCGGTGTTGGCCAGCAGATAGTCCGCCGTCTTTCTGGCCAGGGACACCTGTCCCCGGGAAAGGCCCGGCGCAGCCGCCTGGGGCTGGGCGGGCACCTCTAAGGCGCTGAGGAACAGCAGCAGCTCCAGGATCTTCACCTTCAGATACCCCCGGCGCAGGTCCTCCGGCACCTGATACAGCTCCGAAAACACGTGCTCCACCCGCCGGGAGGACCGGGCGGCAAAATACCCCCCGGCGGCGCAGAATTTTTCCGCCAGGGCGGCGGGCTGCACCTCCACGTCCTCCAGAAAGCAGGACAGGCACCGGGGCGCCAGCCCCGGGTCCACGGTAACGGTGATGCCGTGGTAGTGGCCGGTGGGAAAGGCGGCCAGGGTGGGCAGCACATCCTGCCGGGCCACAGACAGGTCCCCCGGGGCCAGATAGAAATACCGGCTCCCCAAGCGGTACTCCATGCGCCCCTCCCGGCAGTGGCTGATCTCCAGCACCCCCGGGGCGGCGGGTTCTAAGGGACAGGAGGCGGCATGGACATCGTGATAGCGGATGTCGATGCCGGGAAACACCGGATAAAGGGTCACCGCCGCCTGGCCCCCGTCCGGGGTCTCCCGGCGGACGGTGTGCTCCGGCAGCGGCAAGGGTTCATGCAGACACGCAGATTCCATGGTCACTTTTTCAGGTGGCCCAACAGGCCCCGCTTTTCCAGGGGACGGGACACCACCTCCCCGGCCTGATAGCCGGTGTCGTTGATGACCCGGACCAGCTGCTCCCGGTCCAGGGGCTCCTGGGACTGGATCACGGTCTGGCCCTTGGTGTGGGAGGAGGACACCTTCTTCACCTGGAAATGGCTGCGGACGGCGTCGTTGATGTGGCTTTCGCACATGCCGCACATCATGCCGTCCACCTGGACAATGGTTTCGATCATAGCGTTATACCTCCTTGAGGAAATGGGTTGTTTTTCCTGCGGGGCTATTGCTCCGCCGACAGCAGGCGGTCCCGGAGCTGGGGCAGCCGGTCCTGGGACTGGGCCAGGATGGCGCAGACCGCCGTCTGACAGGCGTCCTCCTCCAGGCCCAGGGCCTGCTGCATCCGGCGGCACAGGGGGCCGAAGCACGCGGCGTATTCCGCGGCGGCCCGGCGGCCCTCCGGCGTCAGGAACACCGTGCCATAGCGCTCCTTTTCCACCAGGCCCGCCTGACAGAGATTCTGGAGCATGGAGTGGGCGCTGGGCTTGGACACGTTCATCCGGGCGGCGATTTCCACCGAGCGGACGCCCCTGCCCTCCCGGCACAGATCGTCCAGCACCAGCAGATATCGGATGGAGGCCGGGGTCATGGCCTGTGGGCAATTAGACATATCTAACCTCCTGGGTGAAAGGGCGGGGGAGACGCGGAGCTGCCCACGTCTCCCCCGGGGATCAGGTCACGGCTGGCTGCGGTGGCACTGGCCATGCATGGCGCAGTGGGCGCACCCTGCGCCGCAGGAGGACTTTCCCTGCTTTTTCTGGCGGATCAGACTGCGGATGATAAGGACTACAATGGCAATAAGGACCAGGGTGATGAGAATGGTGGAGAGATTGGCGCTGATCCAATGCAGCATGGAATTTCACTCCTTTTCGGAAAATGTCGTAAGATGGGATGGAACAGATCAGACGGTGGCGTTGAGCTTGGTGGCCTCCTTATAGGGGCGCACCAGCATATAGACCATCAGGGCCAGGGCCGCCAGGGCGAAGATCAGGCCGATGACATTGACGCTGCCGGTGAACAGGCCGCCGAACTGGTTGATCATCAGGCCGACGAGATAGGCAAAGCCGCACTGATAGCCGATGGCGAACCAGGTCCACTTGCGGTTGTTCATCTCCCGCTTGATGGCGCCGATGGCGGCGAAGCAGGGAGCGCACAGCAGGTTGAACACCAGGAAGCTGAAGCCGCTGATGCCGGTGAAGGCCGCGCCGATGTTCTGATACACGGTGCCGTCGCCGCCGCCATACAGGATGCCCAGGGTGCCCACGATGTTCTCCTTGGCCACAAGGCCGGTGATGGAGGCCACGGCGGCCTGCCAGTTGCCCCAGCCCAGGGGCTTGAAGATCCAGGCGATGACGCCGCCGATGGCAGCCAGGATGGAGCTCTGGATCTCGCTCTCGTCCAGCATACGGAAGGTGCCGTCCACCCAGCCGAAGTAGGTGGTGAACCACACGAAGATGGTGGAAAGCAGGATGATGGTGCCGGCCTTCTTGATGAAGCTCCAGCCGCGCTCCCACATGCTGCGCAGCACGTTGCCCAGAGTGGGCCAGTGATAGGCGGGCAGCTCCATCACGAAGGGAGCGGGATCACCGGCGAACATCTTGGTCTTCTTCAGCATGATGCCGGAGACGATGATGGCGGCCATGCCGATGAAGTAAGCGGAGGTGGAGACCCATGCGCTGCCGCCGAAGATGGCGCCTGCGATCATGGCGATGAAGGGGACCTTGGCGCCGCAGGGGATGAAGGTGGTGGTCATAACGGTCATCCGGCGGTCGCGTTCATTTTCGATGGTACGGGAAGCCATGATACCGGGCACGCCGCAGCCCACGCCGATGAGCATGGGGATGAAGGACTTGCCGGACAGGCCGAACTTGCGGAACACGCGGTCCAGCACGAAGGCGATACGGGCCATGTAGCCGCAGGCCTCCAGGAAGGCCAGCATCAGGAACAGAACCAGCATCTGGGGCACGAAGCCCAGCACCGCGCCCACACCGGCCACGATGCCGTCATTGATCAGGCCGCTGAGCCAGTCGGCGGCGCCGGCAGACTCCAGACCATTGCTGACCAGCACGGGGATACCGGGGACCCACACGCCGTAGTCGGCGGGGTCGGGGGCGTCAAATCCGTTTTCAGTGAGATACTTCACGGCGTCCACAAAGGTCATCTGCACCACGTTGTCCAGCTTGTCCGCACCCTCGGGCAGGGCGTCATAGTAGGCGGTCATGGTGTTGATGGCCAGGGTCTCCTCGTCCTCCACGTCCACGGTGGCGGTGGAGGAGCCGGGCTGGAAGCTCCGCATTTCTGCCAGCAGGGCCTGGGCGTCAAAGTCCTCGGCCTCGGGGTCGATCTCCGTGCCCAGGAAAGCGTCCACAGCCTGGATGGCGGCGGTGTAATCGTCGTTGACGGTGTTATACTCCTTGCTGCCGATGCCCAGCAGGTGCCAGCCGTCGCCGAACACGCCGTCGTTGGCCCAGTCGGTGGCGGGAGCGCCCACGGCCACCATGGCGATCCAGTAAACCAGGAACATCACCACGGCGAAGATGGGCAGGCCCAGCCAGCGGTTGGTGACCACCTTGTCGATCTTGTCGGAGGTGGACAGCTGGCCCTTGTTCTTCTGCTTGTAGCAGCTCTTGATGATCTCGGCGATGTAAACATAGCGCTCGTTGGTGATGATGCTCTCGGCGTCGTCGTCCAGCTCCTTTTCAGCGGCCTGGATGTCCTGCTCAATGTGCTGCATCACGTCGGCGGGGATGCTGAGCTTCTGCAGTACCTTGTCGTCCCGCTCGAAAATCTTGATGGCGTACCAGCGCTGCTGCTCCTCGGGCAGGGTGTGGACGGCGGCCTCCTCAATGTGGGCAATGGCGTGCTCCACGGGGCCGGAGAAGGTGTGCATGGGGATGGTCTTGGTCTGGCCCCTGGCGGCCTTCACGGCGGCCTCGGCGGCGTCCATCACGCCGTCGCCCTTCAGAGCGGAGATCTCCACGATCTCGCAGCCCAGCTGGCGGGACAGCTCCTTGACGTTGATCTGGTCGCCGTTCTTGCGGACCACGTCCATCATGTTCACGGCGATGACCACGGGAATGCCCAGCTCCGTCAGCTGTGTGGTCAGATACAGGTTGCGCTCCAGGTTGGTGCCGTCGATGATGTTCAGGATGGCGTCGGGGCGTTCGCCGATCAGGTAATTCCGGGCCACCACCTCCTCCAGGGTGTAGGGGGACAGGGAGTAGATGCCGGGCAGGTCCATGATGACCACGTCATCGTGCTTCTTCAGCTTGCCTTCCTTCTTCTCCACGGTGACGCCGGGCCAGTTGCCCACGAACTGGTTGGAGCCGGTGAGGGCGTTGAACAGGGTGGTCTTACCGCAGTTCGGGTTGCCCGCCAGGGCAATTTTGATCTGCTTATCCATATGATTCTCGTATCTCCTTTCCGGGAACTTATTCCACTTCGATCATTTCGGTGTCGGCCTTCCGCAGGCTCAGCTCATAGCCCCGGACGGTGACTTCCATGGGGTCGCCCAGAGGGGCTACCTTGCGGACAAACACCTGGGTGCCCCGGGTGATGCCCATGTCCATGATGCGGCGCTTCACGGGGCCCTCCCCGTGGAGCTTCACCACCTGGACCGTCTCGCCGATTTTCACGTCGCGCAGTGTTTTCATGTGGATTCTCTCCTTTTATGTATTTTTTGATTTTCTCAGATCATGATCTTTCGGGCCATTTCCTCGCTGATGGCGATGCGGGCCTCCTTGACCTTGACGATGACGTTTCCGCCCAGGGCCGCCACCACTGTGACGGTGCCCCCGGCCACAAAGCCCAGGTCCTCCAGATGCTTTTTCACCTCGGGGCTGCCGCCCACCCGGTGGATGAGATTTTCTTCGCCCATGTTGGCTAATGTCAGCGGCATCATAGCTGCTTCCCTCCCTGTGATAGCGGTTAGGGGTCGCTAACCGATCGTGAAAAATGAATGGTTAATTCCCCTTAACCTCTTTGCCAAGAAAAAGGTTAAGCTCCCTTAACCGCTGGATAGTTTAACACCTCTAACATTTCTTGTCAACCCCTTTTGGCGAAAAATTTTCCCTCCTTGCAATTTTGGTTAAAATATGCTAACCTATATATAATTTTACTGGAAGGTTGGTACTGTTTGCCATGCAGATCTTGAGAGCCTCAGAGGATTACCTGGAAACCATGCTGATGATGAAGGAGAAGCATGGCTATATCCGTTCCATTGACATTGCGGAGTATCTGGGCGTGACCAAGCCCAGCGTCAGCTACGCCACCAAGCGCCTGCGGGAAAGCGGGTACATCACCATGGACAAGGAAGGGCTCATCACCCTGACGGAGTCGGGGATGGCCATTGCCGCCAGCATGCTGGACCGGCACAAGACCCTGACCCGGTTTCTGATCCACCTGGGGGTGGAGCCGGAGACCGCCGAGGCCGATGCCTGCAAAATCGAGCACGACATCAGCCAGGAGACCTTCCAGGCCATCTGCCGCCACGCAGGCCGGTCAGAATAAGTCCCCCGGGCAAATCCACATTTCCGCCACGGGCAGTGCCGTCCGCCCCTGCGGATACGGGCACCGGCATGCTCTCTGTTCGGGTTCGCAAAAAAAAACGTCCATTTTTATTTGACAAATTCGTCCAAAAGCGTATAATGGTTTTTTATAAGTATCGGAATATTGTGGCATATCGGAAAGGAGACGGACCATGAAAAAGCTCTTGCCCCTTCTGTTGGCGCTGTGCCTGACGCTTTCGGCCTGCGCCGCCCCGGCGGCTGTGCCGCTGCCCGGCGATTCGGTGACCGCCGTCACCGTTACCTACGCCGGAAAAACCGTTACCTGCACCGACCCGGCCCAGGTCCGGGCCATGACCGACGCCGCCCGGAGCCTGGAATTTGTTCCCACGGACGCCTCCGTCACCACCCCCGGCGCCATGTCCATGGAGCTGACCTTCACGGACAGCAGCGGCAGCGCCGTGACCCTGACCCTGCCCCTGACCCAGTCCGGCGGAAAAGTCTATGACGCCGGAGCAGACAGCATTGGAATTTTTGCCGAAATTTTAGGCGAATAGGTTCAAAAAACAGCGGGACGCCCAAGGCATTTCCACAGCCTTGGGCGTCCCGCCTTTTCTCGCCTTTGTCCCGGGACAAACCGCCGGTTTTCCGGGACGTCCCGCTCTGTACCGGGACGGTTTTTTCCGTCAGGGGTTCAGGTGCCGCTTGAAGTTGCCCAGGGTATGTACCCCCTCCTGGACCATGAAGAACGCATGGGGGTCCACCTTCCGGACCTCCTGCCGCCACGCAGGCCGGGAGGGCTGAATACGATAAACGGGCTCCCCGGGCGAAAATCGTCCGGGGAGCCTGCCCGCTTGTTGGAAATGCCCCTGCCGGGGATTCATAGAAAATTAACACAAAAGCCGTCATTCTCCGCTTGTGACGGGGTTTGTTTTATGGTATACTGCAAGAATACTAAAGGATTTCTGCCCGGAGGCGGCCAGGCTGGGGGCAGTTTTTTTGACGGAAGGAGACCAAGATGGACTCAAACAACAGAAACGGCGGAAACAACGGCGGAAACAAGAAGAACAACCGGAATCTGCGCAGCGTCCTCTCCCTGATCGGCTGGGCGTTGGTGCTGACCCTGGTGTTCAACTACATTCTGGCCATGACCAGCGGCGGCAAGAGCTTCGAGATCACCTACAGCCAGATGATGAACCTGGTGCAGGAGGACCAGATCAAGAAGATCGAGCTGAAGGACGGCGTGCTGTATGCCACCCCGGTGGACGGCTATACCTATACCCAGGAGTCGTCCAACAAGAACCAGCAGCCCCGGACCTATACCCAGAGCGAGAAGAATCCCATCACCCTGTACACCACCTACCTGACGGACACCCGGCTGCTTCCCCTGCTGGATGAGCACGACGTGGAGTATTCCAGCCCCGTCAAGAGCTCCTGGAGCGTCCTGGGCGACATCCTGGTGATGTACATTCTGCCTATGCTGCTGACCATGGGGCTGATCGTGCTGGTGATGCGGATCGTGTCCAAAAACGGCGGCGGCATCGGCGGCATCGGCAACGTGAGCAAGTCCAACGCCAAGGTGTATATGGAAAAGCAGACCGGCGTCACCTTCAAGGACGTGGCCGGTCAGGACGAGGCCAAGGAGTCCCTGGAGGAGATCATCGACTTCCTCCACAACCCCGGCAAATACACCGCCATCGGCGCGAAGCTCCCCAAGGGCGCGCTGCTGGTGGGCTCCCCGGGTACCGGCAAGACCCTGCTGGCCAAGGCCGTGGCCGGCGAGGCCAACGTGCCCTTCTTCTCCATCTCCGGCTCAGACTTTGTGGAGATGTTCGTGGGCGTGGGCGCGTCCCGGGTCCGGGACCTGTTCAAGGAGGCCGCCAAGGTGGCTCCCTGCATCATTTTCATCGACGAGATCGACACCATCGGCAAATCCCGTGACGGCGGCCGCTTCGGCGGCAACGACGAGCGGGAGCAGACGCTGAACCAGCTGCTGGCGGAGTTGGACGGCTTCGACCCCAGCAAGGGCGTTATCGTGCTGGGGGCCACCAACCGGCCGGAGGTGCTGGATAAGGCCCTGCTGCGGCCCGGCCGCTTCGACCGGCGCATCACCGTGGACCGGCCCAACCTGGCAGGCAGACTTGCCACCCTGCAGGTCCACACCCGGAACATCCGCCTGGCGGAGGACGTGAATCTGGACAAGATCGCCCAGGCCACCGCCGGGTGCGTCGGCGCGGACCTGGCCAACCTGGTGAACGAGGCGGCCCTGCGGGCCGTGCGCAAGGGCCGCAAGGCCGTGAACCAGAACGACCTGCTGGCGGCCTTTGAAACGGTCATCGCAGGCTCCGAGAAGAAGGGCACCGTCATCACCCAGGAGGAAAAGCGCATCATCGCCTATCACGAGGTGGGCCACGCCCTGGTGGCGGCCAAGCAGAAGAATGCCCAGCCCGTCAGCAAGATCACCATCGTGCCCCATACCCAGGGGGCCCTGGGCTACACCCTGCACCTGCCGGAGGAGGAGAAGTTCCTCATGTCCAAGGAGGACATTCTGGCGGAGATCCGGACCCTGCTGGCAGGCCGGTCCTCGGAGGAGATCGTGTGCAACACCATGACCTCCGGCGCCGCCAACGACATCGAGCGGGCCACGGAGATGGCCCGGAACCTGGTGGCCCGCTTCGGTATGTGCGACGAGTTCGACATGATGGCCCTGGGCACCGTGCAGAGCCAGTATCTGGACGGCGGGTACTCCATGACCTGCGCCCAGGAGACGTATGCCGCGGCGGACCGGGCCACCATTGCCATCATCCGTCAGTGCCACCAGGACGCCAAGCAGATCCTCAGCGAAAACCGGGAGCTGCTGGACAAGATCGCGGCGTATCTGCTGAAGAAGGAGACCATCACCGGTCAGGAGATGATGGCCATCATCGAGGGCCGGGACCCGGAGACCGTGGACAACTACGGCGCCACCCGGGAGGAGGATCAGAAGCTGTTCCGCCCCTCCACCCCGGACGTGATCGAGGCCCCCGCCAAGCACATCAACATCGTGTCGGAGCCCATCCCCATGCCGGACTTCGACAGCCAGCCGGAGGACAAGCCGGAGGACAAGCCGGAGGACAAGCCGGAGGACTCCCAGGACAAGGAATAATCGCCATGCAAAAGCTCCGGGATGAGAACCTCATCCCGGAGCTTTGATTTTTTTACGGCAGGTAGTTCAGCGGGTCCACCAGGGTGCCGTTGCGGGTCACGGCGAAGTGGCAGTGGGGGCCGCTGCTGATGCCGGTGGAGCCCATGCGGGCGATCTGCTGGCCCTTGTACACATGCTGGCCCACAGACACCAGCAGGGAGCTGTTGTGGCCATAGGTGGTGACGAAGCCGTTGCCGTGGTCGATCTTCACGCAGTAGCCCAGGCCGCCGTACCACCCGGACAGGGTCACGGTGCCGCCGTCGGCGGCGTAAATGGCGGTACCGTAGCTGTTGGCGATGTCCAGGGCCTCATGATAGGTGGAGGCGCCGGCCACACTGGCCCGGCGGGGGCCGAAGTAGGAGGTGATAACGCCGTAGCAGGGCCAGCGGAAGCTGCCGGTGGGGAACCAGGTGGGCCGGACCTTGGTGCCCCGGGCCTGGACCTCGGCCACAGGCTGGGACAGGGTCACGGAGGCCACATATTCCCGGGCGGTCTCCTCGCCGTTGATGATGGTCACGTTGGCGGTGACGTCCGCCTTGCCGTACACGCCCTTGGACAGCACCTTGGTGTCGCCCTGGTACATACTGGCGTCGTCCCGGTAGGTGATGGTATAGGGCAGGTCACGGATGTAGTTCTGCCGCTCCACGGCCACCACCGTCAGGTAGGGCACGGCGTTGGAGATGGTCAGCTGGTCCCCGGCGTGGAGCACGGCGATGTCATAGCCGGGGTTCAGGGTCAGAAGCTGCTGATTGGTCATGCCGTTGTCCTCGGCGATGGCGGACCACACGTCGCCAGGCTTCACGGTGTATACCACGGCTCCCTCTTTGGTGGCGTTGAGCTTCTCGGCGATATAGCCCAGGTTGGAGATCAGGGAGCTGTCCACATAGCCCTCCTTGATCTCCACGTTTTCCACAAAGCTGCAGTCCACGGTGTTCTCGGTGATATAGCCCGCCTTCATCTGCTCCAGCAGCTGATCAATGGCTCCGGCGTAGGTGGTGGCGGCCACGGCCTCGCCGTCTACATACAGGGTATAGCCATAGGTGACGTCGCCGATCTGGTCCGTCAGGTTCTCGGCGAACTCCTCCCGGCTCTCCAGGTCCCGGCGGGGGACCACATGGGTCTGGGTGGACAGCAGGGCGGTGTCGATGGCGTAGTCCTGGTCCTCCAAGGTCTGGCGGGTGACGGTCTCCAGCTGCTGCACCGCCTGGTCCACCGTCCGGCGGGAGCCAACGGTGCCCAGGTTGATGCCGTCATAGCGGACGGTGGTGCCGATGGTGTATACCGACAGCAGCACGATCACCGCCGCCGCCGTGACGCAGGTGCCCAGGAAGATGGCCGGGTGCAGGTGCAGCCGCTCCAGCAGGCCCCGGATGCTGCCGCTGCGGCGGATGTTGTGCTTGCGGCGCAGGGCAAACCGCTCCCGCAGGCCCGCGCCCATCCGGGGCATACTGCCCCAGGCGAACAGCAGCAGCTGGGCCAGGCGGTTTTCGGACTCCGGAAACTCCCGGCGCTTCTTCTGGTGGGCCAGGCTGCGCAGGCGATGCCAGCCCTCCCGCAGGGGGGCGATGACGTGGCGCTTCACGGCGGTCTGGATGTCCAGGTCCAGCCAGTCGGGATTTTCCCGGATGTACCAGGCCCAGTCCTTCAGATTCTGCCGCCAGAGCTGCCAGATGCTGCGCCGCTCCTCCGGCGTGATGTTGACGTCGTTGACGTCTTTATGCATAAGGTCTTGTTTCATAATCAGGTTGCCTCAAAAAGTTACAAATTCGTTACAAAAATATATGATACATGGTTTTCCCCCATCCGTCAAGGGATTTCACGGGAATTAACAGCTTTTTCATATTTAATCCCCGGTAAATTCCGGAAAATCCGCCGGTATTTGCCGGGAAAAGGGGCGGGAGACAAATATGGCTCCCGCGGAAAATGGGGATTTACTTTTTGTATAAAGTGCGGTATAATCTACTTCCTGTATAAAATAGAGAGATGGGTGAGAGAGAATGGCAACTGATTTTTCCCGCACGCTGAGCCTGCTGCGGCAGGAGAAGGGCGTTTCCCAACGGAAAGCGGCGGCGGAGCTGGGCATCAGCCAGGCCCTGCTGAGCCACTATGAAAACGGCATCCGGGAGCCGGGCCTGGCCTTCGTGACCCGGGCGTGCGACTATTACCATGTGTCGGCGGACTATCTGCTGGGCCGGACCCTGAGCCGGGACGGGTCCATCATCGAGGCCGGGGACGTGTACGACTCCTCCGGCGAAAAGGGCAGCCTGCGGGGCAGCATCATGGCCACCCTGCAAAAAAAGCTGGTGGTGAACACCGCAGGGGTCCTGTTTGACCAGCTGGGCAAAACCGGCAGCCGGGAGGCCGTCACCGCCGCCGGGGACTATCTCAGCGGGGCGCTGTACAGCCTGCTGCGGCAGCTGTATCGCCGGGGCGGCGGCAACGAGGACTTCTTTGCCGTGTCTCCCGGGGACTATGACGGCGGCCTGGTGCAGGCGGACATGACCATGAGCCAGGTGCGGTACCGCCGGGCCCTGAGCCAAGCGGAGGAGGTCCAGGAGATCACCCCGGACACCCTGACCGCCGGGTATCCCGGCCTGGGTCAGAGCGTGGCCCAGGTGATCCACAACACCGACGAGCGGTGCAAGACTTTGCAATAACCAAATAGGAGGTATCCCCCCATGTCTGACGAGACGAAAGCCAGCGCCACCGTGTCCGACTACCTCCGGTGGCGGGGCGACCTGACCTTTGCCCAGGACGGGTTCAACGAGGTGGACAACCTGCTCCTGTGCATCATTTCCTATATCAAGCTGGAGAACATCCCCCGGCTGCGCAGCTTCGACCCCCAGGACGCCATGCCCATGGGAGACGTGTGCCGCCTGCTGACGGAGGAGGACGAGCAGCTGGGCCTGTCCACCCTGGACTACATCCCCCTGATGCGACAGGCGGCGGAAACGCCCCGGTTCCGGGAGGTGTCCCTGTTCGCCTTTGAGAGCCTCCACGACGAGGACCGGCAGATGCAGTTTGCCGCCGTGTCCTTCCTGCTGCCGGACGGCAGCGTATACGCCGCCTATCGGGGCACGGACATGACCATTGTGGGCTGGCAGGAGGACTTCAACATGAGCTTCCTTTCCGCAGTCCCCGCCCAGGTGAAGGCCGCGGAGTATGCCGGGGCCGTGGCCCGGGCCTGCCCCCGGCGGCCCCTGCGCATCGGCGGACACTCCAAGGGCGGCAATCTGGCCGCCTGGGCGGCGGTGCACCTGGACGAAAAGCTCCAGCGCCAGCGGCTTATCGCCGCCTATAACAACGACGGCCCGGGCTTCAGCCGGGACCTGGTGGACACCCCCAGCTATCAGGCGGTGGCGGATCGGCTGTTCACCTATATCCCCGCCTCCTCCATCGTGGGGGTCCTGCTGGAGCACGCCGAGGACTATGAGGTGGTGGACAGCACCGCCCGGTCCATTATGCAGCATGAGCCCCTGTCCTGGTGCGTGGAGGGGCCCCACTTTGTCCACCTGGGCCAGCGCTCCCAGCTGGGCCAGCTGTCCGACGGGGTGCTGCGGGAGTGGATCGGCTCCATGAGCTCCCGGGAGCGGGAGCAGTTCTCCCGGGCGTTTTTCGACATCCTCAGCCGGGGCGGCCGCACCAAGACCCTGGAGGACCTGCGCAGCGGCGGTCTGGCCGCCGGAGCGGCCCTGGTCCGGGAGTATGCCGGGGCCGACGAGGAGAAGAAAAAGATCATCTCCGAGATCTTCCGCCGCCTGGCGGTGGACGTGAAGGACGAGCTGATGAAAGCCGCCGGAGCCGGGGTGCGCCGGGCCGGGGAGACCATCCTGGCCACGGGCCAGGCCATCGCCGACCTGCGGAAATGAGGATTTTATCCTGAATATCGAGTTTACTGCCGTGTTTTGCGTGACACGGCAGTAAATTTTTACCATTTTGAAAACTTTTGTTACCAATCTGTAATTTTTTGTAGCTTTTTTGAAACCATTGTGGTATAGTATCTCTTGTCGTTAGAAAATCCCCTTATGGAAAGGAAGTCTTACCCATGGTATCCCGACGTTTCGCCTGTCTGTTTCTGGCCGTGTCCATGACGCTGTCCAGCATCTGGATCGTCAGCGCAGATCAGAGCCATCAGATACAGGACGCGGCTGAGGCCGCCGCCAGCTACTCCGCCGCCGTGCAGGCGCTGGAGGAGGCCGGCCTGTCCCAGTCCGCCCAGGCCAATTCCAACATCGCCATCGACCTGGGGATGCTGGAGCAGGAGGAGACGGTGGACCTGTCCCAGCTGGCCGTTCAGGCGGTGCAGCTGCAGCAGGAGGAGGAAGCCCGGCAGGCGGAAGCCGCCCGCCAGGCCAACCGCGAGGCCGCCCGCCGCACCGGCCGTCAGGCCGCACGCCAGGCCCTGCTGGACGCCTATGACGGCGCCATGGCCGCCCGTCAGATCACCGTGTACGCCGCACCCAGCGACAGCGCCGCCTCCCTGCGGACCCTGCGCCAGGGCAAGGTGGCCCGGCTCAACGACGTCACCGAGGACGGCAATTGGTATCAGATCACCTTCAGCGGCACCACCGGCTATGTCCGGGCTGACGGGTGCCAGACCGTGCAGTACAGCGACTACGCCGGGACCTCCGCCGTGAAGAGCGCCCGGGAGGACCTGGTGGACTATGCAAAGTCCTTCCTGGGCACCCGCTATGTGTGGGGCGGGGCCTCCCCCAGCGGGTTCGACTGCTCGGGCTTCACCATGTATGTCTACACCCACTTCGGCTATCGCATGTCCCACGGGGCCAGCGACCAGCTGTACGCCTTCACCCGGGTGTCCACCGCCGAGCGGCTGGCCGGGGACCTGGTGTTCTTCTCCTATGGCGGCGGCGACATCTCCCATGTGGGCATCTATCTGGGCGGCGGGGCCTTCATCCACGCCACCTCCAACGGCGGGGTCAAGATCAGCTATTTCGATGGCTATTACAGCAGCACCTATGTGGGTGCGGTGCGGATCCTGGCCGACTGACAACGCTTTACTCTCTCATCCCCCCTTTGCTTCTCCGCGCAGCGGTCCGACGCTGCGCGGAGAACTATTTTTTCTGCCGGATTTCACCGAATCCGTTTGCCGTATTTTCGCATTTGTGCACGATTGAAAGACAAAATCGCTTATTTTGGCGATGGAGGGTTGACCTTTCCGCATTTTCCCCCTATAATGAAGGAACTGACGATTTCTTTACATAAGGAGGCGATGCGGCGTGGCCGCCATCAACCGCAGCACCGATATGACCACCGGCTCCATCTGGAAGCGCATGGTCAGCTTCGCAGTGCCGGTCTTTTTGGGCAATCTCTGCCAGCAGCTGTACAACACGGTGGACAGCGTCATCGTGGGCAAATTTGTGGGCAAGCAGGCTCTGGCCGCTGTGGCCAGCAGCGGCAACCTCATTTTTATGATGACAGGCTTTTTTATGGGCCTGTTCATCGGCGCGGGCATCGTCATTGCCCAGTATTTCGGGGCCAGGAACTATGAAAAGGTCCGCTCCGCTGTGCACACGGACATCGCCTTTGCCCTGTGCTGCGGTGTGCTGCTGACCCTTCTGGGCGTGTTCTTCACCCCCACCCTCCTCACCTGGATGCGGACACCGGCGGACGTGCTGGACACCTCCATTCTGTATTTCCGGCTGTACTTCCTGGGAAGCCTGGCCACCATCCTGTATAACGCAGGTATGGGCATTCTGCAGGCGGTGGGCGACAGCCGCAGCCCCCTGTACTATCTGGTTATCTCGTCGGCGGTCAACGTGGCCCTGGACCTGCTGTTTGTGGGGGCCATGGATATGGGCGTGGCAGGCGCCGCCGTAGCCACCGTGATCAGCCAGGTGGTCAGCGCCGTCCTGTGCATCATCAAGCTGACCCGGTCCGACGGGCCGTACCGGCTGGAGATCAAGCGCATCGGCTTTGATCTGCCTCTGCTGAAGAAAATCACTTCCCAGGGTGTTCCCTCCGGCGTGCAGAACTCCATCATCGCCATCGCCAACGTGGTGGTGCAGTCCAACATCAACACCTTCGGCTCCGACGCCATGGCGGGCTGCGGCTCGTATTCCAAGGTGGAGGGCTTCGTGTTCCTGCCCATCACCGCCTTCGCCATGGCTCTGACCACCTTCATCGGCCAGAATCTGGGAGCGGGGCAATTTGACCGGGCCAAGCAGGGCGCGCGGATCGGCATCCTGTGCTCCATGGCCATGGCGGAGCTTATCGGCGTGGCGCTGTTTTTCCTGGCCCCCTATGCCATGCGGCTGTTCAACGACGACCCGGCCGTGGTGGCCATCGGTGTGCGCCAGTCCCACATTGAGGCGCTGTTCTTCTGCTTCCTGGCCTTTGCCCACGGCGTGTCCGCCGTGCTGCGGGGCGCGGGCCGGGCCCAGGTGCCTATGTACACCATGCTGGGCTGCTGGTGCATCCTGCGGGTCAGCTACATCACCCTGGCCCTGAAGGTCTGGCCGGATATTGCCACCATTTTCTGGGCCTATCCCATCACCTGGAGCGTCAGCTGTGTGGTGTTCCTGATTTATTACCTGAAGGCCGACTGGGTCCACGCCCTGGAAAAGAGCCTGTAAATATGCTTCAACCCCCTGACGAAATTTTTTCGTCAGGGGGTTGATTTTTGTGCGTGATGGGAATATACTACCAACATACCACATTGGTAGTAGTTTTTAGAAACCGAGGTCATTTCCATGGAAGCGTCTGTGGTTTTCCGATGTTGTAAGGTGTCCGTCCGCTGAAAAAACAACCAACATCTTACAATATAAAGGAGAAATCAACCATGTCTCATATCTATACCTCCGCCGATCAGCTGATCGGCCGCACCCCCCTGCTGGAGCTGACCCATCTGGAGAAGAAATACGGCCTGAAGGCCCGTATCCTGGCGAAGCTGGAGTATCTGAACCCCGCCGGGTCCGTGAAGGACCGCATCGCCCGGGCTATGATCGATGATGCCGAGGCCAGGGGCCTGCTGCACGAGGGCAGCGTCATCATCGAGCCCACCTCCGGCAACACCGGCATCGGCCTGGCCTCCGTGGCCGCCGCCCGGGGCTATCGGGTCATCATCGTCATGCCGGAAACCATGAGCGTGGAGCGCCGCCAGCTGATGAAGGCCTACGGTGCGGAGCTGGTGCTCACTGAGGGGGCCAAGGGCATGAGGGGGGCCATTGCCAAGGCCGAGGAGCTGGCCCGGGAGATTCCCGGCAGCTTCGTCCCCGGCCAGTTCGTCAACGCCGCCAACCCCAAGGCCCACTTTGACACCACCGGGCCGGAGATCTGGCAGGATACCGACGGGCAGGTGGACTGGTTCGTGGCAGGCGTCGGCACCGGCGGCACCATCACCGGCGTGGGGCAGTATCTGAAGTCCCGGAACGCCGCCGTCCGGGTGGCGGCGGTGGAGCCGAAAAGCTCGGCGGTGCTGTCCACCGGCGTGGCCGGGGCCCACAAGATCCAGGGCATCGGCGCGGGCTTTGTGCCCCAGGTGCTGGACACCCAGGTCTATGACGAGATCGTCCCCGTCACCAACGAGGACGCTTTTGCCCTGGGCCGGGAGATCGGCCATACCGAGGGCGTGCTGGTGGGTATCTCCTCCGGCGCCGCCGTGTGGGCGGCTCTGCAGATCGCCCAGCGGCCGGAGTCCACAGGCAAGACCATCGTGGCGCTTCTGCCGGACACCGGCGACCGGTATCTGTCCACTCCCCTGTTTGCAGAGTAATGAATTGCATAAAGCCAGGCCCTCCGGCTGACGCCGGAGGGCCTTGTCGCGTTTTGAGTCACTTCCCCTGGGTGATCTGCTCGCACAGCCACTGGGAGAACAGATAGGCGAACTTTCCGTAGGGATGGACGCCGTCGCCGGTGTATTCCGGCAGCATGAAGCCGTCGTCGCCGCAGAACAGGGTGTCCGAGTCCAGGCAGCGGATGCGGTCGCCGTCGGCCAGCTCCGCAAAGCCCTGGTTCACGGCGGTCAGGCGGCTGTGGGCAAAGCTGGGATTCCCGGCAGCCACGTCGGCGGTGACGCCGTAGACCTTCAGAATGTAGATGGTGGCGTCCGGCTGGAGCTGGCGCAGCTGCTCCAGGTCGCTCTGGTAGGTGTCGAACAGGTTCCCCAGGGGATAACCGGCCTCGTTGAGACCCAGCATCACGAAAATGTGGCTGTATTGCTTGCTGCGCAGCAGGGACCCCAGGTCCGTCGCGCCGAAATTCTTGTCGGAGGCAGTGGTGGAGAACATCTTGAACACCGTCATGCCCACGTCGGCGAAGTAGTCGGCGCTGCCCAGCCGGGCATAGTTGGCCACGTTCACCATCCGGGAGTCGCCGATAAACAGGGCGTCGTCGAAAAAGCTCTCGTCCTGGCCGTATACGGCGTTGGTGACCACCACCGGCGGCTCAGGCTCGGGCTCGGGTTCCGGCTCAGGTTCAGGCTCAGGATCGGGTTCCGGTTCGGGGTCCGGCGCTGGCGGGGCGTCTTTCGCCGCCAGCATCCGCTGCCAGTCGGTGTCGTCCCGCAGCATCAGAAAGGGCACGGCGATGGCCCACTTGTCGTCATAGCCGCCCACGTATTTTTGCAGCTGTCCCTTCATCACCAGGCCGCACACAGCGGCGGCTGCGGAGGTGACCACCAGGATGGCGGCCAGGACCAGGGGGCGGAAATTCTTGATATGCTTCATGATAACGCCCCCTTTAGAACGAGAAGTACATAAACGGATCGTTGGTGGCCACGGACATGCAGTAAACGCAGGCCCAGAACAGCACCGCCAGGATCACCGTGCCCAGCCAGGTGCCGCGGATGCGGTTCCACAGCTTCTCCGGCCCGGGGGTGGAGAACACGATGCCCAGCACCAGCAGCCACCAATACTGTTTGCCGTACTGCAGCCAGTCCCCGGCGTTGACGGCGATCCCCCGGGACACGAGGGAAAACATTCGGCCCAGGTAAACGCCGATGCGGCTCACCGAGGGGATGGCGAACAGCAGCCAGCTCAGGGGGATCATCAGCACCATGTACACCCGGGAGATTACCCGGCTGCGCGCCAGCACCCGGCCCCATCCGGCCCGCTCCAGGGCGATGAGGGCGAACAGCAGCAGGCCCCACAGCAGGAAGTTCAGGGTGCTGCCGTGCCACAGGCCCGTCAGGACCCACACCGCCAGCAGGTTCAGATAGGTCCGGGCCGTCCCCTCCCGGCTGCCGCCCAGGGGGATATAGACGTAATCCCGGAACCAGGAGCTGAGGCTGATGTGCCACCGCCGCCAGAAGTCCTGCATGGAGCGGGCGGCGTAGGGGTGTTCAAAGTTCCGGGGCAGCCGGAAGCCCAGCATCCGCCCCAGGCCCAGGGCCATCCAAGAATAGCCGCAGAAGTCCAGATACAGCTGCAGGGAATAGGCTGCGATGCCCATCCACGCCAGAGGCGTGGACACGCTCTCGTAGCCGATGTTCCCCACCTGACGCCACAGGCCGCCGATCTGGTTGGCCAGCAGCACCTTCATGGACAGGCCCAGGATAAAGTCCCGCAGGCCGCTGTCAAAGTCCTCCAGGCCCGGCCGGGGCGGGCCGGACAGTTGCTCATGCAGGGACAGGGGGTCCATCAGCGGGCCGGACAGCAGCTTGGGAAACAGCAGCACGCCGGTGAAAAACAGCAGGGGCTTTCTTTCCGCCGGGACCCGGCCCCGGTACACGTCGATCAGGTATGCCGCCAGCTGGAAGGAATAGAAGCTGATGGCCAGGGGCAGCGTCACTCCCAGACCCAGGAGTCCGGCGTATTTGAAGAAGAACAGGCAGCCGAACAGGGCCGCCAGGCCCAGCACCAGCAGTCCCCGGCTCTCCCGGGGCCGCATCCGCAGCCCCAGCAAATACACCAGAACCGCCAGACCCAGCAGCGGAGCCAGGCACCAGGGCCGCTGCCACACGCCGATGACGTAGAACACCAGGCTCCCCAGGCACAGCAGGCCCGCCCGCCAGCGGGCGGGGACTAGATAAAACGCCGCCAGAAACAGCGGCAGAAACACAAACACAAACGGAAGTGTATTAAAACCCATGAAAATATCCCTCTTAATTCTGGCGGGGCCGGGCCCCGGATGATCTCGCAAGGCATATTATAAGGCGGCCCCGGCGGAAAAGTCCAGTTAAAAAGAGGAAACAAAATGTAACAAATAATGACAAATACCCCGGCGCAGTGCGCCGGGGTATTTGGAGCATATAACGCTTTTCGCCTACCGCTGACCCTTGTCGTAGGGGATGCCCTCGGCCTTGGGGGCCCGGGACTTCTTGGAGGTAAAGGCCAGCACCAGCAGGGTGATCAGATACGGCAGCATCCGGTACAGGTGGGCGCTGATGCCGATATTGGCCAGCAGGAACACGCCGTCGCCGTTGATGTCGATGCTGGCGTATGCCGCGGCGATGCACTTGAACAGGCCGAACAGCAGGGACGCCCCGGCGATGTTCAGAGGCTTCCAGTTGCCGAAGATCATAACGGCCAGAGCCAGGAAGCCGAAGCCCGCCACGTCGCCGTTGGAGGAGCAGTTGGCGGTGGTCATGGCGTACACGAAGCCGCCCATGCCCGCCAGTGCGCCGGAAATGGTAACACCGGCATAGCGCATTTTATACACGTTGATGCCCAGGGAGTCCGCCGCCTGGGGATTTTCGCCGCAGGCCCGCAGACGCAGGCCGAACTTGGTCTTGTACAGGATGACGGACAGAATGATGAACAGCAGGATGCAGACGTAGGTGGCCAGGTAGATCTTATTCAGGAAGGTTTCCCCGAAGAAGCCCCAGTCCACGTTCTTATCCACGCCGAAGGTGGACTTTTTCAGCATGAACCAGCTGGCAGAGTCGCCGGTGGCCATCTGCAGGGTGTTCTGGTTGGCGATGATGCGGATCAGGAACAGCACCAGGGCCGGAGCCATCAGGTTCAGGGCCGTGCCGCCGATGGTCTGGTCGGCCCGGAGGTTGATGGACGCAAAGCTCAGCAGCAGGGAGAACACCGCGCCCATGGCCGCCGCCACCAGCATGGTCAGAAGCTCCAGCCCCTGAAGGGCCACCCAGTCACCGGCCTGCTTGGCGGCCAGCACCGCCTGGGAGCCCTGCATCAGCCGCACGAACAGCACGCCGATGAAGGCGCCGAAGATCATGATACCCTCCAGGGCCAGGTTGATGATACCGCTTCGCTCGGCGAACACGCCCGCCAGGGCCACGATCATCAGGGGCACCGCGTAAATCAAAGTCTGTTGGATCAGAAACGTCATGCCTGGTCGCCTCCTTCCTCCGTCTGGACCGTTACCGGCTCTGCCGGTTCCGTGGGTTCCTCCGCCGGTTCCTTCGGGGGTGCGGCGTCCGCCGCCGGGGCGGCAGTCTCCTCCACATGGGCGTGGGGCTTTTTCTTCCGGGACAGCATCATGCGGATGGCCAGGGAGAAGGCGGACAGATACACGATGACGGAGATGATGACATCGGTGATATACTCGTTATAGGCCGTCAGGTTGGTCAGCTGCAGACCCACGATGTTCAGCATGGCCATGAAGATGCCGGTGAAGATCACCGCGATGGGGTTGTTCAGGGCCAGCAGGGCCACGGGAATGCCGTTGAAGCCCACGGCGGGCAGGGCCTGATAGGTGGACCAATAGAACTCCGTGTTGCCGGAGAGCCAGTACAGGGCCGCGCCGGCTCCGGCCAGAGCACCGGCGATGGCCATGGACAGCACGATGTTGCGCTTGTCCCGGATACCGGCATAGCGGGCGGCGTGACGGTTGGCGCCGCAGGCCTTCAGCTCATAGCCCAGGGTGGTCTTGTTCATCAGGATGTACATGGCGATGGCGATGACGATGGCAACGAGAATGCCGCCGTTGACCTGGGAGCCGGGGAAGATGGCGTCCAGCCCCAGCTTGGGGGTGGCCACGCCGTTGAAGGTGGTCTTATAGATATAGCCGGACTTGGTGCTCTCGACCATATTCTTGAAATTGCTGATGTCGAACATCCAGGTCACCAGGTTGGCGGCGATCCAGTTGGTCATGATGCACGCCAGTACCTCGTTGATGTTCAGCAGGGCCTTCACCAGGCCGGGAATCGCGCCCCACAGAGCGCCGGACAGGCACCCGGCCAGGAAGGCCAGCACCCAGATAACGCCCGCGGGCACCGCGCTGGAGGGAATGGACAGGGCCACCATCAGGGTGACCATGGTGGAGATCAGATACTGGCCGGGGGCGCCGATGTTAAAGAGGCCCGTCTTGAAGGCCACGGCCACGGAAAGGCCCGTCATAATCAGGGGCGTGGCCCGGAACAGCATGTTGCCCAGGTTCACGGCGTTGAAGCCCCAGGTCAGGGTACCGGCGGCGTCGCGGCCGGTGCTGAAGATACCGGCGAAGATGATGCGGATGCCGTCCCATGCGCCGCTCAGGGAGATCTTCTCGTTGCACAGGCCCACGATCAGAACGGCGATGCCGCCCACCAGAAGACCCGCCACAATGGAGATCAGGGATGAGAGCACCTTTTTGGTGCCGTCTTTTTCGTAAAGCGCTGCCAGTGCGTTCTTTTTCATGCCTGGTCACCTCCCATATCGTCCCGCTTGGCGCCGGACATATACAGGCCCAGCTCGGCCACGGTGGTGGTTTTTGGATTCAGCTGGCCCACAAGCTGGCCCTCGTACATCACCAGGATGCGGTCGGACAGGCTCATGACCTCGTCCAGCTCCAGGGACACCAGCAGCACCGCCTTGCCCCGGTCCCGCTCGGCCACCAGCTGGCTGTGGATATACTCGATAGCGCCCACGTCCAGGCCGCGGGTGGGCTGCACCGCCACGATCAGGGACTTATCCCGGTCCACCTCGCGGGCGATGATGGCCTTCTGCTGGTTGCCGCCGGACATGCTGCGGGCGATGGTCACGGGACCCTGGCCGCTGCGCACGTCGTACTGGTCGATGAGGTGCTGGGCGTATTCCCGGACGGCGGCGTTCTTAATGAAGCCCGCCTTCTGGAACTGGGGCTCCAGATACCGCTGGAGCACCATGTTCTGCTCCAGGGTGAAGTCCAGGATCAGGCCGTGCTTATGCCGGTCCTCGGGGATATGGCTCATGTTTTCGCCCCGGCGGCGGATGGAGGTATGGGTGATGTTCTTGCCGCACAGCTCCACGGTGCCGCCGGTGATCTTATCCAGGCCCGTCAGGCCCTGGACGAACTCCGTCTGGCCGTTGCCGTCGATACCGGCGATGCACACGATCTCTCCGGCCCGGACCTCCAGGCTCACATCGTGAACGGCGTCCCGCTTGTGCTGGTGGGAGGCCACGCACATGTGCCGCACCCGCAGAACGGGGTCCTTGGGCTGGGCAGGCTCCTTCACCACCTGCAGCTGCACCGGGCGGCCCACCATCATGTTGGACAGCTCCTGCTTGTTGGTGTCGCAGGTGTTCACCGTGCCCACATACCGGCCCTTGCGCAGAACGGTGACCCGATCCGCCACGGCCATGATCTCGTTGAGCTTGTGGGAGATAAACAGGATGGACTTGCCCTCCTTGGTGAGGCTGCGCATGATGTCCATCAGCTCGTCGATCTCCTGGGGAGTCAGAACGGCGGTGGGCTCGTCGAAGATGAGGATCTCGTTGTCGCGATACAGCATCTTCAGGATCTCCACCCGCTGCTGCATACCCACGGTGATGTCCTCCACCTTGGCGTCCAGGTCCACCCGCAGGCCGTACCGCTGGGACAGCTCCTGGACCTTCTGCCGGGCCGCCTTTTTTTGCAGGAAGCCCAGCTTGGTGTCCTCCGCGCCCAGGATGATGTTGTCCAGGACGGTGAACACGTCGATGAGCTTGAAGTGCTGGTGCACCATGCCGATGCCCAGCGCCGTTGCGTCGTTGGGGTCGTTGATTTTCACCGGCTTGCCGTTTTTGCGGATCTCGCCCTCCTCCGGCTGATACAGGCCGAACAGGACGGACATCAGCGTGGACTTGCCTGCGCCGTTTTCGCCCAGCAGGGCGTGGATCTCACCCTTGCGCAGCTGCAGGGTGATGTCGTCGTTGGCCTTGATGCCGGGAAACTCCTTGGTGATGTGAAGCATTTCGATCACATACTGGGGAGATTGCTCCATGCCGCCACCTACTTTCTCTCATTTTCCTGCCCGCTGCAATCGCTTCCGCCAGCGGACAATGTAACAAGTTTATTATAACGGTTGCGGTCGGGAATTGCAAGAACGAACCGGAAAAATAGATGTTTTTTGCATCCTTTTGCATCCGGACAAAAGCATCGCCGCTTGGTGGCCTATCGTTCGGTAGGTATAATGTAATGGACGTCATGCATTACTTCACCGGGCTTGTGCGTTTCCATATTCGTCCGGAGCGGGAGGCAGACGCAAGGCACCCGTCTGGAGTCCTATCGAAAGCTGAAAACTGAGAACGCCTATGCCGCTGACAGCAGCCGGTATTTGGAAGCAAAACGGGAAAAATTCAAGGAGATATCCAAAATCAATAAATCAGACAGGAAAAGATAGCTGAAAATTGCAGGGCCGATCATCCGCAAGCCAACAGGCAGCGCGGATGACCGGCTCTTTTGTTTTTCTCTATCACATCAGTCTGGCTCAGCCGGAGGGGTTTCATTTTTCCTGTTCTCTCAGCAGGGAATTGGGCGATATCTCAAGTGTTACGCCGCCCATACCAAGGGTGGTTTTGATCCCGATGCCGCAGAGAGTGGAAAACACCAGCAGCAGATTCCACACCTCCTGCATAGGCGCGCTGAGGGTGGAGGAGAGCGTCAGGCGTCCCGAAAATCCGGGGATTCTTGCGGATTTCAGCGTATAGCGCCCCGAGCGAAGCTGATAGTCTGTGATGCGGACGCCGCGCTCCAATGCGGATGCCGCATCCTCATCATCCAACGAATACTCCGGAAACCATGCGTTCCATTTGGCCAGCAGACTCCTCAGCAGCAGCCGCTCCTGGGGAAAGATCACATAGCTGCCGTCCTGCTTGAAGGAGCTGGTGGTGTGAAAGCGTATGGTGACCCGCGAGGGCAGCCGCAGCTCCCTGGCGTACAGAACAAGCTCCTGCGCCGATGCAAAGCACCGCTTGTCCAGCAGAGCGGCCTGCAGCGTTGTTTGGCGCAGCGCAATGCAGGAAATGCTCTCCAGCACGGGCTCCAGCAGCTCATACAGCTCCCCTTGAAATACACTGACGACCCATAGGGTCCGGTTTTCCGCCTTATCATAGCGGATATACTGCGAGAGGGGTTTTTCTCCCTGCTCATGCAGCTGCCGGCCGATATCCTCCGGAAGCTGCTCCAGAAGCCAGCCATATAAGCGGTAAGCCATCATAGACGGAATGGGGGCCCCATCGGCAGAGCGCAGAGCGAAGCAATATTGTCCGATCACCGCACAGACACCTCGCAGATTCCGTAGGGATACATTTTCCCGTTCCACTGGGTGTATTTCATCATATGGGGCGACATCCCCCACCCCTCGTCATATTGATGGTAATGTCCCCGGAAGGTGCAGTGCATATATGCAGAGACCTCATGCAGCGCCTGCTCCTCTCCATAGTAGGGATAGGCCAGCGATTTGGAAAAGAAGCCTGCGCCGCCGCCGAGGATCAGGCAGTGATTCATTCTGCCCGGAGCCGCCCCTTCCGGCAGTGCAAAGCCGCAGGCGTAGGTTTCCTCATAGTATCGGTCAAACGCCTCGATGGCGTCCACAATGGACTCGGCCGTCAGCTGTCCATGCAGGACGGATTGATCCAGCGTCAGAGAAAAGCGGATCCTTGTTCCCGGAGCCACTGCCTCGCGGCACAGATTGATGGCATTGACCTCGCCGCCGAATGCCGCGTCTCTCTTTCCGGTCAGCGTCATGGCGTTGTTGGGGATGGGTTCGCTGTCGGAAACAAGCACACCCCGCAGAAGGCTGCTCACGGCGTCCAGGCGCGTTTTTCCTTTGCTGTCGCGGACAAAACGCAGGGTGTTCAGATATTCCCGCTCCGGAATACCGTCCTCCTTGCTGTAGTCCCGCCAATTCCGGGTGCCCAGTATCCCCTGCTCCTGCATGGCCTGATACAGCAGGACCGTGCGCAGGGCGCCCTTGACACTGCTGCCGGGAACATAGGGGCGGAAGGCATTGTCGCGCATAAATGCCTGAATATTCTTCAGGCTGTGTTCCGCGTCCAGCGCATCGCCTGCCGGCAGGTCGTAAACGCAAAGCGCCCGGATTCCTGCCTCGTCCAGTCCGCACTCCTGCCGGAGGAAGCTGTGGAGGTTGGTGCTCCCGCCCAGAATAAACCGCTCATAGCTGTCGGCCAGATCGTTTTCCGCCAGAAAGCGGATAAACCGATTGCGGTGCAGCACAGAGACCCGATTGCTCCTGCGGTTATAGATATACTCCGTGCGCTGATAGCTCTGACCGCTGCCGACAAACAGCGGAGACCGCACGGTCAGGATCAGCTCATACTGCTGAAGCTGTTCCAGCTCTCTCATACGGACACCCCCAAAAGAAGCGGCTTGCTGAAGCGATACACCGGATGGTCCTGCCTGGCCGCCAGATAGAGAGCTCCGCCGAAGCGCCGCCGCACCACAGAGCCTGCCGTCAGGAAGAATTGCTCTCTCTTTTTCTGCCCCGATGGCGCAAAGGAGTCGGAGCTGACAAATCCGCCCCGTCTGGTCAGCGTGTAGGACGCATCTTCCATGGTGCGCTCCAGCTCCTCCTCATCAGGAAGCGCCGTGGTAAGCAGCAGATAGGCGGGAGCATCCCGGCAAAGCGCCCGGAACAGCCACGCTGTCTGCTCATCGAAGGGGTCATTCAGATAAATCTCATCATCAACCGTAAACTTTCCATAGCCGGAGCTGACCTTTCCGCCGATGCCGCTCAATCCCAACGCACGCATCAGCGTGCGCAGCCATGCGGCATCATCGCTTTCAAGCCCTGCCAGCACATACAGGCCGCAGTCCTCCGCAAAGCGAAAGGCGCCCACATGATAGGGGAGCGTGTCCTGCCCCTCAAAAACGGCGGCGCGGGTGCTGTCCATGGGAACACCGAAGCACTGTTTTTTCCGGCCGGCATCGAACAGTCCCTGGCCGCGCATACAGGCGAGATAGTCCGCCATGTCCTCCACGGCAATATACGCCAGGTTTTTCATAGCCTTGCGATCCGCCCCCGCAGTATGACCGTCCGTCCGGGCAGTCAGAAACGGGCGGGGCAGATAGTACCGCTCGCCGCACCAGGGCATGGCGTCGGAGAGAAACAGCTGATCCTTTTGGGCTTTTTCAATCAGCGCTTCCACGCCGCTGTTGCCATACAGCGTCCGCGCCGTATGGCAGAGGGCTGAAAACAGCGTATCCGCGCAGAAGTGATCCTCCGAGGTGTAGAGCGAAAGCGCACTGTCCGAAGAGCCAAAATGGCAGGGCGTGTGAAAGCTCAGCTTAAACAGGAAGTAATTCATACGCCTCTACCTCCTTGAAAGGGGCGCACAGAGGTTCAAGCTCCACAGAGGTTTCAAAAGGCTCCAGCCGGAAATCACACAGGCTCACCCGGCCGCTTCCGCGGGAGCCGTGGCCGCCCAGATAGTCCATCTGCAGCAGCTTCATCCCCTTGGCCAACAGGGCAAAATCCTCGGCGGTCTGCCCTGCATCCTCTACATCGTACACAATGCTGACGGCAAAACGGGTGCCTGCCACCACGCGCTCGATAAAGCGGGGGTTTGCAACGGAGGTGGCCCGATTGGTGGCGTTTTCCGCCTTGACCTCGGTGATATGAACGCGCTCCATCTCCTCTGCATTGGCCACAAAGCAGTCGGCGAACTGCAGGCGGGCGCGGTGCACCGGATTGGCGCTGCCGAAAAGGAGCTTGATGCGTCCGTCATCCTGATCAAAGTCGGGCATACGCTGGATATCCTTGCTGAGACTTCTGGCCAGAAGGGAACGCAGCTTGCCCTTCAGGCTGCTGCCGGGGATCATAGGCAGTCCGGTCAGCGGATCGCGCACCACCTGGCTGTCTACTGCGCCGATGGCGCTGAAGGCGTTGCCTGCGCCGATATGCAGACCGGTGCGCACCACCAGGCAGCAGCGGATGATCATTTTTCCGTACATAAGCCTTAACCCTCCTTCATGTGCAGAATGAAGCGATGGTATGCCACCAAGGCTTCCATATAATGGGCGAAGTCCATCAGCTTAGCCCGGGAATCACCCAATCCCTTTATATACTCCAGAAGCTGCGCGCGCTCCAAAAACAGCTTTACCGCATCGTCGCGCCCCGCCTCATAGACCATGCGGATCCGCAGTGCGATCAGCCCCGAGGCGCTTTCCTCGGAAATGGTATCCGCCGTGCGCAGGTTTTCCCGATTATAGATCTCCGACACCAGGCTCAGCAGATTGCGGATCTTGTTGGTGCTGATCTTGTTCCGTTCATCATACAGCGAGCGGATGACCCGCTCCGCCTCGTCCACATAATTTGCAGGCAGCGGCCTGGCAGTGACCTCGCGGGGCGGGCGCGCTGCATTGCGGTTTGACTGCCTGCCCTGGCTGTTTCTGTCATTGTAGCCCATCCTTCTACCCCCTCTTTCTGTTTCGATACACATAGATGCAGATGGCCGTGAGAAGCTCTCCCCGGTCGGCGCTGTTCAATGCCCAACGGTACATATCTTCCGAAAAGCGTTTATAGCCGGGGTAATTGGGCGCGTTTCTTTTCGGCTCCAGTCTTGCAAGCAAGTAGGCATAGCGCGCCAGAGCGATTCCGCCCCCAGCCTGCGCCTGACGCAGAAGCTCCATCAGGCGATAAAGAAAGGCCGTGCCGTGTTCGCTGTCGCCGGAGGAAAAATATCGCTCCAGAGTGATCAGCTTTTCGCCGCAGATTCGTTCCAGATAGGTATCCCATGGGTAGCAGTGTCCGTCTCCTGCGGCAAAGAGGGCGATGCCGTCCTTATGCGGCAGGCTCTTTGCCGCATCCTCCAGCCCGGCGGTGAGAGAAGCGGCCTGACGGATGGGGAAATGATCCCCATAGATGCCGATCCCGGCGCTGATGGTCAGCGCGCCGCAGGTATAGCGGCGCAGAGCCTCCCGGATCCGCCGCGCCCCCTCCAGCACATCCGTCCATGCGCCCACCAGGAACACATCGTCGCCGCCGGAATAGACCACGGCCACCTGCAAGGCCCGGCAGTGCTCAAATTCCCCGCTGAGGATGGGATTGATATAGCCCTTGAAAAACAGCGACATCTGCCGGGAAAACGCCGCCGTGCGGGACAGCGTGACAAAGTGCTGGCGCTTCACCGGATCGCTCTCCGCGGCGCATTCGTAGCCGGAGACAAAGGACTGCCCCAGATTATCCACATCCATGCGGCACACGCCCAGGCGGGGCACACCCTCCGAGGCGCCGGCCAGCGCCGCCATGCTGTTGTCGGCGGCGTAATCGCCCACATAGATGCGGGTGCTGTAGCGCAGGCCCGCGCAGAAGCGATTTTTCGTATAGACGCGCACCACGCCCTCGCCTGCGAGAAGCTGTCTTGCCCGGGCCTCATTGGTAAGGATAAAGGACAGCTCACCCTGGGCGGCGGGCAGTGTGAAGTCTGCACCAGCCGCATCGCGGCTGACCACATACACATCCTGTCCCTGGATTTTCCGGGACAGGCTCTCGAACAGGGCGCACCAGAGGCAGATGCAGGTATCCGCCTCCCCGTCGCGCAGGGCGTCTGTCCTGCCGCAGATCCGGCATTCCCGCTGGCCGGGGTCCTGATGGCTCTGATTCATCCGGCGAAGCTGCTGCACCGAATAGCGGTGCAGCTTCTTTTTTGCCACCTGATGGCTCACCCGGCGGAACATCGCCTGATAGGGGGCCTCCTCCGCCGGGGTGTTGGTCAGATCGTTGGCGCTGCAGGGGGTATAGCCGTCTGCCAGATACAGCCGCACGCCAAACTGCTCAATGAGGAAGTCGTTGAAGCGGGTGTTCCACGCCTGGATGGCCCGGACGGTCTTTTCCGTGTTGGGCAGCAGCACATAGCAGTGCCCGCCGCCGCTGTAGAGCAGATTGGCCCGGCTGAGGCCGCACAGCTGCAGCAGCTCGTCTATGTAGTGCTCCATGCACAGCTCCAGAAAGAAGGAGCGGCTTCGCAGGGACTTCAGCGCATTCCTGGTGGACACGCTGTAGATGAACTTCTGGATGCCGGAAAAATCGGCAGAATAGAGCAAAAACGCCTGTTGCAGGCGGAAGCTCTGCTCCTGCTGCACCAGGGCGGTGAAATAGTCCGTTTCGCCCCGATCCAGCAGATATTCGCTGATGCACGCCCCCACGGCGGCAGTGACCTTGCTGTGGTCATACAGGGAAATGTCGGGACTTTCCCCGGTGTTGGTGCTGGAGGGCACGGTGCTCATACAGCTCTCCCATACGGACAGCAGGGAGTTGAGCCACTCCTCCTGCGGCGGCATGGCGGAAAGCTCCCGGCGCAGGGTCAGCAGAATCTGCTCATAGTCGCCGGCGGAGAGGCGGAAGGACCCGTCCAGCGGCAGACGAAGTCGGCCGTCCAGGGCGTGGGGCGGCAGGGTATGCCCCGGATGCTCCCCGTTGAGATGTGTGAACACCGGCGACAGGGGCAGATAACGGTCAAACTGCGTTTCGTCGCCGGTCTGCCGCCGGTCGGCGGCTGCGGCGATGTTGTCGGCAATGTAGGCGATGGCGGCAAGGGGGTCGCAGTCCTTTGCCTGACGAAGCTGGGCGGCGTGGTGATAGCGGATGCAGTCCAGCACGGCCTTGGCCTGTCCGTAGCCGTCGATGTCCCGGACAAAGCGATATCCGGCCTCGCCGTGCCGCCCGTCGGAAATACCGGCGCGGTAGACCGCCTTGCCCACATCATGGAGCAGACAGCCGAAGGTGGCTTGTACGGTTTGCGGGTTCATGAGGATCCCTCCTTTCCAAAGGGTCGTCCCCTTGCGGGGTGGGAGTTGTTTCGACCATGTCCCGGGATATCTGGCAGAACGATTTGGTGTTCTCGTCCCCTTGCGGGGTGTAAGTTGTCTCTGGCGGGAGGGGCAACGCCGCTGCCTCTGGAGAGTTACCGTCCCCTTGCGGGGTGGGAGTTGTTTCTGATTTATTTTTTTATTTGAAATTTGAAAAGGGAGACAATCCGTTCTCGTCCCCTTGCGGGGTGGGAGTTGTTTTGTGACGTGGAAACCCTTGAACCTTGCCCGTAAGGTTATCGTCCCCTTGCGGGGTGGGAGTTGTTTCGACAATTGAACAGCTTAAGGCCCGCTATGACACGTTACCGTCCCCTTGCGGGGTGTGAGTTGTTTCCGGAAGTTTATCAGCCAACTGGAGGCGCTGGGCTAGTTATCGTCCCCTTGCGGGGTGTGAGTTGTTTCAGCAATAGTATACAACATCTCCGTGGAATGGTCAACTGTATTTGTTCAGCTTTAATAGGACGTCCCATCAGCTGACCAAAATCCGCCGCGTTTCCACGGCATTCTGCGCGGCTGACAGGCCATTTTACGGTGCGAAGGTGGGTGCCTCCGCACCGCAGGGCTCAATACTGCTTCTGAATATAGCGGATGATGCGCTCATAGATGTGGAAAACCTCCGGGTCGCAGGCGGGGAACAGCAGGAGAATGCACCGCTCGATCAGCGAAATGATCTGCTCCGGCGTTTTGCCGCACGCCGCCCGGATCTCGTCCGCCGTCACCGCGCACAGGCGGTGGGCCAGACCGTTGCGCACCTCCTTCAGATCGGCATAGCAGCGGAAATAGGTTTTGGTTTCCTCCGGCTGTGTGGACAGGAAGTCCAGTATATCGTCGCAGAGCGACGTGCTCAGATCGGACGGGCGGCATTCCCACGTCCCCGTCACATAAAGCCGGTCGTACAGCTCCGGCAGCTTTTCCTGCATCAGGCCGGGCTCGATTTTCATGCGCCCTCCGTACCTCGATTGCACATGGGTCAGATCATACCCATAACGCTTGGGCAGAAGCTGATTCAGCAGCGTTTCCTGCAGGCGCAGGGTCAGCGGCTCCATGTGCAGCACAAATTCCGTGTAGCTGTGGGAGCAGAGCAGATTTTTCATCAGCAGCGCATACTCGCAGATGTCCTGATGCGCGGGGGCGGCCTCCGGCAGATACAGCTTCAGGCTCAGTCCGTATCCCCGCACGGCTTTCCGGGCCTCCTCCGGCAGCAGGTCATTGCGATAAGCCATGTGCTTCACCATGGCCATCAGCTCCTCCGACAGAGGCGCCGGACGCATTTCCGCAACGCCCCGGAAGCACCGCTGATTCAGCAGCGCCTCCACCTGCTGCCATTGATTCTTGCGGCGCACGGAGAACAATTCCGGCTCAACGCAGCGGTTGGGCGCGCCCTCCTGCTCGTCCTCATTGCACTCGATCTCCAGGTCGATGTCGTAGTTTTCGCTGTCGTTGGTGCGAACGGTGGTGCCGGCCTTCTTCTCCGGCGTTTTCACCTGTATGCCCCGGGCATGATAGCGCAGCTCCAGCACCATCTGCGACAGCAGCATCTGCATCTGGGGCGTGCCGGAGGTAATGTTCACCAGGATCTCCGCCTCCGCATACTCGCGGCTCAGCCGGTTCATCACGTCGTGGAGCGGCTGGTCCAGCTCGTCCATATCGGAAACATCGCTGACGGAAAAATCCTGCTCCAACACCACCGGAGCGTAGCCGTCCCAATGGGACTTGAGGTGGGAAAACACCTTTTCATAGCGTCCGTCCGCCTCCGCCAGCTTTCGCACCTCAGGCGTAAACAGCAGGCAGACCACCTCGGGGCGGTAGTGACGCAGGATGTGCAGCATAGCGCCGTCGCGCTCACCGCGAATGGGATCGGTGGTCCCTAAAAAGCTCAACAATACCTGCCTGCACGTGGTTTTCTTTTTCATGATGCAGCCCCTCCCTGTTGTTATCAATTTCTCCGAACCTGCCGCCTGTATAGTATACCATAGTTGTATGTGTATCACAACTGTCGTTGGCATTTATCCGTTAAAAATGCCGGATAGAGATCAAGCCGTATCCGGATACATTTCGTCTCCGCACGGCCGTCCGCGCCCGGTGCTTTCGCATAATCTGCCTGGGAGTGCAGATACTACCTTTGCCAATATTCAGTTACAAAGGGAGTTATCATATGAAAGCAACCGGAATCGTGCGCCGCATCGACGACCTGGGACGGGTGGTCATTCCCAAGGAGATCCGCCGCACCATGCGCATCCGTGAGGGCGACCCGTTGGAGATTTACACCTCCCGAGAGGGGGAGGTCATTTTCAAGAAGTATTCCCTGCTGGGGGGACTGGAGGACTTTGCGGCGCAGTTCTGCGACGCCCTCAACCGCACCAGCGGCTTCACCGCCGCCGTCACCGACCGGGACGCCGTGATCGCCATCACCGGCGCCGGAAAGCGGGAGCTGCTGGGCAAGTCCCTGTCCGAGGCTCTGTCCCGGGTCATGGAGGAGCGCCGCATCTACTGCTGCCAGGGCGCGGACCAGCCCCTGCCCGTCACCGACGGAAACGACCGCTACACCGCCGCCGTGGCCGCGCCCATTCTCTGCGAAGGCGACGTGCTGGGCCTGGTGCTGTTCCTGTCGGCGGAGGGCCAGGTCCCCGGCGAGGGGGAGTATAAGCTGGCCCAGACCGTGTCCGCCTTCCTGGGAAAGCACATGGAATCGTGAAAACAGACCGCCGGAGGCGCTGCCTCCGGCGGTGCTTTTTCAGGACTTTTCTCAGAAGGACACGGTCAGCAGCATCTTGAAGCGCTCCTGGCCATAGACCGCGTGGGGGATGTCCTTGGGCATAATCAGGGTCTGGCCCTCATGCAGCAGGAACTCCTGCCCGCCCACAGTGAAGCGGCCGGTGCCCTCCAGTACCGTCACCATGGCGTCGCCGCCGGCGGCGTGGGTGCTGATCTCCTCGCCCTTTTCAAATGCGAACAGGGTCATGCTCATCAGCTCATTCTGCACCAGGGTGCGGCTGATGATCTGACCGGCCTGATAGTCCACCTGTTCCCGCAGCTCCAGGGCGGTCTGCTTTTCGATATTCTTATACATGATACGCTCCTCCTTGTCCCATAGTTTGCCGGGACGCTTCATTTTTTATACACGATCCGCTGGATAAGCCGGACCGTGTTGTTGCCGACGTTTTCATAGCAATAGGGCTGACTGCCGGGGAAGGACAGGCAGTCCCGGTTCTCCAGGCGATAGGTCTCGCCGCCGGTGGTGACCTCCGCCGTTCCGGACAGGGAGGTGACATACACCCAGGAGCCGGGGACCCGGTCCGGTCCCTCATAGCGGCCGCTGATGAACAGGTCCAGCTGGAGGGACTCGCTGCGGGACTCCGGGTCAAAGGGGAACAGCCGGTAGGCGATGACCTTTCCGCCGCACAGCCGCTGTCCGGCCACGTCCACCGCCCGATACAGGGCCGTAGGCGGGTCGTCGTGGCAGGCGATCAGCTGCTCCAGGGGGACGTGCAGCCCCAGGGCCACCCGGCTGAGCACTGACACCGTGGGGTTGGCCAGGCCCCGCTCGATCTGGCCCCACATACTCTTGGACACCCCGGACAGCTCCGCCGCCCGGTCGATGCTGAGCTTCTGCGCTTTTCGGATGCGGTGGATGTTCTCCGCCACCGCCTGCTGGATGTCCATGGGCATTCCCTCCAATATCTTGAGCATTTCCGCCACTATATTACCGGATTCTGCCGCATCTGTCAAGACCGGAGCCCGAAATCAAAACCTCCGGCTAAGCCTGAGGTCTGATCTGGCCCTGTAAGGGCCTATTACTGGCAAGTCCCTCAAAGAGCACCGAATTTTCTTCACGCACATTCTCTGCCCTACCGCCCGTAAACAGGCCATCACCGTCACAGTCAAGCTTTTGTTTGTCGTTGGTTTTATTACTTGTCATGAATTCGTCTCCTTGTTTTTGTAAGTCTTGGCCGACAAGCCTTTTTTCTTACTCTAACTCGGAGATTTTTTCTTGTCTAATCTTCCCCTCGCCATAGGCCTTCTGTTTCTCCCGGCAGAGCCGGGGGTTGACTTTATGAACCAAGCAAAAAAAAGCGGACATCCGAAGATGTCCGCTTGTGTTGGCGCTACCTATTTTCCCGGGCCGTCTCCAGCCAAGTATCGTGGGCAGAAGCGAGCTTAACTTCCGTGTTCGGGATGGGAACGGGTGGACCCTCGCCCTAATAAGCACCAACTATATTGCAGCTGCTTTCGCAGTAACAACCATTATATTCACTTTTCCGCTCTCTGTCAAGAGAAAAATGGTGACCCGTACCGGATTCGAACCGATGTTAAAGGCGTGAGAGGCCTCTGTCTTAACCACTTGACCAACGGGCCATGTTCCGTCTCTATATCTCAATCAGCTTTCGCTGCCTGAAATCCTGGTACACCATCAGGGACTCGAACCCTGGACACCCTGATTAAGAGTCAGGTGCTCTACCAGCTGAGCTAATGGTGCATATCGCGCTGCACCCTCAAAACCGAACAACGTAACTGCAACCGTGAGTAAGGCTTGAATTGCCTGCATAATCGTAGGTCAAGCCCTCGGGCTATTAGTACCGGTCAGCTCCATACATTGCTGCACTTCCACCTCCGGCCTATCAACCAGATCGTCTTTCTGGGCCCTTACTCCATAAAGGATGAGAGATCTCATCTTAGGGGGAGTTTCACGCTTAGATGCTTTCAGCGTTTATCTCGTCCGTACATAGCTACCCAGCTATGCCCTTGGCAGGACAACTGGTGCACCAGAGGTACGTCCATCCCGGTCCTCTCGTACTAAGGACAGCTCCCTTCAAATCTCTTACGCCCGCAACAGATAGGGACCGAACTGTCTCACGACGTTCTGAACCCAGCTCGCGTGCCGCTTTAATTGGCGAACAGCCAAACCCTTGGGACCGAATACAGCCCCAGGATGCGACGAGCCGACATCGAGGTGCCAAACCTCCCCGTCGCTGTGGACGCTTGGGGGAGATCAGCCTGTTATCCCCAGGGTAGCTTTTATCCGTTGAGCGATGGCATTTCCACTCACATACCACCGGATCACTAACTCCAACTTTCGTTACTGCTCGACCCGTCGGTCTCGCAGTTAGGCTCGTTTATGCGTTTACACTCAATGCACGATTTCCGTCCGTGCTGAACGAACCTTTGAGCGCCTCCGTTACTCTTTTGGAGGCGACCGCCCCAGTCAAACTGCCCGTCTAACAGTGTCCCCCGACCGGATTCACGGCCGCAGGTTAGGAAATCAGCAATACAAGAGTGGTATCCCACCGGTGACTCCACATGACCTGACGACCATGCTTCCATGTCTCCCACCTATCCTGTACATGCATTACCGATTCCCAGTATTAAACTGCAGTAAAGCTCCATGGGGTCTTTCCGTCTAGTTGCGGGTAACTGGCATCTTCACCAGTACTACAATTTCGCCGGGCGGGCTGTCGAGACAGTGCCCAAATCATTACGCCATTCGTGCGGGTCAGAACTTACCTGACAAGGAATTTCGCTACCTTAGGACCGTTATAGTTACGGCCGCCGTTTACCGGGGCTTCAATTCAAACCTTCGATTGCTCTAAGCTCTCCTCTTAACCTTCCGGCACCGGGCAGGCGTCAGCTCATATACGTCATCTTTCGATTTAGCATAAACCTGTGTTTTTGGTAAACAGTTGCTTGGGCCTATTCACTGCGGCCCCTTTCGGGGCTCCCCTTCTTCCGAAGTTACGGGGTCAATTTGCCGAGTTCCTTAACAACCCTTCTCCCGTTGGCCTTAGGATTCTCTCCTCATCTACCTGTGTCGGTTTGCGGTACGGGCGCCTTAGTATCCATCAGAGCTTTTCTCGCCTTTCAGCATCGCGGACTTCCCTACTAAATTCAGTCCCTTTCGCCCAGCTCAACCAACGGCTGGGTTCCGCTATCTGCAAGTGTCCCTCTGACTTAAAGTTCGGCGGCTACGGAATCTTTACCGTATGTGCATCGACTACGCCTTGCGGCCTCGCCTTAGCTCCCGGCTTACCTTGGGCGGACGAACCTTCCCCAAGAAACCTTAGATTTTCGGCCATTATGATTCCCACATAATTCTCGCTACTCATTCCGGCATTCTCACTCGTGTACAGTCCACCGCTCCTTCCGATGCGACTTCACCCCGTACACGACGCTCCCCTACCACTGTCTTTAGACAATCCCAAGCTTCGGTTGCATACTTAGCCCCGTTATATTTTCCGCGCAGAGTCACTCGACCAGTGAGCTATTACGCACTCTTTTAATGAGTGGCTGCTTCTAAGCCAACATCCTGGTTGTTTTCGCAATTCCACATCGTTTTCCACTTAGCATGCATTAGGGACCTTAGCTGTGGGTCTGGGCTGTTTCCCTTTTGACAATGAAACTTATCTCACACTGTCTGACTGCTATCCATCAATTAGCCGGCATTCTGAGTTTGATAGGGTTCAGTAAGCTTATCGCCCCCTAGCCCATTCAGTGCTTTACCTCCGGTAATCTAAGATAACGCTAGCCCTAAAGCTATTTCGGGGAGAACCAGCTATCTCCGAGTTCGATTGGAATTTCTCCGCTAACCACAAGTCATCGCCGGTCATTGCAACGAACGTGCGTTCGGCCCTCCATGAGATTTTACTCTCACTTCAGCCTGCTCATGGTTAGGTCACCCGGTTTCGGGTCTATGGCAACGAACTTTTTACGCCCTATTCAGACTCGCTCTCGCTTCGCCTCCGGTACTGAATACCTTAAGCTTGCTCGTTACTATAACTCGCCGGACCGTTCTACAAAAAGTACCTCATCACACTTTAACGTGCTTTGAGTGCTTGTAAGCACAAGGTTTCAGGTTCTCTTTCACTCCCCTCCCGGGGTCCTTTTCACCTTTCCCTCACGGTACTGCTCCTCTATCGGTCATCAGGTAGTATTTAGGCTTGGATGGTGGTCCACCCGTTTTCCCACGGGGTTCCTCGTGTCCCGCGGTACTCTGGATACTCGCTGTCAGTTTCACCTTTCAAATACGGGGCTCTCACCCTCTGTGGCCGGCCTTCCCATGCCGTTCTTCTAGGCTCCTCTGATCTTGATGCAAGTCCGAACCCCGGAGAATAAATCCTCCGGTTTGGCCTCCTCCGCGTTCGCTCGCCACTACTAGCGGAATCTCGGTTGATGTCTTTTCCTCGCCCTACTTAGATGTTTCAGTTCAGGCGGTTCCCCACGTACACCTATTTGATTCAATGCACGTTACTGGAGTATTGCTCCAGTGGGTTTCCCCATTCGGAAATCTCCGGATCATAGGATATTTGCTCCTCCCCGAAGCTTATCGCAGCTTGTCACGTCCTTCGTCGGCTCCTGATGCCAAGGCATTCCCCTTGCGCTCTTTATAGCTTGACCTATTAGAGATATTTTGGTTCTCTATAGTTGAATTATGCAGGCAATCAACAGGTTTTCTTCGCAAAATTGTAATTGTTACCCTCTTCTTTTAACAGAAGTGTTCCACAATTAAAAATTCACAACTTTTCTTTCAAGTCTCCTTGAAAGACCTCTCTGTTGCCTTGCTTCTTCATCACATGTTACGTTGTTCAGTTTTCAAGGTGCAGCTTCCAGCTTCTTTTGAAGCCAGATCTCAAAATCCAATTCCTTGGGTTTTGAGATCCAACGCCAAATTGGAATCTTGGTGGGCCCGAGTGGGCTCGAACCACCGACCTTACGATTATCAGTCGTACGCTCTAGCCAGCTGAGCTACGGGCCCGTTCAATACGGGTTGTATTCTGTTGGTGGAGATAGTCGGGATCGAACCGGCGACCTCCTGCTTGCAAGGCAGGCGCTCTCCCAGCTGAGCTATATCCCCGTCTATCTTCTCCGCTTCTGCAGAGCCTGTATCCTCTAAATTAAACAATGAACTACTGAAATCCCAAACGTCTGACCAGGATGTTACAAGCAAGCCTTGGCTTACTTGAGGTCTCCTTAGAAAGGAGGTGATCCAGCCGCTCGTTCTCGAACGGCTACCTTGTTACGACTTCACCCCAATTATCGAACCCACCTTCGGCCGCGCCCTCCTTACGGTTAGGCTACGGACTTCGGGTGTTCCCGACTCTCATGGTGTGACGGGCGGTGTGTACAAGGCCCGGGAACGTATTCACCGCGG
>ENA-OWOV01000064-OWOV01000064.1-gut-metagenome-genome-assembly--contig:-NODE-64-length-44904-cov-7.352444_pt1 | contig 44904 bp, 20 predicted proteins | sample MGYA00248247_ERZ651799 | MGnify/ENA primary metagenome ERZ651799 (study PRJEB26908, sample SAMEA4031712) | gut metagenome | biome: gut; feature: normal infant; material: stool | place: China | collected 2015 ...
ACACGGTTCAGCCCACAGGAATGGGAATGGTTGAGATACCAGCGGAGCTTGCCGAAGCCGTCTGATTGCTTGTAAAACTATCTAACAACGATTTTGCAAGAAAAAATCATCTTAATAGAGCTTTTTTGCTCATCATTTGATATACTGATAGACAAGATATTGAGATTTCCTTATCTGGTCTATGGAAAGGAGGATTATGATTACCGTAACAAAAAAAGACCTCATAGCACTAGGTTATGGAACTTCTTTCTCGGCAGACATCATAAGAAAAGCAAAAAAACTTATGATTGAAAAAGGGCATACTTATTACCAATCCCGTAAATTGGACAGAGTACCCAAAGAAGCCGTGGAAGAATTATTAGGGATTACATTATCAGACACAAACGATTGATTGTACTTCTTGCATATCATGTAAGGAGTGAAATCATGGCAAAAGACCCTATTAAGAAAGCAGATAACGGAACTTATTATTTCAGAGCTAATTTAGGCTACAATCCCATTACCGGAAAACAGATACAGAAATACCGAAGTGGATTCAGAACGAAAAAAGAAGCAAAGGAAGAATATTCAAAACTGGTGTTAGCTTCTACCGAAGAATTAACAACAAAAAAAGATGGCGTTTCTTTTCAGCAATTTATAGAAGAAACCTACCTGCCATGGTATAAAACACAGGTAAAAGAAAGCACTTATCTTAATCGTGCTACTACCATCAAGAAACATTTTTTCTATTTCTACAAAATGGAAACAGACGAAATCGAACCTATCCATGTTCAAAACTGGCAGTTGAAACTTGCAAAAGATTTTAGCCCTAATTACATTCGTATCGTACAGGGAATGCTTTCTATCGCATTTGACAGAGCTATTGTTCTTGGAATTGCGAAGAAAAATCCTTCTCGTATGATAGGCAATATCAAAAGCAAGAAAACCAAAGTTGATTTCTGGACATTAGAAGAATTTCAAAAGGTTATTTCCTTACTCTGTAAGAAAGACTATTATGAACATTATCTGTTTATATCGTTCTGGTTATTATTTATGACTGGTATGCGAATTGGCGAAGCGTCAGCATTACATTGGTCAGACATAGATTTTGAAACAGGCTTGCTTAGCATTACCAAAACATTATATTACCGAACAATGACGGACTATAAATTCGTTGAGCCGAAAACACAGGCAAGTATCCGTACTATTTATATTGATTCAGATACACTCAATGAGCTAAAGGCTTGGCAAAGTGTTCAGCAACAGGTTCTTCCCGATTGTCCACTTGTACTAAGTTATAACGGAACTCCAACCAGTAAAACAACGCTTCCCAGAGCTTTGGAAAAGTTGTCAAATTTAGCAGGTGTTCATCGTATTAAAATTCATGCCTTGCGACATTCACACGCTTCATTGCTTATCAGCATGGGCGAAAATCCTTTACTTATCAAGGAACGTTTAGGACATGAAAAAATACAGACAACACTCGGCACTTATGGTCATCTGTATCCAAATACGAATCTTGAAGTTGCTAAAAAGCTGACTGGAATATTACAAGTACAATCTGCTACTGAAAGCATTGCTAATTATACCAGCAATCAACATACAGCAATCTATCACAGAACAGTTGAAGAAAAATAATGCAATGAAAATGCAATCCTATAAAGGAAAAGCTGTAAAACCCTTGTAAACAAAGGCTTTACAGCTCAGCTTCAACTATTCAAACTCAATCGTTCCCGGTGGCTTACTCGTCAGATCATAGAATACTCTGTTTACTCCACGCACTTCATTGATAATTCTGCTCATCACCTTATTCAGAACTTCATACGGGATCTCTGCCGCCTCTGCAGTCATGAAATCAACTGTATTCACTGCTCTCAGTGCAACGGCATAATCATAAGTTCTCTCATCACCCATAACACCAACACTTCTCATGTTCGTCAGTGCTGCGAAGTACTGACCGATCGTGCGGTCAAGTCCTGCATTGGCAATCTCCTCACGGTAGATAGCATCTGCATCCTGAACGATACGAACCTTATCGGCTGTTACTTCACCAATGATGCGGATTCCAAGTCCCGGTCCTGGGAATGGTTGACGGAATACCAACTTCTCCGGCAGTCCAAGTTCCAATCCTGCTTTGCGAACCTCGTCTTTGAAGAGGTCACGAAGCGGCTCGATGATTTCTTTGAAATCTACATAATCCGGAAGTCCTCCTACGTTGTGGTGGGACTTGATCACTGCTGATTCTCCACCGAGACCACTTTCTACAACATCCGGATAAATTGTTCCCTGTGCAAGGAAATCAACTGCACCAATCTTCTTTGCTTCTTCTTCAAAAATACGGATAAATTCTTCACCAATGATCTTACGCTTTGCTTCCGGCTCTGTAACGCCTGCAAGTTTATTATAATATCTCTCCTGTGCGTTCACACGGATAAAGTTCAGATCGAACTGTCCTTTCGGTCCGAATACAGCCTCTACCTCATCTCCCTCATCTTTGCGAAGAAGACCGTGATCTACGAATACGCAGGTAAGCTGCTTTCCGATCGCTCTGGAAAGTAATCCTGCTGCCACTGAAGAATCAACTCCGCCTGATAATGCAAGCAGTACTCTGCCGTCTCCGACTTTTTCACGGATCTCTTTAATTGTATTCTCCACAAATGCATCCATTTTCCAGTCACCAACACATTCACAGACATTTTTTACAAAATTATTGATCATCTTTGTTCCTTCAGCAGTATGGAGTACCTCTGGATGGAACTGGATTGCATACAGCTTTTCTGCTTCATTTTCGGCTGCTGCCACAGGACAGTCTGCTGTATGTGCAGAAATCTCAAATCCCGGTGCAATTTTTGAAATATAATCGAAATGACTCATCCAGCAGATTGTCTTTTCAGATACTCCCTCAAAAACTTTGGATTCCCTCTTATCAATAATAACTTCTGTCTTTCCGTATTCTCTGACATCTGCTCTCTCAACTTTTCCGCCAAGAACATGAGACATCAACTGTGCTCCATAACATAACCCAAGAACCGGAATACCAAGCTTGAACAGCTCATCTGTATAAGTCGGTGAATCCGGCTCATAGCAACTGTTCGGTCCCCCTGTCAGAATGATTCCCTTAGGATTCATTGCTTTAATCTTCTCAATATCCGTCTTGTAAGAATAAATTTCACAATATACATTACATTCTCTGACACGGCGTGCAACTAACTGGTTATACTGGCCACCGAAATCAAGAACGATCACTAACTCTTTCTTCAAGGCTCTCCTCCTGTAAAATATGATCTTATAAGATCTTCTTTTTTGTTCCGTACCCTTAATTATAGTAGAGCTTTCCCGCTTTTACAAGCATTATTTCAGTCCTTCCAAACTGTTGTCCTTCCAAACTGTACATATTTCAATCCTCCAAACTGTCATAAATTGAGCTGGCTGACACCTACGGCTCACCATTGCCCACAACACATCACTTAACAGTTCAGTGTTCTTCCTCCGGCAAATTATATCTCATGTGAACCCGACTGCAGCTTACCAGGTTTTTGCAACAAAGAAACTACGATACTCCGCACCATCTATCTCTACTGTTTCCCAGATGCAGCTTACCGGGTTTTTGCAAAAAAGAAGCTACGATATCCCGCACCGGCTATCTCTACTGTTTTCCGGATGCAGTTCACTGGGGTTTGCAACAAAAAGAAGCCGCCCTGCATTACCAGAACCGCTTCCTCTTTTCAATCCTATTTTTCTCTATAATCAAGCTGCATATTTTTCAAGTTCTTTCTGTAATTCTTCACAATGATCCGAATACATCTGAAGTTCAATCACGTTATTAAGTCCAAGGTGCATAATGCCAAGCAATGATTTTGCATCTACCACTGCACGACCTTTTTTCAGATCCATATCAAAATCATATCTTGAAACAGTATTAACAAAAGCTACGATTTCTTCAGGATTTTTAAATGTAATCTGCATCTTACTCATTCTTCTCACCTCTTTATTCCCCGACTATACAATGTATGAAACCCTTTTCATCTAAGTCAGTTGGTATCATACCATACATTTCTATCTTGAAAAGGTGGAAATTTTTTAAAAAGGTGGACTATTTTAATCTATTTTACTGCATTTTTTTACGAAATTCTGTTGGAAGCATCCCCACTTCTTCTTTAAATACCCGGCTCATATATTTGGGGTCTGAATACCCTGTTAATTCCGCAATCTGATTTAATTTTAACTTGCTGTTCAGTAACAGATCTTTGATCTTTTCTATTCTGAATTTCCGTACTGTTTCTGTAAAACTGCTCTGTGTCTCTTTCTTAAACTGCGTACTCAGATACTCTTCCGAAACATAAAGCCTGCTGGCTGTCTCTTCCAGGGTAATCCCCTCACTATAATATTTTTTTGCCATCTCGACTGCCTTACGGACCATCATACTGAATGCTTCATTTCCCTGAAGATCCTCTTTTTCAAAATTAAAATAATTTAATAATTCTTCTATCGCTCTTCGAATCTGCTTCCAGCTCGTTGCCTGACCTATTTCAAGAATCAGAATAAGTACCTGAATTTCTGCTCCAAGCTCCCATTGGATCTTATACATATTTACGATGTTCAGACTGAAACGAATCAGACAATCTTTCAGTGTCTCGGGAAAACAAAACTGCCCCTCCAGCATTTCACATAATTCTTCAAAGCACTTTTCCAGCTCTTTTTTTCTTCCCGCCAACGTACAATCTCTTGCCCGTAATTCAAGTTCTGCAGGATATTTCAATGGAAGAAGCTCCAGTTCCCGTCCCGCTATTCCCTTCTCACTGATCAGCACACCTCTTCCAAGCGTCAGATTCCACTGCCGCAATAACGGTATTTTTGTCCGATATTGCCAAAGATCCATCATATGATCGATTCTTTTCCACACGCAGACTACATCCCCATTAAGATTACTGCATAACATAGGGACAATATTTTCCTGGAAGTATTGCTCTGCCATTTCAAATTCCGCTGTCTGATATACAATCACAAATATTTCCTGCCATACTTCCAATGGAAGAATGCAGACTCTGAATTTATTTTCTTTTTGCAGACTTCTTTTCAGCAAATGAACTGCTTCTGCTTTATTTTTTTCAAAATCTTCCCCCAACCACAAAATAAACATCCCACAAGAGTCTTCCACCGTAAATCCATAATTTCTGACTGTAATCTCATTTAATTTATTCTCCGGCTGATACTGCCCGTTCATACACCCGATCAGGAGATTCTCCACTGTAAAGGATGCATTCAGCCAATACTCATTTCTCATTTTTTCGCAGATCTGCATCAATGCCCTTTTTAACTCAAGCGGACGGATAGGTTTCATGATATACCCGTCCACGCTCAATTCAATCGCCTGCTTTGCATATTGAAAATTTTCCGTTCCACTCAAAACTACCACTTTAAAATCAAATGCTTCTGCACGAAGTTTCTTCAACATCGACATTCCATTCATTCGTGGTAATTCTATATCCATAATCACCAGATTCGGACGCAATGCACTGATCAGCTCATAGCCCGACTGTCCATTCACGGCTGTCCCTACCAGTTCATAACCGGAATCAACTTTTTGCAGGATTGACTGTATCTGCTGCAGTATTTTTTCGTCTTTCTCAATAATTACAGCCCGCACTTATCTGCCCCTTTCAAGAATCTTACTGCCTGCTTTCGTTTATCTTATCGTCTATTTCATAGTTTCATCATTATTTGCATTATAACATATCTTCCTGTTATCAGAAAAGAAAAAGCAAAAGGACTTTGAATCCCTATCTGCTCCTTTGAGATTCTGTCCTTCTGCTCTCTCTAAACTAAATTCTATTTTTCTCTCATTTATCTGCTCTCATTTACATATGTTGCAAATGTTGATGGAGATATTTTTCTCTTGTTGCCATCCCACCTCTGATATGTCGTTCTGATTTATTCATGTCCAACACTTTTCGTGCCTCCTGTGCCAGAGAGGGATTGATTTGAAGAAGCCGCTCGGTGACGTCTTTATGTACCGTACTCTTACTTATCCTGAATTGTTTCGCAGTCTGTCTCACCGTCGCACTATTTTCTATAATATAGTCTGCGATTTCCACCGCCCGCTCCTCAATATAATCTCTCATGGAAAAGCCCCTGCATCGTTTATTTTTTACAATCTATGCAGGGGGTTGAGGATGTATGTCTGAATTATAAAACACTACAAAATCCAATACACTCATTACATCCCAATAACACTTTACAGTTCCAGTTCATACTCATCCTGCTCATCATTTTGAAAAAGCTGTTCATCCAACATCTGCTGGATCTTACTCCGCAGATAGCGCACTCCCATCTTCGTGCGTTCCGCTTCCTGAGCCAGCTTTTCTCTTTCCCTCTCACCAAGCCGGAGTTTCACACCATACTGGCGTTCCAGTTGATGTAACGGTGAAATTGTCTTATCCTGTAGGATCTTTTTATAATCTTCTGCCGTCATTCCCTGCAACTGGACAATCTGATTAATGCGTCCACCGATTTCCTGTCGGATTCCTGCATATCTGACCAGATCTTCTACTGTGATTTCTTTTTCATACTGGACATATGCATCTTTTTTCTGAATCTTATTTCCAAATCCCATTGAACTTTCGCTCTCTGTCTTCACATCAGTCAGGCGTTCAAAACTTCCACAGAATACAAAACTGATTCCGGAAGAATCGAGTTCTAATGCAGGTTTTCCTTTATCAGCAGGGAAGTAAATCTGCCCTCCTTCAATGAGCTTCAGTAACTCATTCTGTGCTGCAGCACCATAATTCGTACCATTGGAACCATACAGTGGTTCACAAAACTTATCAAATTCATCAAAGACAATAATCGCCTTTTCTGCTTCCTCCTGACTCATGGAAGAAAAGATATCTCTTACTTTAAATGAACCACTCCAGCCCTGCATCGTCAGCATCGTGCTGTCAATAATCCTGATATTCGGATATAACCTGGACATTACCCTCCAGATTTCTGTCTTACCACAGCCAGTCGGACCTGCAAAAAGAATATTTCTTTTATGAGCGTGAATATGATTATAAAGCAGCATAGTCGCTGCCTTCACAGCTCTGTCCTGACCATAAATGCGATCCGAAACGAACTTGTAAATTTCTTTTGGAGAAAGCCCCTGATTTTTTTCTTCTGTCTCCATATCGAACAGCCAGTCCAGATTCCCTTCGTCCTGCACTATATTTTTTTCTGTAAATAGCTTAACTTCCTCTGCATAGCGATCAGCCAGACGTTCTGCCACAGCTCCGATGGTCTTCTGATCCAGATTCATCTTTCTGAAAATAGCTCCAAGGACCTGAACTGCAGGTACTTCTTTCTGATCGCACCAGAATTTTGACAGTTCCTCAACTTCATTCAAAAGGAAATTATAAGTCTCATCAGACACTTCATCATATTCTCCTGCTTTTGCATCCAGCGTAAACTGAACTGCAGGATTCTCGATCATCCGGTCTCCTCTTCTGTTGGCGATCTCTTTTAAAATCTTGGATATCCAGTTTGTATAAGTTGTTCTTCTCATAAGTCATATTCCTTTCTGCTGCTTCACTGCTGCCGTATTGATCCGGTCTGTATTGATTTGGGGGCTGCGTTTACAACTTATCTTTTTAAAAATAAGCTTTCAAATGATGTCGGGGTCAAAAGCCCCCGACTATGATACCTGCGGATTGTTACGCACTACGTGCTCCCACAATCCTACCCAACATTCGCATATCGTGGTATCTTTCAAATTTGTGTAACAAAAATAAGAACCAGATAAGAGTTCCTCATCTGATTCTTATTATCTCATTTCAGGTATCCTTTTGTACGGACACCCTTCTTTGCATTTTTAACGCTGCATCTTAGTATCTTTTTCTTTTCAGCACGGTTACAACCGCCCCTGCTGCCAGTATCATCAGTGCAAATGCTCCTGCGATCGGTGCAGTATCTCCGGTCTTGACTGCTCCGTTAGCGGATGTGCCATTTCCTTTGCCCGATCCATTTCCATTACCTGCTGTATTTCCATTATTCTGACCATTGTTGGAATTACCGTTCTGGTTATCCTTTCCATCATCAGACTTGGATTTTACAACCAGGTTGTTGATTGCATCATGAATCGCATCTGCATAAGCATCTACTTCTGCCTGCTTGGACAATGGCTGATTTCTGTCGACCTTGGCGATCGCATCTTTCAGTGTCTTCACAGTTGCATCTGTATAAATACTCAGATCAGCCGGTACTTTTGCAAGTGCTTCATCCACTTTCGTGTAATCTGCCTTGATCATTTTCAGTGCTGCCTGTGCATTTTCAAATCTTGCTTTTGCTGCCTGGAACTCATCTGCTGATACATTTCCTGTACTGCTGTCCAGTGCCATCAGTGCATCGTAAGCTTCCTTATACTCTGTATAAGTCTCTTCTGTGTAATCTCCTGCTTCAGACTTGAACTGAATCTTATCTCTGTAAGCATCCATATCTGTTGCTCTTAATACAAGACCATCGATTGCATTGCGGATAGACTGTACTGCTTCTGCAATCTGTTCTGCTGTACCGGATGTCTTCAATGCATTCATGTTATCCGCATTTACAGTTGCTGCCAGAACTGTATAGGAATCTGTTGTATAATTAGCTGCTTCATATTTTGCTGCATCACTTAATGCTGCATTCAGTTCCACGATGCTGATAAGATTTGCTTTCGCATCCTGCATAGCACGGATATTGGCATCTGCCTTTGTCTCATCATCAATCTGGCTTTCAGCCTGTGCGATAGCTGCTTTCAGGACTGCATAGCTGTCGCTTGTGTAATTTTCCGCATTGACTTTCTTCATCTCATCAATGACTGTCTGTACTGCGGATGTATCTTTCAGTACAAGTGCTCCTTCTGCTGCCCGCAGAGCTGTCTCTGCTTCCTGTACACTTTCTGTTGTTCCATTTGCAAGAACAGCATTTGCTGCATCCAGTGCATCACTGTAATTCTTCCAGCTTGCTGCTGTATACTTCTTTTCATTTCCCTCATGCCGTTCATTGCATTCTGCGATCACGCTCTTCAGACTTCTCACATCAACTAATGCTGTAATACTGTCTGTATAAGCTGCTTTCTTTGCTGCGATCTCTGTCGGATTAACTCTTGTAGTATTATCTGCTTCGATCAGATCACTCAGAGCTTTCTTTGCATCGGTATATGCTTTGGCAGATGCTGTCGTATAATCATCTGCATTATACTCAACTCCTGCCTGAAGCTCCAGTTCAGCAAGTTCTCTTTCTACTTTTGAATACTCAAGAGCTGCTTCTTTTTCTTCAATCTGAGTCTTCAGCTTTTCTGCTGTATCCTGGGAAAGATTATCTGTATCTTCCAGTGCTGCCACAATCTTATTGAGTACAGTTTCATATGCTGTAAATGTCTTGGCTGTATAAACTTCAACCTCTCCGTCTTTCTGGCTCTTCTTCTCTGCAACTGCCCTGCGAAGTGCCTCAAGAACTGTAGCATTTGCTTTTACTTTTGCCTTACTGCATGCAGTCTTCAATGCACCTGCTGCTGTATCAACTGTATCCTGTGTAGCATACTCATTCGTTTTCAGTTCTTCAGCAACTGCTTTCGCTTTATCTACTGCTGCTTTAGAATCTGTTGTCCAGTTTGCTGCATCACTGCTTCCTGTTGCCGCAATCGCCTCATCCAGCTTTGTCTTGTCAACTGTAGCTGCTGCCTTACTGCTTGTCTTGATCATTGAAATTTCCGGAATATTTTCACCCCAGGTTACTGTTACATCCAAAATTCTTTTATCTGAAGCTACAGCAAATTCATTGATTGCCTGGCTCAGTTTACCAAGTGTAACTCTCTGGATATTACTTCCATCTTCATTTGCAATTCTTGCAGTTACAACTGCATCAGATGCTGCTCCATTCTGGATCATACGGATCGTTCTCTTTGCCTCCAGATCAGAAATGCGATAAGTAAATGATCCATTTGCTTCTGACGGCTTGTATACCGTACGGTAATCTTCTTCAAATACATTGGAAGGTACTTTTCCTTTTTCTTCGATCACGGTCGATACGATATCTCGATTTGACTCTGTAGAGATATAGGCTCCACCATTGATCTGGATCTCATAGAAATCAACCCATCTGTAACTGTATGTCTTAAGCGGTACAACTCTTAAGTAACGTCCGCTTACATTCAGCCCTGTCTGCTCTGCATACATATTTCCAGGATTCTCACTGTCATGTGTCAGAGCTGCATAATCTTTTGCTGTATCTGTATTGGCTGTATTCTCGAAAGAATTATTTCCTACAGTCAGCACTGTTGTCCAGTTTGCTGCATCAGGATCATTTGCTACTTCAAATTTTGCATAACGCAGGAAATCAAGGCTTGTCTCTTTTACATAGTAACGGATGGACTTGAAGTCGATCGTCTGTCCAAGGTCAAACACGATCTTCTTTCCGCTATCCTGCACACCTGTGATCGTTCCATATGTTGTAAGGTCTCCGTCAAAAACATTATTGACGTTTCCGCTTCCACGCATATCACGGCTTGCATCGTTCTGTGCAAAATCACTGGTTACTGTCTTTTCACCAATAAATTCATACGTTACTGTGAAAGCATCCCAGCTTACATCCACTGCTGCATCTGTATCATTATAAAGTCTGATATAACGTGCATCGGCTGCCTGGGACGGATCTGTTACCTCTGTCCACTCTACCCCATTCATAGAAGTCTGTAACTTCAGTGAAGTTCCTGTCGGACTGGTAATTCCTGTCACCGCCTTGATATGTCCAAGATCGATTCCGATATACTTTCCGGCTCCTACGCTTAAGGATGCTGCATTCAGTGATACAGTTCCTTCTGCTGCTGTTCCAAGGACCTCACAGTTCTCGATATTTGTAAATACGTTATCTTTTGTTCCTGTATTATTTACTCTTTCTGTTACCGTAAATTCTGAGAATCTCGCCCAAGTCTGTCGATATTCCAGATTGCGGATACGGATATACTGTGCAGAAAGTCCGTTTAATTCAATATCCAGTACATCAGTTCCTGAAGTTGTTCCTGTATGGGATTCATATCCCGGAACGGCTGTCCAGCTCGTTCCATCTACAGATGTCTCAACTGCATATTTTACAAACTTATCACCATTGGACGGTGATCCTACTGCGATATGTACACTTTCCAATGTTGCAACCTTTCCAAGATTGTATCCAAGGAAATCATCTACATTTACAGCATCACCAGCACCTGTATTAAACCAGATAAATGTACTGTTATTTCCGTCACGAAGGAGTGATTCTGATCCCTGGTAAACACTCCAGCGATTCGGCTTCATTAATGTATAACTGAGTTCGCTGTCGTCTCCGTCATCTGTATTCTCATCTTTGTTGATCGTGATCTCATTAACCTGCAGCCATGCATCTGCTTCATTGTCTGCTGTTGCGATCAGGCGGATACCCATTGCTTCAAAATCTTCCGGAAGATTTTCTTTTGCAACACTTACTTCCTGGTTCTGGTTTCTGACACCTGCAAAACTATTGTTCATGCCTGTAAGCTCCAGATCTTTCCAGGTCTTTCCATCGGTTGTGTACTGCAGCTTTGCCTGGTCCATATGATCTTTTCCTGCTCCAAGAAGGAACCGGATATCATTGATCTTGATTGCCTTGCTGTAACTTACTCCGATATAGGTACCTGTTGTAATCTTATTCGGTGTCTTATAAATCGCACTTGTGCTGTCATCTCCGTCAAATAAGTTATCCACAGAGCCTGTCGGTGTGTCTGTACGGCTTGTGATGTATTTACGGATCACTTTGTCCGGATTCAGGGCAAGTTCTGCTTTGCCTGATACATATTCAGCCAGTTTTTTAATAAACGGAACAATATGCTGTACTCCGACTTCTGCGACTTCCTGATAATTTACATACAGGAAATCATGCGTCTTGGACTGTGCGAATGCCGTTTCTCCTTCTGTATTGTATTCCACAACTGCGGATACATCTCCGTTCAGAGAACTCTTTACTCCATTCAGGTATGCAATCGCTGCATCTGTTGTATCTTTCCAGCAATCCAGCCAGTAAACAATCTGATTTCTGATTGCCTCATTACCTGATTCTTTATACAATGCTGCTGCATCCTGAAGTGTCTGGAATTCCTGGATCAGATCATCCACATCTGCTTCTGTGACCGTTTCCGTTTCCAGTTTATCTTTAAATGCGTTGAGTTTTTCCTTCAGTTCTACTGACTCCTGAAGCTCAGTTACACGGCTGTCCATATTCTGATTGATCATATGCTTGGACAACTCTCTGAGTGCATCACTTGCTTCTGTCTCTACTGCCGAATTATGATCTACAAATGAAAATGCGTCTTCCCATGTCTGATCTGCATCGGCATCTGTATCCCAGATATTCCATGCATAGGATGCATTTGCAAAAATAGCTACTTTACTTGGCTCTGACTGCTGCATCGGGTTCAGCATGATTCCCTGAATCTTAGACGCATCAACACCACCATGAAGGAATGTGCTGTTACCACCCATGATCAGATGCTTATGTGAGTTATCTGAACAAGGCCAGTTGATCCACATGAAAGGACCTCTTCCTACATTATTTGTAAATGTAGTAGTAAAATTATTTGTAACCTCACCCCAGACACGTCCACCGGTCATAACGATCTGTACATTTTCCGGTACACTCTTCAGGGCCTGAAGTTCACTGGAACTTCCATTTCCCATATAATCATACGGAACGAACGGAAGTGTCATCTTCATATCAGGGTATTCCTGCTTCACCTCTGCCAGCCAGGTACTCATATCGTTCAGAAGTCTTACTTCATTTGCTGCTCCCGGATTTACAAAGTCATCCGCAAGAATCGCAATCTGACGTACTCCTGCATCAATTACCTGCTTAAACTTTGCTTTCAATTTTGCAAGATCTTCATTATAGTGTGCATCTGTATCAAAGCGGAAGTTATTTCCACTCGGAAATGGATGCAGGGCATACACAAATCTGCACTTGGAAGCATTTCCAGCTTCTGCAAGTGGTCTGATCTTACTCTCTAACTCTTCATCTGTATAGAGTTCATTCCATTTCGTTCTGTGTTTCGGATCATCCTTTGGTGCATAGAAATAAGCATTTAACTTATAGTATCCCCCCCATGTCATCAGATTCACACGATCCTCTGTAGACCATGGATTTCCATAATATCCTTCAATAAATCCACGGCTTACAACATCTGCATAATCTTCAATCGTAAAATTTCTGATCGACAGGCTCTCTGTCTGTGCAAGTACATGATACAGTGTCGTCAGTCCATAAAAACTTGCATCTGTATCTTTTCCCAATACAGCAATCGTATTGTTGTCACTTTTCAGGAAATAGGAATCGGTATGATCAAATAATGAAGTATCTACATGATATCCATCTACGATCTGATCATCTACTGTTCCGTCCGATCCGTAAACTCCTACATAAATGTTCGTTGCACCACTCTTTTCTGCATCTGATTCTGTCACATTCAGACCTTTCAGTTCTGCAGTCTCTTTAAGTCGTGCTTTTGTTGCATCGTCAATATCCTCATCATAAATGACATTGACATTCTTTTTCAGGATGTAGCTTCCATCCTGATACGTCATTTCCTGAGGATTCGGATAAAGCTTATATGTAACTTCTTCCGCTTCCTCAGCCTTTGCCGGTATTGCAGTCATCGGCAGAACCATTGCCACCGCCAGCACTGCTGCAAGTACCTTTTGGACTCTTCTTCCTTTCATGATTCTTCCTCCCTTGCAAAATTTAATTTTATTTAACTATTAAATAAAATCACGCAAGTATACAAATCTATTATAACATTACAAGATTTTTTTTCCTTGTCATTACCGTTACTATTCTTCCTTATTTTTGTCTAATATGGAACTAAAAATCACCGGATTTTCAGATACTTCTCTTTAAAATCCGGTGGTTTTCTCCATCTTGAAACTATTCTTTTAATATTCAAATACAGCAACGCCATAAGCAGGGAGCGGATATGCAAAAGAATATTTCTGACCGTCGCACTCTTTCTTCACCGGCTTATAGATCTCGGTTCTCTTTTCTCCGGAACCTCCATACTCTTTCTCGTCGCTGTTCAGTACCAGCTTACACTGCCTCTTCGTCGGCACTCCAACCCGGTAATCTTCTCTTGCTACCGGAGTAAAGTTGCACACAAATAAAAGATTCTTTTTCTTTCCCTTTGAATGTCTGACAAAACTGAAGATACTTCTGAAAATATCATCTTTATTGATCCATTCAAATCCGGCCGGATCATTATCCAGCTCATACAGTGCAGGATTCTTCTTATATAAATGCAGAAGATCTCTGTACCAGTTCTGGATCTGCTGATGTGGTTCTTCTGAAAGAAGGAACCAGTCCAGTTCTCTCTCCTCGCTCCACTCACGCAGTTGTGCAAACTCCTGTCCCATAAAAAGAAGCTTCTTTCCCGGATGTCCTGTCATAAATGCATATGCTGCCTTGAGATTGGCATATTTGTCAAAGCCTTCTCCCGGCATCTTATTCAGCATGGAGCATTTCAGATGAACGACTTCATCATGCGAAAGAACAAGGATATAGTTCTCCGAATATGCATACTCCATGGAAAATGTCATCATATGATGTGCATTTTTCCTGAAATACGGATCCAGCTTCATATACTCTGTAAAATCATGCATCCATCCCATATTCCACTTCAGGCTGAATCCCAGTCCGTCATCCTCCGGGTTTCCTGTAACCTTTGGCCATGCAGTGGATTCTTCTGCGATCATCATCGTCCCCGGATTTCTTCCAAGCACAACGGAATTAAGATGCTTGAAAAACTCGATTGCCTCAAGATTTTCATTTCCGCCATACTTGTTCGGAATCCACTGTCCGTCCTGCTTTCCATAATCGAGATAAAGCATGGATGCTACTGCATCAACACGCAGTCCGTCCACATGAAAATGCTCGATCCAGAACAATGCATTTGCAATCAGGAAATTCCGTACCTGCGGCTTTTCATAATCAAAGATCTTCGTTCCCCAGTCAGGATGCTCTCCCTTTCTCGGATCTGCATACTCAAAAGTCGGTGTTCCGTCAAAATCAGCCAGTCCGTGAGCATCCTTCGGGAAATGTGCCGGAACCCAGTCAAGAATCACACCAATCCCATTCCGGTGCAGATAATTGATCATATAAGCAAAATCTTCCGGTGTTCCATATCTGGAAGTCGGTGCATAATAACCAGTTACCTGATATCCCCATGAGCCATCATATGGATGCTCCGCAATTCCCATCAGTTCTACATGCGTATACCCCATCTTTTTTACATATTTTGTAATCGCTTCTGCAAATTCACGATAAGTATAAAATCCCTCATCTTCCCTTCCCGGATGCCTCATCCAGGAACCCATATGCACTTCATAGATGGATAACGGATTTTCTTTATTATTCCATTTTTTTCTGCTTTCCATCCAACGGTCATCCGTCCATTTTAAATGAGAAACATCCGTAATCCTGGAAGCAGTTCCCGGCCGAAGCTCTGCATAATTGGCAAATGGATCTGCCTTATAGATCAGCTCTCCGCTCTGTGTCTCAATACAGTATTTGTACATCTGTCCGTCTTTCGCTTCCGGTACAAAAACTGTGTAGATTCCTAATGGCTCCTGCCGCTCCATCCTGTCCGCTGCAGCATCCCATCCATTAAACTCTCCGATCACTGAAACACTCTTTGCATGCGGAGCCCATACTGCGAAGTAAACACCCTTTTTGCCTGCTGTCACTTCATGTGCACCAAACTTCTTATAAATCTCATAATGATTCCCCTGCCCGAAAAGGTAGTGATCCAATTCTCCTATCTCATAAGGCTGCAGTTTTTTCACTGCCTTCTTCTTTGTAACCATAAATCCACCTCACTGCTCGAATTCTTTCATTGCTTGGGATTTTGCTCCCAACATCATAGCATCATTATACTTGATGTACCTGAAAAAAGAAAGTGAAAACATATTTTTGCACAAAAATAGACAGCCTTTCATAAGACTGTCTATTAATTCTGACTAAATTTTGTCGTTAAATGTTGAAATCTCGTTCGGAAAGAATAATTCTGTCCGATGAATCTGTATTTCTTCCGAATACTCTCTTCACCAGCTTCTTGGCTGAAGCTTTCTGTGAATGTGCGATTGCCTTATCCATTACTTCTTTTACTTCCGCAACAGTTACTGAATGATCTTCTCTCTGAAGAGAATCAATGCAACTGTAAAGAGCAAGAATACCCATTTCATCAATCTTGTAACCGTTCTCCTGGGCATAAGTCTGACCAAATGTTACAAGCTCATCATTAATGAAGATCGGCACTTCCAGACGGGAAGTAAACTTTCTCCTGAACTCACGGTTGGAGGAAAGCAGACGGTCTAACGGCTTTCTCTGTTCCTCAAGCACGATCAGGAGTTCTCCTGTATCACGCTCCATTGCCCTGTTCAGCTTGGCGACTGTCTTTTCATTCATCTTTCCTGCTTTTTCAATGATCAAAGCACCACCGTATAATTTATCGAAAATATCTCCGATCTTTTTCTTATTCAGGGACTCTCCTGTCACGATTGCTACCTTACCCTGACGGATCTCTCTCTGCTTCTGGATTGCTTTAACTACATCTACTGCAAGAACAGTCTTGCCATTTCCTTTATCTCCAATAATCAGGAGATTTCCTGTCTTCGACGTTCCCTTCCGGTTTGTACAGTTCTTATCCTGCTCCAGAACATCTACTAACTGTTCGCTCATGCCACGCACAGGAACAAAATAAGAGAATAATTTCTTCTGTTCTTCTGTCAGGCCGGCTCTTGTACCGATTCCGCTCTGAGTTTCCAGATCATATCTTCCATGTACTACAAATCCTGTATCCATGGATAATGCATCTGAAATTTCATCCAGTGGCAACGGAGAAGTCTTACCTGTAGCGATCAGCTTTGCAGTTTCCTTTCTGCTCAACGGTGTCGTAGCCGACATGATATCAATTCCATCATCTTCGTCCGGAATCTCCCGATCATCCGGCTCTTCACTGTGCTTCGGATCTACCTTGAATTCATCTTCAAAATCAGGTGCATCTTCCTCGTCCGGTTCTTCGTCCGGTTCTTCTTCGTCTTCATAGTAGAATTCCTCATCATCTGCTAACTCATCATCATCCGATTCTTCATAATAAGCTTCATCGTCATCTTCATATTCGTCATCATAGATTTCATCTTCATACTCATCTTCATCATAGGATGTATATTCATCTTCTGAATCGTCGTCTTCGTAAGATTCATACTCATCTTCTTCTGAATCGTCGTCTTCATAGGACTCGTACTCATCCTCTTCATCCTCTGACTCTAAGAAGTCTTCATCTTCAAATAAATCTTCGTCTTCCTCCGGCAGATCATCTAAACGGAGAGATTCTGTCACTTCTCCCATATTTTCATGCGGTTCTTCCGGTGCTTTTTCTATCTCTTTTTCTTCTGGCAAAGACTCCTCTGCCGGAACTGCACCTTCAATTTCATCAATCAGCCGCTGAATATCAGGAGACAGGATTGGAGTATCTTCCGTAACCTCGTCTTCCGGCTCTTCTTCGTATATTTCCTCAGCATCCGCCTCAACGACATCTTCTGCTGATTCTTCAATCGGCTCTTCCTCGGCATCTTCTAATATATCTTCTGCTTCGTCTTCGTCCGGTTCTTCCTCGTACGTTTCTTCTACCGACTCATCATATACTTCTTCCTCGGCATCCTCAAGCAACGCCTCTGCTTCTTCCGAATCCCAGTCAGATAAAATCTCTTCAAAACTCAGCTCCTCTGCATCCGCTTCTTCAAAGGATTCTGTATCATCTTCCCAATCCTCAGCAGGTGAATCCTCCAGGAAGTCTTCCGCTTCTTCCATATCGAAGATCTCTTCTTCCGGTTCAGCCGGTTCTGCATCAGCAATTTTTTGCAGTTCTTCTTCTATTGTCCCTGTCTGTGTTTCTTCAATCGGCTCTGCCTCTTCGACTTCTTCCGCCTCTTCTTCAACCGGTTCTGCCTCTTCGACTTCTTCCGCCTCTTCTTCAACCGGCTCTGCCTCTTTGACTTTTTCCGCCTCTTCTTCAACCGGCTCTGCTTCTTCGACTTCTTCCGCCTCTTCTTCAACCGGCTCTGCCTCTTCAACTTCTTCCGGCAGCTCTTCTGCCACCAGATCTTCAAGATCCAGCTCTTCTGCGTCATCTTCCGTAATATCTGTTGTGATTTCTACAGGGATCCGCTCTGTCTTATCTGCCGCTTCTTCTGATACTTCTCCAGGAATAAGTTCCTTCATTCCGATTGGCACATCACCTGTATGCTTTTCCTGTGAAATCTGATTTACCATATCAAGATCCACGACCGACTCAATATCACCGATCGCACTCTCAAGATCAGAAATATCCGGCTCTTCATCCTCTGCCGCAGATACTTCCGGCTTGCGATGCAGTAACTGCTCCAATGCCTCATCCAGCCGCATTGTATCACCGATCTTTTTCTTTTCCGGCTTACGGACTGGTTTCTCTGAACTTTCTTCTTTTCCTGTATCCTGCTGTCCAATACTCTCAGGAATATCCTCAACCGGCTCTTCTGAAACAGCCTCTGAATGCTCCGTTGCTGCTTCATCCAAATGATCTTCCGGCTCTTCATTTTCTGCAACATACGTCTCAAGATCCGGAATCTCTTCCGTCTCACCGCCATTTTTTTCAAATCTGCGATTATACTTTTCCTGCTGCGAAGGTGTCAGTGGCTTATACTGCATCTTCAATTCCATTGCTTTATATACATATTTGCCTTCACTGAACCACAGGATCAGATCATCACATTCTTCCAGACATTCTGCCGTCATACCTGCTTCCTGATAAAGCTTTGCAAGTTCAAACGCCCATTCTTCAATATATTCTGCCTTCTTAAACTCTTCCAGTGCTTCAATCTGCTGCTCTAACGGAGCCCGCTGTGCCCGTAAGATCTGGTATCTCAGAATATGTCTGTTCGGATCTTTTGGTGCTAACTGCACAAACTCATCATAAAAATCTATTGCTTCATCTACATTCCCCGTCTTCAGTGCAAGAGAACTCAGACGATACAATACCTTCCGGCTTCCTTCTGCCCGATGATAAGCAATCTGCAAAATATCATAGCTTTTCTGATATTCACCGGTCTTTTCATAAATATCACTTACATTCGCAAGCATCATGGCATTGCGAACCCTTCTCCAGTCAATGGAGTCAGCAATCTCCTTTGCTTCCCCGTATTCTTCATTTTGCATAAGCTCTATCATTCGCTCTGACAGTTGCTTATATTCATATTTGTCCACCGCATTCACCTCATTATATTAATGTTTATTCGGTAACTCAAGATCTCTTCATGTCAATTTAACATAAGGCGATACTCTTTCATTAGTGTACCATACCATCTTCCCAATGTCAAAAAAATGCACCTCCAACTACCCTTGAAGATGCATTTTTTATAATATTTAATTTTCTCATTATTTTTATTTTATATTCTGGATCGAAGGTAAATCCTGATACGATTCCTGTAAGACCATTTTTCTTTTACAGCTACTGTTCCATGTTCCTTTACACATCGTTCAGTTCTGTATGTGGTAACTTTATTCAATATATCTGCAACTGCTTTATCTTTTTATTATGAATCTGGTCTTGTATTCTCTCCGTTCCATTTATTTTCATTCTTAATTTTTACCAGATCTGCGAATTAACTTTTGCTCAGGTCTCTTTCTTCACAGGAACCTGCAATCGCCGTACCACTGACATATTGATGAAATTCTGAAACTATACTGTCCATTGGTCCAACCTCCTGTTATCCGTTATTTTTAATCTAATCAGGCATCCGCTTCTTGTACCTTCTTAGTTAAATATCTTTTTTTGATGGTTTTATCTTAACACCCGGGCTTCTATTTGTCAATATATTTATCCGTTTTTTCGTATTTTTTATTTATTTTTGTTTTTATATATAATTGTTTGAATTTTCAGTTAATTCGTTCTTGCATATCTACGCCTTAATCCTCTGCTGTCAGCTTTTCTTTTACTTTCAAAATTCTTCTGACCGATTCATCAATTCTTTCTTCTGTTAAAGTTCCATTCTGAACAGCCTCTAAAATTCCCTGATATGCCTCCTGAAAATTTTCCGGCATCAAAAGCATATCCCCACCAGCCTCTATAACTTTAACCGAGACCTCTGCCGAAGAATAATGCTGTGAAATTGCCCCCATATTCAATGCATCCGTAATTACAATTCCATCAAATCCCATTTTTTCTCTTAATACATCCGTAATCATAATTTTAGACAGGGAAGAAGGCGTATTGTCTCCTGTCACATTCGGTACTGAAATATGCCCTGCCATAATAATGGCAATATGATTTTCAATGGCATTCTGAAAAGGAACCAGTTCCTGCTGCTCCAGTTCTTCCAACGACTTGTCTGTATAAGCATATCCCTCATGTGTATCTCCGGCTGTTGCCCCATGCCCCGGGAAATGCTTGATTACTCCATACACATTTTCCTCATGCAGCCCATCCAGTACTTTTTGCGACAACGCAGCAACTTTTGCACTGTCATTTCCGAATGATCTTTTTTTAACAACTGTATTTTCCGGGTTAGTAAGAACATCCCCTACCGGTGCATAATCCAGATTGAAACCTAATTCTGCCAGATAATTGCCAATCGTCTGTCCTATTTCGTAAGCTCTTTCCTCATCTGTAACTTCGCACATATCTTCAACAACAGAAACATTCGAGATTCCGCTGCCTGCAACTCTTGCTACAGTTCCACCTTCTTCATCTACACTCAGAAAAATCGGGATTCCACTCTGCTCTGTACTGTACGACTGCGTAGTGTGAAGCATATCTGATAATTGTTGTCTGTCCTCGATATTCCCTGCAAAATAAATCATGCCACCAACCGGATACTGTTCCAGGCATCTTTTTGTCGTGTCTCCCGCTGCCGTTACCTTTCCCATTCCGGTCAATGCTTCCGGCGTAATGATAAATAACTGAGCCACTTTTTCTTCCAATGTCATCCCGGAAATTTTTTCTTCTACCCAGTCAGGCTTCTTCTGTTCCTTTTTATCGGTTGTAGTCTGCTCCACTTTTTCCGTCTTCCCAGCGTATTTTCCGGTTGGGGAAGATTCTTTCATATTCACAAATTTAATACACAATATTAATAGAAAGGCTGCAGCCAGCAGAAAACTTCCGCCGACCACAGCAATAATTTTTTTACTCTTCATATTTAATTCCTGAAATTAACAAATTTCCGCACCTGCAGGCATCTCTTTCTCCGGTGTCATCAGTGCAAGATTTCCATCTGCATCTTCAGCACAGAGCAACATTCCCTCTGAAAGAACTCCGGCAAGCTTCGCAGGTTTCAGGTTGACGAGAACCATAACCTTCTTTCCTACCATCTCTTCCGGCGTATAATATGCCTTAATTCCTGATACGATCTGCTTTACCTGACTTCCGATCTTTACCTGGGAGCATAAAAGTTTTTTCGACTTTTTGACTGCTTCGCAGGCGATGATCTCTCCTACCTGGAACTGCATTGCACCAAACTGCTCGAATGTGATCTCTTCTTTTGGCTCAAGATCAATGACTGCTTCTTCTTTCTTTTCTTCTTTTTTCGGATGAAGTTCCTCTACTTTTTTCAGAATTTCTTCCAGATCCATTCTTTGGAACAGAATTTCCGGTTTTTCTGTCACATGACCATTTCCAAGCTGCTCAAGGATCTTTTTGCTTGTAGATGGCATATATGGCTCAAGAAGTCTTGCACCCTCTGAAATACCCTGGATCAGATTCCATAATACAGTAGACAGACGATCTTTCTTTGACTCATCTTTTCCAAGTACCCATGGTGTAGTCTCATCAATATATTTGTTGCAGCGTTTAAACAGATTGAAGATTTCTGTGATCGCATCTGCCACACGCAGATCTTTCATCTTTTCAGCTACTGCCTTTGCAGTATTCTCTACGACTGCCTTCAGGTCAGCATCCACTTCTTCTGCCACGCCTGTATCTGTCACTGTTCCGCCAAAATACTTATTTGTCATGGAAATTGTACGGTTTACAAGGTTTCCAAGCGTATTGGCAAGATCTGAGTTCAGACGCTCTACCATCAGCTCCCAGGAAATCACTCCATCGTTCTCAAACGGCATCTCATGGAGTACAAAGTAACGAACCGCATCCACTCCAAAGAAATCAACCAGCTCATCCGCATAAAGCACATTTCCTTTAGACTTGCTCATCTTTCCGTCTCCCTGAAGCAGCCACGGATGTCCAAATACCTGCTTTGGAAGTGGAAGATCCAGTGCCATCAGGAAGATTGGCCAGTAGATCGTATGGAAACGGATGATATCTTTTCCGATCAGATGAAGGTCTGCAGGCCAGAGTTTGTTAAACTGCTCAGTACTATTTCCCTCTGCATCATATCCGATTCCTGTAATATAGTTTGTCAGAGCATCCAGCCATACATACACAACATGCTTTGGATCAAAATCAACCGGGATTCCCCACTTAAATGATGTTCTTGATACACACAGATCCTGCAGTCCCGGGAGAAGGAAGTTATTCATCATCTCATTCTTACGGGATACCGGCTGGATAAACTCCGGATGCGTATTGATATGCTCGATCAGACGATCCGCATATTTGCTCATTTTAAAGAAATACGCCTCTTCCTTTGCCGGCTGCACCGGACGTCCACAATCCGGACATTTTCCGTCTACGAGCTGGGACTCTGTAAAGAATGACTCACATGGAGTACAATACATTCCCTCATAGTGTCCTTTATAAATATCTCCTTTATCATAAAGTTTCTTAAAGATCTTCTTTACCTGCTTTTCATGATCCTCATCTGTTGTACGGATAAACTTGTCATAAGAAGTATCCATCAGATCCCAGATTCTCTTGATCTCTCCTGATACCTTATCAACAAATTCCTTTGGTGTAATTCCTGCTTCTTCTGCCTTCAGCTCGATCTTCTGCCCATGCTCATCTGTTCCCGTCTGGAAAAATACGTCATATCCCTGACTTCTCTTATAACGTGCGATCGCATCTGCCAGTACGATCTCATAAGTATTACCAATATGCGGCTTGCCGGATGTATAGGCGATCGCTGTTGTAATATAATATTTTGGTTTTTCTGACATAATTGTCTGCCTCCTTTTAAAAAAAATACCGTCTTCCTGAAGACTTTCATCCTCAAGAAGACGGTTCTGTTTCACCGCGTTACCACTTCTCTTCGTTCCCACTTCACAGTGAAAACCTCCGTGAGTGACCTGCATCCCTCTGCTGCCACTCCTACGCTGTAAAGGGCGAACCCTTTGCAGACTTACCTGAAAGCTCATCTGCACTGCTCAGGAGCCATCTTCCCCTGCCTCCTGTTCATCCCCTCTCAGCCAACAGAACTTTCTTAAGTTCTCCCGGGGATCTCTCTGTAAAACGGTAATCAGGCTACTCTCTCCATCCTTGCTTTTCTACGCTATTCTGCTTTTCGCAATCCTTAGAAAGCGTAGCACACCGCCTCAAAAATGTCAATTCAATCTTTTTGCTTTCTCTTCTTTCTACTGCTTTTTCACTCTCGGGAACCGGATATTTACCCGGAACAAATCTCCATCCAGATACAGGTTGAAAGTTCCGCCCTGCATCGTTGTCAGGCTCTGTGCGATCGACAGTCCAAGTCCGCTTCCTTCAGAACTTCTTGAAAGATCTCCACGGATAAACCGTTCGGTCAGTTCATCTGCCGAAATGTTCAACTGATGTTCAGAAACATTTTTCAAAGACAGATCCACCGTATCTTCTTCCAGCTTCAGATCCGCGTATACCCTTGTTCCCGGCATGGCATACTTGGCTGCATTTCCGAAAATATTCTCCAGAACTCTCCACATTCTTCGCCCGTCTACATGAACAACCGCAGGTTCTGCCGGCAGATTGACGATCATTTTCAGATTCCTTGCCTCAAACTTCTCAGCCATCTCACCTTCCGTCTGCTGGATCATCTCCACAAGATCTACATCCATATACTCCAGAGAAATATTCCCACTGCTTACCTTGGATGCCTCAACAACGTCTTCCGTCAGTGTCTTCAGCCTCTGTGCTTTCGCCTCCAGTATATCCAGATAGCCCTGGATCTTTGGATCTGCAATATCCGACTGCTTCAGGATCGCTACATAATTAATGATCGAAGTCAACGGTGTCTTGATATCATGTGATACATTCGTGATCAGATCCGTCTTAAGACGCTCATTTTTCATTGCCTCTTCTACGGCCATATGGAATCCGTTGGCAATTCCATTGATCATCTCTGCCAGCTTTAAGTTCTCACCTCTTAAGCCTTGCAGCGGGATCTGATATTCCATATTTCCCAATGCAATTTCTTCAATACCTTTTTTCAGTTTCTCCTTGAGTAATAAACCGTTCAGGACAACATAAAATACACCCACGTCTGCCAGTAACACCAGAAGCATTGTAACCCCATTCCTGAACAGCACTGCAATTCCCTGTACAAGGAAAAATCCACATAACAGAAGCACTGTCTTTGTCGTCTTCTTCCGGTTATCATATATTTTATAGATGAACCGCACAATCACTCTCAACAGACTGTTCTTCCACAGGTTTCGTCCCTTGATCCGCTTGATCAGACTCACGTATCCCATAAAGAAGCAGCCCAGTGTAAATACTCCATAAAAATAAATTTCTGCCAGCTCTGCAATACTCAATGACGGAAGATATAAACTTGCTGACATATATGCTGAAGAAACATCCATTCCACGAGCATAATAATACTCAAAATAAGTACCTCCATCCTTCAGATAAGTCGGAATATCATTGATCATCGTATAGATATTTCCATTCCAAAAATGAATCCCGATATAAGAACCAACGATCCATATCAGTACGATCAGCACCGCTGCAATCTCTGTCTTCCAATGATCAAAACCGTTCAGGTGCAGTTCTTCATCTTCCGCAGTTCTTCCTGCCTCCAGTGTCAGCCAGATTGTTGCCCCAAGGAACAGGATAATGCTCAGAACCAACAGCCATGTTGTTCCTTTAAAATACGGGATATTATTATCATAAGCTACCTTATTCTGATAAAACTGATCCTGGATCGTATAAGTTGTATCCACCGCAACCGCAAATACGCTGTTCCATTTCTTTTCACTGCTGTAACTGCGGAGTTTTTCCCATTTATCCGATTTCGATACATTCATATTACTGTTAAAATCTTTTAGCTTTGGATAAATGACCATATATTTAACATCTTTCTCCGAGATCAGATTCTGGACATTTTTCTCCAGCTCTGCATAGTTCTCGTAAGAAGTCTTATTCGTCACTACCTTTTTCGTGTCATTATTCGCATAAATGTAAGTAAAGTTTGTATTGCCTTCCTCTAAATGTTCAAATCCCATCTGATAATTCTGATAATCTGAGTAAATATTCCCCAATGTATACGCAAGATCATCATAAATGACGGACAGTTTGCCATTCAGACGCGGACTGTTATTCACTACCTGCAAAAGGTTTTCTGCTCCCTGCGGTGCATATTTTTCGATTAATGCACTTCCAAAATTCCAGCAGTCTGTGTACAGGATATTTCCTTCCATGTCCACATTATCAAAATTATAAAAGCCTGAAGATGTATACTTACCGTTCTGAAGTTCCTGCAAAAATCCGTCAACATCACTCCCATCCTGCATGATAATATCAAATACTCCCGACTCTACCCGTGTCATGAAATCACTCGTATAGTAATACTCATATGTCCCTTCAGGCTTCTGACATACGATCACACTGTTCTTCGCATAATTATCGCTCTCTGCACTGTCAAAATCTTCTCCCCAGTTGATCAGTTCCTCCAGTGAATACGCAATACCCGAAACATTTTCTCCGTTGGCAGTATCATTCTTGCTGTACTCCATTACGTCGATCTCTTTGTTCCGGTTCATCATCCCATCTGTCTCAAAAAGATTTTCCAGCCGGATCTGCGTAAGGACATCATCCATGTAATTTTCAACCATGTAATTAAATTCCTGCGATTCCTCAAATGGCTGTTGGCTCATCGTCCATAAGGACGGCAGATCTGTGCTTCCTGCAAGATTCATAAGAGACAACAGATTCGTTATCAGCATTGCACCGCTGAGAATCGCCACAATAAGAACGATCGCCTTTACACCTGTCTTTCTGTACCACTTATTCATATTTCGTCCTTTCAGCCTTTATCAATTTTATAGCCTACGCCCCATACTACTTTCAGATATCTTGGATCTTTCGGATTGATCTCGATTTTTTCACGAATATGGCGGATATGGACCGCAACTGTATTATCCGCACCAATCGCCTCTTCATTCCAAATCGACTCATAAATCTGATTAATAGAAAAAACTCGTCCCTGATTTTTCAGTAATAACAAGAGAATATTATATTCAATCGGCGTAAGCTTCACTAACTCTCCGTCCACCGTCACTTCTTTCAGATCATCATTGATCCTGAGTCCGCCAACTTCATACACTTTTTCCTTTTGTTCCTGGGATGTTCCACCAAGCTCATTATAGCGACGCAGTTGAGACTTGACCCTTGCTACCAGTTCTAACGGATTGAACGGCTTTGTGACATAATCATCCGCCCCGATATTCAGTCCGAGTATCTTATCTGAATCTTCTGACTTTGCAGAAAGAATAATGATCGGTACACTGTTCGTCTCCCTGATCTTCAGAGTTGCCCTGATTCCATCCAGCTTTGGCATCATCACATCAAGGATCAGAAGATTTACTTTCTCTTTCTCCAAAATATTCAATGCCTCAACTCCATCATATGCCTTCAGGATATGATATCCCTCCTGGGACAGATAAATATCTATTGCCTCTACAATTTCTTTATCATCATCACAAACTAATATATTATACATTTCAATCACCTCCCTTTTAGTATACATGATATCGGTCATTTTTTAAAACCAGAGTGTCAAAATCTTAGAATTTTATTAAAAAAGAAAAGTCCGCTGGATTTTCATCCAACAGACTCTTCTCTCTTAAACTTTCATATGGAAAACCGCTTATCTTCTTTTCCTTCTGAAGACAACCGTTCCGGCTGCCAGCGAACCACCAAGCATGAATACAAATACTGCCATATTTGTGCTGTCGCCTGTCTTGGCTGCTGCATTTTGCTTCTTATTTGTTGTTCCGGCATTATGATTCTGATCCTTAGTCGGATTATTTACACCGGCATTTCCGTTATTGCCATTATTACCGTTGTCTCCGGCATTTCCGTTATTGCCATTATTACCGTTGTCTCCGGTATTTCCGTTATCGCCGCCGTTACCATTATTTTCACTCTTTGTTGTTACACTCAGTTCTGCGGCTGCATACTCTGTTGCATTCTCATCATCGCCTACGGCAACAACTTCGATCTGATAAGTCTTACCGGCTTCAAGACCTTCTATCGTATATCCTGTAGCATCTGCCGGGATATACGTCACGTATTCTTTTCCATTTACATAGATCTTGTAACCTGCCAGTCCTGCTGTGCTTGCCGGTCCATCCCATTTCACTTCAACGGAATTTTTCGTAATTTCACCTGTCACTACATTCTCCGGTGCTGAAGGTTTGTCCGGCTGATCCGGCTCTTCTATTTTCTCGAATCTTGCAGTCAGTGTAATATTCTTCGTGATGGCTGTATCGAAATCGAACGCCGTATCACTTCCTTCTTCATACCAGCCAAGGAACTTATAACCCTCTTTTTCCGGATCGGCTGGCTTCGCAGCCTTTTCTCCTTCTTTGACGGTCTGTTCTTTTCCGTCGATCGTAACCGTATAGGTCTTATCTTCTGGCTGATCCGGCTCGCTTCCTTTTTCAAATTTTGCGATCAGGGTCAGGTTCTCTTCCGGAGTTACTGTATAAACGGCTTCATCACTTACCTTTGTTCCAAGGACATCATACCATCCGGTAAATGTAGCACCTTTCTTTGCTGTTGCAGTAAAGGTAACTTCTTCTCCCTGTTCGATCTTTTCTTTAGAAACAGTCGCTGTACCTTCTCCTTCTACATAAGTACTCATACGGAGTTGTGTCTTTGTAAGATCCTGCGTTCCTGTAAGCACTCTGAATTCTGCTGCACTACCGAAACCATTCTGTCCTTCTGATACAACCAGCTTGATCTTGGATGTCTGAACCGGTGTAAAGTTTACCGTTTTTTCTGTACCTGTGCTTTCCCACGTTCCATTCTCTACAAGAGCTGTCCAGTTTTCATCCGCATCCTCATAATACAGAGAATATTTCAGGATATATCCGTTATTTCCCGTCGGTCTCGGCAGATAATAGAATCCGTTCACATCATAGGACTGTCCCATATCAATCGTGATCGTTGCCGGCAGTGCTTTCTTACTCGGAGAGTACTGCGTATGCCAGATCGTTGACCGATCATTGTCAAATGCTGCACTGATTGGTCCGTCACTGTTCTGATTATCTGATGTCACTGTAAATCCGGATGGATCAATCGGTGAAGATTCCCCATCTGACATCGTAGAAGAAAGATTTACATTATCAATGATGGCATGTACCGCATTTGTATCAGAACCAATCCTTGTCAGTGGCAGAGAAAGTGTAGAGCTTGTAATACCGGTCTTCTTCACATCGCCTTCATATGTAAAACTTCCGGTTGCTTTATACTCTTTTCCATCTGCAATCAGGACAGTACTTCCGTTCTTTGTACGGATCTTTAATGTCATCTTCTGATTAACAGGAAGTTTATATCCAAAGGAATAGTCATATCCTTCTCTTGTAAATCCAAGTGTTCCATCTTCCATAATGCGGATATTATGAGTACTGTAGGCTTCATGATCTTCGTCCTTCTCAGCTTCAAAGAGAATCTGTCCCGGTTCTGCCGGCTGAGTCAGTGTGATATCAAAGCTCAGTTCTTTCTCAGGTCCAACTTTATCCAATGGAGTAGAGATATAGCTTTCTCCGCCCTTCAGAACAAGTTCTCCATCCTTCACTTCCGCATTCTTTCCGTTCTCTGCATCATATTCATTTGCACTCTTATCTGAAAGTCCATCCTCAAAATCATAGGAAAGAATCTCATCTGTCTCACTGTCTACTTTATCATATGCATTGACTCCTGGAGCTTCACCCACATTCTCGCTCGTCTGCTGTGCTGTTGTAAAAGAAACTTCTCCTGATTTGCCCCACAATGCAGCCGCATAATACGGTGCAGCATCATCGAAGCGATCATAGATCTCCATCTCAGTCAGTCCGTTCGCTCTCTGATCAACCATATCGTTCCAGATCGCATAAGCTCCTCCCAGTGTCTGTTCAGAACCTGACGGAACACCCATACGTGTAGCCGGATCATAATTATACATGGACTTGCGACTCAGATAATCAGCGTAATATCCTGCTGCCGGTACGATATATACACTTCCGTCATTCATATCGATCAGATCATAACCCTGCTGATACATGGATTTCGGATTTGCCCATCCATCGTTCCAGATGTTCATCTGAACACCTTCACTTCTTACAGATGTGCTTCCGTTTCTTGCTGTAAGACTTCCCCACAGACGAACGGTATTTCCATTATCCTGGATATAAGCCAGAAGGTCATCTGTAAACTTACGGAACTGCTCTGTATACTGTCCATCATACTCATCTGTTCCGATATTCACTGTAGTATCCTGGTCAAATACCGGATCATCACCCTTAATATACTCATCCCAGATGCTCTCAATAAATGCCAGTGACTCATCGTACTTCGTGCTGAGGTTGAAATGATCATTCTGGCGTCCTGTCGTTCCGAATCTGAGATCCGGTCTTACCTTTGTAAATGACAGAGAATGTGCAGGAGTATCAAATTCCGGGATAATATCCAGTCCTAACTTCCGGTAATTCTGGATCATGGACTTCATCTCAGCCTTGGTATAATACATATCGTCACTGGTCAGGTCTGCCTGATTCAATCCACCCTCTTTGACATCAGACTCCATACGGAATCCCTCATAAGCTGACATTGCACCCTCTGAGGTTGAATAATTTTCAAGGAAAATATAGTTATCGTTCAGATGAAGCTGCAGGTCATTCATCTTATACCACAGCATTGTCTTTGCAACTTCCTGAAGTGTCTCGCTTTCAAACGGTCTTCTTCCTACATCCAGCATAAAGCCTCTGACTTCATACTTTGGATAATCCCTGCATTCGCCCTTCGGGATTGTCGTACCATTCTGCTTCAGGATCTGAAGGATTGTTCTTGTAGACCAGTAAGCTCCTGCTTTCTGCTCTGCCTTCACTTCCACTTTATCCGTTACATTCATGGAATATCCTTCTTCTTTCAGCCCATTTCCGGCTGCCTCAAGTGTAAAGAAGAAGTCTCCTGCTGATGCCTGATCCGCATAAACAATCTCGATGGATTTTCCCGTGATCTCTTTATAATCGTTCTTAAATTCTTCAGCCATTGCAGATAATTCTGCCTTATCCTTTGTTGCTACAACGATACGGCTGGAATCACTGATCTCAAAGGAACCACCCTTTGCACCTTTCCATTCTGCCAGTTCCGGGATTACGTTCGGCTTTGCATTATCTCCGTCTTCTGCCGTATACTTTCCGGTTACAGTCATAGTATATTCTTTGGAATCTACTGCCGTACTGTCGTCACCGGCTTTCTTTACATTGAAGTTCATCTTCACAGTCTTTGTAACAAGCGGCTGATAAACTGTCAGATCCCTGTCTACGATCTGCTCATAATCTGCACCGACAAAACTGATCTCATATCCTTCAGGAACTTCCGGCATTGCCAGCTTTCCTGATGCTCCATCAATACTGGAAGGAACTTCCAGGCCGTCTGCAACTTCTTTCGGAGTTCTCTCCGGCTCTGTCGTAGCAAGCTCTGCCTCATAAGTTTCAAACTCATAGACTGAAACGGTCGGCCAGCTTACAGAAGCACTTCCCTCCGGTGCTCCCGCCTGATCAAAGGATTCAATATATAATCTCAGATATCTTGTCGTTACTGCTTCATCAAATACGATCGTCTCTCTATAATCTGAAGGACTTGCCGTAAATGCTTTTACCGTCTCCCAGTTCTCTCCGTCGGAAGACTTCTCGATCCGGTAGGCAGTCGCATTCTTTCTCTCCCAATGGATCTTTGCTGTTCTGATCGTCTTCTCGCTGCCATAATCCAGCTTCAGCCAGTGTGATCCTGTTGCCGCCGGACTTGCCCAGCGGGTCGTATCATCGCCGTCAACTGCCTTGGAGGCATCTGTTCCGGTTGTCTCACTTCCGTCTGCTGTTGCAGTTGCAGCGGTACTCAAATTCTCTGCTTCTCCAAGGATCTCAAACTCATACAGGGATACTGACTGCCAGCTTCCCGGATTTACTGTATAACCATTGACTGTCAGCTTTACGTACTGAGCCGTCACAGCCTCATCCAACTGGATATCACTCGTAACTGATGTAATATTTTCTCCGTCATTTTTTACGTAAACATCCCGGTATTCTCCATCTTCTGTATCACATACAGAAATCTTGAAGTTCGTAATATTCGTTCTTTCCCATTCGATCACAAAATGATCAAATGTCTTCTGTGTACCGAGATTCACCGTCAGCGTCCTTGCCGCCTGACTTGTACTCTGATTCGTTGCCCATCTCGACTGATCTGCCTTTGCAGCATCTCTGTTGACGATTCCGTCGATCGCCTTATCTGCTCCCCAGTAATTCGTCTCCTGGTCATTGACGGTTGCCGTTCCACTTAATGCATAATTGATCTCATTATTTGCCGCAGCACTTACTGTGGCCGGCGGAATGATTGTAACACCACTCAAAACCATGGCAGCAGATAAAACGCACGCATTCATACGCTTTACTGTCTTTAATTTCATTCTTCCTTTTTCCCTTCTTTTTAGATAGAATATTGTACGGTTTTGCCTTAAAAGTAACAATCCATTTACATAGTTCGTACTAATTATCTCATTCAGTCGGAAACTTTGCAAGGAGTTTTTATTTGATTTGCACAAATTTGTGTTTGTTGTGATGATACGCTTAGAAGGCATATAAATTCTTAGTGACGGATTGGACGCGGAAAGCAGGATATTCCTTCGCAGTGCAGAGCCCGCTTTACCTCAGCCCGTTGACCGTTTGTAACTCGAAAGTGGAAATCTTCGTGCAATGGCACTCGATTTACTTTCTCTAACAAACGCTGCAAAGTGTCTTCGGAACGCTCCTGCTAATGCACCTGCTCAGGAACACCCTGCTTTCCGCTGACCATCTCGGTAAGAAGTTACACTGTCTCCACAGCGTATTCACTCAACAATACAAAATTTAAAAGATAAAAAGAGCCGGAAGGTTATCGACCAGGATAAACGACCTGCAAAACGCAGGATATAATATCTTAGTTGGTAACCTTCCGGCTCTTTATTTCTTATTGAAATTTCGTGTTTGTCGGGAGAAAATGTCCCGGTGCGAGGAACGCTTTCTGACTTGAAAAGCCAAATATCCGAACTTGCTGCTGCGTGAGCAGTGCATTGACAGGGAGCGTTCCGAAGACACTTTGCCCAACTTGTTAAGGAACGTAAATGCGAGTGCCTTTGCACGAGCATTTCCACGTTCCTGTTACAAGTTGTCAACGGGCTGAGGTAAAGCGGGTCCTGCACTGCGATGCAACAACAAGGGCGGATATGGACGCACTTCTGTCAAAAAGCCTTCCTGCTGCCGAATCATTTTCACTCTCAACAACTACAAATTTCTACTTTGTTGCTCTATAATAGTTAATCAGACATCCATCCAGTATGATCTGGCGTTCAGCATCTGTCAGATCTCCGAGTTTCAGGTCGATCTCTTTTAACTCATCCCCGACAACATATGCTTTCACAACCGCAGCCTTTTCTTCTACTGCTTTTCTCACATCCGGAACAAAGATATAATCTCCATTTTTAAATGGAAGTGATTCATGGTCTGTATCAGTCAGGAACGGGAGCATACCCCAGTTGATGAGGTTGGAACGATAACGCTTTGTTGCATATTCATTCGCGATATTTGCCCAGCCGCCGAGTACCTTCTGACATGATGCAGCCTGCTCACGTGCAGATCCGTCTCCCGGCTTCACTGCAAAGATTGTACTTCCTACTCCAAGGTTGCCTTTGCCAACTTCCGGGTATGTCTCATGGATCTTGTCCATAACCGGTTTCAGCTCTTCCAGTGCTTCTACCGGACACTCATCGGCCTCAATCGCCTTCTGTGCTTTCTGTACTTCTTTTGCCCGTCCTACATATGCCGGATCTTTTCTTGACAGAGCAAACTCTGCAAGTCCCAGCGGATTGGAACGGTAAGAAGATGTCTCTCCTGACGGAATCAGCTCATCTGTTGTCGTAACCGGGTCGTGGATCTCAGATACAACCTTTACAAGCAGATTCTGCGGAAGTGCTGACATTGCCGGCCAGTCTTTGATATTCGGACCAAACTTGATCTCTACGGACGGATCAGCAACACCCTTGCTGTCGAAAACTCTGTTCGCATAAATATTTTTATCGAAATGATACTTCTGTCCCTTATATTCCACATCCAGTGCAGTTGCAGGTGTAAGGAATCCCTTATTTGCAGCAGTTGCAGCAATAGAACGTGCATCCATCAGTGCGACGGAAGAGATCTGTCCGCTCTGCAGCTTACTTCCCTCTCTGTTCGGGAAGTTTCTCGTTGTATGACGGATAGAAAATGCGTTGTTCGCCGGTGTATCTCCTGCTCCGAAACATGGACCACAGAATGCAGTTTTTACAACAGTTCCTGCTTCCATCAGATCAGCGATCGCACCATTTTTCACCAGTTCCATATAAATCGGAGTACTTGCCGGATAAACGCTGAATGTAAATTCATCTGCTCCGATATTCTTTCCTTTAATGATGTCTGCTGCCGCACAGATATTTTCAAATCCGCCACCGGCACAGCCTGCAATGATACCCTGTTCTACATAGAACTTGCCATTTTTAATCTTATCCTGCAGTGAATAATCTACTGCTCCGTCCAGACTTACAAGGGCTTTCTGCTCTACATCATGAAGAATGTCTGCAAGATTTGCATTCAGTTCATCAATCGTATATACATTGCTTGGATGGAACGGCATCGCGATCATCGGCTTGATCTCGCTTAAGTTCACATATACCAGTCCATCATAGTAAGCAACTGCTCCCGGATTCAGCTCTTTATAGTCTTCACTTCTTCCATGGATGTCATAGAACTCCCGGATCTTTTCATCTGTTCTCCAGATAGAAGACAGACAGGTTGTCTCTGTCGTCATTACATCAATACCGATACGGAAATCAGCACTTAAATTGCTGACACCAGGTCCTACAAATTCCATAACTTTATTATTTACATAACCATTCTTGAAGGTCGCTCCGATGATTGCCAGTGCAACGTCCTGCGGTCCGACACCCTTTGCCGGCTCACCGTCTAAATAGATTGCGATCACACCCGGCATCTTGATATCATACGTCTTGTTCAGAAGCTGCTTTACAAGCTCCGGTCCGCCTTCGCCCATTGCCATCGTTCCAAGTGCACCATAACGGGTATGACTGTCAGAACCTAAGATCATCTTTCCTCCGCCTGCAAGCATCTCACGGGCAAACTGATGGATGACTGCCTGATGAGGCGGAACATAGACGCCGCCATACTTTTTCGCACATGTCAGTCCAAACATATGGTCATCTTCATTGATCGTACCACCTACAGCACAAAGACTATTATGACAGTTCGTCAATACATATGGCATCGGGAATTTTTCAAGTCCTGATGCACGGGCTGTCTGGATAATTCCTACAAATGTAATATCATGGGATGTCAGCTTATCAAATCTGATCTGAAGTCTCTCCATATCAGATGAAGTATTATGCTCTTTCAGGATTCCATACGCCATAGTATTTTTCGCGGCTTCCTCTTTTGTAAGAGGAGTCTGTACATTTCCTGCGTCTTCCACTATCTCGGTGCCATTCAACAGATACACACCGTTATCGTACAATTTTATCATGTAACGACCTCCTTTTAATTTTAAACTCATTCCATAGTATCATATTTCCCGGCTTTGGTAAATGAAGAATATATTTTACAATTTACATGATGCCAGGGTCAAAAGGTCTAAGCCCACATGAGCTTGCTCATAGGTGGGTGAAAGACCTTAGGACCTACCCCGACATCTTTACATTTTCCCTTTACAGAGGAGGTATCCTTCCAAACGGCGTTGCATTCTTTTCATGTCGATAAGCCAACGGATATTTCTTTGCATACTGTATAAATCCTCTTCCATATTCATCATCTCTCAGCCTTGTAACGATTTCCTGACGCTTCGCATAAGAAATTTCATTCAGATACAACAGATATTGGATCTCTGCCCATTTTGCCATACCCTCATAGATCTCCAGCCTGTACTGCTTTCCATATTTACTGAGGATCATTTTTTCATCCCAGTTCTGGTATTGCCAGATATGCGTCAGTTCATGTGCGATCGTTGCCATTGCTGCAAGTTTCGGAGACCCATTTTCTATATACAGGCTATATCCTGATGAATCTTTCTGTGCGAATCCAAGTACACGTCCATCAAATCCCGGAGTTGCCACAAATTCTTCCCCGAAATGTTTTGCGATCGTCTTGGCATCTGTCATTCTTACCTTAATTGCCACATTGAGCTTGATTCCAAAAAAGATCTCCATATTCCGGACAACCATTTTATAAACTTCTTTAAACTCTTCGCCAGTCCTAAGTGCAGTTGAAGAGCAATGATTGCAACGTTCTCTTCCGTCTTTCAGAAGTTCATATTCTCCTCCGGCAAGCTCTACACCACAGAAATCGCAAAAATGACTTCCCTCTTTATGTGGATCATATTTTGCGTTATCAGCTTCTGCTGCCTTCACGCCATCACGAACCTGCTGCAATGGATTTCGATCATAACCATATTTAGTAAGATACTTGATCGTTCCCCCAAAATCAAAGTATGGATCGATTTCTTCATAGCCATACTTCAGGAAACAACTTTTCTGATATTCCGTCTTTTTTGTCATCTTTTGTTCCACAAGCTGCTCATCTTCACCTTCAATATCCATTTCTGCTTCTGCTGAATACATCACATTTTTCATGACATTTTCAGTTCCGGTTTCTGTGTCTCTTTCATCTGTGGAAGTGGTTTCCTCTGTTGGACTATCTTCTGAAATTCCTTCTTCTGGTGTTTCTTCTATTGGTGTTTCTTCTGTCGGTGTTTCTTCTGTTGGTGTTTCTTCTGTTGGTGTTTCTTCCACCGGCTCATCTTTCGGCTTCTTTTTAAATCCCGCAGTGATCTTTTCCCAGAATTCCCTTAATTTTCTCTTTATTTTTCCGTGGAATCTCTTGTTCTCTTTCTCGGCTTTCTCCCTGGCTTTCTTCGCAGCTTCCTCTTCTTTTCCGGCTTCCGGCGTAAACGGAGTCTCATAGTCCTCCGGTTTGCTTTCTTTTTTCGGATTTTCAGCCATTTTCTGCTCATGCCACATCAGTACTTCTGTTATGATTTCAAAATACCGCTTTAAATTTCGTTCAACAGATGCGATCAGACCCAGATCGATCTCACTGTCTTCTACTATATAAATTGCACTTCCGTCTACTTTTCCTGACAGTGTATACATTGCACCTTTTAACTTTTCCGGTGCATGATTCGTATCAACCAAGGTTACCGCACAAATATATGGGTAAGCATCTGGATAAATCGTGCGGAAGATTTCATTCAGAAGAAGGCAAAGTGTATATCTCACCCGCTCCGAAACATCCGGCAAATTCAATTTCATAACCAGTTTATTCCTATAGGAACGAACCGGTATTCCGCTGACACGAACTTCTTTTGCCGCATTCAGATTCTCATAAGATGTCATTTCCAGGTATCCTGCTGTCTCAATATCTATCTCACAATAGCCTTTATAAATTGATATTCCCTCAACGGATTTCTGTCCACCGATATTCTCATCATCTTTCCAGTCATTGATCCTGATATGACGCAACTGCCTGTAGTAGACACGATCCGTGATATGATCTGCTGCTCTTCGTACCACGACCCCATTTTGTGGTGTGATCGCCTGTACTTCATAATATTTTCCATCATAAGTCAGGAACTGGCCCGGAATCAGTGCCTGGAATACATGTCCATATAATTTTGCACCGATATAATATTTATCGCCCTGCTCATCTTCTGCGATATAATATGCATTCTGAAGTTTCTTTGCGTACTCTGCAATTTCTGTTTCTTCCTCGATCGCATAATATTTTTTCACTTCTGTATGAAGTGCATCTTCCATCAACTGTTCTCTGAAATAGATCCGAATGTTGATTTCCTTTATGAAACAATGCTTGTAGATCAGGTTCTTTAATGCTGCCAATGGATCTTCAAACTTGATTCCACTCACCATCAGTGCATCCACGATCTCATCTTCGCAAACCTGCTCCTCTGCCATCCGCATGATCAGTTTCAAAATTGTATTCCGCTCTGTTCGTGCATAGTCTGCCACAATCGTCGGGATTGCTTTCGGGTCAGAAATAAAGGTCTGTGCATTTCCCAGCATATAATCCCTTAAGAGATAATTTTCACTGATCACGTTAATAAATCCCTGCTGCGTTCCTCTCGTTGCGAACAGTCTCGTCAGCTCGAACAAGTTCTGAAATTCATCTTCCACCACAAGGAATGAATTTTCTTCTCTCTGTGTATTCCACAAATTGGATTCCACATGAAACGCTCTGTTGAAAGACTCCTGACTCACTGGCAGATCTGTATAATTACAGATCTTTTTGTAGTACTGTCCCGCGATCCATTTCATATCCATAACCGGGAATTTCTCACTGCTGATCCATTTTGTATTGGCAATCTGATACTTCAATGCCACTGCATTGATCTCTGTACCCATACCAAGATAACGGGATACATTGGAGAAAATCCGGTGATGCATATAATCCCCTTCTGCATTCCAGCACATAATAGAAGTCGTTGCCGCACTTTTCAGTGTGGCTGTTACTTCTGTAATCGTAGTCTTCAGTACATGAGACAGTGCATCAACCAGCCCGTCACAGTTTCTGTCGCATGCAGCATACACAACCGGCTCTTTACTTTCATCAAAACGATGAACCAAAAGGCTGACTCCAGCCTGTCCGGATGCCAGCAAGCGGGATGGTTCTACAATAAATACAAATCCGACACGGCTTAAAAATTCACTGTGGTTTCTCTGCAGACGAAGGTTATACAGATCACTGAATTTAAGGATTCCGATATCCGGCTCGTCAATTTCCGGATTTTCATTCTCCAGCACCCCGACTTTCCACAGACTGCCTGTATTTACATTTTCAAAGATTCCCTGCTCCAGCCATTCTTTTACATCTTCCGTTGCTGAATCTCTTCCCATGATCACCAGACATTTTTTATATCTCATCAGTTGCCCCATAATCGGAAACATCAGATAATGAGTCAGGTCTCTGTAAAACGGATTACAGAACAAAGTACTTTGTCCACCGATCAGATTAACACAACTTTTTACATAGTTGGGTTCTACATCCTGACCGCTTTCCTTTAGCTTTGTGAAATATCCTGCCAGATTGCGGATGGCCTGATTTTCTGATTTCTTCATCTCCTCCAGTGTCTCAAAACTGGAAGATGCATCAAGCCCACTGTCTACAGTTGCATCATATAAGACACGCTCTCCAAATAAATCCTTTAAAATATCTTTCAGCAAGCCATAATTTGCAACTTTAAAAGACTCCTCATCTTCTCCAAGGACATCTTCAATAAATTCTGTTCTGCTAATTCCGGAAAGATAATTGATCACTTCCCCCAATACCAGCACTCCAAAAACCGGATAACATGGTGTCTGTGCAAATGCCATCTTCGGGTACATCTGTCCCAATACAAAAATCAGAACAGATGCTGCAAGTGCCGCATAATAAATTCCATTGCAATAAGTCTTTACCTGCTCATATTCTTTCTTCAACAGCCATTTATCCAGGTCTTCTTCATATTCATAGAAATTCCCGGAGGTTAGCTGCATCAGGTTTTTAGACTTCCATGTCTTGTTCAAAATAGGAAGGAAAATCCCTTTCAGCACAAGAAATATAACTACAATCAATAGATTGAACAGATTCATATAATGACTTATCCCTGCATTTGATAAAAATGGAAGGAATCCTGATATCCACCCCATAATTTTGATCAGCAGGGAATGGAACTGCGTTAAGATCACTGCTACGATCGTACAGTAAAGCAATGCAATAAACGGCATCAAGACCTGTCTTCCTCTGTCAATTTTATTCAGATTTGCTTTTCTCGCTGCCAGACACAATAAAATAAAAGGAATCGCCTGTGCTAAAAACTGCAGCATTCGTATAAACATCATACTTCTCCTTTCACTTCATCGTACAGATCTTCTCGTTCCAGTTTTAGTTTGGCAACAAACTTATACGGTGCTCTCACCAGGTCTCCCGCCTCATTCAGCGGAATACCTACATCGGATTTATCTGTCTCATAGTAATACAGTGCATTATCCTTTGGAAGTTTTTCTTCATGGAAGAAAGAAGTAATATTTTTCTCAACTTCTGCCACCCGCCTGATCCCATAGGATGCAGCCACTTCCTCATCTCTTTCTATAGAACTTTTCAACGCCTGCTTATGTGCCCTGAGTATGAACTGTGCGGAAGAGATCGATTCACTTTTCAGCTTGATCCCTGCCCGGATCGATTGTGCTTTCATATAAGTACATACCGCTGTAAAATATTTGCCAAATTCATCTGCTGATGCATTGACATTATTTACCATCGTGTGGATCACATGATTATATTCTTCCATACTCATCCGGACTCTGTACCGTAGAATGAAGAGTGCTGCAATTCCGCCTGCTGCCGCCACTGCAAGTGCAGCCAACGCTACCACAACCGCTGAACCGAACTGACTTCCTCCCAGTTTGGCTGCAGAGATCCAATATGGCACAAATCCCAACAGGTACACTAACAGAAGACAGCATCCAACCTGAACTGCCGTACTTCTTCTGATATGAGATACAATATCCTTCTTCACTTTTTTGTCTACTGTTTCAATCTGCTCTTTAAATTTTGCTTCATCTACCAGTCCACTGGTGCTGTTTTCCAGGACGTTTGTCTCCAGTCTTTCAATTTCTGCTTCAAGATCCTCCACCTGAAACTGATCCATCTTATACTCATCACCAAAGAAACTTTCTGCTCTGCCTTTCAAATGCTGAGATGCTTTGTCGATCGCACGTCTTGGTGCTTTCAGGAATTGATTGATCTGACGCTTTTTCTCTGTGATCTCCATGATCCAGGTAAATAATTCATCTTTTGGGCAATCTCTGCTCAATCCAACCTTTGAAGTATTGATATACAACTCTTTCCCTGATGAACCATCAAAATGAACCGGTATCTTCTGTTCCGGCACAAGAATATCATCTTCCTCAAAGGAAAGTTCTGCTTTCATTTTCATTCTTTCCTGAACAAAATCATAGACCGACTCCATTCGGTTCAATCGCTTATTCAGCAGCCGTTCCAGTTCCTCTTCTGAAGCTTCCATTCCCAGTTTGTACAGACGATATGCCTGCAGCGAACTTGCCGGGATCCGGTTGATTGCCAGTGTAAGAACAGAAACCCAGAACTCTGTCAGCTCCTTCATATACAGACTATTTTCTGTATTGGTAATACTGCTGCATATGAATCTACAGTTATTCGGATATTTATTTCGGCTGCTGAAGTTGGAACTTTCCATTTCAAACTGCGTCTTCCAGGACTCATAAATATGTTCTTCATCCTTTTTATGCTTCCTGGTCGCAATAAAGATCAATTCCTGCGGACGATTATCACTGAACCCATATTTTTCATTTAATTCATCCTGTGCTTTTTTTACTTCTTCAGAGACCGGAACATCCAGATAGATTGGTTTCAGCCTGTCACGATACCGCCGAGACAACTGGTAAACCTCATCCTCCGTCAACTCTGACTCTCTCACCCGGACTCGCTTCAGGGTCTTCTCATCATAATACTCGAACCCTTTTTCAAAATTTTTCACTGTTGCAGCAGGATATCCGCACAACATATGTGACAAACGGATCATTGGTACATTACTTTCTCTTGGGATTTCCGTATCATTTACCGTCTCACCCGGAAAATCAAATGGATTTTTTTCATCTGCAACCGGTCCTGACGTATGTACTGCCATAGAATCCGTATTCAGCACGATTGCACGCCAGTCCGGTTTTCCCTTGATACATTTGTATATATCAGGGACAGCCGATTTCAGGTCCGTCCCCGCCTCATTCCAGTCACAGAAACTAATCGTTCCTTCATCCACAAATGGTTTATACAGAAAGCGAAAGTCTTTCAGCAGATCCGATGATTGCTTGTTCAGTATGATCACTGTATGCATTTCATTCACCGCCTTCTCCTATGCTTTTCAAGACCCTAGCCTCTCTTTTTGCTTGATTCTTTCATGATTTTTCTCATTTCTTCATAAATATCTGTCAGTTTCTTTCTTTCAATATCGCTTACAGCTATTCTCATCAAATCATTAATATAGTCACTGAAATTATCTTTCCAGTTATCCATATACCAATCTATATTTTTATCAAACATTTCAAATTGTTCTAAGACAAACTTTCCATAAATTCTGTCTAAATCTGCCTCAAGTACCATTGTCTGTGCATACTCATAAATCAGGGTAAGAATTTCTCTCATAATTCCCTTACCTACAGTTTTATCAAACTCGGCTGAAGGCGTTGAAACCTTTAACAATAACGCAACATCAAAAATAGATAAACCATCTTTACCATATTCTATACTTGCAAGCTCATTAATCTGTCTTCTTAAATAGCTATGTTCAAAATCAAGTTTTCCTGAACTATTACGTTCATCTGCAAATTTCTCTTTCATATAAGAAAGAATCGTCTGCACAGCAACCGGATTGATTGTCAATGCATCCAGTACTTCATAATAATGATCACAAGGTGTTCCATTAGAAACCACAAATTCTTCCGGTTCAAGATCATTAAGCTCTAATCTGTATAAATATTTTCCTTCTGAAATCTTACTATAGCAAACCAGATCACAGATAATTCCAAGTGCAAATGCCCGGTAAATTTCTCTTTCCTGACGTCTCTGATTCTCCTCGTCCAGATCCGGCAATGCAGATACAATATGCCAGTTTCTGTCGATATGCGGTGTGATAACCGGTGTCTTATCTGACTTTGGTTTAATCTGGCTTACTACCTCATAATATGCCTTATAATACTCACCATCTGAACGACCCTCTGCTGCACATCCAGGTGAGAATTTTGACAGCTTATTTGCTCTCAATCCATAAATAGACTGGTAGAACATGATCATATTCAACGGAATATCCTCATCCGGTGTTCCGCCATAATTTCCAAGCTCTTTTGCAATCAACATAGATCTCGGTGAATCATCCTTCGGATCCAGCTCTTTACTGTATGTACATGCAGCAATCGGTGCTTTCTGCTCACCAAGCGGACGCTCGATAAATGGATTCGACAGGTTTCTCGTCTCTGCGATCACCTTCTTTACATACTGCTCGATCCTGGTTGCATCATATTCATTCTTCTCGTATTTTGCTTCTTTTTCAAGTGCAGTCAGCACATCCATGTTGACAGTGCTTCCATAGATCTCCATCAGAGATTTCTTGAAATAGCCGATAATTCCATTATCAAAGATCTGTTCAAAGTAACCACCATTCTCCGGTTTATCCTTGAGCATGGAATAGTTACGTACTTTATTGTAGATTTCCTCTGCAAGCTCTTTATCGATCGTGATGCTGCTTCCTGTATAAGGCATCTCTTTTAACAGTCTCTGGAAGCAGTTCGGTGTCGCACATACATATCTGGAAGTTCTTCCTGCTGTATTGCCATATTTCTTGGACAGGGCTGCAATTCTGCGATCCAGTGCTTCGATACGATTCTCGAAAGATGTATAGAAATTCTGGAACGCCTCACACAAACTGGAAATATAATCGATTCCTTCTGCCAGAACTTCTGCCAGAACACTGCTTGTTCTGTATTTATCTGTCTCTCCGATATAAAAACGTAACTTGTCTTTAAACTCCTGCTGCGTCTTTTTATCAATCTTTCTCTCTGTGAGCTGATCTACAGTTTCAATTTCATCATCCGTCTTCGTATTGTCAAAAATTGCATACATTCCATCAAAAGATTTTTCTTTTTTATCATTTTCTTTCTCTACCAGAACCTTCTCTGCTTTCATCAGTTCCAGTGCCTGATACAGGAAATAACGGACTGCATTCGGATGGATAAAGTTTCCTTCTTCATCTCTTAAATATGTCTCCATCTGATGCGGCAGTTTTTCCTTCGTGATAGAGTCGTTCTTTGCCTTAAAGATCGAATACGCAATGGTTCTTGCAGTATCTTCACTTCGTTTTACAACCATATCTTTATACTTTTCCATCTCTCTGTACGCATCCTGAAGCTCTTCTGCTGCCTGCTTCGATCCAATCTCAACCTCGTTGATCATTCCCATTGCCAGATTCTTCTGTGCATCCAGATCCATCTGACCATTCATGGTACTGTCCTTCACAAACTTCTTGAGCTGCCCGACATACTCTGTCCACTTATCGTTGACTTTCTTATAACCACCCTCGTCGTAGATCGTGCAGGCTTTTTCAATCGATAATGCAAATGGATCTTTCTGCTTTGCCATCTGGTTGATCGATTCAATATAATCTACCGACGCATTGATATCTCTCCGGTTCAGTCCCTGTGCACGCATCTCCGCATTAGCCAGACATTTTTCCTTATACATACGGTCAAATACAAGCCACTGACTGGATACACACTCTTTTGTCCAGTTCAGTGCGATATACTCTCTTACATCTTCATATGGATAGATCAGCATTGCAGAACCTGCACCGGCATAACGGTTACGTCCACGTTCCGCACAAAGTTCACGGATCGTATTATCCTCTGAAGAGTTACTTCTCTTATTCATTGGTCCGATGGACTGAGAATAAATACAGTTGGCGGCATGATCCAGATACTGGTTAAAACTGTTCAGCTTCTTTCCTTCCGTATTCTGTGCATCAAACAGGAAACAGAAATCATACGGTCTTACATTATACTCTTCCACATCATTGGATCCGACTCTCGGGAACTCCAGCTTGACCGTCTTTTCATACTTCTCCGGCAGAGTCTCGTCCCCTTTCATAAGAAAGGCATCCAACTCTCTTAACGTTGCATAAGCATTACATTTCAGATTATTTCTCTCTGACTGTCCACGGATTACCTCATAGAACACTTCCGGAAGAATGAAGAATCCTCTTGTAATATTGGCACTTGCCTGAAATTTGGTTGCAAGATAATTTTTCAGGTACAGTGCAACCGGGAGAATCAGTCCTGATCCGGTTCCTCCTGCCAGGGAACTTACAATGACCACTCTTAATGCCTGTTCTGAGGAATCGCCCTCCAGCTTGTAAAGTTCCTCGATTGCATTATGCAGAGGCTCCATATTTCCCGCACGGATCGCTGTGTCCAGTGCCAGTCTGGAAATCGCACGTACCTGACCGGCTCCCTCTGTCAGGGATTTGCTGTTCAGGATTCCGTTCACCGGGAACCACTCATCTCTTGCATGCGTATCAATATTCAGATACTCTCCGACCGTCAGCTTTGTTGAGGTCTGGATCGTCTTGATAAACGGATTCGCCTCACGGATTTCTCTTAATTCATTGATATCCGTATCAAAAACTGCAAATCCGATCCTTTTCCGCTGCTCTTCCGTAACCATCTGAGATACACGGCATACGATCTTTGATCCGGTTCCTCCAAGTCCTACTAATAATGTTGGTGCAATCATACTCTCTTCCTCCCTATATAGTCAAGTCTTTTTTCCTTATTTTTCAAGGAATTTTTAGTTCCATATCTCAGATGAATGAGCCAA